>SAMEA104404106__coassemble_522_pt1 | contig 38933 bp, 26 predicted proteins | sample SAMEA104404106__metabat2_low_PE_044 | metagenome-assembled genome bin SAMEA104404106 (sample SAMEA104404106) | Balaenoptera acutorostrata
GCTATGATTCTATTTTTCAGAACTCAAACAAACAGTGTGATTGCTACAGCATGCAGCCAAGAACTGAATGCTGAAGATATCAAAAAATTGTGCTGGCTTTATGGTGAAGCGGAAGTGGAAAAAGAAGAAAACCTGAACGGTTGCTTCATCGGTCCACGACGCGAAATGATTACTCCATGGAGCACAAACGCAGTGGAAATTACTCAGAACATGGGAATAAACGGTGACATCCGCCGTATAGAAGAATACTTCCCCGTGAAAGACGAAAACGCTGAATACGACCCTATGTTGCAGCGTATGTACAAAGGACTGGACCAGAATATCTTCGAGGTAAACCACGCTCCTCAGCCTATCGTGTACGTAGAAAACTTGGAAGAGTATAACGAAAAAGAGGGTCTCGCTCTCTCACGTGAAGAAATGGACTACCTACTGAAGGTGGAAAAAGACTTGGGACGCAAGTTAACCGACTCTGAGGTCTTTGGTTTCGCTCAGATCAACTCTGAACACTGCCGCCACAAAATCTTCGGTGGTACTTTCGTCATCGATGGCGAAGAAATGGAATCTTCATTGTTCCAGATGATTAAAAAAACAACTCAGGAAAATCCTAATAAGATTATATCTGCATATAAGGATAATGTGGCTTTCGCTGAAGGTCCGGTTATCGAACAGTTTGCACCAGCTGATCACTCAACTGCCGACTATTTCGTTATTAAAGATGTAAAATCGGTTATTTCCTTAAAAGCTGAAACTCACAACTTCCCTACTACTGTGGAACCGTTCAATGGTGCCTCTACTGGTACTGGTGGTGAAATACGCGACCGTATGGGTGGTGGTAAGGGTTCTTGGCCTATCGCTGGTACTGCTGTGTACATGACTTCTTACCCTCGTTCTGAAGAAGGACGTGAATGGGAAGATGTTCTTCCTGTACGCGAATGGTTGTACCAGACTCCTGAACAGATTTTGATTAAGGCATCTAATGGTGCTTCCGACTTTGGTAATAAGTTCGGTCAGCCGCTTATCTGTGGTTCTGTACTTACTTTCGAACACCAGGAAAACGATGAAAAATATGCTTACGATAAGGTAATCATGTTGGCTGGTGGTGTAGGTTATGGTACTCAGCGCGACTGCCTCAAGGGTGCTCCTGAAACAGGCAACAAGGTGGTGGTAGTAGGTGGTGACAACTACCGTATCGGTCTTGGTGGTGGTTCTGTATCATCAGTTGAAACTGGTCGCTACTCATCTGGTATCGAGTTGAACGCTGTGCAGCGTGCGAATGCTGAAATGCAGAAACGTGCGTACAACGTGGTTCGTGCGCTTTGTGAAGAAGAGGAAAATCCTATCGTTTCTATCCATGACCATGGTTCAGCAGGTCACGTAAACTGCTTGTCGGAATTGGTGGAAGAATGTGGTGGTTTAATCCACATGGATAAGTTGCCTATCGGTGACGAAACTTTGTCGGCTAAGGAAATCATCGCTAATGAATCTCAGGAACGTATGGGATTGTTGATCGACGAAAAGAAATTGGAACATGTACGTAAGATTGCTGAACGTGAACGCGCTCCTATGTATGTAGTAGGTGAAACTACAGGCGATCACCGCTTCGCATTCGAACAGGCTGACGGTGTTCGTCCGTTCGACTTGGCTGTCGACCAGATGTTCGGTTCTTCTCCTAAGACTTATATGATTGACAAGACTGTAGAACGTCACTATGAAGATGTTTCTTACGATGTCACTAAATTAAATGAATATATCAACCGCGTACTGCAGCTCGAAGCAGTTGCTTGTAAGGACTGGTTAACTAATAAGGTAGACCGTTCGGTAACAGGTAAGATTGCTCGTCAGCAGTGTCAGGGCGAAATCCAGTTGCCATTGAGCGACTGTGGTGTTGTAGCTCTCGACTACCGTGGTGAAAAGGGTATCGCTACTGCATTGGGTCATGCACCTCAGGCAGCGTTAGCCGACTCAGCTAAGGGTTCAGTACTTGCGGTATCAGAAGCATTGACCAACTTGGTTTGGGCTCCTCTTGCAGAAGGCATGGACAGTATCTCATTGTCGGCCAACTGGATGTGGCCTTGCCGCGCACAGGAAGGTGAAGATGCACGTTTGTACAAGGCAGTTAAAGCATTGTCAGACTTCTGCTGCTCATTGCAGATCAACGTACCTACTGGTAAAGACTCATTGTCAATGACTCAGAAATACCCTAACGGCGAAAAGATTGTCAGCCCAGGTACAGTAATCGTATCAGCAGGTGGTGAAGTGGACGACGTTAAGAAGGTAGTTTCTCCAGTCATGGTCAACGATGCCAAGTCAACATTCTACCACGTAGACTTCAGCTTCGACGAATTGAGACTCGGTGGTTCAGCATTCGCACAGTCATTGAATAAGATTGGCGACGACGTTCCAACAGCTCAGAACCCAGAATACTTCCGCGATGCATTCTTGGCAGTACAGGAATTGGTACACAAAGGTCTGTTGCTCGCAGGTCACGATATCTCTGCAGGTGGTATGATTACTACATTGCTTGAAATGTGCTTCGCTAACACAGAAGGTGGTATGGAAATCAACCTTGACAAGATTAAGAGCGACGACCTCGTAAAAATCTTGTTCGCTGAAAATCCAGGTATCATCATCCAGGTAGCTGATAAGAACAAGGCAGAAGTTAAGAAGATTCTGGAAGATGCAGGCGTAGGCTTCGTTAAGATTGGTACTCCATCAGAAGAACGCCACATCCTCGTTTCAAAGAACGACGCAACATACCAGTTCGGCATCGACTACTTGCGTGAAGTATGGTACTCAACTTCATACTTGTTGGATCGCCGCCAGAGCATGAACGGTTGCGCGAAGAAACGTTTCGAAAACTACGAACAGCAGCCTATCGAATTCGCATTCGATCCTTCATTCACAGGTAAACTGTCGCAGTTCGGTTTGGATCCAGACCGTCGCACTCCATCAGGTGTGAAAGCAGCTATCATCCGTGCTAAGGGTACAAACGGCGAACGCGAAATGGCTTACATGATGTACTTGGCAGGATTCGACGTGAAGGACGTAATGATGACCGACCTTGTTAGCGGCCGTGAAACACTGGAAGATGTAAACTTCATCGTATTCTGCGGTGGTTTCTCTAACTCAGACGTTCTTGGTTCAGCTAAGGGATGGGCAGCAAGCATCCTTTACAACCCGAAAGCAAAAGCAGCAATCGACAACTTCTACGCACGTGAAGACACCTTGTCACTCGGTGTATGTAACGGTTGCCAGCTGATGATGGAACTCGGTTTGATTACTCCAGAAGACGAAAAGAAAGGCAAGATGCTTCACAACGACTCACATAAGTTCGAGTCAGCATTCTTGGGCGTAACAGTTCCAATGAACCGCAGCGTGATGTTCGCCTCACTGAGCGGCTCTAAGCTCGGTATCTGGGTAGCTCACGGTGAAGGTAAGTTCTCATTGCCATACGATGAAGACCACTACAACGTAGTATTGAAATACTCATACGATGCATATCCAGGCAACCCTAACGGTTCCGACTACAGCGTAGCAGGTATCGCATCACAGGACGGTCGTCACTTGGCTATGATGCCACACTTGGAACGTGCTTGCTTCCCTTGGGAAAATGCATACTATCCAGCTGACCGCGTAAACAGCGACCAGATTACTCCATGGATGGAAGCATTCGTCAACGCTCGTAAGTGGGTTGAAGCTAACAAGAAATAATTAGGTTAAGATAAATTATGCTAAGAGCGGGTGCATCTCGATGTATACTATTATATATACATCTTGAGGCACCCGCTTTTTATATATAAAATTGTAGCTTACTTAATCTCATTCAGGAAGCTTATCTCTTAAAGAATGTTTTTCTATAAAAGAATGTTTATTTCATTCTAACTACCTTACTTCATCCTTCTCAGAATACGAGGGAAATGATACAAGAACAACGCCGTGCAGCAACATGCAGCGAACCCATCCGAGAACGATTCGGCATAAAACACACCATTCACCCCAAACCAGCGAGGCAGCAGCAACGCCAGCGGAACCAACAAGAACACCTTACGCAACAAAGCAATAAAGATAGAAATCTTAGCCTGTCCCAACGATACAAACATAGTCTGGAACGCTCGCTGCAATCCAAAAATAGTCATACCAATCAAGAAAAGCGGCATAGCATGCACCACCGTATCGATCAACCTCGGATCTGTAGTAAACACAGACGCAATCACCCTCGGGCAACAAATCATGAACAAGACCATAAGGAAATTGAAAGAAAACATCACTATCGTAACAATCTTGCAACACTCCTTCACACGGTCCTTAAACCCATGACCATAATTATAACTCATGATAGGAACAAATCCCTGAGAAAATCCCACGATAGGTACACCCACCAACATCATAGCACTCTGCATAATAGCCAGCGCACTGACATAAATATCGCCAAAATGCTTGAGACTGCCATTCAGCACAAAACCCACCAGACTCTCAGTACTCGCCATTACAAAAGGCGAAAGACCCAGTCCCACAACCGAAAGCACAATCTCCTTCCTCGGCTTCAGATATCGCTTCTCAATAGGCAGCGAAGCCTCCTTCGACGTTAAGAAGCGGAGAATCCAGAGCGCACTACACGCCTGCGAGATGACCGTAGCCACCGCCGCACCCTTGACCCCCATATCAAAAAAGAAGATAAAGATAGGATCGAGCACCAGATTCAAAAACGCCCCAATAATCACCGACCACATGGCAATAGCCGGTCGGCCCTGAGCACTAATAAACGTATTCAAGCCCGTAGAGACCTGCACAAAAACAGTCCCCAGCAGATACACCGACAAATAATCGACCGCATACGGCAACGTCACCTCCGACGCCCCCGTAACCAGCAGAATACGACTCATGAACGCATAAACAGCCGCCATGATAACCACCGTAAAACACAACAGCAGAAAACATCCATTCCCCAGAATCAGACCCGCCCGTTGACGGTTGCCCTGACCCAGCGAAATAGCAGCCAGCGGAGCACCTCCACCGCCCACGATAGACGAAAAAGCCGTTACCAGAATCACGATAGAAGTTGTCACTCCCACCCCCGCCAGCGCATCCGTACCAATATGCGGAATATGACCGATATAGATACGGTCAATCAGATTATACAACAAATTGACAATCTGCGCGGCAACCGACGGCAGCGCCATCTTAAAAATCAGCGGCAACATAGGCGCCGTTCCCAGGCGCTCTTCATATTTATTATTCATAAGTCCAACACCTTAATTATATAGCCCCGGATTAGCCTCCAGCGCCTCCTTCGGAATAAGCAACGTATAACGAGCATCATCCGCCTCAAGCACATAACGCTCACCCTTCACCACCTTTACCAAACGCGGACGAGTAGTACGACGAAGGTCGAACCAACGATGACCCTCGAAAGCCAACTCACGCGCACGCTCATTCAAAATCTCAGTAATCAAATCAGCCTGAACCATAGCCTCAACCGCCACCTTCTTATCAGCAAAAGCCTCAGCAGAATAACGATTCACCATCAGACTCAACAAAAACTGACGCGCCTCATCCAAGCGATTCAACTGAGCAGCAGCCTCAGCCGCATTCAGATATACCTCACCCAGACGGAACGAACAAAGATACGAATTGCTACCCGCCTTCTGACTCTTACGAAAACCATCCTCATCAGCCTCAGAAAAATAACGAGACGCACGTAAATCGCCCTCGGCATACAAACCAAAGAACTCAGGAGTAACCAACGCTGCACGATTGACCGACGAACTCACCGACATCTCCAGCGCCGTCAGATTCTCAGAAGCACCAAAAGCATTAGGCAACAACGCATCACTCTTCTTCATATCCACCAACACAGCACCAGCCTTCATAACCTCAGCCGAAGCCTCCAGCGAAGCCTCCCAGTTGCCCATATAAAGCGCCACACGCGAACGCAACGCATCGACAGACACCGTAGAAAAACGATACGCATAACGCGGTTCCCACTTCTGCTGCGAAATCATACCCTTCGCCATATCGATATCACCACAGACAGACGCATAAACCTCAGCAACAGTCTGACGAGACAACACCTTCTCCAGGTCAGTATCCAGCTTCAAAGGAACCGATTTAGACTCCAGCGCCCCCGCCTTAGTATACGGCTGACCATACAGATTCACCAGCAAGAAATGCATATACGCACGCATCAGATAAGCCTCGCCTACCAACTGGCGCACCTCATCGGCAGAGCCCTCAGTAATACCGCCCTTATTCTCAATGATATGATTAGCGATAAACAACACATTATAATACACCGCCCACTCAAACGACGAAGTAGACGAATGCGGTGCCTGATCATTCCAACGCTCGATATCGGCATACGAATCCAGATCATACTCACTATTACGGACCACCATCTCATCCGTACGGAAGCCAGCCATGCCACGATCACGCAACAAGCTCACATCCTTATAAGAACGCGTAAGCAACGCCCTATACTCAGCCAGCGAGCCAGGAATAACACTACCCACCGGTTTAATATCCAAATAACTATCGCAAGCCGTATTTACCAACATACAGCCCAACATTATGATATATAGTATTTTTTTCATTACAAAGAAATTTAAAAAAAGTCAGCCAATACTTAGAAGCCCACATTCAACGTAAACGTAACCGACTTAGGCACCGGTGTAGCATAAGGATTATACATCGACTCAGGGTCCATATAATTCTTATAACCCGAGCCCACCACAAACAAATTGCGCGCTTCAAGAGACACCGTAGCATTAGTCATAGCCAAACGCTTAGTCAGCGACTCAGGCACATGATAACCCAGACGCAGATTCTGCAGACGAACATAATTCAACTTCTTCACCCAGATATCCAAGTGACGCCAGATAGGCTTAGCATCATACCACGAATACTCGAGCGGATACACCTCACTCTTCAAGATAGCAGGGAACTTAGCCTTCGGATTCTCAGGAGTCCAACGATTCAGCACATCCTCATTAACATTCTTGCCATAATCCGGATTCACGATATCATAACTAGGCTGCGTACGCACATAACCACCAAAAGTAAGAGAGAAGTTGGCACTCAGTTCCCAGTTCTTATACGTAAACGTATTAATCAGACCACCCGTATAAGGAGCATCCTCACTACCAATATACGAATAGAACGTACGCTCCTCGGCCGCTGTCACATCAGACGAAGCAAAACCAATACCCCACTCATCCTTCAGGCGGTACAACTCCTGGAGCGTAACCTTCTCGCCCTTAGGGTTATAAAACATCATGTTGCCCGTAGTTTCATCCACCCCTGCAGTCTTCAGCGCAAAGATAGCATTCACCGGATAACCCTCACGTCCAGGCGTAGTCTGCTGCTCAGGAATATTCTCCTGCAACACCTTATTAGCATTATAAGCAAAGTTGAAATTAGTATACCACGAGAAATTCTTCGTAGCCATATTACGAGTAGAAAGGCTGATTTCCACACCCTTATTCTCCATACTAGCCCAGTTGATGCTCATCGACGTAAAACCAGTCTCGAGAGGCAACATACGCATACCAATCAAATCTGTACCCTTACGATAATAAAAATCGGCACTCAGATTAATAGCCTGATTAAACACCGATAAATCAAAGCCCGCATTGACCGACTTAGTCTTCTCCCAGCGCAACTTCTTATTCGGTGCTGCATTGATATCAATCATGTCTTCCGAGAAACCCGGTAGAATACTCTCCACACGATACTGTCCCAGAAGGAAAGGCGATGTATTCTTATCGATATTACCCTGCAAACCATAAGACGCACGCACAGCAAGATTATCCAGCCAAGACACATCCTCCAAGAATGCTTCCTCAGAAATACGCCACAGAGCACTCACCGAATACAACGGCAAGAAACGATACTTCTTATCCACACCAAACAAATCGGAACCATCAAAACGAATACTACCACCCAACGTATAACGCTTGCGCAGCGAATACGAAGTAGTTGCAAAGAACGACGCATACGCATTCTCCTTATACGTAGTAGTATGCAGAGGGAAGGCCTTCGCCTTATTCTCGTCCGGGAAAAGCACCGGTTTAGTAGTCAGCGTCTTCGGGTCGAAGCCATAACCGGCAGTAAACAATGTCTCATACCACGTCTTACGCAGCTCCGAACCCACCATCACTTCCAGTTCATGCACATCATTAAACATATCACGATACTCGGCCATACTCTTCCAAGTGAGTTGCGAGTTGTTGTTGCGGTTGATACGCTGCACACCACCTTCAGGAAGGAAATGATGATACTCGCCATTCTTATAATACTCACTCATCTTATAAAGGTCACGCATGGTGAATGTTTCCCATTCTGCCACCTCTTCCTTCTTGAAATCCTCCCACTGGTAACCCAGCTGAGTAGTCAGTTTGAACTTATCATTCAGACGAAGCTGACCATCGAAAATAGCCGAGAGAGACGAAGTCACACTCTCATTCTTAGTATGCGCACGCTCCTCAAAGATATTGAAGCCCAAGTCGGTATCCGTATTATTCTGAATATCATAGTCGTAATTGTAGCCACCCTTTTCATTGAAAGGTTCGATATACGGATTAGCACGACGAGAGTAATAAAGCGGGTTCGACATACCATACTTATCAGCCAGATAATTAGTATTCTTTCTACGATTAGCAAACATCGAGACACCCACCTTCAACATCTTATTCACCTTATACGAAGTCTTACCCACCAAGTTGAAACGGTCCATGCTCACTCCGTGAACATTACCCTCCTCCTTCATGTAACCAAACGATGTATAATACGTCACCTTCTCTGAGCCACCAGAAATATTCAAGTTGTACTCCTGATTGATCGCATCGCGGAACAATATATCATTCCAGTCGGTATTAATACCCTTCAGACGATTAATAGCCGCCTGCGCCTCTGGAGAAACAGCATTCCAGCCACCCTCCTTAAACACATCCAACTGCTTCATACCATCCAAGATACGGAACACCTCACCCTTACGATTATACGGCGAATAATTGTTAGCAATCATATCCAGTTCCAGCCCAACCTTCTGCTCAGAATTAAGCAAATTCAGTCGGTCGATATCCAGAGTCGGCGTATATGAAACACGCGTAGAGAAATTGAAGACAGGCTTACCCACCTTACCCTTTTTAGTAGTAATCACAATCACCCCATTAGCCGCGCGCGCACCATAGATAGCCGTAGCCGCCGCATCCTTCAAGACAGTAATATCCTCGATATCAGCAGGATTAAGACCAGCGATAGACGACTGCTGCATATTAGTCACATCACTCATATCCTCCAGTTTTGGTATATCCGTACCCTCCAAAGGAATACCATCAAGCACCCACAGAGGGTCCTGCGTACCATTCATAGACGCCGTACCACGGATACGAATCTTAGCCGGAGCACCAGGAGCACCCGAAGTACTGCTCACCGACAAACCAGCCACCTGACCAGCCAGCGCCTGATCAATACTCTTTACCGCACCAACCACCTCATCAGAAATATCCAGTTTAGACACCGCAGCCGTCAGCTTACGCTTCTCAACTTCCTGATAACCAGTTACCACAACCGCCTCCAGCATATGAGCCGACGGATGCAGAGTAAGCTCATACGACTCCTTCTTAGGGTCGATACGCACCTCGAGTACATCAAAACCAATATAACTACAGAAGAAACGATGCACACCCGACGGAACAGACAGCGTAAAATTGCCATCCATATCAGTAGTAGTACCCAACGCCCCATTATTCTTACCTGCCTTCTTCAAATCATCAGCAGTCATATAAACAGAAGCCCCAATTAACGGAAAATTATCTTCCGATGAAATCAAAACACCTTTAACCTCACGCTGAGCAAAGGCAATGGAACAAGCTGCCATAAGACATACCAAAGATGTCAAAAATCGTTGTTTCATTTCGTTTTCTTTTACCTTAAAAATATACTAAAAAACCGCCCTTCCCTAGAGCAAATCTTCCCCGACCCCAAGGAAAGAGCGGTATGCTATTCTAATACCTTATTTATTTTTACAGGTTTATTTTATTATAAACCCAGTGCCGTACGAATACGGAGCAACATATCTTTATAATGATACTGAGCCGCCAAATCAGATGTATTCTTGCGACGTTCAAGCAATTCCTTCACACGAAGCAACTCGCCACGCTTCACCGAAATAGCATCCGATACACGATTGATCTGCGAACCATAGAAGTTGATAGTACGAGGAGCACCCATACGTTCACCGCTAACAGAATGAGCCGCAAATTCATCACAACTACACATTGGCTTACGGTGCGCAAACAAGAAATGCTCATTAGACATAAACGGACTAGTAATACCATCATAAGAGCCAGCAACCACATTTCTGTCGTTAGCCAACTTCTTATTAATCTTCACACCTTCACTCTCAGCAGCTGCAGTAATCAGCGCATCCACAAAGTTCTTCTGAAGAGCACGAGTCAGCACATCCGGAGTAGCACCACGTTCAGTTGTTGCGAAGATACTACGATGCAAATCATCCATCAGCTCAACCGCCGTATACGCTTTCTTACCATTGACCGTCTCATTCTCCAACATACGCATCAGACGATTATTATTCAGCAAGTCCCACACAATCCACGACTGCGCATTCTTGAGCACCTGCGTAGGCGCATTCTCAGAAACCCCCATCGGATTCTTACGCAACAAATACGTATACTGACCCACCTCTGTATCAAACAACCATTTCGGATATGTCAGCACCTCATCCAACAAGAACTTCACAGCAGCCTTCTGCTTTTCGCGCTCTACAAAAGTGAAACCCTTCTGTCCGTCGCCTACCGTTACATTTTCCAAGTAGATACCACCAATATTAGCCAGTACATGATACAAGTAATTGTTCCACTGATTGATTACTGCGTAATACAACTTAGAAGCCTCTTCGTAAGTCTGACCCTTCTCACCCGTAGTAGTCCACTTAATAATATTAGGCACCACCTTCTTCAAATTCTCGATACCCAACTGAGACGAACGGATAGCATCATCGCCCAAATCCTCAATCTGCGCACGAGGGTCAACCGCATCACGCACATCCTGCGCTTCACTATACTTATATAATCTGCTAGTATGACGAGACATAAACTCTGCCAAATCTTCCTTTTCAGCTTCTGGCGATTCCTTACCATACCAACGATAACCATATTCGATAGCAAAGATATCATAAGGACCGATGTGCGGAGAAAGTACCTTCACACCGTCGCCTGGCTGAGCTACGTAATTGAAACGCGCATAGTCCATGATGGAAGAAGAAGTACCGTTGAAATGAGTGGTAAACTTCTCGCTGCGCAAAGAATCGGTCTGATAAGCCCAAGAAGCCATCATGTTATGACGAAGACCCAGCGAGTGACCCACCTCATGACAAGCCACAAAACGAATGGCATCACCCATCAACTCAGTTGGCAGTTCGTTCAATCGAGCCTCTTCACGGATAGCACCTGTCTGAACGGTAATCCATTCCTTCACCATATCGATGACATTGTGCCACCACATGATATCAGCCTCCAGAATCTCACCCGAACGAGGGTCGAGAATAGAAGGCCCCATTGCGTTCGACTTCTCAGAAGCCGAGTACGTAAGCACCGAATAATTCACGTCATCCTCAGGCATCATAGTACTATCAGGCAACTCATCCACACGGATGGCATTCTTAAAGCCGGCTTTTTCAAAAGCAAGCTGCCAGTCTTCAATACCCTGTTTGATATATTTTCTCCACTGATAAGGAGTAGAATGGTCAATATAGAAAACGATAGGCTTCTCAGGTTCCACCAGTTCGCCCTTCAGATAACGCGCACGATCCTCAGCCTTTGGTTCCAAGCGCCAACGAGTAATGAAATGCTTGGTAGACACACGCTGCTGAGCATCAGAGAAATTGAGCAGCGGATTGGTGAAATAACCCACACGCTGATTGTCCAGACGACCCATCATTGGTTCCTTAGCAAGCAACAGGATAGAAGAGCTCACCTCTACCGTTACATAAATGGTAGTAGTACCCTCAGTGACACGTGTAGTCAGTTCCGAGTTGGCAATGACATTATTGTGGAACGATTTGATAGAAGTGATACGCGACAAATTCTTGATGGCCGAAGTACCCAGATTAATATTGGTAAATACATTATTGATACTTGTTTCCGTACCATCATAAATATCGTTCACCTTGAAAACAATCGAAGTAGAATCCGCATTCAGCGCCTCAATCTTGAAAGCAGCAATCAGCGGAGAAATGAAATTGTCGGCTACCGACTGATGAATGGCATCCCCCTTAGGCGACAAAGGCAGTGCACGACTCTGGCGAATCATAATCTTCTTAGCCTGCTTATCCCATTCGAAACGAATCATCTGATTCTCATAGTTGGTACCACGGTTCACACCCGCCTCATTCAATTCAGAAGGAACACGCTGGAGTTTATTCACCACCAACATATCACGGCCCAACAAAGAAGTTGGCACCTCGAAATAATAACTACCATCTTTCTGGAACACATTAAAGACACCACGACTCACCAAAGCCTTTTCGGTGGTCAGTTTCTCATAATCGCTTTTAGAAGAAACACTGTCTTTTACTTCATTCTTCTTTTTCTTCTTGAACAACCAACCCTCCACAGCAGGAGCAGCCGATTCGGCCTCCATAGCCTGCAGACAAGGAGTTACAAGAGAAAAAACACAAGTAGCTACTATCACAATAGCCAACCATCTGTTCAATTTCATAAATTTACCTGAGTTATACTATTTATTAAAAAGTTATCCTATTATTTAAGTTATATCACTATATATATCACATATATACCACTACATATACCACTATATATATCACTATATATCACTATATAAGTATATCACCATATAAGTTATACCACTTAAAAGTCACACTAAAAGTCGTTTTTAAAAGCCAATCCATAAGCCCATTTAACAAGCTATGTTAACCCGCTGCAAAATTACTGAATTATAGCATAATTATCAAAGAGAACATCTCTTTTGGACGATATTTATATGCTTTTTAACATTTATTCAATTATAAAGCAGTATAAACATACAACAATACAAAATCACAAACTGCATAATTAACCACTCCATTCCACAATAACGCATCGAAAGAACCCAAAAGAAACCCATAAAAAAGAGATTTATGAATAAAATCTCTTTGAAATATTTTCTAATTCCAACCCAACGTATTATATTTGTATAGAATTATGGTGTACTCATGACGGAAGAAGACAAAAAGCGATTGAATACTTTCGAGGGGAAGTTGAAACATCTTATATTTTTATACACAGAATTGAAAGATGAAAATGCTTCACTCAGACAACTTGTGTCTGAGAAAAATCTAGAGATAGAACGTATAGAAAATTGCCGGAAAGAATTAGAAGCACAGTATACCAGTTTAAAAATGGCCCGCATAATCAGTGTTCAAGATAACGAACTAAGGGACACCAAACAACGATTAGCGAGACTAGTGCGTGAAGTCGAAAAATGCATCGCTTTGCTGAATGAATAATTGTAGATTTATGAACAAGTAAACGAATGTATCCATGAACGACAAAATGAGAATTCATTTGCTGATTGACAACCAACGATATCCACTGACCATCCCTCGTGAGGATGAAGTGTTATATAGGGAGGCTGCCAGACAGATTGATAATAGATTAAACACATACCGAAGATTATTTCCTGAACAAGCTTCAGGTACTCACTGGGCGATGGCTTGCCTCGAATTTGCATTCGAGAATACACGCCTTAGAGACAGCAACAGTACCGAGCCATACATGGAAGTCATGAAACGCCTGGAGGAATGCATAGATGAATGCATCTGGGAGAAGAAGACGGTAGAATAAACTGAGGTAGTAAAACCAGAAACAGCACGTACAGTCCGTAGTTGGTCCTTTTTTAGGTCCGACAGTAGGAGTGTGCGTTTTTTTATTTATATAAACAAACCTAACTAAAAATGTTAATAACAGCTATACTAACAGTTGTTGCTTTCCTTATAGGAGGAACGCTAGCGTACATTTCTTTCAAGTACGGCTTGAAGAATAAGTATGATACTATTATTAAAGAGGCCGAGACAGAGGCCGAAGTGATCAAGAAAAATAAGCTTCTAGAGGTTAAAGAGAAGTTTCTCAATAAAAAGGCCGACTTGGAAAAAGAGGTGGCTATCCGCAACCAGAAAATTCAGCAGGCAGAGAATAAATTGAAACAACGTGAAATGGTGTTGAGCCAGAAACATGAGGAGTTGCAGCGTAAGCGTAATGAAAACGAAGCAATCAAAGAAAACTTAGAAGCTCAGTTGGTCATCGTTGAGAAGAAGAAGGATGAACTCGACGTGCTCCAGTCGAAAGAACGCGAAAAGTTGGAAGCTATTTCTGGCCTTTCTGCTGATGAAGCTAGAGAACGCTTGGTGGAATCATTGAAAGAGGAAGCTAAGACGCAGGCGCAGTCGTACATCAACGATATCATGGACGACGCGAAACTTTCAGCCAACCGCGAAGCTAAGCGCATCGTCATTCAGTCTATCCAGCGTGTGGCAACAGAAACTGCTATTGAAAACTCGGTAACTGTTTTCCATATCGAATCTGACGAGATTAAAGGCCGTATCATCGGCCGCGAAGGTAGAAACATTCGCGCATTGGAAGCTGCTACTGGCGTGGAAATTGTTGTTGACGATACTCCAGAAGCTATCGTTCTTTCAGCATTCGACCCGGTGAGACGTGAAATCGCTCGTCTGGCATTACACCAATTGGTAACTGACGGACGTATCCACCCAGCCCGCATCGAAGAGGTTGTTGCTAAGGTCAAGAAACAAGTTGAAGATGAAATCATCGAAACTGGTAAGCGTACAACTATCGACTTAGGTATTCATGGTCTGCATCCAGAGTTGATTCGTATCATCGGTAAGATGAAATACCGTTCATCATACGGACAGAACCTCTTGCAGCACGCTCGTGAAACAGCCAACCTCTGTGCTGTGATGGCATCAGAACTCGGTCTGAATCCTAAGAAAGCAAAACGCGCAGGTCTGTTGCACGATATAGGTAAGGTTCCAGACGAAGAACCAGAATTGCCACACGCATTACTGGGTATGAAACTTGCCGAGAAATATAAAGAAAAACCAGATATCTGCAATGCTATCGGTGCTCACCATGACGAAATAGAAATGAATACATTGTTAGCTCCAATCGTACAGGTTTGTGATGCTATTTCAGGTGCTCGTCCAGGTGCCCGTAGAGAAATTGTAGAAGCTTACATCAAGCGTTTGAACGACTTGGAACAGTTGGCCATGTCATACCCAGGTGTTACTAAGACATACGCAATTCAAGCTGGTCGCGAACTCCGCGTTATAGTAGGAGCCGACAAGATTGATGATAAGCAGACAGAAAACTTATCCAATGAGATTGCGAAGAAGATTCAGGATGAAATGACTTACCCAGGACAGGTTAAGATTACAGTTATCCGTGAGACTCGCGCGGTAAGTTTCGCTAAATAAGGGTTGTTTGTCACAACTATATTGATTTTTTACGATGAAGGGTGGCATTCCTTAATTGGAATGTCGCCCTTTTATTTTATGCACAAAAAGCATCACCCCTGTTACAAGTATTACCTGCAACAGGGGTGATGCTTTTAAATATTATTCCAAGCCTATCAAGGCTTCTAATTCTAATTATTTGATTATTAATTCTTCAGATTCAAGTTATTTTATTATTAATTCTTCTGATTCAAGTTATTCTGAATATTCTAGTTCAAGTCCTCCTTGTTCAAGTCCTTCCGATTCAAGTCCTTCCGATTCAAGTCCTTCCGATTCAAGTCCTTCTGATTCTGCGACTTCTGACTCTGCTAAAACTTCAGCGTAGGAATCTTGATACCCTACGCCTTATGATTCTGCGCCTTATGATTCTGCGGTTTCTGACTCTGCGCCTTCAACATCTGCTGCTTCTTCTGAGTTGCCTTAAAACGCTTTCTTCTTGCATTACGCTGCGCCCTATCAAGATCCTTCTTTCTCCAGATAATGACCAACTTATACATCACCAATCCGCCGATAGTGACGAATATCAGACAGACAATACCACCCTCAAGATTATCACCCTTCACATGCGACCACATCTCAAGAACATTCTCAGTACGCTTGCCCGAATCATGAATCATCGCACAACGCGCCACAACCGCACTATCCGGATACTGAATAGGATTCACCTTCACCGCCTCAGCACCCTCGCCAAAGAAATAATTCAGATTGACCGTCTTATCCAACGAAGAATCAATCCTCGCCGCCAGAATCTCTGGAGTTGCCACCGCACTCACATAACCAATAGCATCCATATTTGCCATCGCTACCTCCGGCATACACAGATAATTGATAAAATAGCTAGCTGCCTTCGGATTACGAGAATACTTCGGAATCACCCAGCCGTCAAACCAGATATTGCTACCCTCACAAGGTACCACATAGTCCAAATCCACGCCAATCGCCGTAGCTTCTTCGATAGCCCAGACGGCATCACCACTCCAAGTCATATTCAGAGCGATTTTACCCTTCGTCATCATCTCCTTACCGAAATCGGCCTCCCAGCCAGCTATATTAGGCTTCATAGCCTTAAGTTGCTCCTCGGCAACAGCAATAGCCTCATCCGAGTAATTGTTCATCAGATCGGACACTTTCAGCGAACCATCGGCCAACTTGTCACGATTAGCATAAATCACAGCCGTACCATAAGCATCACGATAACTATCCTTCATGAGCAACTGCCCCTTAAAATGCGGATCCCACAACGAGCCCCACGTAGAAGCCTCCTCGAGAGTAGCCAGTTTCTTATTATACAAAATACCAGCCGTACCCCACATATAACCCACCGCGTAATCATCGGCCGAGCGACCAGGCTGACTCACCTCGTTCAACTCCTTACGTATATATGGCGAAAGATTCTTAATATAATTAGGAGTAGAACCGAAGTCAGTATTGATAGGCAGCAAGATATCCTTCTTCAACATACGTTCGATGATATACTCCGACGGACAAACCACATCATAGTCCTCATGACCACGTTCGATTTTCGTCAACATAATTTCATTGATATCAAACGTCTGGTAAATCACACGAATAGGTTCTCCCGTCTGTTCCTTATACCATTTCGGGAAATCCTCAAGCACCTTCTCGTCAATATAATCGCCCCAGTTGTACACCTTCAAGATCTGTTCACGGGGCTCTCTGCTATAACAACCCGACAGTCCGAGAGCAAGCACGAGACCAGCCAAAGCTGTTAATATATTCATCTTATACGATTGTTTCATCATTAAATAGTTACATCATTAAATAGCACACCTATATTAGCACACCTACATTAGTACACCTATATTTCCACACGTACATTATAGCACACCTATATTAGCACACTTATTTTTACGACATCAGAAAAAAAATCACCGGCACCAAACCCAAACACCTACTTCACCTTCTTGCCCGAACGGCGATTGATGACAATAAGCATAACAAGCACCACAATAAAAATGATAGTTGACAGCGGACGAAGTTCTGGTGTAAGACCACCCTTACGCGCATCGGCATAAATATAAGTAGAAAGAGTCTCCAACCCCTCATTACCGATAGTAAAGATAGTAACCGCAAAATCATCGATTGAGATAGTCACAGCCAACATAAAGCCGGCAATCATCCCCGGCAAAATTTCAGGAATAATCACCTTACGCAACGCTTGTCCCGGAGTAGCCCCCAAATCGAGCGCTGCCTCATAAAGATTGGAGTTCATTTGTTTCAGACGCGGGAGCACGCTCAAGACCACATATGGTGTACAAAAGGCAATATGAGCCAGCACCACTGTAGTATATCCCTGAGGTATACCCAAAGTGACAAACAACAAGAACAACGACACACCCATGATGATGTCACCGTTCAAAATAGGAATATTATTAACAAACGAAATAGCCTTACGCGGACGCGGACGCATATTATACACACCGATAGCTGTAAGCGAACCCAGCATCGTAGAAACCGTGGCCGTAATCAGCGCAATGGTAATAGTATTCCACAAAGCATCGACCAACGAATGGTGAGTTCCCTGCACAAACAAATTCTCATACAGACGAGTAGAAAAACCAGTCCAGTTGCCCAACACCTTCGCTTCAGTGAACGAATAAATAACGATGAGCAAAATAGGAGAATACAGCAACAAGAGCAACAGCCACAAATACCCATGACAAAGCACCTTCTTTACCATATATTACCCCCTTCCTGTTCTGACTTTTCATCCGACGCAAACAACGTAGCCGCACCGATGATAAACAACATGATGAGCGACAAAGCCGCACCGTAATTCCACATACTATTATTGATATTTTCCTGAATAGTAGTACCAAACAACTTGATATTATTGATAGTCAGCAACTCCGCGATGGCGAAAGTTGAGATAGTAGGCATAAACACCATCAAGACCCCACTAGCCACACCAGGCATAGACAGCGGAAGAATAGTCTTCACAAACACCTGGAACGGCGTAGCCCCCAAGTCCTGAGCAGCCTCAATATAACTATCATCCATCTTCACCAAGGTATTATAAATAGGGTAAATCATAAACGGCAGGTAATTATACACCATACCAAAAATGAGAGCCCCCTCACCAAGCGGAAGTTGGAAGAAATCAAACAACGCCACAGTAGCAAGCGTACGGATCAAGATATTGACCCACATAGGAAGCACAAACAACATCACCACTGTCTGCGCATATCCCGATTTCATTCTGCTGAGGATATAAGCAGCAGGGTATCCTAGAAGAATACAAACCAACGTATTCACGATAGCGATACCAATAGAATAAATAAACGTATTGACTGCCTCAGGATGGGCCATAAACTTCGCAAAGTTGGCCAATGTAAAATGTCCTTCCTCGTCGGTGAAGGCAAAAAACACAATCAAAATGAGCGGCAGGATCACAAACAAAGCCGCAAAAATCACGTAAGGTATGGTCCACGACTTACGCGACATCAGCAATTGACGGATATTCAATAAACGCACCCCTTTTCCTTTTAAACTGGTTAAACTGATTTATTTTCTTTCTTAATAATCTTAACAGACTCTTTCGGGAAGTAGATACCCACATGGTCGCCCTTGTCCCAGATGTCGTTAGTATCGACGTATACATCCTCGTCCCAATCGGACGCAATAGTAAGGTGATAATGATTTCCTTTATATAAGATGAAACGGACAATACCTGAGAGATTACCGTCTTCCTCATTATCGTGAAGATATACGCTCTCAAACGCCACCTGCACATCCACCTCAGTTCCCGCCTCGAGACCAGCAGTCTGTTCCGGCAGACACTCAACCGTACATCCGAGGAATTCCACGTGACTCTCATCAAGAATCTTACCCTCGAACGTATTACAAGTACGTTCCTTCTCCATGATATGAATATCATCCGGCTTGATGAGCATACCAACTTCCTCACCCACCTCAAAATGATGATAATTCTGAACCAGGAACTCGAAGCCATCAGCCTCAACAAGCATTTCATAATGCACACCCTTGAAGATACAAGAAGTCACCTTACCGCGGAACTGCGCCATATCTGAAAGCGGGAAAATATACAAGTCCTCAGGACGGATAACCACATCGACAGGCGCATTTTCGCCAAAACCCTCATCGACGCAATCTACCTCCACATTAGCAAACCTAACCCGCTTGTCGCGAATCATCGTACCATTCAAGATATTACTCTCACCGATAAAATCGGCCACAAACGAGTTGACCGGCTCATTATAAATAGCCGTAGGAGTACCTATCTGCTGAATCTTACCTTCGCTCATAACCACTATAGTATCACTCAGCGTCAGCGCTTCCTCCTGGTCATGAGTTACATACACAAATGTAATACCCAGATCACGGTGCATCTCCTTCAACTCCATCTGCATATCCTTACGCATCTTCAAGTCGAGCGCAGCCAGCGGTTCATCCAGCAACAGCACCTTCGGTTCATTCACGATAGCACGCGCTATAGCCACACGCTGCTGCTGACCACCCGAGAGCGAGTTGACATCACGATACTCATAATCGCTCATACTCACCATCTTCAGTGCCTGCTTCACCTTCTTCGTAATCACCTCCTTCGGCGTCTTTTTCAGTTTCAGGCCGAAAGCGATATTATCATACACGTTCAAATGAGGAAACAGAGCATACTTCTGGAACACCGTATTAATAGGTCGCAAGTGCGGCGGTGTCTGCGTAATTTCCTTGCCAGAAATAGTGATAGATCCCTCTGAAGCCGTTTGAAATCCAGCCAGAAGACGCAACAATGTAGTCTTTCCACAACCTGAAGGTCCTAAGATAGTGACGAACTCACCTTTCTTAATAAACAGGTTAATGTCGTCCAACGCTACTTTATCTCCAAAGTACTTGGACACATTCTTGATTTCTATAATGTGATTAGTTAGTTCCTGCATTTTTTATTTTTCAAATTCAATAAGTCATCAATAAATCAATAGTAATTATTCAAATTTAAAATTAAAATTCACGCAAAGGTACGTTTTTTTACCTAATTAATTATAGCTTATTACTATTTTTTACATTCCAACCTATTTCTTTGATGTCAGAACATCCCCCCTTACAACAAAGGCAGCAGTACCTTCTCAGCACATTCGTAGCCCTCCTGATAAAGCTCCTTCAGGTTCTGGATATTCTTATCGATACAGTTGACCACTACCTTTTTCATCGGCCTGATAGAAATAATACTTCCCTCATCCTCCATGCGCTCTATCATCTCCAGCTGCTCATTATACACCCGGCAGCGATTACTGAGAACTACCCTCAGACGTGGATATTTCCTATAAATAAATCGCGGAATCTTGATGTCTTTCTCCGTCTTTCGGAAGCCACGATTGCGCGTGAGAACCACCACATTACGGATATACCCCTGACTAATAGCACGAAGCACCGGAATAGAATCCACCAGTCCACCGTCCAGCATAGGCACACCATCAATAGGCACAATAGGACAAACATAAGGCAGACTACTAGACGCCTTGGCTATCAACATCAGCCTGCGGCGACTCTTCCTCTCAGACAAATAATTAGCATGACCCGTGAGACAATTAGTAGTCACCATCTCAAACCTACCCTCATTCTGCCTATAAGCCTCAAAATCGTAAGGAAGAATCTCATCAGGGAACAGCTCATACAATAGCTTCTGATCCAATATACTACGCTGATGAACCAAGTGCTTCAGACCGAAATACTCATACTTCTCCATCAGATCAATATTACTGTACTTAGCACGCCCCCGCTGGTGCGACATATACGACAAGCCATTACAAGCCCCCGCAGAAACCCCTACTGTATAAGGAAAACTGATGTTGTGATCCATCATGAAATCCAAAGCTCCACACGTAAACACACCACGCATTCCTCCACCTTCAAGCACCAATCCTAGTTTTTGAAAATCGACTTTCATAACCTTTAGCTTTAAATCAGACTTTTACTACACAAATATAGATTATTTTGCCTACACATTATTAATATTAAGCAAAAATTTAGTTACATTTGCATAAATAACATCAGAAGGTGGCAACCCACGGTCGCCCACCTCTTAAATTTAAGACACTATGTTCGAATCAAAAATCTATCAAAACCGCCGCCAGGCTTTGCGTAAACTAATGGGCCACGGCATCGTACTACTTCTAGGCAATAACAACGTTCCATTCAACTATACAGACAACGAATATCTATTCCGTCAAGACAGTACTTTCTTGTACTTCTTCGGACATTCGCACGCTGGTTATGCTGCAATTATCGATATCGATGAAGATGAAGACTATTTCTTCGGAAACGATGTTGACATGGACGACATCATCTGGATGGGTGTACAGCCTTCTATCAAAGACTTGGCAGCACAGGTAGGCGTAGAAAAAAGCTACCCGCTCGGACAACTGAATGCATTCGTGGCAAAAGCTATCGCACAGCACCGCCAGATTCATATCCTTCCTCCGTACCGTCATGACCACATGATCATGCTGGAGGACTTGTTGGGCATCCGTGCTTCACAGGTGAAGAACTACGCTTCTATGGAATTGATTAAAGCCGTAGTAACACTGCGTTCTGTAAAAGAAGCTTGTGAAATCGCTGAAATCGATAAAGCCTGCAACGCTGGTTATGAAATGCATACAACAGCTATGAGACTCTGTAAACCAGGTGCTTCAGAACACTTCATAGCTGGTTCGCTGGAAGGTATAGCTGCAACTTACGGCAAATGTGTATCATTCGCCACTATCCTGACACAGCACGGTGAAACACTGCACAACCACATACACAACGGCATCCTGGAAGAAGGACGACTGATGCTGACTGATGCTGGTTGCGAACTCGACAACGGCTACTGCTCAGATAATACACGTACTGTACCGGTAGGAGGAAAATTCACCGACCGCCAACGCGACGTATACAACATCGTTCTAGCTTGTCACGACAAAGCCTTGGAAATCACCAAACCAGGCGTAACATACAAACACGTACACCTTGAAGTCTGCAAAGTACTGGCACAAGGACTCAAAGACCTCGGCCTGATGAAAGGCAACGTAGAAGATGCAGTTGCAGCAGGCGCACATGCAATGTTCTTACCTCACGGACTTGGTCATATGATGGGTCTCGACGTGCACGACATGGAAAACCTAGGCCAGAGCAACGTAGGATATGACGACGAGACACACGAATCAGACCAGTTCGGCTTGGCTTCACTCCGCATGGGCAGACGCCTCCAGGAAGGCTTCGTCATCACCGATGAACCAGGCTGCTACTTCATCCCAGACCTCATCGACAAATGGCGCAACGAAAAAATCAACACTGAATTCTTCAACTTCGACAAGATAGAAACCTACAAAGACTTCGGCGGAATCCGTCTGGAAGACGACATCCTCATCACCCCAGAAGGCTCACGCTTCCTCGGTGAAAAACGTATTCCTATCACAGTAGAAGAGGTAGAAAACTACATGAATCAGTAATATTCTAGCAATCATTAGAGAAAGAATAGGCTATTTTAAAAGGATTTTGTTACATTTGCAACCGAAATGAGGCAAAACAATGTTTTTATAGTCGCCAAAGTGTAAAAAATTTGAACAGATTTAAAGTCTTATCAAAGCAAAACCTAACAAAATAACATTACGCTACACGATTAAACCAAACAAGCCTTCATTTTACCTTACAGAGCAGACATTCCTCTGTAGGGCAGCAGAAAGAATAAAAATAATAAAATCATTAATAACCCTAAACAATTTAATCCAATGAACAAATTAATTGCACTTGCAGCTCTTGGTCTTTGTTTCAGCAGCGTAAACGTAAGCGCTCAGGACAATAAAGAAAAAGAAGAAGGATTCGTATTCACTACAGTGAAAGAAAACCCTATCACCTCAATCAAGAATCAGAACCGTTCAAGCACATGCTGGTCATTCTCTGGCGTAGGCTTCTTCGAATCAGAATTACTTCGTTTGGGTAAAGGCGAATTCGACCTCTCTGAAATGTTCATCGTACACCACACTATGCAGGATCGCGGCGAAAACTATGTACGTTATCATGGCGACGCTTCTTTCTCACCAGGTGGTAGCTTCTACGACTTCGTAGCATGTTACAATAAATATGGTATGGTTCCACAGGAAGTAATGCCAGGTATCATGTATGGTGATTCTATGCACGTTCATAATGAATTGGACGCTGTAGCTGGTGCTTATGTACAGGCTATCGGTAAAGGCAACTTCAGAAAACTTACTCCAGTATGGAAAAAAGGTTTGGAATCTATCTATAATACGTACCTTGGCGAATGCCCTAAAGAATTCTCATATAAAGGTAAGACTTATTCTCCAAGAACTTTTGCTGACGATGTGTTAGGATTGAACATGAACGATTATGTTTCTTTGACTTCATATACTCACCATCCTTTCTACAGCAAATTCATCATCGAAATCCAGGACAACTGGCGTAATGCTGAATCTTACAACTTGCCTATCGATGAATTCATGGCTGTAATGGATAACGCAGTGAAGAAAGGTTATACTTTTGCATGGGGTTCTGACGTAAGCGAACAGGGCTTCACTCGTAATGGTATCGCTGTAATGCCAGATGCTTCTAAGGGTGCTGAACTTACAGGCTCTGACATGGCTCACTGGTTGGGCTTGAGCTCTACAGATAAACGTAACGAATTAACTAGCAGACCATTGCCAGAAATCGAAGTTACTCAGGAAATGCGACAGGTAGCATATGACAACTGGGAAACAACTGACGACCATGGTATGCTTATCTATGGTATGGCTAAAGACCAGAATGGCAAGGAATACTTCATGGTTAAGAACTCATGGGGTGAAAGCGGTAAGTACAAAGGTATCTGGTATGCATCAAAAGCATTCGTTGCTTACAAAACTATGAATATCTTGGTTCATAAAGATGCACTTCCTAAACACATCGCTAAAAAATTGGGCTTGAAATAATTTTCATTCCTACAGAACTTGTATTGAAAATGAAACTTGAAAGGTGGTCGGGCAACTTTAAGCACGACTGCCTAAAGGTTTAGAGTCGCTGGTTAGACTCATTATAAATAAAATCGGCTGATTTCACATTTATTTTGTGAAATCAGCCGATTTTTTCTTTCTTTTTTCCTAACTTTACAGATTGAACGGGTTCTGATAAAAGAACCCTGCCTAAGCAAGAAAAAAGAAAAAAACATATATAATGAGATACAAATGGAATCACCAAGCTCCAACTCAAGACCAACGGGAAGCAGCTAAGGCTTTATCAAGAGAAATAGGCATCAGCCCTATACTCTGCCACCTGCTACACGAAAGAGGAATCAGAACGGCAGCCGAGGCGAAACGGTTCTTCCGACCACAGCTACATGAGTTGCATGATCCTTTCTTGATGAATGATATGGACATAGCCGTAGACCGCCTTAATGAGGCCATGGGACGTAAAGAGCGCATCTTGGTTTATGGCGACTATGATGTGGATGGCACCACTGCCGTCACACTGGTTTATAAATTTCTGCAGCAGTTCTATTCAAACATAGACTACTACATCCCCGACCGCTACAACGAAGGATACGGTGTAACTGAAAAAGGGGTAAATTATGCTTATGAAACTGGAGTCAAACTGGTCATCGTGCTCGACTGCGGCATCAAAGCTGTTGAAGAAATAGGTTATGCCAAAGAAAAAGGCATCGACTTCATCATCTGCGACCATCACGTGCCTGATGAGGTACTGCCTCCTGCTGTAGCTATCCTGAACCCGAAGCGTGAAGACTCGACCTACCCGTACAACCATCTCTCTGGCTGTGGCGTGGGATTCAAATTCATGCAGGCCTTCGCTAAGAACAACGGGATAGAGTTTCACCAGCTCACACCTCTGCTCGACCTTGTGGCAGTCAGCATCGCTTCAGACATCGTTCCTATCATGGGCGAAAACCGAATCCTTGCCTTCCACGGACTGAGACAACTGAATGCTAATCCGAGCATCGGACTAAAAGCTATTATCGATATCTGCGGACTGACCGACCGAGAGATCACCATGAGCGACATCGTGTTTAAGATAGGCCCCAGAATCAATGCATCAGGACGCATACAGAACGGGAAAGAAGCTGTGGAACTGCTGATAGAAAAAGACTACCAGGCTGCACACGAAAAAGGAACGCTCATAAATAGCTACAACGAGCAGCGTAAAGACTTGGACAAATCTATGACTGAAGATGCCAATAAAATAGTCCACTCACTGAAGGATCTGGACGATAGGCGATCTATAGTCATCTACAATGAAGACTGGCATAAGGGAGTCATCGGAATTGTGGCCTCACGACTGACAGAAATATACTACCGTCCAGCCGTAGTGCTCACCCGCACCGACAATCTGGCCACCGGTTCAGCACGCTCTGTTTCGGGATTTGATGTGTACAAAGCCATAGAACACTGCAGAGATCTGCTGGAAAACTTCGGCGGACATACTTATGCAGCCGGACTGTCCATGAAGATAGAAAACGTGGCCGAGTTCACCCGTCGATTTGAGGAGTATGTATCGGACCACATCCTGGACGAACAGACACACCCTACCATCGATATCGATGCGCAACTCGACTTCAGAGATATCACACCGAAATTCTTCTTCGACCTGAAAAAGATGAACCCCTTCGGTCCCGACAACCACAAGCCGATTTTTGCAACCTTCGGCGTGTATGACTACGGAACAAGCAAGGTGGTAGGACGCGAGCAAGAACATATTAAGTTGGAACTAGTAGACAACAAATCGAACAACGTGATGAACGGCATCGCATTCGGACAAAGCTCGCAGGCACGTTACATCAAAACGAAGCAGTCGTTCAACATCTGCTATACCATTGAGGAAAATACTCACAAACGTGGCGACATCCAACTTCTGATAGAAGATATCAAGCCAAGTAGCAGCGAACGATTATTAAAATAACTAACTGTTGCATTTATAGCCAAGAGCACATAAACCCTTGGCTATAAAAGCAACACCCATACACACCAAGAACCATGACCGACTACCGCGACATTCTAAAACAATACTGGGGATATGATAATTTCAGAGGAATTCAGGAAGACATCATCCGCAGCATCGGTAGCGGCAAGGACACTCTAGGCCTAATGCCAACAGGAGGCGGTAAATCTATCACCTTCCAAGTACCAGCATTGGCACAAGAAGGCATCTGCCTAGTCATCACACCGCTCATCGCCCTAATGAAAGACCAGGTACACAACCTGGTGGACCGTGGCATCAAGGCTGCCGCTATCTATTCGGGTATGAGCAAAGAACAGATAGCGATAGCTCTGGATAATTGTATCTTCGGCAATTACAAATTCCTCTATATCTCACCAGAACGTCTTGATACCGAACTCTTTCGTGCCAAACTGAAAAGCATGAAAGTAAGCATGATCACCGTCGACGAGTCGCACTGTATCTCACAATGGGGATACGATTTCCGTCCGGCTTACCTCAAGATAGCCGACGTACGCACACTACTCCCAGGTGTTCCCGTCCTGGCACTGACAGCCACAGCCACACCTGAAGTTGTAAAAGACATACAGGAACGACTCTCATTCAGCGAAGAGAACGTCTTCAAGATGAGTTTCGAACGAAAGAACCTGGCATATATCGTACGCGATACAGAGGACAAGACCAGCGAACTCCTACACATTCTCAAACATACCAGCGGATCGGCCATCGTCTACACACGCAGCAGAAAAAAGACGAAAGACTTGGCACAGTGGCTCAACCAAGAAGGCTTCACTGCCACATACTACCACGCCGGAATCAACAATGAACTGAAAGACCAACGCCAGAAAAGCTGGTCGGCTGGCGAGCAGCGCATCATGGTGGCAACCAACGCCTTCGGTATGGGAATCGACAAGCCCGACGTGCGACTAGTTGTCCACGTCGACTTCCCCGACTCGCCTGAAGCCTACTTCCAAGAAGCAGGTCGAGGAGGCAGAGACGGACTAAAAGCCTATGCCGTACTCCTCCACTCCAAGGCCGACCGCACACTCCTCAAGAAACGCATCAACGATAGTTTCCCAGAGAAAGACAGCATACGCCAGATATACGAGCATATCAACTACTTCTTCCAGATGCCCATGGGCGACGGACTAGGATGCACACGCGCCTTCAACATAGACGAATTCTGCAAGAACTTCAAACACTTCCCCATTCAAGTTGACAGCGCCCTCCACATCCTCACCCGCGCCGGCTACCTAGAATACACCGACGAACAAGACAACAACAGCCGACTCATGTTCACCATGCGCCGCGACGACCTGTACCGTATACGCGAACGAAGCCAGGAAACCGAAATTCTCCTAAACACCCTACTACGCAGCTACACAGGACTCTTCAGCGACTACGTCTTCATCAGTGAAAACACCCTGGCCGCAAGAACCGGACTCACCCGGCGAGAAATCTACGAAATACTCATCCAGCTCAGCCAGCAACACATCGTCCACTACATACCCGGCAAGAAGACCCCCTACATCATATACACCACCGAAAGACGCAGCATGGAGAAAATCCACCTCACCAAGGAAGTATATGAAGACCGAAAAGAAAGCTACATCCAGCGTATAGAAGCCATGCTAGCCTACGCAGAAACAAACGACAAATGCAGAAGTCGCATGCTGCTCCACTACTTCGGCGAAAAAAACGAACACAACTGCGGACAGTGCGACGTATGCCAGAGCAAACACCCATCCGGAGTAAAACAAGCACAATACGACCAGTGGACCGAAAAAATCATCGAAATACTGTCAGAAACCCCGTGCAACACCGATACCCTCCTGGACAAACTAGAAACCCCCGACCGCGACACTCTGCTTAAAGTCTTGTCCTATCTCCTATCAGAAGAGAAAGTCAGACAAAAAGACGGCATTCTATCAGTTTAACGGGAAAATGAATAATTTTGATTCAAAAAATTAGGATTTGATAATATAATCGGTATATTTGTAACCGTTACCTTCCAGAAGAGTAACATTAGCTATAATCAAATACTAATTTAAAACACTTATTTTATGGATTGCACAAAGATTATCGGCGAAAAAATCAAAGCATTACGAGATACCCGAGAAATTACTATTGAAGAACTAGCCGAACAAAGTGGTTTATCAGTAGAACAAATCAAACGAATAGAAGAAAACATAGACATCCCGTCGCTGGCTCCGCTTATCAAAATAGCAAGAGCTCTTGGAGTTCGCCTCGGTACATTCCTTGACGACCAGGAGAATGAGTCGGGTCCGGTAGTATGCAGAAAAGGACAGGAGGACGATACTATCAGTTTCTCTAATAATGCATCAGATGCAAGACAGCACCTTCATTATCACTCGCTTTCACGTACCAAGACTGACCGTCAGATGGAACCATTCATCATCGACATCGATGCCAACAAAGAAAGTGAATTCAGCCTCTCGGCACATGAAGGCGAAGAGTTCATCATGGTCATGCAAGGTGTGCTTGAAGTCAACTATGGCAAACATACATATCTGCTAGAAGAAGGTGATACCATCTATTACGATTCTATCGTACCTCATCACGTGCATGCTTACCAGGGAGAAGCCGCACGCATCTTAGCAGTTATTTATACACCAATTTAAAACTACGGACTATGTTACAACTTTCAAACAGAACACTGGGAGATTGGCTGGAACATTGGGCCGAAGTTACTCCCGACAAAGAATATATCGTTTACTCAGACCGCAACCTGCGTTTCACCTGGCAACAATTCAACAAGCGTGTGGATAACATGGCTAAAGGATTGCTGGCTATCGGCGTGGAACATGGTTCGCATGTGGGCATCTGGGCGGGCAACGTTCCCGACTGGCTGACCTTCGTGTATGCCTGTGCCAAGATTGGTGCTGTGGCGGTGACTGTAAATACTAATTATAAACAAGCTGAGCTGGAATATCTTTGCGAGAACTCTGATATGCACACCCTCTGCATCGTCAACGGCGAACGAGACAGCAACTTTGTAGACATGACCTACAAGATGCTGCCGGAGCTGCGTACATTCCAGCGCGGACACTTGAAAAGCAAACGCTTTCCACACATGCGCAATGTGATCTACATAGGTCAGGAGAAGTATCGCGGCATGTATAATACGCCTGAGATTCTGATACTTGGAAACAATATCGACGACGATGTGCTCACGGAAGCAAAAAAGAAAGTAAGTTGCCATGACACCGTCAACATGCAGTATACTTCAGGAACCACTGGTTTCCCGAAGGGGGTCATGCTTACTCACCACAACATATCCAACAATGGTTTCCTAACGGGTGAACACATGAAATTCACTGGTGAGGACAAACTGTGCGTGTGCGTACCGCTTTTCCACTGCTTCGGTATAGTTCTGGCTACCATGAACTGCCTGACTCACGGCTGTACACAGGTGATGGTAGAGCGATTTGATCCGCTGCTGGTACTGGCATCCATTCACAAAGAACGATGCACCGCCGTTTACGGGGTACCAACCATGTTCATCGCCGAACTCAACCATCCGATGTTTGACATGTTCGATTTGTCGTGTCTGCGCACAGGTATCATGGCAGGTTCTCTCTGTCCGATTGAACTCATGAAACAGGTAGAAGAAAAAATGTTCATGCGCGTAACCAGCGTATACGGACTGACGGAAGCCTCTCCGGGTATGACACATACCCGCATAGACGACCCGTTCGAAGTGCGCTGCAATACAGTTGGTCGCGATTTCGAATTCACCGAAGTGAAAGTCCTCGATCCTGAGACAGGCGAAGAATGTCCGGTTGGTGTTCAGGGCGAGATGTGCAACCGTGGTTACAACACCATGAAAGGTTACTACAAGAATCCGGAAGCCACAGCCGAAGTGATTGACGAAAACGGATTCCTCCATTCGGGCGACCTCGGAATAAAGGACGAAGACGGCAACTACCGCATCACTGGTCGTATCAAAGATATGATTATTAGAGGTGGAGAGAACATCTATCCTCGTGAGATCGAAGAATTCCTGTACCAGATTCCAGCTATTAAAGACGTGCAAGTAGCAGGCGTTCCTTCCAAGAAATACGGTGAAGCCGTAGGAGCATTTATCATCCTTCATGAAGGTGCTACCCTCAACGAGTACGACGTTCGCGAATTCTGTATGGGTAAGATTGCCCGATACAAGATTCCGAAGTACATCTTCTTCATCAAGGAATTCCCGATGACAGGTAGTGGAAAGATTCAGAAGTTTAAACTGAAAGAATTAAGTCTGAAGCTTTGTGCTGAACAGGGCATAGAAATTATCTAATATATAAGAAAGAGGATGCGTCAGTCCCTTGCATAAGCCAACGGAACATGACACATCCTCTTTCTTTATATTACAGTTGAGCGAAAAATTACTTCACCACCTTAACAAGCAGCGTTTTGCCATCCACACGACCCTTCATATCGAAGCTCTCACGTTTCACCAGACCGATGCCCTTCGCATACCACTCATTCACACGGACAGTAGAACTCTTCAGTACCACCTTAGAACGCTGTAAATAAGAAATCTTTATACAATTAAAACGACCAGCAGTTGTACTCACCTGTTCCTCACCCATATAAGTAACACCAGTAATCAACACCTCCTTCTTAATCATATTCTCAGCAATCTGATAAAAACGATCCGGCATCTCATTGCCAGCACTAGCCCCATCCTTCAAGAAGAACGAATTATCGCCTTTAAACTTATGACGACTAATCATCTTCATACGAGCAGCCTCATCATACTGAGCAGGATCCGAATCAGAAGCAATGTACAACTTATACAATAAATCTTCAGCACAAGTCGACTTGCCATCCTTATAAGTCCATCTTACCAACGAATAAGACGTATTATTATTGGCCTTAGTAGTTACATCTTTAAACAAATAATCTGTAAAAATGCGAGCAGCCGTTTTATCCACATTCTGGACATAAGCGGTAGAATTAGACACACTCTGTCCAGCCTCATCATAATTCACATAATGCAACTCAGCATTCGGAGTTGTACAAAAATACTGTGCGTGCATGGCAGTTGTCATGGCAAGCGCACCAACAAACATCAAAAATTTCTTCATCATCCAATAAATTTAAGGGACTAACACACGTCGCTCCCCTCGTTCTAAATTACAAAAGTACATATTTTAATGAGTTGACAAAATTGAAAGCAGATAATCATTACAAATTATTTCGTTTTGCACCCTTTCTCCCTCTTTTTCAGCCATTCTTTAGGAATAATTCTTACCATGTTGAGAATTCAGAAGGGAATCAGTCAAGAAAAAGACTTACCAAACTGAGAGGTCAGAAGGGAATCAGTCAAGAAAAAGACTTCAATTAAGAAACAATCAGAATTAAAACAAACAGAATTAAGACAAACAGAATTAAACGACATTATTACATTCTTATCATTCTTTATTATATCTTTGCAATTGCACGTGTTTTTTCAATCACACCTGCCAAAGCATAATACTAATAAAAACAAATCAAACAATAAAAACATGGGATTACTTTCATCCTTGTTCGGCGGTAAAAAATCAGAAGAAAGCCAGCAAGAGAAACAAGAAAAAAAGAACTTCGATATTTTAAAATACGATGGCATCAGAGCACGCAATATGCATCAGTACTCTTACGCCATCAAATGCCTGGAACAGGCCATCGCACTACAAAAAGATATGGAAGCAATGGAATGCCTGGCAACTGCCTACATCGCTTCGGGCGACTTGGAGGCTGCGGCGAAGACATATGTTGAGATGACTGAAATCGAACCTGCTAACATCAAAACACTGTTGTCACTGGCTCACGTATATTTCATGCTGGAAAAGTACGATGAGATGAATGAGACATGCAATAAAGCCATCGCTGTAGACGAAAAGAATCAGTATGCTTATTATCAGGCAGCTAAAGCACAAAGAGGCTTAAGAAATGACCTTCAGGCCATTGTGATGCTCAGCAAAGCTATTGCAGCCGATGAAGAATACCTGAACGCGTACCTCCTCAGATCTGAAGTGCTCTTTGATATGCGTCAGCCTAAGGAAGCTCTTAAGGATGCTGATGTAGTACTGGCCAAGGAAGAAGAAAATGAGGATGCTCTTTTATTGAAGGGTGAGATAGAAGCCGTCTTGGACAATCTGGAAGTGGGATTTGCTTGTTTCGATAAGGTTATTGAACTGAATCCGTTCAACGATAAAGCGTATTTCTTGAAAGGGAATATCCTTACTGAGCTGAAGCGTTACGATGAAGCCATCGCAGTACTTAACGATGCGATTGAACTCGTTCCTGATAATGCGAAACTCTACAAAGAAAGAGGTCGCGCTAAACTTCTAAACGGCGACAAGGAAGGTTCGATTGCCGACGTGAAGAAGTCGATTGAAATTAATCCTGAAAGCGAGAATGGTATTTCAGGCAATTTTAATAATTTCAATCAACCGAAAGTTGGTATTTATTAAACTGAAGGCCTTATACATTTTAAACCGAAGGCCTTATATTTTAAGTCCATTCCTGAAATTTTACCTTTTCTCAGTGAATCAATTGGAGAAAGGTTAAATTTAAGGAATGGACTTTTATTTAATTCTATTTGGCTATTCCGTTCTATTCCTTCCTATTTGGATATTCCGTTCTATTCCTTCCTATCTGTCGATACCATTCCTACTAAGCACTCCCTGCTGGTAATAATGCTTCACCTCCGTCATCTCCGTAACCAAATCAGCTACATCAAGAAGACCCTGCGGAGCATAACGACCCGTCACCACAACCTCCACCTGAGGATTCCTGTTTCTCAAAGCATCCAACACATCGTCCAACTGAACCAGTCCGAAGTGCAGAGCGATAGTCAGTTCGTCGAGAATAACCACATCATACCGGCCCTCACGCAAGATAACCGCACAATGCTCCAACGCAGCCTGCGCCATACGAATATCCTCCTCATCGGGCTCCCGATGAATATAACATCCCCTACCCAACTGTTCAATACGCAACGAGGGAAACTTCTCGGTCAACCGAGTCTCGTTATACTTCATCGACTTAACAAACTGTCCGACGTAAACACTGAACCCCGCACATAAAGCACGTACAGCCAGTCCGAAAGCCGCTGTCGTTTTACCCTTTCCATTTCCCGTATACACGTGAAGATAACCTAGCTTTTCCATTTTTTATTCCCCCTAATTCCACAACTCTTTTTATATAATAAATAGATTCCTTCAGCACCGCAGTAACCAGCAGCAACAATAATCCGTCGCCAAGAATAACACCGGAAGCAAGGCGGCCAGACTGACAGAATCAAGTAAGGCATTAATCACGATGGACACCACCACCCGGTGAGACGTCCTACGCTCATCAGGCAACAAAAAACGATATATTCTACGTAATGTCTCAATCATTCTACAATCACATGGCAATTTTTCAAAGCCTCTACCCAAGTAGCAGCATCCTTAGCAGCGAGATCCTTTTCTATTTCATAAGCCTCACGCAAGATGACCGCCACATCCTCGACAGTAAAGTTCTTTCCCTCCAACTCCTTATACAACAAACTTGCAGAAGAATTCAGAGAAATAATTTTAGTCATATCCGCGCCAACCTGTCCCTGGTTGACAATAATATTTTCTCCCGCTACTTTACGAAGTTTAAATTTAGAATCGATTTTCATAATTAATGATTTATAAAGGTTAATATTTTTGTATGAACAAATGTAACTAAACTTATTGAAACTGAAAGCATTTTTGCATTTATTGTGCTCCAAATCCAGGCTTTTGTATTATCTTTGCGCACAATAAAACAAAAACCGATGATTTCTGCATCTAAGCAGACTGTAAAGATATTGTAAAGATACTGTAAAAGTTGCGATAAAAGCTGCAGTAAAAGCTGCAGTAAAAGCAGTTGTAGAAGTTGCAGTAAAAGCAAAGCTGTTGTAAAAGCTGCGGTAAGAACTGTTGTAGAAGCTGCAGTAAAAGCATTTGTAGAAGCAACATTTCATCAAAACGAAACTATAAAATATAAAATCATAACTATAACATGAGCATATTTTCAAAATTATTCGGCAAAAAGAACGCTGAAAACGGAGAAGAAACAGTACGCGTAGGCGGAATGGAGGATTTCATGACACTTATCCGTGTATATTATCAGGCTGTAATGGCTGCACAACTGGGCATCACTAACATCAGATTCCTGCCAGATATGGGTACGTTCAAACGCACCTTAAAAATTCAAACCCAGAATAACAAACTAGGTATTGCGGAACGTTCTCGTTGTAAGAAGATGCTGATTGATCTTTATGGTCTGGATGATGCTTTCTTTAAGGAAATTGACTTGTCAATCAAGAAGAATTGTCGCAATGTGAACGATGTGAAAAATTATCTTATCATGTTCCAGGGATTCAGCCAGGACTTAATGATGGTTATGGGCAATCTGATGCAGTGGAAATTCCGTCTGCCTGGTACATTCAAGAAGTTGCTTCGTGGCATGACTGAAAAAGCTATCAATGATATCATGAATAAGAATGATTGGAAGGAAGATGGCGTACGCAAGACTTGCAACAATATCCGTCAGTATAAGCATGCTTTGGGATACTCTGAAGCTTGGATGACTGAGTACGTGTTCAATATTGTTATGTTGGCTAAGAAAGAACCGAAGCCAAAGGAATAATAAGAGACATGAAACATTAAGACGTTAAAAGCGATATAATGTTATAAGCGATATAATGCTATAAGCGATATAATGCTATAAGCGATATAATGCTATAAGCGATATGATGTTATAAGCGATAAGACGTTAAAACATCATGATAAAATAAGAAAGCTTGATGAAATAAGAAAGCATGATGAAATAAGAAAGCATGATGAAATAAGAAAGCATGATGAAATAAACCACGCTTTAGTGGTGTAATTAAAATAGAAGTGAGGTATAATAGAGGAAGAGCCAGACTCTGCAACTATTATACCTTATTTTTTAACCAATATTCATAGAAAATCTCATGAAAAGCAAATTAGAAGCCTCAACACGCAACGGAATTATGAATAATACATCAGTGACAAAAGAGACAAGCATTACTGGACCAGCCAATCGCGTAGAAAAGCATCCCTTTTCCCCTTTCCTACCATCCAATGCCAAAGTATTATTCCTAGGCAGCTTCCCGCCACAAGAAAAGCGATGGAGCATGAAATTCTACTACCCGAACTATACCAACGATTTCTGGTACATGATAGGCTTACTGTGGTATAATGATAAACGTCACTTCACCATACCGGAAGAAAAGCGTTTCAACCTCGAAGAAATAACACGTTTCTGTAGCGAAACTGGATTCGCCATGTACGACACAGCCACAGAGGTAATTCGTCTAAAGGATAACGCTTCTGATAAGTTCCTAGAGGTAGTCACACCAACCAACATACCAGATTTGCTGAGCCAGTTGCCCAATTGTGAGGCCATCGTTACAACAGGGCAGAAATCGACTGATACGCTCATTGAAACTTTTCACTGTGACAAACCTGGGATGGGTGAATATGTAGAAATAAAGCTTTCCATAGAAGACAGGGAGAGCCATTTGGTATCTGAACGCAAATACAAACTTTGGAGACTACCTTCTACTTCTCGTGCATATCCGCTTAAATTGGAGAAAAAGGCCGAAGCTTATCTACAAATGTTCAATCAGATTGGTTATCTCTGATGAATTTGAAGAGAGTTTGAAAAGGATTTGAAAGAGTCCCGAGAGGATTTAAAGAGAGTTTGGAAAGGATTTAAAGAGAGTTTGGAAAGGATTTGAAAGAGACCCGAGAGGATTTGAAGAGAGTTTGGAAAGATTCTCAGAAAAAGTTTAAAAAAAGTTTTCCTCTTTTTCAACTAAGAATCAACACCTTAAGGTTTATAAGGCGTTTTTTTCTTAAAAATAATTTAGTAAAACGCTTGCAGATTCAGAAAAATCAACTACCTTTGCAATCGCAAACACGGGAATAGCTCAGTTGGTAGAGCACTGGTCTCCAAAACCAGGTGTCGGGAGTTCGAGCCTCTCTTCCCGTGCAACTCTAACGAGCCGTAGGTAAAAAACTTACGGCTCGTTTTGTTTTTAGGCTCGGACAATATCGGGACGGAAATATTCAGCAACAAAAAAGCGGTTAAGCCTTTTATAGCCTAACCGCATATTGATTTAAGACCTGTATTCAAGATATAGGGACCTTATTCTAAATTCAAAAACCGCCACTTATAAGCATGCAGTGCTTAAATTAAGCATGCAGTACTTAAATTAAAGCATGCAGTACTTAAATTAAAGCATGCAGTGCTTAAATTAAAGCTAATTCTTAAAGCATGCACAGCTTCAGTTGAAACCGATTACTTGTGAGTGTGAACAATTTCAGTTGGAGCCAACTCCTTGTTGCGCTTTTCAGTCTGTTCAACCACATTACGTGCCAGTGCAAGGAATGCCTGACCAGTGATAGTGTTTTCATCCAGTGCAGCTGGAGTACCCTTATCACCACTTTCACAGATACTCTGAACGATAGGAATCTGCCCCAACAATGGCACATTCAGTTCCTCAGCCAAACGCTTCGTGCCCTCCTTACCAAACAAATAATATTTGTTTTCCGGGAGCTCAGCAGGAGTAAACCACGCCATATTCTCTACCAAACCAAGAATAGGAACATTCACCTTGTCATTCATATACATATTGATACCCTTACGAGCATCAGCCAAAGCCACTTCCTGTGGAGTACTTACAATCACAGCACCTGTGATAGCCAGATTCTGAAGCAATGTCAGATGGATATCACTTGTTCCAGGAGGTGTGTCAAGCACGAAATAATCCAATTCGCCCCAGTTGGCATCAGCTACCAACTGCTTCAAAGCGTTACTAGCCATAGCTCCACGCCACAATGTAGCCTGTTCTGGATTCACAAAGAAACCGATGGACAAAAGCTGCAAGCCGTATTTTTCAACAGGGATAATCAAATCTCTACCGTCAATCTGTTCTGCATATGGACGAGCATCTTCAACTTGGAACATCTTTGGTACAGAAGGACCGAAGATATCAGCGTCAAGCAATCCAACCTTGTAGCCCAACTTAGACAGAGCTACAGCCAAATTGGCTGCCACTGTTGATTTACCTACACCACCCTTACCAGAAGAAACAGCGATAACGTTCTTCACCTGAGGCAGCATCTTGCCTGGTTCTGGACGTGCAGCCTGTTTGCTTTCTGTAGCAATGGTTACTTCAACTTCCTCAGAAACATATGTATGAATAGCTGTTTCAGCTGCTCTAACTACAGATTTCATAAAAGGATCAGTCGGTTTCTCAAAAATCAAAGAGAAGCTGACCTTCATTCCATCAATACGGAGATTGTCGGCTACCATTTCAGCCTCAACCAGATTCTTTCCGTTACCTGGATAGCGCACTGTTGCCAGTGCATCCATGATTAATTTTGGATAAAGTGTCATGTAAGTTTATATTTAGTTCGTTATTTACTTGATTATTTGCTTGGTTATTTACTTGATTGTTTGCTTGATTGTTTACTTGATTGTTTACTTGCTAGTCATCAGAGAACTGCGTTTCTCACGGTCGTAACTGCGATATGAATCTAGTTCGATTTCTACGTCAGGTTCCACCAGCTCGCCTTCCTGAGGAAGATGGAAACAGATGTACTTAATGCTGATACCGCGACTCAGCCACTGCTGTTCGTAATATGTACGGATGCTCAAGATGTCGTCATCCATACCTGAGTTGTACAAATCGTCGGTAGAGATTTCTACAGGCAATTTATTTGCTTCTACCATATACTTAGTGTAAGTAAACATGAAGTTACTATCAGTCTTCACGTGAATCAGTCCGTCAGGAACCAAGAAACGGCGATAGCGGTTCATAAAGAAGGTAGAAGTAAGACGTTTTGTTGCCTTTTTCATCTGCGGATCAGAGAAAGTCAGCCAAATTTCATCCACCTCACCAGCTCCGAAGAATTTATCGATGATTTCGATGTTGGTACGCAAGAAGGCTACATTCTTCAGCCCCTCATTCAAGGCATCAGTTGCCCCGGTCCACATACGTGCACCTTTTATATCCACCCCGATAAAGTTTTTTTCAGGATAGCGGCGAGCCAGACCAACAGTATACTCACCACGTCCGCATCCCAGTTCCAAGACTATCGGATTATCATTCTTAAAGAAATCACGTTTCCAGTTGCCCTTCATTTCGAAGTTTACTTCGTCAACCACTGAACACGGATATTCAAATACATGCGGGTATGCCGCCATATCTGCAAATTTAGCAAGTTTTCCTTTTCCCATAAATTTTTATTTGGTCACAAAGTTAGCTAATATCCTTGGAAGCACAAAATTATAAAGTCATACATATATGTGTTACGAAAGAAGGCTCCGTACACGGCTCTTTCATTTAAGTTCAAAGTAAAGACATAGTTTCCCTTACCCGATT
>SAMEA104404106__coassemble_574_pt1 | contig 36513 bp, 27 predicted proteins | sample SAMEA104404106__metabat2_low_PE_044 | metagenome-assembled genome bin SAMEA104404106 (sample SAMEA104404106) | Balaenoptera acutorostrata
TATAAAATAACAATATTTTTGAATGAGCTACGAATTTCTAAATGAAAGAGCCGTGGGCTCTGTAAAACAAAAACACGAAAATATTTGGCTTTTTGATAGCTTTATTATACATTTGCAAAAAATAAAGGAAAGATTTATAACTCATGACAAGATTTATGTTAAATAACAATTGGTGGCGTCACTTACAACTTCAAGAGTCGTAAGGGATTAGACCTGTGTGTATTTAACTTATAAACATAAGAATATTACTATTTGGGCCTGTCGTTCTTGCGACAGGCCTTTTTTTATTCCCATTATCCAATATCTTGCCAGGTGCTATTTAACAAACATCTAAAACAAAGGTTTAATACTAACATTTAAAACAATATTAACAATGAAACCATTTGAAGTAAACGAAGAAGGATTCTACGGCAAATTTGGTGGAGCTTTCATCCCATCCGAATTAGAAAAGTGTATCAACCAACTAAAAGAAAATTATGCAAGATATATTGAAGATGCCGAATTCCAAAAAGAATTCAACCAACTGCTGAAAGATTACGTGGGTCGTCCGTCTCCACTTTACCTAGCCAAACGACTGAGCGAAAAATACGGTTGCAAGATCTACCTGAAACGTGAAGACTTAAATCATACGGGCGCTCACAAGATAAACAACGTGATTGGTCAGATTTTGCTGGCTAAGCGCATGGGTAAGACTAGAATCATCGCTGAGACTGGTGCAGGTCAGCATGGAGTGGCAACGGCTACAGTGTGTGCACTGATGGACATGCCTTGTACGGTTTACATGGGGCAAACAGACATCGAGCGTCAGCGTGTAAATGTGGAAAAGATCAAGATGCTGGGAGCCGAAATATTCGCGGTAACATCAGGCAATATGACCCTAAAGGATGCTTGTAATGAGGCTATTAAAGACTGGTGTGAACATGCTGAAGATACGTACTATGTGATTGGTTCTACAGTGGGACCCCACCCTTACCCAGACATGGTGGCTAAGTTGCAGTCTGTTATCAGCAAAGAAATTAAGGTTCAGCTGATGGAACAGGAAGGTAGAGAGAACCCTGATTACCTCATCGCTTGCGTGGGCGGTGGAAGCAATGCAGCAGGTACGATTTATCATTTCTTGGATAATGAAGATGTGAAGTTTATCCTTGCTGAAGCTGGTGGAAAAGGTGTAAACTCAGGAATGACTGCGGCAACAATCAACATCGGAAAAGTTGGCGTTATTCATGGTTTCAGGACTTATGTCATGATGGACGACAAGGGTGAAGTAGCCGAACCTTATTCTATTTCTGCTGGTTTGGATTATCCGGGCATCGGTCCTCTTCACGCTAGTTTATCAGCCGAAAATCGTGCTACTGTTTTAGCTATAACCGATGATGAAGCATTGAAGGCTGCATTTGAACTGACTCGCATGGAGGGTATCATACCTGCATTGGAATCGGCTCATGCCATAGCAGTTTTAAATAAGGTATCGTTCAAGAAAGACGATGTGGTAGTTCTGACAGTCTCAGGTCGCGGCGATAAGGACATCGATACGTATCTGGAATATTTCCAGCATTGAAGAGCAAAAAAACTGAATTGCAAAAGACTAAGTTGCAAAAGACTAAGTCGCAAAAGACTAAGTCGCAAAAGACTAAGTCGCAAAAGACCAAGTTGCAAAAGACCAAGTCGCAAAAAGTACCCGCAGGAGTTGTTCGATTTACCAATCTGCCCGCTAAAACGGTAGATTGCTCAACTTCTACAGGTACTTTTTTTATTTTCCTTTAAGCCACCGTCATTCCACAAAACGACGGCAACATCTATCGGGAACTATTTATACGTGACAAACACCCGATGAGGAATTCACATCATAATTCCAAATTCAGTTTCTTACTGATGAATTCCTTGAGAAACGCCACCGTACCATCAATACCAAGCACCGACGAGTCGATACACAAGTGATAAGTCTCCGCAGCGCCCCATGTCTTATAACTATAATAATTATAATAAGAAGCACGCTTCTTGTCGGCTTTCACAATCATCTCCTCGGCATCGTCGGCCGAAACATTATGCAGTTTTACCATATGCTCTATTCGATCTTGAGGGGGAGCCGAGATGAAAATATTCACACAACGAGGAAAATCGCGTAAGATATAATCCGCACAGCGACCAACAAACAGACACGACTGCTTCTCGGCCAATTCCCGGATAACATCGCTCTGAATCTTGAACAACGAGTCATTACTCAGATACGAATTATACGGATAAGCCCCTTCCGTAAAGAAAGGAAGACGTGTACCCAGCAATCCCCCGAGAATCGTTTTCGATGCTTTCTCATCGGCTTGTTCGAAAAACTCAGTACACAGACCGCTCTCTTCAGAAGCGAGTCGGATTAATTCTTTATCATAAAAAGCGATACCTAGTTCCTTCGCTAGCTTTTCGCCGATTTCTTTACCGCCACTACCAAACTGACGGCCTAGGTTGATAATATAATGTTCTTCCATGTTTAGATAGATTTCGATAAAATTAAATAAAAACTTAAAATCTATATAATAGTAATCGATATAATAGCAATCTTTATTATAGCAATCTTTATTATAGCAATCGATATAATAGTAATCTTTATAACAGCAAGTGCTTGGGGTGAAATAACTCCAATCAATTACTTAAGCTAAAATAGAAATAAGTTGTGAAAGCGCAAAATTTTCATCCGCCTATCATCCATAAAGCTATAAGTTTCATTTTTATTGTTGAATTTTGGTAGACAATCGAGGGAAAATGACTGTTTCGGCAAAAGATTACCTAACTTTGCATACTGAAGAGAAAAATTGTATATGAAGTATATTTTAAGAATAATCATTGTGGTTGGTTTGTTGCTGGGAAGCATGACGGTTCAAGCTCAGCGGAGTTGTAAATTTCGTGTCTATTTTACGGATAAGGCGCAGACAATGTATAGTCTGGAGCATCCGGAACGGTTCTTGTCGGAAAGGGCTATCCTACGACGTAATCGTCAGGGAATTCCGGTCGACTCGACCGACTTGCCTGTTTGTGCTCAGTATATCAACCAATTGGAAGAAACAGGTGCCAAGTGCGTACTTACCAGCAAGTGGAACAACACCGCAGTGATGTCGGTTGCCGATGAAACCATCGCACAACAGTTCCTTAAGCATGATTTCGTTGCCAAGATTCGTAAGGTGTGGGAGAAGCCCGATACTGTTTTCTCAAAGACTGTAGACAGAAAGAAGATTGTGACCAATAAGTGGAACACCACCGACGATTATTATGGTGTGGCAACTGATCAGATTCAGATTCATCACGGCGAGAAACTTCACAAGAAAGGATTCAAGGGAGAAGGAATGCACATCGCAGTCATCGATGCTGGTTATTTCAATGTCGATTTAATCAAACTTTTTAAGCACATCGACATCCTCGGAACGAAAGACTTCGTGAATCCGGAATCAGATATTTACGCGGAACATTATCACGGGATGAAGGTGTTGTCTTGTATGGCGGCTAATCGTCCGTACGTAATGGTGGGCACTGCTCCAAAAGCTAGCTATTGGCTGCTCCGTAGTGAAGATAATGATACGGAGCAGTTATCGGAAGAAGATTACTGGTCGGCTGCTATCGAGTTTGCCGATAGTGTGGGGGTTGACATCGTCAATAGTTCGTTGGGGTATTACGATTACGACAACAAGAATGATAGTTATCGCTATAGGGACTTGGATGGTAAAACGGCAATGATTTCGCTGTCGGCCAATAAGGCCGTTGACAAAGGTATCTTAGTGATTTGTAGTGCTGGTAATGCGGGAACGGGGTATTGGAAGAAAATCACTCCTCCTGCCGATGCCGAGAAGGTGATTGCTGTAGGTGCGGTGAATACAGAGCGATTGAACGCCGATTTCTCTTCTGTGGGAAATACGGTCGATGGTCGTGTGAAGCCGGATGTGATGGCTGTGGGGTTCTTATCGGCTGTGGCAGGCGATAGCGGAAGTACTGCTATCGGACATGGTACTTCTTTTGCAGCTCCTATCTTCTGCGGACTGGCAGCTTGTTTGTGGCAGGCTTGTCCCTGGCTGAAGGTTGACGAACTCATCCAGATTATTCGCGAGTCGGGCGATCGTTCGGAATACCCCGACAATATCTTCGGTTACGGCATTCCTGACATGTGGAAAGCCTACGAGAAAGGGTTGAGCGTAAAAAAAAGTTCCAAACATATCGATGAAATCCAATAAAATTAGTAGTTTAGAGACTTAATTCAAAAAAAACAACAACGATGGATAGTAAAGTAATGTCGCTCTATGAACTCAACAACCTGGTTCGGACCACCATCCGTACCTGTTTGCCGGGAGAATACTGGGTTCAGGCAGAACTGAGCGACGTTCGTTCTAATTATTCCGGTCATTGTTACCTCGAATTCGTACAAAAAGATACGCGCGGAAATACGCTGTTGGCTAAGGCCAGGGGTATTATCTGGAGCAATGTGTTTGCCCGACTGCGTCCTTATTTTGAACGGGAAACGGGACAGGCGTTTGTCTCAGGCATCAAAGTGCTGGTAAGGGTAACGGTCGACTTTCATGAACAGTATGGATACTCACTTACGGTGGTGGACATAGACCCTACCTACACCTTGGGCGATATGGCTCGCAGACGCAGGGAGATTCTTCTTCGTCTCCAAGAAGAAGGAGTCCTGACCCTGAATAAGGAGCTGGAGATTCCTATTCCTGCCCAGCGAATAGCCGTCATCTCATCAGCCACCGCTGCTGGGTATGGCGATTTCTGCAATCAGCTACTTCACAATGAGTTCGGATTTGTGTTCTATCCGAAGTTGTTCCCTGCTATCATGCAAGGCGAAAAAGTAGAGACCTCAATCATATCGGCACTCAATGAAATCAACAACCAGTTGGACAATTGGGATGTAGTGGTCATCATCCGAGGCGGAGGTGCTACATCCGATTTGTCGGGCTTCGATACTTACGACTTAGCCAACAACTGCGCGCAGTTCCCATTGCCTATTATTACGGGTATAGGTCATGAACGAGACGACACCGTACTCGATATGGTCTCACATACACGAGTGAAGACACCTACCGCTGCTGCCGAATTCCTCATCGGAAATCTTCGTGGCACGGCCGAACAATTGGAAGAATTTGCCGCAATCTTGTCGCAAGTAATCCCCGAGCGACTCTCTCGCGAGAAGGAACGTTTAGACCGATGGGTGACTCGTATCCCCACGCAAGTACAAATACGACTGCAAAAAGAATCCTTCCGACAGGAAAGACTTTCCAATCGCATCACTGCGGCATGGCAGAACAGACTCATGCGTGAAGAATATCGCTTGCAACTCCTTCCTCGTATCACGGCTGCTTTCACTACTCGTCTTCAGAAAGAAAAACATCGCATCGCACTGATGGAGCAACAGGTCTCCGCTGCCTCACCGGAACGACTCTTGAAAAAGGGATACAGTATCACATTGAAGAACGGTAGAGCAGTCACTGACCCATCTCAGTTGCAGCCTGGTGATGAAGTCATAACTCACGTCTCGAAAGGACACTTCATCAGTATAGTGAAACAAAAATAAGGATCGATATATAAGATCGATAAATAGAACTGATTAAATAGGATTGATAAACATCGAAAAAGCATAGTGTTATGGCACCCAAAAAAGAAACTTACACAGAAGCTATGGAGCGACTGGAAAAGATAGTAGCTAGCATAGAAAGTAACGAACTCGATATCGACCAGTTGGGCGAAAATCTAAAAGAAGCCCAGAAGCTGATCAAATTCTGCAAAGATAAACTTTACAAGGCAGATGCAGAAATAAAGAAGATGCTTGAAGAAAACGTTGCTCAGGAATCGTAGTAGAAAAGACTATAAGAAAGCGAAAAAGATAAAAATGTGTAATTATGTTAAATAAAACATATACAAAATTGTTTTTTGTAAATTAATATCTTATTTTTGCTTTTGAGTAACAATTGAAAATATTTAAATACAATAAACATGAAAGAAATAGATTGGTCTAATCTGTCGTTCGGCTACATGCGTACAGATTATAACGTTCGATGTTATTATCGTAACGGTAAATGGGGTGAATTAGAATTAAGTTCGGAAGAAACTTTGAATATTCATATGGCGGCTACTTGTCTTCATTACGGACAGGAGGCTTTCGAAGGTATGAAGGCTTTTCGTGGTAAAGATGGTAAAATCCGTGTGTTCCGTCCTGAAGCCAATGCAGAACGTCTGCAGTCAACTTGTGATGGTATCTTGATGCCGCAGCTGCCTACTGATAAGTTCTGTGAAGCTATCAAGAAGGTGGTCTTGGCTAATGAACGTTTCATCCCTCCTTATGAAAGTGGTGCGTCACTTTATATCCGTCCGTTGTTGATTGGTATCGGTGCACAGGTGGGTGTTCATCCAACCGACGAATATCTTTTCGTGGTGTTTGTAACTCCGGTGGGTCCATACTTCAAAGGTGGATTCTCAACTAATCCGTACGTCATCATTCGTCAGTTTGACCGTGCTGCTCCTCTGGGTACTGGTATCTATAAAGTGGGTGGCAATTATGCAGCTAGTCTTCGTGCTAATAAGATGGCTCATGATGCTGGTTATGCTAGTGAATTCTATTTGGATGCTAAAGAAAAGAAGTATATCGACGAATGTGGTGCTGCCAATTTCTTCGGTATCAAGAATAATACTTATATCACACCTAAGTCGACTTCCATCCTTCCGTCTATCACTAACCGCAGCCTGATGCAGTTGGCTGAGGACATGGGTATGAAGGTTGAGCGTCGTCCTATCCCTGAGGAAGAGCTTGAAACATTTGATGAAGCAGGTGCTTGCGGTACTGCTGCAGTTATTAGTCCGATAGAGCGTATTGACGACTTGGAAAATCAGAAGTCATATGTTATCTCGAAGGATGGCAAGCCAGGTCCAATCTCAGAAAAATTGTACAACAAGCTTCGTGGTATACAGTATGGTGATGAACCGGATACACACGGATGGGTAATGATTTTGAATTGATTATCTAAATCGCAGATATATATTGTGAAATAATCTTTTAAGGATTAAAAAAAAGCAATAGCTATTCTTTAGTTATTGCTTTTTTCTTATTTCCGTCCAAAGGAAAGAGATATTTGTACTACTTCCTTCGTTGATTTAAACACAAGTCTCTAATAGATTTATAAACAAATTCCTAATAGATTTATAACCAAGTCCCTAATAGATTTAAATACATAATGTTTGAGACTTTGCCTCCAATCTGTCAAATCAGCGAAATCAAAAGGTAAGTCAGATGAGCTACCACCGCGGCCACCACACCACCTATCGTATGAGAAATGATAGCCTTTGAAGTCAGCTCACGGTAACCCAGTGAATCGAGCATCGCTGTATGAGTACTCAGATAACCTGACCAGCACATGCCTATCGCCGTACAAACTGCTATGGCATTGCCGTCCATCCAACCTTGTTGGATGAAATTAGGAACCAAGCTTAATGCTGCACCTACCGCACCAAGAGCTGTAATAGGGAAAGCAACTAGATGAGGGTCTGTGAAACCAAATACGTACTCGAAGAAGAAGCTTACTTTATTAGCTAAAAATGGCAGAAGTTCTACACCCTGGTAAGCACCACCGTTATATCCTCCTTCTGGTACACCAAAAGTAAGAATCATCACCAGCGATGAGATAACCAGAACACCAGGAATAATAGCCACACCAACTTCCACACCGCCTTTACCTCCATCAAGCAGTGAATTCAGAGTTCTCAGGAACACACCTTTTTCGGCGTCATTCTCTTCCTCTTCTTCATTTATCTTCACATCATTTGCATTTTCTTCTGCATACTGCGGATAAGCTTTCAAAACGAAATGCTGCATGAAGCGGGTTGAGACGATGCATCCGCAGAAAGCGCCGAAGAAGCCTATGAAGGGTTCGTAGGTAAAGCCTTGCCCTACCATGAAAACAATTACCAAGAGTCCCATACCGAAAGCGGTACCAAAGTTGGTCAGTGAGATATACTGATATTTCTTGAAGTAACTGCTGAATCGTTTATCGTTGGCCAGTGAGATAATAGCTGGATTATCCGACAAGAAAGTCATGACGGCTCCCAATGAGGCTACACCGGGAAGGTTGAACAGGGGTTTCATGAGGGGACGAAGTATCTTTTCAATCAGATTTACTACTCCAAACTCAACGAACAATCTGCCTAAGGCACCTGTGATAACGCAGATTCCCATCAGATAAAATACGGTGTTGAGCAATAAATCATGTGCTGTCTTCATGATTGTGTTCAACATGTTTGCTACTCCCATTTCATGACCTATGTATCCGAATAGGCCGACGACTACTGCTAGGCAGGTTAGTCCAGAAATTACGACTCCTGATTTTGATTTCATAAGATTACATCGGCAACTTTAAGGTTAACGTTTCAATGAATCACCGACTTTCACAAATGTACTTAATTTTATTATTCGTGCATTAAAAAAGCCTTGAAATCTACAAAATTCTTCGACAATTCTATGCTTTGCTTGGTGCCGCGCATGAATGCTTGTAGTTTTTCTGGAATGGATACTTCTTTCTGAATGATGCTTTCTATGGTCTGCAGGAATTTGGCTGGATGGGCGGTTTCTAAGAAGACGCCGGTTTCGCCTGGCTGGAGGCCTTCTTTGAGGGCGCGGTATCCGCAGGCGCCGTGGGGGTCGAGCAGGTAGCCTGTTTCTTCGTAGGCTTGTTGCACGGTTGCACGGATTTCTTCGTCTTTGTAGGTGGCTCCGCTGATGTCGGCACAGATGGCTGCATGATCGTAACCGTAGAGGTCTTGAACGCGGGCAAAGTTGCTCGGGTCGCCTACGTCCATGGCGTTGGCTATGGTGGCTACGGATGGACGTGGGTTGTATTCGCCTGTCTTCAGGTATTCATAGAAGATGTCGTTGCGGTTGTTGGCTGCTATGAAGCGTTTGATGGGGAGTCCCATGCGTTTTCCGAAGAGTCCGGCGGTGATGTTTCCGAAATTGCCGCTTGGCACGCAGACTACTAGGTTGTCGGCTTTGCCTATTTTCTTCATCTGGGCGTATGCGTAGAAGTAGTAGAAGGCTTGGGGAAGGAAGCGGGCTACGTTGATGGAGTTGGCTGAGGTCAGGGTCATGTGGGCTTTCAGTTCGTCGTCCATGAAGGCGTTCTTGACTAGTGCCTGGCAGTCGTCGAAGGTTCCGTCCACTTCAATAGCGGTGATGTTTTTTCCCAGTGTGGTGAATTGTTTTTCTTGTATCTCGCTCACCTTGCCTTTTGGGTACAGCACGTACACGTGGATGCCTTCTACGCCCAGGAATCCGTTGGCTACGGCGCTACCGGTATCGCCCGATGTGGCTACCAGTACGTTGACTTGTTTCTTGCCTTCCTTCTTAATGAAGTATGATAGGAGTCGCGCCATGAAGCGTCCGCCTACATCTTTGAATGCTAGTGTAGGTCCGTGGAAAAGTTCCAGTGAGTAGATGTCTTGAGCAACTGGGACAACTGGTGTATCAAAGTTCAGTGTATCGTAAACGATTTGTTTCAAGATGTCGGCTGGGATGTCTTCACCGAAGAAGGCATCGGCTACGCGATATGAGATTTCCTGGAACGACAGGTTCTGTATCTCATCATAGAACGACTGAGGAAGGGGTTTGATACTATAAGGCATGAAGAGTCCTTTATCTGATGCTAAGCCTCTCACTACGGCTTCTTCAAGTGTTGCGTCGGCCGATTTTTTGTTTGTACTATAGTAATTCATAATTCACTAGATTTAAGGTTAGTTGTATTCGATTTATTTGAAGGTTAGTTGTATTTGATTTATTTTAAGGTTCATTGTATTCGATTTCCATCTACAACTGTATGACAGCTTTCAAATTTTCTTTTGATTTTTCAAATTTTCTTTTGATTACAGTTGCATGAATGCGTTCATGAATTCATCTCTTTCCATCTTTCCGAAGCTGCCATAGCGACAGGCTATTTCGTCGTAGGTTTCTACGTCGTCTGGTTCTATGCCGGGACAATACATCAGGAATGGAATATACTCGGCTGTATGTGTGCGGAGTTCGCAGGGAGTTGGATGGTCCGGAAGTACGGCTATAGCTACTGGTTCGTCCCAGTCTCTGACGGCTTCGTAAATCGGTCCCACTGCTCTCTTGTCCAGGTTTTCGATGGTTTGTAGTTTCAACTGCACATCGCCTTCATGACCGGCCTCATCGCTGGCTTCTATGTGGAGGTACACGAAATCATTGGTCTTTAATGCTTCGATGGCTGCCTGTGCCTTGCCTTCGTAGTTGGTGTTGTATAAGCCGGTAGCGCCTTCTACGTCGATGCATTCTAGTCCGGAGTACTTTCCGATGCCTCTAATCAGGTCAACTGCGGTGATGACGGCTCCTTTTTTAATCTGCGGATATTTGGCAGCCAGCAGTTCCATCTTCGGACGATAACCGGGACTCCAAGGCCAGATGCTGTTCGCCGGATCTTTACCTTCGGCCACTCGCTTGAGGTTGACCGGATGAGTAGCCAGGATTTCCTGCGATTTCAGGATGAGCGCGTTCAACAAATCTGCTGTTTCCTGCGCTTCCGGACAATCGGCCTTCACCAGATTGGGTCGGAAGGGATGCAGGGGAACATCGTGTGGCGGAATGCAGGATACGCGCTTGTCGCCTCCTTTGACAACCAGCAGGTGACGATACTGCACACCAGTATAGAAATGAATGCGTTCATTGCCCAGACGCTCGTCCAAATATCTGATGAGCTGGTCGGCCTCTTCGGTTGTGATGTGTCCCGCCGAATGATTTTTCAGTATCTCCCCTTCCACACAGATAATGTTGCAGCGCATGGCCATGTCCCCGGGTTCCAGGTCTACGCCGATACTGGCTGCTTCTAATACGCCGCGACCTTCATAAACGGTAGGTAAGTCATATCCCATTACCGACATATTAGCTACTTCGCTACCCGGATGAAATCCGTCGGCAACTGTTTTCAACATACCAGTTCGTCCGTTACGCGCCAAAAGGTCCATGTAAGGAGTCTTTGCATACTGTAATAACGTTTTATTGTCTAGAGCGGGTACAGGCCAGTCGGCCATACCATCGCCTAATATGATGATATGTTTCATAGTTTCTTAGTTTTAAGGAGGTTACTATCGGGAAACTGTCTACCTGTGTGCTGAATGCCTCGTTGGAGGTTCGGTAGCAAAGGTCGACAGTTCCAAAATAGTCATCTGGTTTTGAGCAGGTTGGTTAGACCTGCTCAGTGTATTTCCTTTAGTGTGTTTTCTCTAGTTGGTTGAGTTTTTTGATTCCCTCAACAGGAATTAGATGTTGGCAATGCTCATGATGTCGGCAAAGACTCCGGCTGCTGTTACGCTGGCACCGGCTCCGTAACCCTGGATGAGCATTGGGTATTCGTTGTAGCGTTCGGTGGTCAACAGGATGATGTTGTTGGTACCTTCCAAGTTGAAGAACGGGTGACTGCGTGGAATTTCTTCCAGCGATACTGTTCCCTTGCCGTCTTCCAGACGAGCCACGAAACGCCAGCGTTTGTCTTCTGCTTCTAGTCGCTGACGACTCTTTTCGAAATCGGCATCAAGTTCGTTGATGTTTTTCCAGAAATCGTCTAATGAACCTTCAAAGTATTTGTCAGGGATGAAGAGGTGTTTCTCTACATCTTCTTGGTTCAGTCGATAACCGCCTTCGCGTGCTAGGATAACCAACTTGCGGATTACGTCCTTGCCGCTCAGGTCGATTCGTGGATCTGGTTCCGAGTAACCACCTTCTTTGGCCAGACGGATGGTGTCGCTCAGTGGGATATCAGCATCGAGGGTATTGAAAATGAAGTTCAATGTTCCACTCAGCACAGCTTCAATCTTCAGAATCTTATCACCACTGTTGATAAGGTTGTTAATGGTATTGATAACCGGAAGTCCAGCTCCTACGTTTGTTTCGAACAAGAACTTCACGTCGCGCTGACGGGCGATGTGTTTCAGTTCGGCGTAGTTTTCATAATCAGAAGAAGCAGCAATCTTGTTGGCTGCCACTACCGAAATGTTGTGGCTCAGGAAATCTTTATAGAGTTCGGCTACCACAGGACTGGCTGTACAGTCTACGAATACAGGATTAAAGATGTTCATTTCGATAATCTTGTCGCGCAAGACAGCTGGAGAAGATTCCATTCCATTTTCCAACAAGTTATTGCGGAAGTCGGTCAAGTCTAATCCTTCGCGATTCAGCAGCGACTTATGGCTGTTGGCTATACCCACCACATTCAGTTTCAGACCGCTCTCCTGCATCAGCTTCAACTGCTGACCGTGTATCTGTTCAATCAGACTATTACCTACAGTTCCGATACCACAGATAAACAAGTTGAGCACCTTATATTCCGACAAGAAGAACGAGTCGTGGATTACGTTGAGGGTCTTGCGGAGTGAATCGCCATCTACTACAAACGAGATGTTGGTTTCAGAAGCACCCTGAGCGCAAGCTATCACATTGATACCATTACGTCCCAGCGTACCAAACAATTTACCAGCTATACCAGGAGTATGTTTCATATTCTCACCCACGATAGCTACAGTTGCCAGATTACGTTCGGCCTTCATCGGTGAAATCTCGCCCATTTCAATTTCCTTGGCGAATTCCTGATTCAGAACTTCGCAAGCATCGTCTGCATCTTCATTTCGCACACCTATAGACGTTGAGTTTTCAGAAGAAGCCTGTGAAACGAGGAAGACACTGATGCCCTGCTCAGCGAGCGACTTAAAGATTCGATGGTTCACACCAATCACGCCTACCATGCCGAGACCTGTCATCGTAATCAGACAAGTATCATTAATAGAAGAAATACCCTTAATAGGTTTCGAGAAATGATTGGCTTCCTGTTTGATGATTGTTCCAGGAGCCTCCGGATTCAGTGTATTCTTTACTAAGATAGGAATATTCTTGTGGCACACCGGATAGATAGTTGGCGGATAAACCACCTTCGCACCGAAGTTGCACAATTCCATGGCTTCCACGTAGCTCAGTTCCACAATCGGATAGGCATTGTTGATAACGCGAGGATCGGCTGTCATGAATCCATCCACATCGGTCCAGATTTCCAGACGTTCAGCATCCAGTGCTGCCGCAATCACAGAAGCTGTATAATCCGAGCCTCCGCGTCCTAGGTTTGTTATCTCACCGGTATTTTTATCTGTTGCGATAAAGCCTGGAACCAGTGCTACCTTAGGAAGTTCTGTAAAGGTTTCTCTAACTAGCTGTGTGCTTAGTTCCGAGTTCAGGATATATTTATTGTGTTTCTTTTCTGTTTTGATAAATGTACGAGAATCATACCATACGGCGTCCTCTATCAGGGTAGCCACAATGATTGACGACAAGCGTTCACCGTAACTCAGAATCGCTGCTGAAGTCTTAGGCGATAAGTCCTGAATAAGGAAAATACCCTGGAAGATATTCTTCAACTCAGCCAATAGCTCGTTGACACGGTCGAGCAGCACTTCGCGATTTTTTCCTGCAGGAATCACTGTATATACCATCTCTATATGACGGTTGACTATTTCCTTGAGTCCCTTCTCATAAGCCGCGTCTCCATTTGCAGCCATGCGTGAAGTTTCTATCAGTTTGTCGGTGATGCCGCCCAGCGCAGAGACGACTACGATAATTTGATCTTCTGCAGATTCGATGATTTTCTTTACGCTTAACATATTATTGACGGTACCTACGGATGTGCCGCCGAACTTCATTACTCTCATAACAGTATACTCTTTTCGCTCACTAACCATCTGGTTAGTGAGACACAATAAAAAAAATGTGATTAAATAAAATAGGAAATGCTTACGTCCATAAGCGTGTAACACGTAGAAACACTCACACTAATTAACAACCCCTAAGGGTCATACCGAATGTAGATGTGGTAGTCATCGTGTTCCACATCCCCATCATTGCGGTCATTATCATATGTAAAAAGTATGTTGTCATTTTATTGGATTTGTATTTTGTCTGAGGCAAATATAAAAACAATTTTCTACAAACTACCACAAAAATGAAATTATTTATTGTTCTTTGGGGGTTTTTGGGAATAAAATTGGGGCTTTTGGGGCTTTTATGCTGTCTTTTTTTGTTTGGAATTGGTTTGCGGCTTGTTGTGATGTGTATTGTGGTGTGTATTGTGATGTGTGGCTGCGATGTGTGGTTCGATGTGTGGTTCAATGTGTGGTTCGATGTGTGGTTCGATGTGTGGTTCGATGTGTGGTTCGATGTGCTTTTCATCTTTCTGATGGATGTTTCCCCGTGAACGGCTCTGTTTTTTCTGATAAAAGTGGTATTTTTGCATTATTGGGTGGGGTGTTCCTGCCTGCTTTGTTGGGCGGGAGCTCCCTTACCTGCTTTGATGGGTGGGGTATTTCCTGCCTGCTTTAAAAAGATTTGAATTATGGCAAAAGATAAAACGGTTTATGTGTGTACCAATTGTGGTCAGGAGTCGCCGAAGTGGGCGGGAAAATGTCCGTCGTGTGGTCAGTGGAATACGTTTGTTGAGGAAGTGGTGCATAAGGAGGCGCCGGTGGCGAAGCATGTGGCGCATGGTATTGAGTCGGTGCGCTCTAAACCGCAGCATTTGCAGGAGATTATGTTTTCTGATGAACAGCGTATCGATATGTTCGACGGGGAACTGAACCGGGTGCTGGGTGGCGGACTGGTGCAGGGGTCGCTCACACTGCTGGGTGGGGAACCGGGTATAGGTAAGTCGACGCTGGTGCTGCAGACGGTGCTGCGCTTGCAGGGTAAGAAGGTCTTGTATATCTCGGGTGAGGAAAGTGCACGGCAGTTGAAGTTGCGTGCCGAACGTATCGCGCATCCGGAGGAGAATGAGTTGCTGATTGCGTGTGAGACTTCGCTGGAACAGATTTTTACGCATATCAAGAATACGGCACCTGATTTGGTGATTATCGACTCTATCCAGACTATTTCAACGGAGAATATCGAGTCGTCGCCGGGTAGTATTGTGCAGGTGCGTGAGTGCTCGGCGGCTATCTTGCGCTTTGCGAAGGAGACGGGTACGCCGGTGATTCTTATCGGGCATATCAATAAGGAGGGTAGCATCGCGGGACCGAAGGTGCTGGAGCATATCGTGGATACGGTGCTGCTCTTTGAGGGCGACCAGCATTATATGTATCGCATCCTGCGTAGTATCAAGAATCGTTTTGGTAGTACGGCTGAACTGGGTATCTATGAGATGCGTCAGGATGGACTGCGTCAGGTGGAGAACCCGTCGGAGTTGTTGCTTACGCAGGATCATGAAGGGATGAGTGGTATTGCTATCGCGGGGGCGATGGAGGGAATTCGTCCGTTCTTGATTGAGGTGCAGTCGCTGGTGAGTACGGCGGCTTATGGTACGCCGCAGCGCTCGGCTACGGGGTTTGATATCCGACGAATGAATATGCTCTTGGCGGTGCTCGAGAAGCGTGTGGGATTTAAACTGGCGCAGAAGGATGTGTTCCTGAATATTGCGGGGGGACTGAAGGTGAATGATCCGGCTATCGATTTGGCGGTGATTAGTGCCATTCTTTCTAGCAATATGGATGCGGAGATTGAATCAGGGGTGTGTATGGCTGGCGAAGTGGGACTGAGCGGCGAAATCCGTCCGGTCAACCGTATCGAGCAGCGTATCAGTGAGGCGGAGAAGTTGGGTTTCAACCGAATCCTGATTCCGAAACACAACCTCACGGGACTGGATACTTCGAAGATTAAAATCGAGGTGGTTCCGGTGAGAAAGGTGGAAGAGGCTTTCCGCGAACTCTTCGGTTGAGATGTTGGAAACATCCCCAAACTACTTGATTTTCTATCTATATCTTTGCGATTATTCTATTATTTGCAATTATTATGGTAAATTTGAACCCAAATAATTAGAAATACATGATAACTGAATACCAACTCCGCGTTCTGCCCGTACAGGCAGTCAGTGAACAGTCTATTAAAGACTACCTGAGTCACGAAAAAGGACTCGATATTCGTACGCTTAAAGCGGTACGTGTCTTGAAACGTAGCATAGATGCGCGTCAGCGTACTATTTATGTCAACTTGAAGGTGCAGGCTTTTGTGAATGAGATGCCTACGCATGAGGAGTATACGCCTACTACGTATAATAATGTGAGTGGGAAACCGGCGGTGATTGTGGTCGGTGCGGGTCCCGGCGGACTCTTTGCGGCGCTTCACCTGATTGAGAAGGGGCTGCGTCCTATTGTTATTGAGCGTGGTAAGAATGTTCGTGAGCGTAAGGAGGATATTGCTCTCATCAGTCGCCAGCATAAGGTGGATGGTGAGTCGAATTATAGCTTTGGTGAAGGGGGTGCGGGTGCATTCTCTGACGGTAAGTTGTATACGCGTAGCAAGAAGCGTGGTAGTGTGGATAAGATTCTGAATGTGTTCTGCCAGCATGGGGCTAGTACGTCTATCTTGGTCGATGCGCATCCGCATATTGGTACTGATAAGTTGCCGCGTGTCATTGAGAATATGCGAAATACTATCATTGCTTGTGGGGGTGAGGTGCATTTTAAGACGCGTATGGATGCTATCATTATTGATAAGAATAAGGTGGTGGGCATCGAGACGAATACGGGTGAGACGTTCCGGGGTCCGGTTATTCTGGCTACGGGCCACTCGGCGCGTGATGTGTATCGATGGTTGTATGCTAATGGAGTGCAACTGGAGGCTAAGGGTATAGCTGTGGGGGTGCGTCTGGAGCATCCGTCTATGTTGATTGATCAGATTCAGTATCATAATAAGTATGGTAGGGGTAAGTATCTGCCGGCGGCCGAATATAGTTTCGTGCAGCAGGTTGATGGTCGTGGGGTGTATAGTTTCTGTATGTGCCCGGGTGGTTTCGTGGTTCCGGCGGCTAGTGGTCCGCACCAGTTGGTGGTGAATGGTATGAGCCCAAGTAATCGTGGCACGAAGTGGAGCAACTCGGGTATGGTGGTGGAAATCCGTCCGGAGGATTTGCAGGACCCTGCTCTGCAGTTGGAGGCTTGTGAGTTGTATCCCGACTCGGCTGAAATGGAAACGGCCAAGTTAATGGAACGAACAGACTTGCGACAGGAAAACGGTCAGTCTATCTTGGCGATGATGCATTTCCAGGAAAAGCTCGAACAGATTTGCTGGCAGCAGGGCAACATGCGACAGACGGCTCCAGCCCAGCGCATGGTCGACTTTACGCGCAAGAAGTTGAGCTATGATCTTCCGAAGAGTTCGTACAGCCCGGGACTAGTGTCTTCCCCACTCCATTTCTGGATGCCGAAATTTATCAGCGAACGATTGAGCCAGGGATTCCAGGCCTTTGGTCGCAGTTCGCGCGGCTTCCTTACCAACGACGCCGTCATGATGGCCGTGGAGACACGTACCTCGGCACCAGTGCGCATCGTGCGCGATAATGAAACCCTCCAGCACGTTGCTGTTGAGGGACTCTTCCCTTGTGGCGAAGGAGCCGGATATGCAGGTGGCATCGTTTCTGCCGGAATCGATGGCGAACGCTGTGCAGCAGCTGCAGCCGACTACATCAACGCTATTAATTGAAACGCTAGTAATTGAAAAGCTAGTAATTGAAAAGCTATTAATTGAAACACACTATTAATTGAAACACTATTAAATAAGAACACTGTTAAAAATAATAGAATGGGAAATGAAATAAAGGAAATGATGGAAGCCGACATGGATGCCTTCATTCCCGAAATAGCAATCATAGAATCTAATACACTAACTGCACTGGGATTGAAGACTATCTTGGAAGAACTCATTCCTAATGCGGTTATCCGTGTTTTTTCATCATTCGAGAAATTAATCGAGGATACACCCGATATGTACGCGCATTATTTTGTCTCTGCTCAGTATTACTTTGAACGTACGGGGTTCTTCCTGTCAAGGAAGCCGAAGTCTATCGTGCTCTCGTCGGGTGAATCGCCGGCGTTGAGAGGGGTGCCTCACTTGAATATGAACCTCTCGCAGGAAAAGCTCATTAAGTCGTTCATGAATTTGAAATATTATGGACATCAGATGAAACCTCATCCGCATGAGGTACCTGAACAGGAACTGACCAGACATCTCACTAAGAGGGAAATCGAAGTGCTGCGACTAGTTGCCCAGGGACTAGTCAACAAGGAAATTGCTGATAAGCTCAACATTGGACTGACTACCGTAATCTCCCACCGTAAGAATATCACGAAAAAGGTGGGCATCAAGTCGGCATCCGGACTCGCTATCTTCGCGGTGATGCACGGATACATCGAGGTGGATAGCATCTGAAGCATCGGCTGGAGCTGAGACAACCCAAAAATCCTCATTTATTAGGGTTGCACGTCCCCCACCTTTTGGCTTACTTTGCAAACGAATTATTTAACAAGTTACACAAAGTATGAATAGACGTACAGTCTTTACGTTATCGATGCTGGCAGCAGCTTCTTGGGCTAATCCTACGCTGTCTGCTGCAGCGCCGATAGACGTAGCCGAAATTACACCAAAGGACACGACTAAGGTGGTTGACATAGAAGAAATTGTGGTCGTTGCCACTCCAAAAGAAACGAACCGACTCCGACAGACGGCTGTCTCGGCTACCTTGTTCTCTCAGAATGAGTTGCGTAGTGATGCGGTCAACTCGGTGAAATCGCTCTCGGGTCTTGTTCCCAATTTGTTTATTCCTGATTATGGCTCTAAGCTGACTACCTCGATGTATGTCCGTGGTATCGGCTCGCGTATCAATACGCCTGCCGTGGGTCTTTATGTCGATAACATCCCGTTTGTCGACAAGTCGGCTTTTGATTTCAACTATAGTGGTATCGAACGTATCGATGTGCTGCGTGGTCCTCAGGGTACACTCTATGGTAGAAATACCATGGGAGGTCTTATCCGTGTCTTTACTAAATCACCGTTCAGCTACCAGGGAACCGACTTCAGCGTGACTGCGGCCTCGCATAATCTTTATAAGGTATCGGCAGGTCATTACCACCGCATCTCTCCGAAGTTCGCTTTCTCTTCTCACGTCTTCTACGAACACAAAGGCGGATTCTTCAAGAACGAAGCACGCCACAATGAGCATATCGACTATGATGATACTTTTGGCGGTCGACTGCGTGCCATTTATCTGCCAACAGAGAATACTAAGGTCGACATGACCCTCAATTATGAATATACCAACCAGGGTGGCTATCCGTATTACTACACCGGGATGGTTGACGGAAAAGAAGAAGACCGTGCCGACTACATCGGAAAGATTTCCTACAATAGTGAAAGCGGATACAAGCGAAATTTACTGAATGCAGGGGTCAATGTACAGCATCAGACCGACCGGTTTATCTTCAATAGCGTCACTGGCTTCCAGTACCTATACGACCAGATGAACCTCGACCAGGACTTCACGGAGGTCAACCTATACACATTGCTTCAGAAACAAAATTCGAAGATGCTCACCCAGGAATTTGTGATGAAGTCGAAACCCAACCGCCGCTGGCAGTGGACCACCGGCATCAGCGGATTCTATCAGTGGATGCACACCAATGCACCCGTCACCTTCCAGGAAGACGGCGTGAATTGGATCAACCACACCGCCAATTCCATGGCCAACCGCTTCATGCCGTCAATCCAACAGGGACCTATGACCATGAAGATACAGTTCAGCGATAACATCAACGGAACCACCCTCCCTATCGAAGGACGCTTCCAGACACCCATCCTGAACGGAGCCATCTTCCACCAGTCCACCCTCAACGACCTCTTCGGACTAGAAGGCCTCTCGTTGACAGCGGGTCTGCGCATGGACTACGAAAACCTGAAGATGAAGTACAACACCGGTAGCATCTACAGCCACACCTACACACTAAGCGGTAAGCTAACTCCGATGAACAAAGTAATTCCGATGATTCCAGCCACCACCTTCCAGCGCGACATCCGCTACGAAGGCAAGCTCAATCACGACTACATCCAGCTGCTGCCCAAGTTTGCCCTGCAGTACAATTTCGACCGACAGAACAACATCTACGCCACCGTCTCCAAAGGATATCGCTCCGGAGGATACAACTTCCAGATGTTCTCCGACCTGCTGCAGAACGACCTCCGTGCCGGCAATATGAAGGACGTGGCCGATGTCACCATCCCGGTAATCCAGAAGGTTCCGATGATAGACGATGCCACCAAAGAGAAAATAATCGGCATGTTCCAGGCTATGTCGAAAGCCCCAGAGACCGATGTGCGTAAAGCCACTCTCTACAAGCCTGAATACTCCTGGAACTACGAGATTGGCGCTCACCTCACCCTGTTCAACGGAAAGCTACAGGCCGACCTAGCCGGATTCCTCATGCATACCGACGACCAGCAGATCTCGCAGTTCGCCAAAAGCGGACTAGGCCGAATCACCGTCAATGCAGGAAAGAGCCGCAGCATCGGAGGGGAAGTCGGTATCCGTTCGCAGATTACTGATGCCCTCAGCCTCACAGCCAACTACGGATATACCTACGCCACCTTCACCGACTACGTGTTGAGCGATGACGTAGCCTACGACGGCAACTACGTACCCTTCGTGCCAAAGCACACTTACAACGTAGGAGCCCAGTACATCTTCACCCTGAACCGAGGCGCATGGCTAGACAACATCACCCTGAACGCCAACTACTCAGGAGCCGGACGCATCTACTGGACCGAGAAGAACGACGTCAGTCAGAACGTATACGGCCTCCTCAACGGTCGCCTCAGCCTCAACAAAGGCAAAGGCCAGATAGGTTTCTGGATTAAGAACGCCCTCGATAAGAACTACCAGGCCTTCTACTTCGAAACCATGAGTCGCGGCTTCGCCCAGCAAGGCAGCCCAATGCAGTTCGGCGTAGACATCAGATGCAGCTTCTAACTGATTCAAGGAAGCTATTGAAGATAATTTAAAGACCTATCAACAAACACTGGTTCCACTAACCAAAGTGTTTTTGCGAAATTAATAACCTACAGATTCTTCTGATAGAGGTAAAATTTCCCTACAGAGATTTTTAAAAGAAAGCTCAATACATAAAAATAAAAAAAGCCCAGCAAAAAGAGATTCACTCTCCTTCTGCTGGGCTCCTTCTTTATATAGTCTTTTATTCCTCTTCAGCTGCGAGAACCTTCATCTGGCAGTTCTTGCAGTCGAACTGGAGGCGGAATTTCTTTCCGTCGCCGCTCACCAAGTAGTAAGGCTCCTTATAAGGTGAGCGTACTTTGTGATGTACAGGACACCAGCCCATGGCATAGCGCAGACAGTGTTTGCAGAACATCAGTACGGCATCTTCGGCGGGCTGCTTCTCAAAGGCCGGATCAATCTTCTTCACACCGTGCGAACGGTAGAAACTGAAAGCTTCGGCATTCATCACGTTGCCTAAGTAAGTCAGTTCCTGTGCAGGAAAAGCATGATGAGTTTCAGGCATCTTGTAAATTTCCTGGTTGTAAGTTATCTTACGCGCTTCAAGCAGTTTCTCTACGGCCTGGCGACGAAGGTCGGCAAGTTCAGACGAAGGGATGAACCAGTTTTCGTGCAACTGGATATCTATTTCTGTTGCCTCGAACGGAGTATTGCCCAACTTGCCCAACTGATTTTTCCAGTTGTCGGTCTGTGGGGTACGTGCCGGTTCCTTTTCTCTCGGCAGACTCAGAGAGACACTCTTGCCATCCTCATCCGTCATAGTCAGCGTAAAGCCGAAGTTGTTTTCAGCAAAAGTCATCGACACACCAATCTTACGTTCGGCCGACTTCTTCTGAATAATTTTCTCAAACTCCTGGTCGTAATTACGATACAGCACAGTCTTCGGTTTCACACGCGGCATCTCCTGCGGGAACAACTTATTGCTGTCTACGCGATTCACACGGAAGCCATGCAGGCGACCCTCTTCATCAAGGTAGCACAATCCGTCGCCGTTGCTGAATGGTTTCACACCTGCCACCACGATAAAATTATGACGAATTTCCTTCACATAACCCATCTCCTCACCCAACGACTTAGGAGTGTTGAAAGAGAAAATCTCAGGATTGCGACCGTGAATAAAGAAATCGGTAAAGCCGCGACTGAAGCTCTTATCAAGCTGCGGAGTGAAGCTCAATTTCACGCTACCCGAAGAAGCACGACGGTATTCCTTACGGCGCTTCAAGATAGCATCCAACTTCTTGCGATAATAAGCCGTCACGTTCTTGACATAAGAAACATCCTTCAGTCGGCCTTCAATCTTCAGTGAAGACGCACCCGCATCCAAAATAGCTTCAAGGTTATCACTCTGGTTCATGTCCTTCAGCGACAACAAATGCTTATTACGCTGGATAACACGACCGTCGGCATCAACCATATCGAAAGCCAGTCGGCAGAACTGCGCACACTCACCACGATTAGCACTTCTACCGAAACAATGCTGACTCACATAACACTGACCGCTGTAGCTCACACACAAAGCACCGTGTACGAACACCTCCAACGGCGTATCCGGACAAGCCTGATGAATCTTTGAAATCTGATCCAGCGTCAGTTCACGCGCCAGCACCACCTGACGGAAACCCGCCTTCGCCAAGAAACGCACCTTCTCAGGAGTACGATTATCCATCTGCGTACTAGCATGCAGCGGAATAGGTGGAAGATTCAGACGAGTGATAGCCATATCTTGTACGATAAGAGCATCCACCCCTACCCGGTACAAATCCCAGATCATCGCCTCAGTATCCTTCAATTCCTCATCGCGAAGAATCGTATTCACCGTGACATATATACGGGCATTATATAAGTGAGCATGCTGCACCAAGGCAGCAATATCTTCTAGAGAATTGCCAGCTGCGGCACGAGCACCGAAGCGTGGAGCGCCAATATAAACGGCATCAGCACCGTGATTGATGGCTTCAATACCACATTCCAGATTTTTTGCTGGAGCAAGAAGTTCAATTGGTCGTTGTTTAATCATTTAGAGTTTTACCTTTTAAAGTTTCGTCTATTAGCGTTTTATGTTTTAGCGTTTTGCTTTTTTAGCGTTTCGTCTATTAACGTTTTATCCTTTTAGCGAATTATCCTTTAGCGTTTTGCTTTTTTAGCGTATTATCCTTTAGCGAATTTCGTTTTAGCGAATTTCGTTAATATCATATGGAGTTTCCTGATACACGTAATAATTCATCCAGTTGGAGAACAAGAGATTAGCCACACTACGCCAGCGCACTAAAGGACCCTGGTCAGGGTCATCGTTGCGGTAGTAGTTGCGCGGCTTTTCGATGGACAATCCTTTTCCCAAGTCGCGACGATATTCAGTATCGAGGGTGTAAGGCGAATACTCCGAGTGTCCGGTCACGAAAAACTGTCGTCCTCCCCTCGCCATAACGATATGCACACCCGATTCTTCCGACTCTGAGATGATAGTCAGCTCAGGATGCTTCTCGATATCCTCACGACGAATTTCTGTATGGCGGCTGTGCGGCACGAAGAACTCATCATCGAATCCACGGAAGATAGGCAACTGCTGCATACCCTCACAAATCTGATGCTTGAAGATACCAAACATCTTCTGATCCAGCGGATGCTTCGGTACACCATAATAATGATAAAGTCCCGCCTGAGCAGCCCAACAAATATAAAAGGTAGAAGTCACATTCTTTTCAGCCCAATTGAAAATCTGCTGGATTTCCTCCCAATAGTTGACCTCTTCAAAAGGAAGGTGTTCCACAGGAGCACCCGTCACAATCATCCCATCGTACTTTTCCTGACGCATCGTATCAAAATCCACATAAAAAGCCTTCATGTGTTCCACGGGCGTATTCTTCGACGTATGACTTTTAAGTTTCATGAACGTCACCTCAATCTGCAGAGGGCTGTTGGAAAGGAGACGCACCAAGTCGGTCTCCGTAGTAATCTTAAGAGGCATCAGATTAAGAATAGCAATCTTCAGCGGACGAATATCCTGAGTACTAGCGCGAGAACTGTCGATGACGAAGATATTTTCTTCTTTCAACAAATTAATAGCTGGTAATCTATCGGGTAAATTTAATGGCATAGCTTTATTTCTCTTTTTACTTTCTGACTGCAAAAATAATACTTATTTTTCCTTTTAAGGAGCGTTATTGCTTTTTTAAGAAATTAAAGATAAGATTTAAATCACAAAAGATAAGAATTCATTTATAAATGATGAGATTTCAATCACAAAAGACAAGATTTCAATCGCAAAAGATGAGAATTCAATCATAAAAGATAAGATTTCAATGTAAAACAGAAGAAAAGAACAAATAATGAAAGAAAATGTCAAGAAAAGCTTATCTTTACAGAAAAATAAAAACAGGAAAAAAGAAAAACAGAAATAATAAAAACAGAGTTAATAAAAACAGAAATAATAAAAACAGAGTTAATAAAAACAGAAATAATAAAAACAAGCTAAATTTAAATCCTTATTAACCTTTTAATCTACAACCTTATGGCATTAGAAAAAACACTCGTACTCCTCAAACCTTGCACTGTACAACGTGCACTTATTGGAGAAATCATTACTATTTTCGAACGTAAAGGATTCCGTATCTGCGGCATGAAGATGATGCAGCTGACCGACGAATTACTAAGTGAACATTATGCTCACCTGAGTGGCAAACCTTTCTTCCAGCGTGTGAAGGATTCTATGATGACTGCTCCTGTAGTAGCTATGTGTTTAGAAGGCGTGGATGCAATTGCTGCTGTTCGTGCGCTGGCTGGTCCTACTAACGGACGCAATGCAGCTCCGGGTACTATCCGTGGTTCTTACTGTATGAGTTTCCAGGAAAACATTGTTCACGCTAGCGACTCTCCTGAAACTGCTGAAGCTGAATTGAAGCGTTTCTTTAAACCGGAAGAAATCCTGGAATGGAAACAGGGTACGTTCGACTGGCTGTATGCGAATGATGAATTCTAATATACAACGTCATTGCATGAATATATGAAACAGTCCCGAGATGGTGGATCGTCAGATTCACTTTCTCGGGACTGTTTTGTTTGTTTCATCAAGAAACCCGCCACCTTAGAGGCGGCTACTTAGAGTAGGCTCCTTAGAGGCGCTTCCTTAGATGCGCCACCTTAGAGAAGGCTCCTTAGAGGCGGTTCTTATATATCTCAGCCATTACCTTCTGGTACTGATTTTCCACCTCCATGTAAGCAGCCAAATTCTTATAAACATTATCAGCCTCAACATAATAAGCTATTACCGATAAATGTCCTGACGTGACTGCCTCATTCAGCATATCAAGGGTTTCATGCATCAACGCTACATCATAAGCATCGAGAGCCTCACGCAATTGCTGAATCTCATTGAACTGACTCTGTACAGCAGCTTCAACCTGCAGACGAGCATTATCAAGAGACAACTGACTACTGATGGCCTGCGCTTTCGCTATCTGAACTTTCTTGCGATTTGAGAACAACGGAATACTTCCACCCACTAGCAAACCATTAAAGTGTTCATCCAAACTCGTATTTCTACGATAACCCACCTCAAATTTCGGAATCCACTGCTGCTTGTTGACCGAGACGTTTTTCTCGGCTGCACGAACAGCTGCAGTTGCTGCCAATACCGAGGCATCACTAGCCATTACTTCATCATACAACTGATTGTAATCTCTCACTCGTTCCACCTTCGGATAAGTCATACCGGCAAATTCCAACGGCATATTGGCGTTCATTGCCATCAGTTGCTGCAGAGCCGTACGATGAGCTGCGTTATTTCGAGCCACTTCGGTCTGCACATTCATGCGCTCCATCTTGATTTTATTCACATCGAGAGCATTGGCATCACCTTCTTCCAGTCGTTTTTCAAAGAGCTCAAGAAGCATCTGAGCGTTCTTACTGCGAGCCATCAACAGTTCATGCTCCTGATTCAGTCGGATCAGATCCAAGCAGAGGTTCTTAGCTTGCAATAAGATGGTACGGCGGATACCCTGCTGCTGATGGTCGAGAAATCTGTGTTGCATATTTCCTGCCTGATGACGGGCAGCATACAACGTAGGGAAATCGAATCCCATGCTGACTGCCATTTCAGAACTGGCCACCCCATCTATTCCTTTTCCGAAAAACGGACTGTAGGAAATTGACGGGTCGCCCAGATTGTTCTGGGTGCGGACTTCCAGTTTGGCTGCCTTGGTAAGTTGCTGCTGTGCCTGAAGTTCCTTGTTATTTTGTTCTATTTGCTGGAGCACCGTTTCTATCTGTTGAGCATGTTCTATTTGTTGGGCATGCGCTATCTGTTGTGCATGTGCTATCTGTTGTGCATGCATTGGCGCACTCAGTCCCAACACGGCTGCTACAGCAAGTATGATTTGTTTTTTCATCTTTCTTCGTTTTTTGTTCGACTTCAATATTTATCTATAATATCGACCTCATCCTTTTTCAAAACCTTCGCCTGCTTGCGGTTCATCAGTTCATACACAATCGGAATGATGAACGCATTCAGGAAAGTCGACGTGAGCAGACCACCCAGAATGACTTTCGCCATCGGACTCTGGATTTCATTTCCCGGCAAACCGCCACGCAGGGCGAGCGGAATCAGCGCCAAAGCCGACGAAAGCGCCGTCATCAAAATCGGATTCAGTCGGTCGAGCGAACCGTAGACGATGCTTTCACGCAGGTTCATCTGCTTTTCCTCACGCAACAGGTTGTAGTGACTGATGAGCAGCATACCGTTGCGGGTGGCAATACCAAACAACGAGATGAAACCGATGATGGCCGGGATGCTCATCTCACCGGTAGTGACGAACAGCGCAAACACGCCTCCAATCAGAGCCAGAGGCAAGTTCAACAAAATCACCCCACTCTGGGCAGCGTTCTTGAACTGAACGTAAAGCAACAGGAAGATGACTACGATACTCATCAGAGAAGTCAGCGTCAAGATACGACTAGCTGCCTGTTCGCTCTCAAACTGTCCCCCGTATTCCACGTGATACCCTTCGGGCAACTGGATGCGCTCGTCGACCAACTGGCGGATGTCGTCGACCACACTACCCAAGTCGCGACCGCTAGTATTGGCCGAAATCACGATTTTTCTCTTCACATTCTCACGGTTAATCGTATTCGGTCCCATCGATGAAACCACATCCGCCACCGAAGTAAGCGGAACCTTCTGTCCGTTGGCATCATCAATCATCAAATCCTTGATATGCTCCATCGAACCACGACTATCCTCATCGGCACGCACAATCAAATTGAACGATTTACCCTTTTCATAGACCTGCGAAACCACCTCGCCCGCCATATTCACCGTAACAAACTCATTAAACGCAGGCAGCGAGATACCATACTTGGCCAACATCTCACGCTTGGGAACAATCTTCAATTCCGGACGCTCTATCTGAAGCTCCACATTCAAGTCGGCAATGCCTTCCACCTCCTGAATCTCATTCTTAATCTGATTACCGATAGAGAACATACGGTTCAGATCCTCGCCAAACAACTTGATGGCAATGCTAGCACGCGTACCACTCAGCATGGCATCAATACGGTGACTAATCGGCTGACCAATCTCCACGTTGACCCCCGTCAGCGTACCCAGTTTGGCACGCACCTCAGCCACCAGTTCCCCATGCGAACGGTCGCCCAGTTCGAACGGAGCCTCAATTTCCGAGACATTCACACCCAGCGCATGCTCATCCAATTCCGCACGACCCGTCTTACGAGCCACCGTCTGAATCTCTGGAATAGTCAGCAGCAACTCCTCGGCACGGCGACCAATGCGGTCGGACTCTTCGAGAGAGATACCCGGCAACGAACTCACGTTGATGGTGAACGAACCCTCATTAAATGGAGGCAAGAAACTGCTACCCAAAGTAAAGAAGATGCCCAATGCCAGTACGAACAACGCACCCGTACCACCCAGCACCACCTGTTTATGATTCAGCGCCCACTCCAAGCTGCGCTGATAATATTTCTTCAACCAAATGGCTAAAAATGCTTCCTTTTCGATTTCAGAATCGCCATCAGAAGAAGCATCCGCAGCTACTTGAGCAGTTGTTTTCGATACAGTTTCAGCAGACTTAGCAGTTGCAGACTTAGCAGTTGCAGCCTCAGCTTTCTTCTTTCCTCCCAGCAGATAACTACACAACACCGGAGTCAGCGTAAGCGCCACAGCCGTAGAAGCAAACAACGAAACGATGAAAGCGATACCCAGCGGAATCAACATACGTCCCTCCATGCCACTCAAGAAAAACAAAGGCACAAAGCTGACCACAATAATCAAAGTCGAGTTCAAGATAGGCATACGCACCTCACGCGAAGCATTAAACACCACCTGAACCACCGATAAACGTTGACCGGCAGGCAAAGCACGATTCTGTCGCAAGTGCTTCCACACATTCTCCACGTCGACAATGGCATCATCCACCAGCGAACCAATGGCAATGGCCATACCACCCAAACTCATCGTATTGATACTCATACCCAAGAAATTCAGCACAAGAATGGCAATCACCAGAGCCAGCGGAAGCGTCACCAACGAAATAATAGTGGTACGCGTATTCGCCAAGAACAAGAACAACACAATCACCACGAAGATAGCCCCCTCATAGAGCGACTCCTTCACATTGCCAATCGAACTCTCGATGAAACGCGACTGGCGGAACACATCGGTCGACACCTTCACATCGGCTGGAAGATTCTTCTGCAAATCATGCAGCGCCGCTTCCAGTTTTTCAGTTAGTTCGATAGTACCCGTATTCGGTTGTTTAGTGACAGTAACCAAAACCGCCGGCTTCCCTTTTTCAGAAGCCAGACCCAGTTTCGGCTGCTGCGCCCCGATACGCACATCAGCAATATCGGCCAAAGTAACCGGAGAACCACCGATGGTCTTAACCACCGCCTTCGCCATACGGTCCACCTCCGTAGCCGACAGCATACCGCGCACAATATATTCATTACCATATTCATAAATCACCCCACCACTGGTGTTGGTATTCATGTTGCGGGTTACATTCATCACCTCGCCCAGCGTCACACCATAGTGTTTCATACGCTGCGGATGAATCAGGATCTGATATTCCTTGATGTCGCCACCCAGGACAGCCACCTGCGCCACACCCCCCGTAGAAAGGAGTCGCGGACGAATGGTCCAGTCGGCCAAGGTACGCAAATCGAGCATCGACGTACTATCAGCCGTCAGTCCCACGATAAGCAACTCACCCAAGATAGACGACTGCGGACCCAGAGTCGGTTTCCCGATATTCTTCGGCAAGTCCTCACCCACCGTAGCCAACTTCTCCGACACAATCTGACGCGCCAGATAAATATCCGTATCCCAGTCGAACTCCACCCACACCACAGAAAAGCCATGCGTAGACGACGAGCGCACACGACGCACATGCGTCGCCCCATTCACCGCCGTTTCAATAGGAAACGTCACCAACATCTCCACCTCTTCGGCCGCCATACCATTCGCTTCCGTCATCACCACCACCGTAGGCGCATTCAAATCCGGAAACACATCGACCTCAGTATGAAAAGCCGTATACGTACCACCGACAAGCAGCAGTACCGAAGCTATCAGAACCAACAAACGGTTCTGTAGCGAAAATCGAATAATCTTATCTAACATGATACCATCGAATTAATGATTGTGCGTATGTCCCGGAATCGCATTATTAGCCGATGCCAATTTCACCTGATAAGCACCCTGAGTCACGATGCGCTCACCACCCTTCAAGCCAGCAAGAATCTCCACCTCATTGCCATTCGAAGAACCCAACTTCACCTCCTGCTTATGATAACAATCAGCATCCAGTTGGACGTACACCGAGTACACACCCTGCTCCTCAATCAGCGCACCCACCGGCACACTCATCACATGAGGAAGCACATCCGACAACAAATACACCTCCACGTGAGCCCCCGGAAGAATATCGCCACGATTATCGAACTCGAAAGTCACCGGCACATAAAAAGAAGCATCACCCGCCGCACGACCGTACGACAACAACTTCCCGTTCAATTCCTCCAGCGTATAAGCCCTATCCGAATAAGGAGTCTTAAAATTGGCCGAAACGATAGAATGCAACACCGGATAATAACGCTCCGACACATCCGCCTTCAACTGCAAGCGATTGGTCTGCGTCACACTCAGCAACGGCTGACCCACCGTCACATAATCACCCTCCTTCACAAGGCACGCCTTCACATACCCAGCCATAGGCGATTTCACCGCTACCCCCTTGCCACTCTTATTCACCGCCAGCGCCTCAAAAGCAAGCTTCGCAGTCTCATAATTTTCCTTGATGGCATTAAAATCCTTCTGCGAAACAATCTGACGCTGCACCAATTTGGCCGCACGATCATACTCCTTCTTCGCCGTTTCATAAGCAATGCGCGCACGCTTCACCGGATCACCATCCTGCAGATGCTCGCCCGAGATGTTCATCAGCGGAGCACCCGCACCCACCTTCGCTCCCTCCGTTACCGAATGAGCAAACGAAACGACACCAGCCACACTCGCCACCACCGTAGCCTCATGACCCTGAGCCGAAGAAATATGTCCCCCAGTAACGATGACACGACGGAAAGTACCCGGTTGGATGATGGACGATACCACTCCGGCAGCCTTTGCCTTTTCGGGAGTCATCACCACCTCATCCGGATTATGTTTATGAGCATCGGCAGAATGAACATCTGCAGAATGAGTATCTGCAGCTTCATGATTATGAGCATCAGCAGAATGAGCCTCATCGGCATGATTATGCACCTCCGCTTCGTGATTATGATTTTCCGCTTCGTGATTATGCACCTCCGCGCCATGCTCATGACCCTCATGATCATGAGCATCATACTCGTGACCTTCATGATCGTGATGATGCGACGAACAACTTACAGTTGAGAAAGAAAGCAACAAGCCCAAGCAGCCCATTACCCCCATAAGAATATTTTTTTTCATGATTATTTCTTTTAATGTATTAATAAGGTAGTACATACCAACATCAAGTACACACCAATAGCTAGTACATATCAATAGCTAGTACATATCAAATAGATAGTACATACCAACATCAAGTACACACCAATAGCTAGTACATACCAATTCAGCAGCCCCCAACAAGAGACCACAACCCAAGCGACCAACAAGCACGCTAGCCAATCAGTCAAGCCAATACACTAAAAGGAGGAGCACGTAATCCCACCGAAGCATGGAACAACCGCGCATGTAGTTTTTCGAGATAATAAATATCAGACTCATCAGAATCCTCAGCCTGATAAAGAATTTCCAGTTGGCGGAACAACGGATAAATCAACATAAAGAACGTATAATCAGCATCCGTATACTGATTTAGATTAACAGGAGTCAAGTAATAAAACTGAGTCACACAAGAAATCTTGCACGACTGATCGCCAGGATGATGATGAGCAAAATCCTCAGCCGACTCATGTTCGCATGAACAGCTCCATGAATCACATTGTTCGCAGAAAGTAATCGGACAGAAATGCATGCCGTGATGATGGTGCGGAAAAACAGTTACCGCGAGCACCAAGATGCTTACAGCAAGCAAGAAATAAGCTAATATGTTCTTCCTTTTATTCTTCCTTTTGTTCTTCATCACTTTCTATCTGTTCTGCTCTATCCGTTTTAACAGTTCCGTTCTATCCGTTTTTAACTGTTCTGCGCTATCCGCTTTTAACTGTTCTGCTCTATCCGTTCGAAACATTCTAGATAATAAGACAGTTATTAAAAAACTCTCCATCCGTTTGCAAAAATAAGTAGAATATCCCAACCATCCAATACCATTAACTAAGTATTTTTCAATAAATTTACCCTTCAACCCCTTCAGAGGTATCTGTATCTAAATGAAATACCAATCCAAACAAGAAGTTTAACAACACCCTTCCCCATCCCAACCGCGTTCATCAATTGATGAATGCGCGTACACCAATTGATGAACGCGCGTACACCAATTGATGAACGCGCGTACATTAACTAGTGAACGCTCAACCTTCCGGCTCAAATGTTTTTGCGTTGCTTGTGAATAAGATTATTCTCCTGCATCCATCTTCTCTCTCAGACCTTCTAGAGAAAAAGTTGCTTAAATTTACAGAAAGTGCTCTACAGGTACCTCTGAAGGGGTTGAAGGGCAAAAACAGTGGAAAAATTTACCCTAAGAGGCGCTGTGAATCGGCTCACTACTTGACTAAAATACCAACTATGTTTTTCCACTCTTCTCCAGACAAATTAGAATGTTTAGGTTTAAACTCATCCCAGTTAGCCAATGTCATAGAATGAATCTTAGCACGTAATTTAGAAAACGAATATTCATTCACAGGTCCTTCAATTATTTTACACAAAGAAGAAGACAACGAACGTGGAATACCCAACATTCGCATAGCTAATGCCGAATGATTATCTACACCATAGTAAACATAAGATGGGATATAAGAATCTTTCAGTTCGTTCTCATTTCCTTTTACAATTCCTTCCAGCGCACTTAACCCCCAAGAAGCCTTAAAGCGCAATTCATTCATATAGGTTATAAATTCGGAGAGCCTTGTTTCAGCACTCTCACTTCCTCCAAAATGTGGATGAATCTTCGATATAGTATCAATTTTATCACCTTTTACCCAACTAATAAGTAATTTAGCAACAATTTCCGGATTAAAAGGTGAAGTTTTATCATTGGTTCCAAGACCAGTTTCCCGTAATTGAGCTATAACTCGAACTTTATCAGTTAAATTCTCTGTGTGATTTCGATCAAACATTTCATTTGCTTGCCATGAATTAAAGTCGGCTATAGAAGGACACAATGCTTTTTGACGCATAACTGTTAATACAGAAGGAACAGAGAATCCTGTCTTATCTGCAAATCTTAACGCTCCCATATTAGTCGAGAACTTTGACTCAATCGAAAGGTAAATTTGTCTACACAAGTCAACAAACTGTTCCTTCTGTAGATCATTATCCAACATATAATAGCACAATGAATCCTTGAATAAATCATTCATATCTACTGCATATTCACTACCAGACACATTCAGCAAATGAACAAAATACTGAAAAATAGGAGCAAACGAATCTGTATATTCAAATAATAAAGATTCAACACCTCTATCTTCAGAAAGTTTGCGTAGAACCTTTTCTCGATTGACAAACAACTCAGCTAAGACGCTAGATAATTCTTCAGCCCCTTTAGCTAAAATTGATTTTGCATGGTTAATATTTTCAGAAGAATTGAAAGGAAGAATAATCTTGCCAAATTCATCCACCATTGTTCGTCCAGCTCGACCAGCAATATTCCAAAAATCATTTGCAGAAAGAAGTTTCTCACCTTTTCGATAAGTATCAAAGTATACAGAAGAAACGGGGAAATTAACTCCCTCTGCAATGGTAGTCGTAGCGCAAACATAATTAATCACTTTTTTTCGGATAAGATGCTCTGTTAAAATCTTCACCTCATCCGACAAACCTGCGTGATGGACAGCAATTCCCTTCTCTAAGAATTTAGAAAAAGAAGTTCTACATCCCAATTCATCATCAATAAATTTTTGAACAAGAGTTACTTCTTCATCATGTACAGTATGATCAATCCAATCATATATTTTTTCAGCAGTAACATTGGCCGAATTTTTCCCTTTACAAAGAATCAATTCTGTTTTACCTTTCGAAGAAAAATGACGGCATGTATATTCCAATATGCGTTCTTTAGCAGACGAAGAAGACAATTGGTAAGAATTACGAATATCTTTCTTCTCTTCTTTATACAACTGAACATTATAAGCTGAAGGAAGGAGCGTATATGAAACTTTCTTTTTCGTAACATGTAAGCCCACTATTAGTTTTTCTGAAGGCTTCCAATCTACATTGATTCTATTTCCTCCTCCTAACCATTCAGTCAGGGAATCAATTTTACCCGGTAAAAATGGAGAAAGCAGCATGAACTTAGCTGAAGGTCGTTCACGTCTCAACATAGTTATCAAGAGTTCCAATCTAGCTCCTCTAACACCATTTTCTACCGTATGTGCCTCATCGATTATGAAAAGAGCGACATCGTCTACCGACGGATGCGAACGTCGAACTAACAAATCCATCTTTTCAGGTGTTGAAACAATAACGTCCACATCTTCCGAAATTAAAAAATCACCTTCTGTCGGATCTATTTCAGTTGCAGAAGAAGTTCGTTCAACATTTAATCCTACAGCTGAAAGGTCGTGGCGTAAATCCGTGTAAACTTGATTAACCAAGGCTCTGGAAGGAACGATATACACCACCTTCGCATCCCTACGTAAAGATTTAGTCACAACAATATTAAACTCTGCCAACAGGGTCTTTCCAGCACTAGTCGGCATTTGCACAACAATGGCATTAGCAAACACATCAAATAAATTTTGCTTCATTGCCATTCTTTGTGAAGGAAGTAGTTCTAAGATATGCTGTTTACTCTTGAATATACATAATTTCTTAATCGTATCCTGAAATCCAGTTCCATTCCAGATACAGTTCTGAATAATAGACAATAAGTCTTTGTATATGATTGAAATAAAATCACGTACACGATCATCTTTAGGTACCAAATCAAGCGCCAAATCTATATGTTGACGGACAATCGATTCAATTCGCTTCTTATAATTATAGCCATTAATTAAATACTCAGCCGCTTCCGTCAGTGCTTTTGAGGTATGATACAAACCTACCAACAAAAGTGCTTCCTTTGTCTGTTCATAAGCTGTATAACTCTCTAGATATTCTTTTTCGAATCTTTCTTGCTCTTCTTGTAACTTTGATATTTCAGACAATGCCCTACGGACATCTTCAAAACCATTACTTTTACGAATCAAAAAAAATAAGGTTCTAAATATGCCAGTTAACACCCTCTTATCCCAAGCCTGCTCCTCTATTCCCTCATTTTCATATTCCAATAGATCTAACCGTGCCGAAATGGTTTGATCAAGACTTAAAGCCAAACTTGACAAATAAAAAAAGTATACAAGTGACGAATCGGCTAAATCATACCCCAAGACACTATTGAAGATAGAATTGCTATCTTGATCATAAATCCTAACATTGCGCAAAAGTTTGTATGCATACACTGCCCATTCTCTTTTCACATCAGCAGTACTCAATGCACCAAGAAGCAAAGAAATCAGACGACATGACACCTCGATTTCGCTTGTATCGACAATTAAATTCTCCACAAACAGCGAACGATAGTAATATTCTTGATTACTCTTTTCCAGAAGAGTCTGAATATCTTTATCTTGTAATATATTCTCAATTAAATCAGTATTCATCCTCTTACAAGCTCCATTGTTTTCTGATAAAACAGCTGAACCGTTTCATCGATAGTCTTTTCCGTAAATGAAAAAATAACAAAGTCTACAGTTCCAGGAATAAATTCATCAGCTTTTGACTTCATTTTTCCATAATCTAAATCTCCGTTCACACAGGTATAGTCTCTTACCAAACCACATCCATATGTGAATTCATAGCTATCACTTTTTCCTCGAGTCATATTTAGGACAACTCCAGCTATTGGTATAAAATGTTCTGAAGAAGAAGACATTCTTTTAAGATAATCTGCAAGTCGTTCTAACACCATTGCTAGATTGTTATGATGAGTCTTTTGCGTCTCATATATTGAATCCTTTGTTTGATCCACAACTGCCGGAGGATTTTTCTTTTCACCAGAAACTTTAGCTTCACCGAGCAAAACATTTATCTTTCCATCTTCTTTTCGATACCCTATAACATCAATACCTCGTCCGGGCATATTTGCCTTTTCACGATAAGTAATATTTTTTATAGGAATTAAAAACCTCCTTGACTCTTCGATTTTCTCTTCAAAATAATAAGAAGTTAACAGTTCTCCTAAATCACTTCGATATATATCATTCAATACTGAGGGAGTCTTTCCTCCTTCTCTTTTAGAATCCACAGCTACAGAATTTTGTCTAATGATTTTCATCAAGTCATCTAACTTAAAATCACATCCTAATGATTCTGACTTAGACAACAACTCTTCATCTATTTTACATGCAAAGTCAGAACGCTGATCAATGTATCGTTCTGCAAATTTTTCTATGAAGCGATCGAAAACCCGGATATCAAATTTTTCAAAATGATTCATAATATACAAAAATCAAGAAAACTATCGAAATAGTAAATCAAACGTATAGATACAAAATAATTCAGTCCAACTATATTTTCAGACTGATAATTAATTAAACACACATTCATTCACTCATATATTAAAACATATAAGCTATAGAAGAATCTGTATAATGCAAATATAAATACATATATTTTTTAATCCAAGCATAAAGAGGAGAATAAATAAAGTTCAGTCTATCGGTTTCTACATTCTGCCTTATGTTGAATAAGATTATTCTCCTGCATCCATCTTCTCTCTCAGACCTTCTAGAGAAAAAGTTGCTTAACCCAAGTTTGATAGTCTATAGACTGTATTCTTTGCTATTCAGTATTTTACAACTTTCATTTGTCGTTCTGTGTACTACAAACTTTTTTCTATTTTGATTTTTCTAAATCCTAATTTCCGCAAGGTGATTCAAAATTCATGTCACAAATGGTTTCTGGCGA
>SAMEA104404106__coassemble_584_pt1 | contig 36072 bp, 28 predicted proteins | sample SAMEA104404106__metabat2_low_PE_044 | metagenome-assembled genome bin SAMEA104404106 (sample SAMEA104404106) | Balaenoptera acutorostrata
TGGAATACATCAAGGAAGACGAATACGTAGAAGTTACTCCTAAGAGCATGCGTATGCGTAAGGTTATCTTGGATGAATTGGAACGTAAACGTGCTAACAAGATCTAAAAAACTATCTGAATAACTTCGTTTATTCTTATATAATATAAGATTCCAACTTATATCAATATAGAAAGCGGGTCAGTATTTTTACCGACTCGCTTTTTTATTTTCAACTACTTCTTCAAGTTAAACAATTTTAAAACCTTAAAAGTAGGTTGTAAATCAGAGGTAAACCAAAGAATAACATTATCTTTGTATATTATATCACAAAAAGACACTACGCATGAAAGATTTTTTTCAAATGATGCGACGATTCGTATTACCATATAAAAGATTCGTTGTATGGGCAATCATTTTAAATATCCTATCGGCTGTTTTTAATGTTTTCTCTTTTTCCTTGTTAATTCCTATCCTAAACATTCTGTTTAAGACTGGCGATGCCGAAAAGGTATATCAGTTTATGGAATGGGGAAGCGGAGATGTAAAAGACGTGGCTATAAATAACTTCTACTATTATGTATCACATTTAATCGATACCTTCGGCCCTGCTACTACCTTATTATGGCTAGGATTATTCCTTGCCGGAATGACCTTACTGAAAACGGCTTGTTATTTCGGTTCTTCGGCCGTAATGATTCCTTTACGTACAGGTGTAGTGAGAGACATCCGTGTCATGGTGTACTCTAAGGTCATGTATCTGCCACTTAGTTTCTTGTCGGCAGAACGAAAGGGTGACATCATTGCTCGTATGAGTGGTGATGTAGGAGAAATTGAAAATTCAGTAACTTCTTCGTTGGATATGCTTCTAAAGAACCCTATCTTGATTATATCTTATTTTGCAACCTTATTGGCTACCAGTTGGCAACTTACTTTGTTTACAATTCTGGTCCTTCCATCTATGGGGTGGATAATGGGACGTGTAGGTAGAAAATTGAAACGTCAGTCGCTCGATGCACAGAATAAGTGGAGTGAAACCATGTCGCAACTAGAAGAGACCCTGGGTGGTATGCGTATTATCAAAGCCTTCATCGCCGAAGATAAAATGATTAACCGCTTTGAGACCTGCAGCAACGAATACCGTAACGCTGTAAACCGTGTTGCTACTCGTCAAGCGCTGGCTCACCCTATGAGTGAATTTTTAGGAACTCTCCTTATTGTCATTGTATTATGGTTTGGTGGTTCCTTGATTCTGGGTGAGAATTCTTCTATTAACGCATCTACATTCATCTTCTACATGGTCATTCTATACAGTGTAATCAATCCTTTGAAAGACCTCTCAAAGGCCAGTTACAACATTCCCAAAGGACTCGCTTCTATGGAACGTGTAGATAAGATTTTGAAGACAAAAAACAATATCGTAGAGAAACAGAATGCTGATAAGATTCACGAAGTGAAAAACGAAATTGACTTTGAGCATATTTCATTCAGCTATGGCGATCATGAAGTGCTTCATGATATCAGTCTACGTATCCCAAAGGGCCAGACCATCGCCTTGGTAGGTCAGAGCGGCTCAGGTAAGTCTACGCTGGTAGACCTTGTTCCTCGTTTCCACGACGTTCAGAAAGGACGTATCGCCATCGACGGGAAAGACATCAAAGACCTTGACGTGAAGAGTCTTCGTTCACTCATTGGTAATGTAAACCAGGAAGCCATCCTATTTAACGATAGTTTCTTTAATAATATAGCCTTCGGAGTAGAAAATGCTACCATGGAGCAAGTCATTGAAGCTGCAAAGATAGCCAATGCACATGACTTCATCATGGAGTCAGAAGACGGATATAATACCAACATAGGTGACCGTGGTTGTCGTCTGTCGGGTGGTCAGCGTCAGCGTATCTCTATCGCCCGCGCTATCCTGAAGAATCCAGCCGTGCTCATTCTTGACGAAGCAACATCTGCACTTGATACGGAAAGCGAACGACTTGTACAAGAAGCATTGGAACGTCTGATGAAGACGCGTACCACCATCGCCATTGCACACCGATTATCAACCATCAAGAATGCCGACTGCATCTATGTGCTCTATGAAGGCAAGATAGTAGAAAGTGGCAAACACGACGAACTACTACAGAAGAACGGCTATTACAAACGCCTAAATGATATGCAGGCATTATAAATGCAAACCTATTTATAAATATGATTTAAAACATGAATTATATGATGCACTTCGCCTTTAATATAGATAGCAAATACATAAAGCATTGCGCTGTGACATTAGTTTCTATCTTTGAAAACAACAAAGATGAAGCTATTTCAATTCATATAATAGCACGAGAATTAACAGAAGACGACAAACAGGTTTTAAGAGAAATTACTCAAAAATATCATCAGAATATCTTCTTTTATGAACCTGATATGAAATTATTAGAAGGATTCAACATTCGTAAGTTTAGCAAACGTATATCCATAGCAACTTATTATCGTTGTATTCTTTCATCTATCCTTCCTGAGACAATTGATAAACTAATTTATCTTGACTGTGATATCGTTGTTTTAGGTTCACTTCGTCCAATGTGGGATATATCATTAGAAGGTGTAGGAGTGGCGGCCGTAGAAGATATGGGATGTAAAGAACCAGAACGATATGAAATTCTGAAGTATCCTATGGAATACTCTTATTTCAATGCTGGAGTACTACTCATCAATCTCGATTTCTGGAGAAAACATAATATAGCACAAGCCTGCATTGATTATTTCCATCAGTACCCTGAACGTATTTTGTACAATGATCAAGACTTGCTTAACAGTGTATTATATAAGGATAAAAAGCTAATAGACATAAAATGGAATGTACAAGATGCTTTTTATCGTTCGACATCACAATTTATTAAAGAACATAAAAAATCGCAGATAGATGCACTGTTACACCCCATAATTCTACATTACACCAACCGTAAGCCATGGGATTACGATAGTCTGCATCCGTTGAGAAATAAATACTTCTACTACTTTGATTTCACTCCTTGGAAAGGAGAAAGAAGCCTAAACAAACCTATCAATCGCATCAAACGATTCTTACGTCTGCTACCCTTCTACATAAAGGTGCGCAAAGTGAAATATGTAAAAATGAATAAAATTAACCTATAAAAAAGCGGATGAGCATATACCAACAATGCTCATCCGCTTTTTTATAACTATATGTTATAAAATCTGTAACTTATTTCTTTTTACGTTTTATTCCCAACGGGTTAGACAATACATCGTGCCGACTCATGACCGAGTAATCTATCTTATTCTGTGAGAAAAAAGCATGTACTTTAAACAAAATTGATACCATAAGCCTCATCCTTCTTTTAAATCGTCTAGTCTGGGCCAAAAACGGAGCTAGTTTATGTAATCCTGATAATTTATATTGAACCAAATCGGCCAAAGAATTCAACATCGGTTCCGACAAATTCTCCTCCAACCACCTACAACGTTCATTCTGCACATCGGCATAAATAGAACTAACCCCTGTACCATCACAAACAGACACCCAAAGAGGAAGATGCTTAAACGTACACCCTTCTAATGCAATACACTGAAAACAGTGAGCCCAGTCGGCTACAATCTTATATCGGAGATCGTACAAGTGATTCTTAAACAACGAACGATGGATAAAACAAGCCTGATGTGATAACGAATCAGTCACAAAGAAATATAAATCAGGGATATCCGGTGCTATTCTCTTTAGCTGACCCTTTTGACCTTGGTCCAACAGCATATCGCCCCAAATATACCGAGTACCGTCAAAATCAATCCCCCTCAGCACATCATCACAAAGACAATCACCCGAATTCAAGAAATACACATAATCGCCTACCGACTTCTGTATACCTTTATTCATTCCGTCATAAATTCCTTTATCTTTTTCAGATACCCATATAACATTTTCTACAGCATCAGAAGCATACTGACGTATGACATCCACACTACCATCCGTAGAAGCCGCATCAATAATTATATGTTCATAGTCAGTAAAGCTCTGCTTCTTCAGACTATCTAATGTCATCTTTAACCCTGCATAATTATTATAATTGACGGTGATAATACTTAACTTGGGACGTTTTGGAATATTCATTTTTATATCTTATTTTGACTATTTTCTCTTTTTTTTGATACGATAATAAGCAGCAAACCATGAGGGCAGATAGTTATACAAAAATTTATGTACACCATTCTTACCTTTAGGAAGTGGAGTAAGTTTACTTTTTTTCATCTCACGAACCACTACCATCATCTCCTCTTGCGAGAATCCCGTTCTTGCACCTTGAACAATAGCAGAAAGCAATCGTGAAGCTATCAAATTTCTAAAAAAGAGATCCATCTCCTCTTCTTTCACAACTTGAGTTCTGAATTGCTCCACACTATTCATTGCACGAATGAGATTACAACTAGCTTTTACGTCATAATTCATCATAAATGAATCCGGGTTCCTAAAATAAGAGTAGAAATTAATCTTCTTGAAGCAAACACGCTCTGCATAATAGAAGATTCTTGGAAGAATTTCCTCATCTTCATGACGGATAGGCAAGAAACTCAAATGGTGCATTCTCCAAAAATCAGCCCGGTACGCACTGTTCCACACTACCTGAGGCAGACAATGCAACATAAATTTCTTTCCCTCTGTTACATGATTTAAAAATGGTTTCTTATCGTAAGCATCACTGAACAAATGAGCTTGGTCTTTCTCGTCCCAATAAGTATAATCCATCACTAGAACGTCCAACTGATTCTCCTCTAACGTATCATATAACTGATGCAATAAATTAGGCTGAACATAATCATCAGAATCAACAAACAGAAAATACTTTCCTTTCGCTTTGCTAATGCCATAATTACGCGCTTCGCTCACCCCCTGATTTAATATTGTTACCCATTTCAAGTTGGAATGTTTCTCTGCAATCTTTTTCAGAATAGCCTCACTATTATCTTGCGAGCCATCATTTACGGCTATAATTTCATATTCCTCCGTACCCAAATCCTGAGTTAACAAGGAGGTTATACACCGTTCCAAGTATTTTTCAGCATTATATACAGGAACAATGATAGAGAACTTGATAGTTGTTAGATTATTAATTGACATCATGTTGTTTTTTATTTAAAGTTTAGCGAAACATACCTATTGTCGTCTGACGCAACAGTTTCCAAATAGCAAGTCTAGGGTATTTCCACCTTGAATACTGACTTTTCTCTATATCACCAGCCAGTTCTCGGACAAAAATAGAATTCTGTAACGAGGATAAAGAACCTTCGCTCTTGGCATCTCTCAGCAAACGTCTCAGCATTCTTAATCTGCGATGAATCATTACTGACATGTACTCGGGCCGAGCAGCTTCCGGTATCACCATCAGTCGCGCCTCATGAAAATCCTTTTCATAAGCAGCAGTTAGTTTAAACTGTCGTGAAACACCCGTATCTCGCTGTATATAATCATAAACTCTTTTACCCTTTACAAGTTGCACACGCTGCTCTGTAGCAAATGCTAGATAAATATTGATGAGCATATCCTCACCCATCACCAGATGCGCAGGCAAAGTAGGAAGTCCGTTATCAAACAAAGAACGTCTGAACAGTTTACCCCACAAAGTACCGATGTTATGACGCCCTTCTATTAACAAGTTTCGATATTCACGAATTGAAATATTCTTTCTCCCCCAATCATGATATTTTCTGCAAAATCCTACTATAATATCTGCTTTCTTATCATGCTGTGCAGCCATATACAAGCGCTCTAGTCCATCAGAAGGCATCGTATCATCAGAATCAACAAAGCACAAGAATTCACCTGTTGCTCTATCCACTCCGAGCTGTCGTGCATGAGCAGCCCCATGATTAGTACTGTGAATGACCTGTATACGCTCATCCTTCTCAGCCAAAGAATCACAAATAGCACCACTACCATCGGTACTACCATCATCAATCAGGCAGATGTCAAAATCAGTCAATGTCTGTCTCAACAAACTCTGAACACAATCATCCAAAAAGGGAGCACTGTTATATACAGGAATAATGATAGATATCTTAGTCATAAATAATAAATAAATACTTATGCCAAATACTGCTTAAGAGAATCATAAAAGTAGTAAATAAATATGATTTCAACCATATATAAACTTTCTTATATAAAAGTATGAAATCTTTCAATGCTAATTTCTAATCAAAAACACCTTTAGCATGGCTATATTCACCTTTTTATCTATCTTTGCGTTGGCATTTTTAACTGAATCCTTATCTAATCATATATGTATAAAAAATCATATCAATCCGTATTCTATCTATTCATAGGAATAATGCTCCTTAATCTAATTCCAGCAACAGCTCAAACCAATGTTTTATTAGGACATACAGACTATCGTTTAGATAGCACTAAGGTAAAACAACTAGCCATTGAAGTAGACAATATCTCTTTCTTCAAAGATAATGAATATGCGGGACATGCCCTTAAAGGATACAGCCTACCCGGATTCTGGCTCGAATTAAAAGGTGTCTACCAACCGCTTAACTTCCTTAAGTTAGAATTAGGAACTTACGGACTTGTTTACAGTGGTGCATACAAATATCCTTCGTATGCCTATCACGACATTGCCGAATGGAAAGGTAACCAATATCAGAAAGGCACACATATCCTGCCTTATTTTCGTACCCACCTACAACTAAGTTCATGGCAACTAGTATTTGGGAACCTCTATGGAGGTATGAATCATAACCTCATTGCTCCCCTTTATAATCCAGAACTTGACCTCACCGCCGATCCGGAGTTCGGATTCCAACTTTTATATGACTCCCCACACTTTCACCTCGACACATGGGTCAACTGGCAAAGTTTTATCTTCGACATCGATTCACACCAAGAAGCCTTCACTGTAGGACTATCATCTGAATACCGTTTGAATGCCCCATCATCACCCATTCATTACTACATACCTTTTCAAGTAACGATCCAACACCGTGGAGGTGAACAAGATACCATTACCACCAACAGCGTACAAACACTATGCAATGGCGCTTTAGGATTTGGTGCCAAATGGAACCTAAACCATAAAGTAGTAAAAGAAATAAATCTAGAGGCAGACCTATTAATGCACTATCAGCAAGCCGGACAATTATGGCAGAAAGACACAGGTTTTGGCGCGTATACCAAGGCTGCTTTGAAATTCAGAAATGGCATTTGTACAGAGGCAGGATATTTTATAGGCAAAGACTTCAACAGTCTGATGGGTATTCCTTTTTATGGTTCTGTAAGTTTACGCGATGAAGGAACTTTCTTCAAGCGTCCACAAACCGTTTTCTTCTCCGTAGACTATGCTCGAAAATTCTCTAAGCGCTATGCCTTCGGGGCAAAGGCCGATATCTATTATCACTGTCCCCAAGGTGCATACACAGAGGTAGGCAATGTACCAGTAAAGAAAGGGACAAGCTTCTCTATAGGAGTATTCTTCAGAGCAAACCCTCGTTTCTTAATCAAGAAATTTAAGAAGTAAGTACACCGATAAATACTTATTACAGAAAATAGCAAAAAGCAGTCGCATAAATGTTATCGATAACATTCATGCGACTGCTTTTTATACTTAAAAAGTAAAAGTTCAAACTATAGCTGATCACTCAATCTAAAATAGCGTATCAGTACCATCAGCTGAATAAGATTTTCACGCTTACTATCCTTGAATTGTTGTACAAATTCATGAGCATGCTGCACTATTTCCTGAGCCTTATCAGGATGACTGATATAATAATTAAGTTTTTCTTCCAAGTCAGAATAATCATCCTTAACCTCTATATAATGATAATCAGGAATTAAACGTCCCTCCATAAACCACGTCTCACATGTAGGGTGAGGCATTACAGCAATAGAATTAGAAGACATAACCCATTTCAGATTAGAAGCCACATCATTTCCTTCTATAGCCATGATGAACTTATAATCAAGATGCTCACGAATAGTCTTCTTCTCAACCATCCATTTATCAGGAAAGCCCTCATTCTTACCTACCACCCCACAATCACAAAGCGGATTATCTATAAACTTTTCAATAAAAGAAGTTCGTAACCTACTCTCACGTATCTTTCCCCTGAAAATCACCTTATCCATTTTCTCTGTAAAAGCCTTACTATCCTGAACGAACAAGAAATGACGCAATTTATCAAGTTTAAGGAGTACAGAATTCTGATTATCATCAGAAAGCAAACGACTCTTCACCACAGTAGGTTCATGCGGAGTAAAATAAACATCACCCGGACAGAAATTCCAACGCAATTTAGGAGGGAACCAACGAGTCACATCATGCTGGTCAAAATAATAAGCAGTGCAAAACATCTTTCGACGATAATTTCCTATCGCCCCTCTGTAACGTAGCCAAGCCCTGCTTCGTTCTACTTCGTCCTTAGGATTCATAGTCCATGGCTGAGTTACCTTAATATAATAATCCACACGTTCCTTCATATACTCATAATCAGGACGTCTTCTAGCTTTTTCTAATTTATTAATTAACCTTGTTCGATAATAAACATGAGGTTTTAGAAGGCCTAAAAAGTTCTTTGAGAAATCAAGAGCCTTAATAGGTTTTCCACTTCTTAATTTATAAATCAGCTTTGCAATCATAATTATTTCTATCTATTTAAAACCCAATAAAATTTAATCTTATCAATATTATAATTATTTTTCTACAGATGCTTCTTTTTCTTGTCTGCGCAGCCATTCTTCTTTTGTTCGCTTCCAACGCTTATGAGTCCACAACCAATAAGCAGGTTCTCGGCGAATGTCTTCTTCCAGCATTCTAGCATAAATATCTGTAAGTTCGTAATCGGCATACTCTTTCGGGTGCAACGTAATCGGTTTTATGACTGCCTTATAATAACCTCGTTTTATTCTCTTCACCTGAAAGTAGAATATAGCAGCGTCTACCTTCTTTCCTATGCGTTCTGTACCGATAAAGAAAGATGTATCATGATTAAGAAAACAATTCCAATGATGCATACTTTCCCATTTGGGCGACTGATCTGAAATGAAACCAATCATAACAGGACGGTCCAGTTTACGCAGCTGTGAAATACGTCGCAACGTCTCCTTCATCTCTATATTATCGCCTCCAAACTGTCCACGAAGACGCAGGAACAAATTATCAAAAGCTTTATTATATATACGATGATAAATCTGTCCACAGTGCACTTCAGGCAACCAATATTGCAGAGAAGCCACAAACTCCCAGTTACAATAATGCCCTAGAAAAGAAAAAGCAAACTTCTTGTCCTCCTTTTTCAAGGATTCTATAGCCTCTTCTAACCCTTCAAACTGCATATGTTTCATCATACTCTCTTTCGAGATAGAGAACAGTTTTATGGTTTCCACTACATAATCACAGAAGAAATGATAAAACTTTCGTTCTATCTCACGCAGTTCCTTCTCTGATTTTTCAGGGAAAGACTCCGTCAAATTCTTCCACACCACTTTTCTACGATACCGAATCACATAAAAAAGAGGCAGATAAAGTAAATCTGATATCAAATATAAAACCCTGAACGGTAATAAGGAAAGCAGATACCACGAACAGAATAAAAGATAATATACGAAATTCATTGATTTTAAATTTTGTTTAATGTAACATCACATTTTTCCAAGGCGTTCATGAAGTCCATCCTGGTAAGCCTTCCACAATTTACTAATATCTTTCCAGTCATAAGCCTTAGAAAAAGCAAATGTGAAGAATGCTACTGCTATATATCCTATTACTCCGTTAAATCCTCGAAGGGTACGGACTGCCCAGTTCTTTCCGTAGTGGTGATTCAAGTAGGTAGAATTACGAACTTGATAGAAACGTTTCCATTTCTTCTTTCTATTACGTTCAGCCCAAGTATCGTTCGAGAAGAATTTCTGCTTATCCATTAAAGCATCGGGTATATATAAAATGGAAAATCCCGCAAATACTGCACGCATACAGTAATCAGTATCATCACAAAAGATAAATAGATCCTTATTAGGTAAACCTATCTGCTCTACTACTTCCCTGCGAATAAGAGGTCCTTCAAATGCTGTCCCGCTTATTTTCAACGGTTTACCAACATTCATTTTAGAGATCCTATCCTTATACATAGACGTAAAAGGATTGGTCAAATTATAGGAAAGGAAATCATGCGTGAATATTTTTCCGTCTTGTAAACGACGAGGCGCCAGAATACCTATTTCTTTCTGATTAGTATAAGGCAGCATTTTCTCTAAGCAATCAGCACGTGGAAAAACATCATCATCCATACACCATATCCAATCAGCACCCTCGTGGTAAGCAAAATTGATACCTGTATAGAAGCCACCAGAACCTCCTACATTATCCTGATTAATAACCTTCAAATCATCCTGTTCGGACAACCATTGTTGAGTTTCGTCCGTACTTCCATTATTAACCACCACAATCTGAGTGACCGGCTTATTCTGACGCAGACACGCAATGTTCCGTTTCAACAGTTCGAAACGATTATAGGTAACAACAACAGCATATATTTTCATCTGTCTCGATATATTTAGCTTGTAGAATTTGTTCTTCAATTAATTAATAAAGTCCGTCTATCTTTCCAGGCTGCACACTGCGATAAGCCTGCAACAAACGGAAACATTCATCGGCATCAAATCCTCTAAGTCGAGCATATTCATCAGCAAATACACGATGCATATGCGGAGTACAAGGTAGACGCTCCATGTTTTTACATCCTGCTTTTAAATCAAGAGGACCAACTGCCAGACGATTTAAGTCCACCAGTTCAATATGTATTCCCTGGTCAGTCTTCTCAAATAAGATATTTCCTCTACCGTAATCTTTGTGTGCATAGCCATGTTCATGCAAGATAGTAGTAACACGAGCTATTTCACGCAAGACTGCATCTTCATAATCAAATTGCTGTTCAAATAATTCTCTGTATACATGCGTACACGCTGATTCTAATGTCACCAGAAAGCTTTGATCAAAAAGGAGACCCTTACGCACATTCATATAACCTACAGGAAAAGGAGTACCTACACCTATCTCCAAGAAAAGACAAGCATTATCAAAAGAGCGCTTTGCCTTAGACGGACGGAAAACTCCGTAGACCGTCTGATTGATGAAATTAGGACGTCTGAACGACTTAATTATATAATTCTGTCCCTCGTACGTAATTTTACGCAGTTCGTTTCTTCCTTTATAGATGACTTCACCCTCCCCCTTCTCAAAACGTGAAGGAATGGAATTAAAAAACGAGCCCAACTCTTTAAATCGGGGATGCAAAACTATAGTACGTCGGTTTAATAAAGACATATGTTCTGATTTATATAGTTAGATCTTATCCAATCCTTTGGTATATTTCAACCAGTAATATTTTAATGGATTCTTGTATTTCAGCTGTTTCCACGGGCGACTTCCATGAGGGCGGTGCCATACCGGAAGTTTCGTAAACAAATAATTCTGGAAACCTCTCTTCGGAGCTTCATGTGAGATGGTTACGTCAAACCAGTTCTTTTCAGGATCCAACTCATGGAAATCGAAAGCACGCAAGAAGTTGGGTGTGAGGAGTGAGCAGCAGAAACTACAGTGTTTCTTTTCTGCATATACTTGATTCTCCTTACCTTTGGCATGAAGATACGGATAATTAATTTCACCATTTTCATCCACAGTCACGGCTGCTGCAATGGCACAGTTTGGGCGTTCCAAAGCACCGTCATACAAATCCTGCAAGGTGTTTTTCTTCACCACCACATCCGATTCCACAATCAGCATACCAGCATCTGCCTCAATAGCTTCCTGCTGGGCCATCTGCAAAACCAACAAATAATTGGGAGAAGGATGAGTAGTCAGATCCGACAGGTTAACCAGTCTGAAACCGTACTCTTTAGAAGCTTCTTCCAGACGTTTGGTTCCCTCTTCCGAGCTAAAATCATTATAAATGGTGTAAGTGTAAGGTACTTTAATGTCGGAATTGACAATTGCCTTAACTGTCTCCAAGGTAAAATCAATCGAATCTTTTACCGGAGTTAGAATATGAAGACATTTCATTGACTATACTTATTTAATATTAATGCAAAATTACGTGATTAGAGCGGCAAAGCCAAATTATCAGTCTACAAATGTCTGTTTGCAGAGTTGAAGGGCTGCGGCAATAGTATCATCCATATCGGCGTACATATACTGAGCTAGTCGTCCGCCGAAGAGTGTTTTCTTGTCTTTGGCTGCTAGTTCTTTGTATGCTTGATAGATTTTTGAATTTGTTTCATCATTTACAGGATAATAGGGTTCCTTTCCGGGTTGGAAACTGTCGGGATACTCATAGGTTATCACTGTAGTTGGCTGTGTACCGAATTCAAAATGTTTATGTTCGATGATACGGGTATACGGCACTTCTCGTTCTGTGTAGTTAATCACGGCATTGCCTTGAAAATTAGCTACATCCAGTTGTTTGTGTTCAAAACGTAGACTTCGGTATTCCAGATGTCCGCATCTGTAATCGAAATATTCGTCGATGCATCCGGTGAAGAGAATGCGTTCTGCTTCTGATTCCAGTGCTGCCCGATGCGCAAAGAAATCCACACCTAATCTGACTTCGATGCCGTCTAGCAGGGAGTCGATTAGTGCGTTGTATCCTCCGTAAGGTATTCCCTGGTAAGCATCATTGAAATAGTTGTTGTCAAAAGTGAAACGAAATGGAATTCGTTTGATGATAAAGGCCGGAAGTTCTGTAGCCTTTCTGCCCCATTGTTTCTCTGTATACCCTTTGATTAGTCGGTCGTAGATATCTTTTCCGCACAACTTAAGGGCTTGTTCTTCCAGATTGGCAGGTTCTTCAATATACATATAAGCCTCTCGCTGAGCAGCCAACTGAGCCTGTGCTTCTTCAGGGGTGCGTACTCCCCACAACTGATAGAAAGTGTTCATATTGAACGGCAGGTTATACAATTGATCATGATACTTAGCTACAGGCGAATTGGTATATCGGTTGAACTCTACAAACTGGTTCACATACTGCCATACCTCTTTATTATCTGTATGAAAGATATGTGCCCCATACTGATGCACATTAATCCCATCCACCTGTTGACAGTGTATATTACCTCCTGTATGTTCGCGTTTGTCAATCACCAGACATTTCTTTCCTGCCCGACGAGCCTCATGAGCAAACACAGCTCCAAATAATCCTGAACCAACTATCAGATAATCATATTTTTTCATAAACCTTATATTTTCAGAGTAAAAGCACCTATTTCAGCAACTGCTTCCATCGGCACAACATAAGAAACGACAGGCAAACTAGCCCCGTCGGTCTTTATCATTTAACTAGTCTAATTATGAACAACGACCCATAAGTGAGTCAAGATAAAGCACCAGGAAAAGTCGTTCGTTCTGTTTCTTCTATACATTACAAAACTAAAGAAAGATTCCCAACAATCCAACTTTTATTGATAAAATAGGCAACTTTACTTTGTACTGGAAGGAGAAAGATTACACTAACTTTTTCAGTTTTTTTTACCCTTCGACCCCTTCAGAGGTATCTGTAACGGGATTGGAAAATCCTAAGTTTAAGTTATTATTATCAAGAATTCTTCTTACCTTTGCTTGGTATTATAACAGAAAATGGAAAATGAAAGTTATTGTTGATAATAAGATACCTTATATAAGAGAAGTTTTAGAAAGGCTGGCTGATGAGGTAGTATATCTACCTGGAAAAGAAGTGACTCCTGAAATCGTGAAGGATGCAGATGCACTCATCACTCGTACTCGAACACGCTGCAACCGTGAATTACTGGAGGGCAGCAAGGTGAAATTTATTGGTACGGCTACCATCGGATTCGACCATATCGATACGGCGTATTGCCAGGAGGCGGGTATCGCCTGGAGCAACTGCCCGGGATGCAACGCGGGCGGAGTGGAACAGTATGTGCATGCGGCTTTGTTGCTCTTGCAACGTGAAAAAGGGATTAACTTGAAACAGACTACAATCGGTATTGTGGGCGTGGGACATGTAGGAAGTCGCGTGCAGCGCATGGCTGAGCGGATGGGCATGCGTATCTTACTGAATGACCCTCCTCGTGCCGATAAAGGAGAAGAAGGATTTACCGACCTCCGCACAATCACCGAAGAATGCGATATCATTACTTTCCACACACCTCTTATAAGAGAAGGCAGATACAAGACTTTCCACCTAGCTAATGAAGAATTCTTCCGTTCGCTGAAGAAGAATGCGGTAATCATCAACTCATCACGTGGCGAAGTGGTAGAAACAGAAGCCGTACTAAAGGCACTCAACGAAGGACAAATAGCTGATGCAGTAATCGACGTATGGGAAAACGAACCCAACATCAACCTCCAACTGCTCGACAAGGTCTTCATAGGCACCCCACACATAGCAGGATACTCGGCCGATGGAAAAATCAATGCCACACGCATGGTACTCCAAGCCCTCTGCAAACACTTCAACTTGAAGGCAGATTTCCATCTGGAACTGCCAGCCGACCCGAATGCCCCCTACTCAGACAATGAAGACATTCGCATCCTCCAGCAATATAATCCATTCAGAGATTATAACGAATTAAAGGAAAATCCAGATAAATTCGAACAACTCCGCGGTGATTATCCACTTCGAAGAGAGTAAACTACCAACACATCCAAAAGCAGAATTTTAAGGGCAAAAAAGCCCCTCCCGTGCACAAATACATAAAAAATGTGCAAAAAAGCACATTTAATTGCTTTAATATTTGGTAAGAACAAGAAATATTTATTCCTTTGCACCGAAAAATAAACAAATACTATTATATTTTATAACTTAAAACTTTAAGATTATGTCTGAAATTGCATCTAAAGTACAGAAAATTATCGTTGATAAATTGGGCGTTGAAGAATCAGAAGTAGTAGAAACTGCAAGCTTCACTAACGACCTTGGTGCTGATTCATTGGATACTGTAGAATTGATCATGGAATTCGAAAAAGAATTCGGTATCTCAATTCCTGACGATCAGGCAGAAAAAATCCAGACTGTAGGTGACGCTATCGCTTACATCGAAAACGCAAAATAATTAATTCTTTAATATGGAATTAAAAAGAGTTGTAGTAACAGGTCTTGGTGCAATAACTCCAGTAGGAAACTCAGTTCCTGAAACATGGGAAAACTTGGTTAACGGAGTTAGTGGAGCAGGACCTATTACTCATTTCGATGCTTCTAAATTCAAAACTCAGTTTGCTTGCGAAGTAAAGAATTTCAATGCAACCGATTACATCGACCGCAAAGAAGCACGCAAGATGGACCTCTATACCCAGTATGCTGTAGTGGCTGCTAAAGAGGCTATCGAAGACTGTGGTATTGATATTGAGAATGCAGATCGTAATAAGATTGGTGTTATTTTAGGTGTCGGAATCGGTGGTATGAAAACCTTCGAGGAAGAAATTGGAGGATACTTCGCTAAATATAAGGATACAATCGGTCCTAAGTTCAGCCCATTCTTCATTCCTAAAATGATTGCAGATATTGCTTCAGGTCATATTTCTATCATGTATGGCTTCCATGGCCCTAACTTTACTACATCTTCTGCTTGTGCATCTTCATCAAATGCTATCGCTGACGCATTTAACTATATCCGTCTGGGTAAAGCTAATATGATTGTTACTGGCGGTGCTGAAGCTGCTATCTTTGAAGGTGGTGTGGGTGGTTTCAATGCTATGCATGCTATCTCAACTCGTAATGATGATCCTGAACATGCTTCTCGTCCATTCAGCGCGAGCCGCGATGGTTTCATCATGGGAGAAGGTGCAGGCTGCTTAATCTTAGAAGAATTGGAACATGCTAAAGCGCGTGGTGCAAAGATATATGCTGAATTGGCTGGTATCGGTACTTCGGCTGATGCTCATCATATCACTGCTTCTCATCCAGAAGGTCTGGGTGCTAAACTGGTGATGATGAATGCATTGGAAGATGCTGAAATGAATCCTGAAGATATCGACTATATCAACGTACACGGTACTTCAACTCACGTTGGCGACATTTCTGAAGCTAAGGCTATCAAGGAAGTGTTTGGTGAACATGCATATAAATTGAACATTAGTTCAACTAAATCAATGACTGGTCACCTCCTAGGTGCTACTGGTGGTGTAGAAGCTATCGCATGTGTTCTATCAGTGAAAAATGACATTGTACCTCCTACTATCAACCATGAAGAAGGTGATAACGATGAGGAAATTGATTATAACTTGAACTTCACGTTCAATAAGGCTCAGAAACGTACAGTTCGTGCTGCTTTGAGCAATACTTTCGGTTTCGGTGGTCACAATGCATGTGTAATCGTTAAAAAATACACTGAATAACTGTGTTTAGTAATATAACAGATAAGATAAGACTCCTTTTCATTAAAGATAAGGAGCCTTATCTTTGTTTTTATAAGATACTTGGATTTTATCCGGGTAATATCGAACTCTATAAACAGGCGCTGCTGCATAAATCGTCGTCTATCAAGGAAAAAGGTAAGTTGCTCAATAATGAACGACTGGAATTCTTGGGGGATGCTATCCTAGACGCGGTGGTGGCGGATATCGTGTACAAAAAATTCGACGGAAAGAAAGAGGGATTCCTCACTAATACGCGCTCGAAAATTGTACAACGTGATACGTTGAACCAGGTGGCTGTCAAAATAGGCCTGGATAAGCTCATTAAATTCACAACTCGCCAATCTTCTCACAATAGTTATATGTGTGGTAATGCGTTTGAAGCACTGGTAGGGGCTATTTATCTCGATAAGGGGTATCAGGCTTGTATGGACTTCATGGAAAAACGCATCATCGAAAAGTATCTCAACTTGGATAAGGTGTCGAGAAAGGAGGTCAACTTTAAATCGAAACTGATTGAATGGAGCCAGAAAAATAAATTCGAAATCGAATTTGTTCTGAAGGACCAGTCGGTAGATGAGGATCAGAACCCAACTTTTGAGACGCAGGTGATTGTGGAGAACATACCTGGAGGAATAGGTAGCGGATATTCCAAAAAGGAATCGCAGCAGGAGGCTGCTCATGAAACGCTGAAAATGATTAAGTCGGATTCGCAATTTATCGATCTTATCTACATCGCCAAACAAGAAAGGGAAAAACCTGAGGACGCTGAAGCTAAGGTGGAGCAGGTGGAAACGACTGCAACACAGACAGAGGGTCCACAAGTGGCTGCGGATGCGAAGGATGTACAGGATACTGTAGCGGATGCTGAAGAACTGGCTCCTAACAAAGAATAATTCCACGTGGATGGATTCTCTATCTTTGAAAATAAAAAGACGCATAAGGTTGTTTTTATAGAACGTCCTTATGCGTCTTTCGTTTATATAACATAGAGGTTATCTCTTTATCCGAAACAAATGCCCATTCGTCGGCCTTGTACTAGCAAATCATGGTCTTCTGTGACTAGTTTCAATTTGCCTGCCACATCTGCCAGATCGATAGCGCCTACTGTATTGCCGCGTAAAGCTACCATCTTACCGAACTGTCTCTGAGAAATCAATTCTGTGGCAAAACCTCCCATGCGGGTGGCAAGGTTGCGGTCGAACGGTGTTGGTGCTCCGCCTCGCTGAATATATCCTAATACAGTTTCACGTGTTTCAAATCCTGTTTCGTATTCTATTTCTTCTGCGATATATTGAGCAGGTTTCTTTCCATCTGGAGTGGCAATACCTTCGGCAACCACTACAATTGAATAAGGTTTTCCTTTCTTCAGTCGTGATATAATGGTATCACCAATGCGATGGATGTCAAAAGGCAGTTCTGGTAGGAGAATGATATCACCACCACCTGCCATACCCGAATACAATGCTATCCACCCGGCTTTATGTCCCATTACCTCAATAACCATCACACGCTGATGTGAACTGGCGGTAGAATGCAGACGGTCTATGGCATCTGATGCAATAGTCACGGCCGAGTCGAAGCCAAAAGACATATCAGTGCCCCACACGTCGTTATCAATCGTCTTCGGGATACTTACTACATTGACCCCAGCCTGCATCAGTTTGGCCGCAGTTTTCTGTGTTCCATTACCACCAATACAGACTATACAGTCCAACTGGCGTTCACGTATTGTATTTAATATGATTGCCGGTTTATCTTCCGAACTCCCTTTGCGTTTGAAAGGTTTTTCACGAGAAGTTCCAAGGATGGTACCACCCATGTTTAGCAAGCCAGTTAGTGAATGATCGGTAAGCTGTTCGATGTTACCGTCCAATAGTCCGCGGAATCCGTTGTGAATTCCATAAACTTCCATTCCATAATGATTGATTGCCGTTTTACAAACGCCTCGAATTGTTGCATTTATACCCGGACAATCTCCTCCTGATGTTAAAATTCCTATCTTCATAATCTGGAATATTATTTTTACATTGTGTAAAGTTAAGAAAAAAGTCATTATTTGTTTTATTTAAGAAAAAAAAAGATTTCGCTTTTCCTAAAAAAGAGGAAAAAGCCTACCTTTGCAATCTTAGGACTTGAAAATGAATAAAAAATGAACTCAACTAAGTGGATAGGAAAGATATTTGAGCCTCGTAGAAAAGCGCTCGATGCTTATATGAAAAATGCAGAGGCTTTGCAGAATCAGGTTTTTAAACACCTGGTGGAAAAAGCTGCCGCTACTGAATGGGGCAAAAAATATGATTATGCGCATATAAATAGTTATACTGATTTCCAACGGGTGCCTGTGCAGACGTATGAAGAGGTGAAGGGGTATGTGGACCGCATGCGCCATGGTGAAAAGGATGTGCTATGGCCGGGTAAGGTCAACTGGTATGCGAAGTCTTCAGGTACTACGAATGATAAGAGTAAGTTTATTCCTGTCAGCAAGGATGGATTGAAGCATTTGCACTATAAAGGTGGACAGGATGCGGTGGCGCTGTACTTTGGTATGAACCCTGACAGTAGAATGTTCTCAGGTAAGGGACTGATTCTGGGTGGCAGCCACAGCCCTAACTATAATGTGAAGGATAGTCTGGTGGGCGATTTGTCGGCTATCCTTATTCAGAATATTAATCCATTGGTCAACTTTATCCGCACCCCGAGTAAGGAGATTGCGTTATTGAGCGATTTCGAGGAGAAGGTGGAACGCATAGCCTCAACTACTATTCATCAGAATGTGACTAATCTTTCTGGTGTTCCTTCATGGATGCTGGCTGTCATCAAACGCATCCTTGAGAAGACGGGTGCAAAGACTCTGGATGAGGTATGGCCTAACCTGGAAGTGTTCTTCCATGGTGGTATCTGCTTCACCCCTTATCGTCAGCAGTACAAAGATTTGATTAAGTCGGACAAGATGCACTACATGGAAACATACAATGCTTCTGAAGGTTTCTTCGGATTACAGAACGATTTTTCAGACCCAGCTATGATGCTGATGGTAGACTACGATGTGTTCTATGAATTCATCCCGATGGACGAGTTTGACCGTCCTAATCCTACGATTGTTCCGCTTACCGGTGTTGAAGTGGGTAAAAATTACGCCATCGTAATCAGTACTTCTTGTGGTCTGTGGCGATACATCTTGGGCGATACAGTCAAGTTTACACAGAAAGACCCGTATAAGTTCATCATCTCAGGCAGAACCAAGCACTTCATCAATGCCTTTGGCGAAGAACTGATGGTAGATAATGCCGACAAGGGACTTCTTCAGGCTTGTGAGGCTACAGGTGCACAGGTATTGGAATACTCGGCAGCTCCGGTATTCATGGACAAAAATGCCAAATGCCGCCACCAGTGGCTGATTGAATTCAGCAAGCAACCGGATTCTTTGGAGAAATTCACAGAGATTCTGGATGGTGCACTGCAGGAAATCAATTCTGACTATGAAGCTAAGCGCCATAAAAACATTACTTTACAGATGCCTGAAATCATAGTAGCCCGTCCTAACTTGTTCCATGACTGGCTCAGCATGAAAGGTAAACTGGGCGGACAGCATAAAGTGCCACGCTTGAGTAATCACCGTGACCACATAGAAGAAATGCTGAAACTGAATGCTTAACACTACAGAACATTCACGATTATGCTCTAACAAACAACTTCAAACTAACATATAAAAATGAAATTTAGACCGATACATACACTGACTTTACTGTTCACCGCCGCACTGCTTTATGCTTGCGCCAGTGTGGGAAGTCCGGATGGAGGACCATATGATGAAACACCTCCTAAATTTGTACGCGCTAATCCGGGATTGAACTCGACCAACAACAAACAAAAGAAGATTTCAATTGAGTTTGATGAGTTCATCAAACTGGAAAAAGCGTCGGAGAAGGTGATTATCTCACCTCCGCAGAAAGAAATGGCTAAAGTGGAAGCCAGTGGCAAGAGAGTACATATAGAATTCTACGACTCACTCAAGAAGGACGTTACGTATACCATCGATTTCGGTGATGCCATCGTAGATAATAATGAAGGCAACCCGATGGGACACTTTGCATACTCATTCTCAACTGGCAACCAGATTGATACTATGGAAGTATCAGGTACTGTACTGAATGCTGAGAACTTAGAACCGGTAAAGGACATCCAGGTGGGACTACATGCCAACTTAGACGATTCGGCTTTCGTTACACTACCTTTCGACCGCATCTCACGTACCGACAGTCGCGGAAAGTTTATCATTCGTGGTATTCGTCCGGGCAAATACCGTATTTACGCATTGAAGGACGGTAATCAGAACTACCTGTACGACTCTAAGAGTGAAATTATAGCTTATAACGATTCGCTGATTATTCCTTCTATAGATGGCGTAGGCGAACGTTTTGATACCATATGGAATGATGTGGACACATTGAAATATGATACCATCATCAAAACATCTTATACCCGCTTTATGCCGAATGACATCATTCTGCGAGCTTTCAAAGAAGAAAATGACCGCCAGTATCTGGTAAAGAGCGAGCGTCCGCATCTGAATCGTTTCTCACTGTATTTCAGTGCTAAAGCGGATACACTCCCTACCCTTACCGGACTAAACTTTAATTCGGACAGTGCTTTCGTGGTAGAACCTAACCTCAGAAACGATAGTATCCTTTACTGGATTAAAGACTCACTACTAGCCGAACAGGATACGCTGACCATCCAAATGGACTACCTGGCAACAGATACCCTCGGACAACTCGTTCCTAAGACTGATACGCTGAATCTGACTAATAAGATTAACAAGAAGAAGCGTATGGTCATGGCTGAAGAGGCTAGAAAAAAAGAAGAAAAGGAACTCAAGAAGAGAAAGAAGAAAGAAGGTGACAGCATTCAGGTGGAACAGAAACCAACTGTCTTCTTTGATATGAAGGTAAATGCTCCATCAGAACTCGACCTGAATAATAACATCACACTTGAATTCCCAGAACCAGTGGCAAGCATCGATACATCGGCATTCCATATGTCGGTAAAAGTTGACTCCCTCTGGCAGGAAATCCCGTTCTTGCTAAAGAAAGATTCATTGGCACATCGTAAGTACACCATCCTAACAGGATGGAAGCCAGAAAAAGAATACCAGTTGAAAGTGGATTCCATGGCGATAAGAAGTATCTACGGGCTGCATACCAATAAGTCTGAGAGCACACTGAAGGTTAAAAAGATTGAAGAATACGGAACCCTGTATTTGAACATCACCGGAGCTGGAGAACACGCCATCGTCCAACTACTCAACTCGAACGACGCGGTAGTACGCCAGCAGCCAGTGAGCAAGAACAAAACATGCGACTTTTATTTCTTGAAACCAGAAACGAAGTATTACATACGCCTCTTCAACGACAGAAATCAGAACGGACGATGGGATACCGGATGCTATGCCGATAAATGTCAGCCAGAAGAAGTATTCTACTTCCCGAAAGTATGGGAAATGAAAGCCAACTTTGATTTCGAAGAAAATTGGAATCTTCATGCCGTTCCAGCAGACAAACAGAAGTTGGACGACATCAAGAAACAAAAACCTGAAAAGGAAAATAAGATTCAGAATAGAAACAAAGAGAGAGCAAAAAAACTAGGTAAAGCTGCAAAGAAATGAAAAAGTTAGTATTTCTCCTTTTTCTCCTGATAGGAGGATTGGAAGCTTCTTCTGCACAGTGTGGAGCAGATAATGAAGCAATTCAACCAGGTGAGACACTGTTTTATGAACTGAAGTTTAATTGGAAGTTTATCTGGATTAATGCCGGATGGGCTAAGATGACCATCAATAAGGATACGTATGAAGATAAACCGTGCCTGCGTACAGACCTGGAATCATTTACCAATAAAAAGATAGATTTCTTCTTTAAGATGCGTGATACATTGACGTGTATCACTACGGAGGACTTGATTCCGCTGAAGTTCCGTAAGGGAGCTGAGGAGGGTAGTCATTATACGGTAGATGAGGTGAAGTTCAATTACAAAGATGGTATGTGTATAGTGGACCAGCAGCGTACGCGCAACCACAAATTAACGCATTCCAGAAAAGACTCGTTGTCTTACTGTGTATATGACATGCTGAGTATCATGCTTCAGGCTCGTTCACTGGATGTCAGTACGTACACTCCGGGACAGAAGATTATTTTCTATATGGCTTCTGGACGAAGAGTGGAAGAACAACATCTAGTGTATCGCAGAAAAGAGAATTACAAAGCTGAGAACGGAACAACTTACCGCTGCCTGGTCTTCTCACTAGTGGAATATAATCAGAATAAAGAAGAAAAAGAGGTCATCACCTTCTATGTGACGGATGATAAAAACCACCTGCCTGTCCGACTGGATATGTATCTGAACTTCGGTTCGGCTAAGGTTTTCCTGAAAGAAATAAAAGGCAACAGACATCCGCTGACGTCGATTGTTAAAAAGTAAGATGCAGGAAAGGCCGTAAGGTCAACTGAAAGAAGAAAGATAAATACGATAAGTAACTCACAAAAAAGGTTTCTAAAGCGCATATAGCATTTTAGAAACCTTTTTTTTGTATTATGGTCATCTTTCTGATAATCATTAAGATGGTGATATCAGAAAGATGATTCCGAAACTTGCTTTAAAAGCATCAGAGTTACTTGTTCAATTTCCAAGTAAATCCGTCTTTTGTATCTTTTACTTCAAAGCCAAGAGCAGCCAGGTTATCACGAATCAAGTCGCTAGTAGCCCAGTCTTTGTTGGCTTTCGCTTTCATGCGCTGCTGGAGCAACATGTCAACTACCTGACCATATGCTTCTTCACGAGCTGCATTATTTTCAGCTTCTGCCTTCAAACCGAGTATATCGAATACGAATGTATGGAATACATCCTTCAATTCCTGCAAGTCAGCTTCACTGATTGTAGCCTTCTTGTCTACTACCGTATTAATCATACGGATACCGTCGAATAGGTTAGAAATAACGATAGGCGTATTCAAGTCGTCATTCATGGCATCATAGCATTTCTCACGAAGACCAGCTGGTTCGATACCAGTAGTAGCCTTAGCCGGAGTGATACGTTCCAAGTTCTTCAAACCTTCCAACAAACGTTCCAATCCCTTTTCAGCAGCCTGAAGAGCATCGTTGCTGAAATCGACTGTGCTGCGGTAATGAGCCTGCAGAATGAAGAAACGAATAGTCATCGGACTATAAGCCTGAGTCAGGTTCTGATTAGAACCATCAAAGAATTCCTGGAGAGTGATGAAGTTGCCCAATGATTTACCCATCTTCTGTCCGTTGATAGTAATCATATTATTATGCATCCAGTAGCGAACCATATCATGACCCTGAGAAGCCACACTCTGAGCGATTTCACATTCATGGTGAGGGAAAATCAAGTCCATACCACCCCCGTGGATATCGAATTTATCACCCAGATACTTACGACCCATAGCAGTACATTCGCAATGCCATCCTGGGAAGCCATCGCTCCATGGTGAAGGCCAGCGCATGATATGTTCAGGCTGAGCACACTTCCACAACGCGAAATCGGCAGGATTATGCTTTTCATCCTGACCATCAAGAGCACGAGTAGTGTTCAACACATCATCGAGATTACGACCCGACAACTTACCATAGTGATGATCCTTATTATATTTTGCTACGTCGAAGTAAACTGAGCCCTGGCTTTCATAAGCATAACCATTCTTCAATATTTCTTCCACCAACTTAATCTGTTCGATGATATGGCCCGAAGCATGCGGTTCGATACTAGGAGGAAGCACATTCAAAGCCTCCATCGCCTTGTGATAGCGAATCTGGTAATACTGAACCACTTCCATAGGTTCCAGTTCTTCCAGACGAGCCTTCTTAGCAATCTTATCTTCACCCTCATCAGCATCATGTTCCAAGTGACCAACATCAGTAATATTACGAACATAACGAACCTTGTAACCAATATGAGTAAGGTAACGGAATAAGATATCGAAAGTGATAGCAGGACGCGCATGGCCTAAATGAGCATCGCCATAAACTGTAGGTCCGCAAACATACATTCCTACATGAGGCGCGTGAATTGGAACAAACTGTTCCTTTGTACGGCTCAACGTATTGTAAATGACTAGTTTATTTTCCATAATTTATTTATTCTATTGAGATGCAAAGTTATAAATAATATTAATAAATCACGCGAATGATTGAAACATTTCACAAAACTTTGGGTACACGCAAACTTTTGTCTAATTTTGAAACCAAATAATAAACACTATCTATAATTCTAACCAACATGAAATCTAGTAAAATCTTACTAATGGCGATGGCGTTGCCATTAACTTATCAGCCTGTTGGGGCTCATGACATGGATCATCATGAGGCTGTAGCTGAACGATTGACACATGAAAAGGGGCAGCAAGAGGCTTTGTCTCTGGTGAGTGCGTCTATGTTGAACCCTACTACTGCTGAGATTATTTTCTCTGACCAGTCTCGTCTGTATGCCGATTTTTATGGCGAGAACATCTTCCGTCTGTTTAAAGACAATTCTGGAAAAATTATTCGTGACCCTCAGGCTAAACCTGAAGCGCAGATTCTGGTGGATTCTCCTCGTAAGGATGTGGGTTCTATTGAACTGAAGGATGAGGGAAATGTGTTCTCTCTGACTACAGGTAAAATTAAGGTGGTCTTCGATAAAAAGAATACGTTGTTTAAATTGGTTCGTCTCTCGGATGGTAAGGTGGTTACTGAATCGGTGGCTCCTATCAAATCAACTAATCTGCTGACTGAAATCCGATTGAAAGAACAACCGAATGAGTATTTCTATGGTGGTGGTGTGCAGAATGGCCGCTTTTCTCATAAAGGAAAAGTGATTGCTATCGAAAATACCAACAACTGGACTGATGGTGGTGTGGCTTCTCCTACTCCTTTTTATTGGTCAACTGAAGGTTATGGTGTCTGCTGGCACTCTTTCAAGATGGGTAAGTATGATTTCGGCGCTGCTGAAAAGGGTACTGTTATCTTGAGTCATGATGAGAATTACTTAGATGCTTTCTTCATGGTAAATGAAACTCCGGTGGCACTCTTGAACGACTTCTACCAACTTACAGGTAATCCGGTGCTGCTGCCTAAATTCGGTTTCTATGAAGGTCACTTGAATGCATATAACCGCGACTACTGGAAAGAAGATCCTAATGGTATTCTTTTTGAAGATGGTAAAAAATATAAAGAAAGCCAGAAAGATAATGGTGGCATCAAGGAATCACTGAATGGTGAAAAAAACAACTACCAGTTCTCGGGCCGTGCTGTTATCGACCGTTATGCGGCTCATGACATGCCATTGGGCTGGTTGCTTCCTAATGATGGTTACGGTGCTGGCTATGGTCAGACTGAAACATTGGATGGCAATATCCAGAACTTGAAGAAATTAGGTGATTATGCACGCAGCAAAGGTGTAGAAATAGGTCTGTGGACTCAGTCAGATCTTCATCCGAAAGAAGGTGTCAGTGCCCTCTTGCAGCGCGATATCGTAAAAGAAGTGCGCGACGCTGGTGTTCGTGTTCTGAAAACTGACGTGGCTTGGGTAGGTGCCGGATATTCTTTCGGTCTCAACGGTGTAGCCGACGTAGGCCAGATTATGCCTTACTATGGTCATAATGCACGTCCGTTTATCATCTCTTTGGATGGTTGGGCTGGTACTCAGCGCTACGCAGGTATATGGTCGGGCGACCAGACAGGTGGCAACTGGGAATATATTCGTTTCCACATCCCTACTTATATTGGTAGCGGTCTTTCTGGTCAGCCTAATATCTGTTCAGACATGGATGGTATCTTCGGTGGTAAGAACGTTCCAGTAAACGTACGCGACTTCCAGTGGAAGACATTCTCACCAATGCAGTTGAACATGGACGGCTGGGGTGCTAATCCTAAATACCCACATATCCTCGGCGAGCCAGCTGCATCTATCAATCGCTGGTACCTGAAGATGAAGTCAGAATTCATGCCTTACACCTACAGCATAGCCAAAGAAGCTGTCGACGGTAAACCTATGATTCGCGCTATGTTCTTGGATGATCCTAATCCATATACTTTAGGCAGTTCTACTCGTTACCAGTATCTATACGGTCCATATGTATTGGTGGCTCCTATCTATCAGGCTACTCAGTCGGACGAAGAAGGCAACGACATCCGCGACGGCATCTACCTGCCAGAAGGCAACTGGGTAGATTACTTCAGCGGACAGATTTATGAAGGTGGCCGCATCATCAACAACTACGATGCTCCATTGTGGAAACTCCCATTCTTCATCAAACAAGGCGCTATCCTTCCGATGACAGACGCACACAACAACGTAAGCGAAATAAAGAAAGACCTCCGTATCTACGAAGTATATCCTTACGGACAGTCTGAATTCACAGAATACGATGACGATGGTATCACAGAAAACTACCGTCTCGGTGCTGGAAGCACTACTCTGATTTCACAGGAAGTTGCGAAAGACGAAGCCAACATCCGTATCTACCCTACTCAGGGCGAATTTGATGAAATGGTGAAGACTAAGGCAACAGAAGTACGCATCAATGTAACTAAACAACCTAAGAAGGTAATCGCTACCATCAATGGTAAGAAAGTAAAACTGACCGAAGTTACTTCATTGACCGACCTAAAGAAAAGCGAAAACGTATTCTTCTACGAAGCTGCTCCTGAGCTCAACCGTTTCGCTACTCCAGGCACTAAGATGGCAGAGTTGAAGGTGGCTAAGAATCCATTGCTTCACGTTCGTCTGTCTAAGGCAGACATCACTAAGAGCGAAATCGCTATACAAGTGAAGGGATTTGAATTTGCTCCTGAGAACGCACTCTTGAAACAGACTGCAGCACTGAACGCTCCTAAGGCACAAGTTAATGAAAAAGATATCACAGCCTATACACTTACTCCATCTTGGGAAAAAGTGGAAGGAGCCGATTATTATGAAATAGAATACAATAACATGTTGTATTCTACTATCAGAAACCAGCAGTTGAAGGTGGAAGACCTCACTCCAGAAACAAGTTACACGCTGAAAGTACGTGCGGTCAATAAGACTGGCGTTTCTGAATGGACTACTATCAGCGCAGAGACTAAGTCGGACCCATTAGAATTTGCTATCCACGGTCTGAAAGCAACCACAACATGTGCAGACCAGCCAGGTGAACGCATCGGTAAATTGTTCGACTGGGACGAAAGCAATATCTGGCATACTAAATGGGGTGTTAAAGCAACTCCGTTCGATATGGTTATCGACCTACGCAGCGTAAATACACTCGACAAGTTCTTATACTTGCCACGTACAGACGGAGGTAATGGTACATTCTTGAATGGTACAGTTGCCTACAGCTTAGACAAGACAACTTGGACAGAAGCAGGCAGTTTCGAATGGAAGGATGGTACTCCTAAGACATTCTTCTTCAAGGAACAGCCAACAGCTCGCTACGTGAAGATTACCGTAACAAAAGGTAGAGGTGACTTCGGCTCTGGTCGCGAACTCTACGTATTCCGCGTGCCAGGTTCAGAATATTTCATCCCAGGCGATATCAACCAGGATAAGCGCATCGATGAAAACGACCTGACTTCTTACATGAACTACACAGGTCTGCGTAAAGGAGACGGCGACTTCGAAGGCTATATCAGCAAGGGCGACTTGAACGCCAACGGTTTGATTGACGCATTTGATATTTCAAGTGTAGCCATCGAACTCGAAGACGGTGTTTGGGGACGTAAGATTGCTCCTCTAGCAGGTCAGATTAGCGTTACAGCCGATAAGAAAGCTTATAAAGCAGGCGAAGAAATCACTATCAGCGTAAAGGGTACAGGTCTTGCATCAGTCAATGCCATCAGCTTCGCTATGCCATACGAACAGCCAGATATGGAATACGTAGGCGTAGATGCTAAGGGCATGAAAGAAATGAAGAACCTGACTTACGACCGTCTGCATACAAACGGTCAGAAAGCGCTCTATCCTACCTTCGTCAACTTGGGTGAAAAACCATACCTCGAAGGCGATGGCGAAATCATGGTACTCCGCTTCAAGGCTAAACGCAACTTTAAGTTGAACCTTCAGGTACTGGACGGTATGATTGTAGATAAGAACATGAATACCATTAAGTTCTGATTAGAAACGTTTCATCGAATAAATATTTTATCGAATAAGTATTTAATCGAATAAGTATTTAATCAAATAAGTATTTAATCAAATAAGTATTTAATCAAATAAGTATTTAATCAAATAAAACGTAATAAAACTGCTCATAAGAAAGGTGCATCCTGTGATGCACCTTTCTTTTTTTGCTTTGTTTCATCTTACATTCTCGATAAAAGATTCCACCTCACATTTTCCCTTCATAACCCCCTACGACCGCCTATTTTTGCAAAAAAGTTTTTTCATATCTTAAGAAATGTTATAAAACATGCTAAACAACATAGAAAATTTGCAGAAATCAAGAAAAGCCGTACCTTTGCAACTGTGTTTTTCATAGTATTAGATTTAAGGTTAACAAAGGTTGGAGTACAGCGGTACTCCTTTTTTTTTGCCCTTACATGAACACAGGCATTTTCTTCAATAAATCCACAAGTATTTCCGGATTACTAAAAAAATCAATTAACAAAGCTGAAAAATCACTCTCGTGAATCCTTTATGGAATTTTTCGTTTCAGCTAAAATCACTAATTTTGCTGCACAAATTTGTGCACATGAAAAAGAACAATCGGGTATTATTGGGAATGAGTGGAGGAACAGACAGTTCGGTAGCCGCTCTACTGCTCCAAGAAGCAGGATATGAGGTCACGGGGATTACCTTCCGCTTTTATGAAAAAGACGGAAATACAGAGTATTTAGAGGACGCTGCCGATTTATGCCGACGCCTAGGTATACCGCATCTCATTCAAGATGTCCGTGAAGAGTTTCAGGAACGCATTATCCGTTACTTTATTGATGAGTACATGAAAGGTAGAACACCTGTTCCGTGTACCTTGTGCAATAATTACTTGAAATGGCCGCTCTTGCAGGAAGTAGCCGACCGAGAAGGTATTTATTACCTAGCCACCGGGCATTATGTGCAGAAACGCCTTATCAATGGTTACTGGCACATCACACAGGGAGCCGATCCAGACAAGGACCAATCATTCTTTCTCTGGGGACTTCCTCAGGATATTCTAGAGCGCATGTTGCTTCCGATGGGAAGCATCACCAAGGCATTTGTGCGCGAATATGCCGCCCAGCGCGGTTTCCTCAAAGCAGCCAGAAAGAAAGACAGCCTCAGCATTTGTTTCAGTCCGATGGACTACCGCTCGTTCTTACGGGCTCATACCGAACCGGAAAACATACAGCCAGGCTTCTTCTACGACGAGGATAACCACGTTCTAGGCAAACACGAGGGATACCCTTTTTATACCATCGGTCAGCGCAGAGGATTGGGAATCTACCTCAACAAAGCCCTCTTTGTGAAAGAGATTAATCCCATTACAAACAAAATCATCATCAGTGATAATCTACACTCATTGGAGAAAAACGAATTCTGGTTGTCCAACTGGAACATCTCGAATCCGAAGGCCCTCCTCGGAAAGGACGACGTAATCGTAAAAATCAGATACCGCAAACAAGCCAACCGCTGCACGGTTACACATACCGCCGAGGGACTGCTACACGTGGAACTCCACGAACCCCTGGCTTCTGTGGCAGCAGGTCAGGCAGCCGCTTTCTATCGGGGAGACTGTGTGCTGGGAGGCGGAATCATCGAAAACCTGTAAAGACCAAGTTCATTAAACACCTCAACAAACTTATCCAAACGCCTCAACAAACTTATCGTTTCACCCGGGTGAGTAAGACGCACAACCCGAGTTGCACTATCGTCCAACTCGGGTTGAGCGATAGTGCAACTAAAGTTGAACGATAAACTTGTCTAGACAAATACATTACTTTGTCGGCACAAACCTATTACTTCATCAACACGAATCCATTATTGCATCAGCGTAAACCTACTACTTCGTTTACGCAAACCCATCATTCAGACGAACATCCCGCAAATAGATTCCTACAAGCAACCCCTACCCCCGCCAAGCACACAAGCACTTCAAAACCACACAACTGCAAACTCCTAGACACATTTTCTTAAAATCATTTTCGAAATATTAAAAGATGTTATAAAACATGCTAAACAACATGAAAAATTTGCAGAAATCAAGAAAAGCCGTACCTTTGCAACGTGTTTTTCATAGTATTAGATTTAAGGTTAACAAAGGTTGGAGTACAGCGGTACTCCTTTTTTTTTCTCCCTTGTTCATAACTATCGACAGAATAATAAAAACAACATATGAAAAGAGCATATTTCGACGGATTTTACCCGTTGAAATACGCTCTTTATTTTAGATGTCAACTATTTACTAACAGCTTACATTTCTGATTATCAAATCATAGAATTATTTATTAACAACCTGTTCATTTTCGGCAGGCCACCATGTTGAAACGATAGCTCACACCTGCCCGTACCCAGATTCCCGGCTGCGGAATATTTCCATGATCATAATAAGTCTTATCAAAGATATTATTGGCTTCTACGTAAAGTTTATACTGAGGAGCCGTCCAAGACAAACGTGCATCCACCAACGAATAAGGTTTATAGGCACACATCTGTCCATCTTTCTGATAATTACCTTCACGATCCTGATAACGATAAGAAATATTTAAGTTTAATTTATCCCACAGATGCAAATCGGTTCTAGCTACCACTTTATGCTTCAGGTATTCCAATGAATACATAGACTGCATGGTCTCTGTAGTTTCTTTATCCTGATTTATAAAGCTATAAGCTACATCAATAGAACGAAGAAAAGTAGGACGTTTCAGCAACTGAGTGAAATCAAGTACCAGCGACGTTTCTACTCCAGTAGTATTCACCACGGCATGATTGACCGACTCCCACGGTGCATCTTCACCTTTCGAAATATCTTTAATCCAGTCAATCATATTCGTGCCGTGATTATAATAGAAGCTGAACTTTCCCCGGATACCAGGACGCAGGTATTTCAAGCCTACCTCAACCGCCTCCATTTCTTCTGGTTTTAAAAATTTATCGGCCTGATACCCATGGACCGAATAATAAAGTTCGGTGAAAGCAGGCATTCGAAGCGAGGTATTGTAAGAAGCATAAGCTTTCAGATGCCTGCACAACTGATAGCTGGCATCTACTCCCGGATAGAAACGGAAGTTCATTTCATTGCCGGTATTCTTTACAGCAATAACTCCACCAGAGAGAGTGAAACGATTAAGCAACAAAGTATGTTCCAAGTGGAAACTCAAATGCGTACGATTCAGACCTTTCGTGAATGTTCCATCTTCACCAGGCACCGGTTTCGGATTATTCAACGGTTCGCCTAAAGCTGTACTAACGATGCCTTCATTACGAAATTCAGCACCAAAAGCTGTTTTGCCCAAGAAAGTCTGGATGTAATTATTCAAGTTCACCCCATAGACATCAGTGCGATGATAATTAAACGGACTCTTATCCGGCATTCCGCGGAAAAATTCGAATCGGTCTTCTGACCGGTTCCAATAAACAGAAGGTTTGAAATGATAGAATTCACCTTTCGTCTCGGCCTGAACCGCTGTATAATACTTGCGGACATGCTCAAACTGATCATCCGAGGCCGTACTATAGAAAGTATTGGCACCATAATCCTTATTAGAAAAGCCAGCATGCCAACGAATATCTACCTGGTCATGATTATAACGTCCGCGATAGAACGCCTTGCCATTCTTAAAATCGGCATTGAGCCCACCCGCCTTATTGCGACTAAACCCATCCGAACGACTAAAGCTACCGGATATTGAATTACTAAACTTTCCTGTTACGAAATTCACTCGGCCACCGCCATTAAAGAAACCATAAGAGCCACCATCCAGATGTGCCTCTGCACCACTCTGCCCATCGTCCTTCGTGACGATATTGATAGCACCTACCAACGACGACGTACCATACACCCTACCCGCGGGTCCCTCCAGTACCTCGATACGCTCTATTTCATTCATGTCAACAGGAAACTCGGCCGTATTATGGCCAGTCTGAGGATCACAGATATTGATTCCGTTCAGCAGAATAGCTATTTGTTCGGACGATCCCCCTCGAATACTGATGTCTGTCTGGACTCCCATGTCCCCACGCTGGCGGACATCCACACCAACGGCATACTTTAACAGGTCATTCACTGTCTGCACCGGCGCAGCCGCAATCGCGTCGCGATCCAATACAGTAACCATACGCGCTGCCTGACTTACAGTCAGCGGTACACGGCTGCCAGTCACCTCTACCTCTTCCAATTCATACAACTTATCCTGCTTGTCATTTTCCTGCTGAGCCGAAACGGTTACAGTAGGAACAGAAGCCAACATGGCAATGGTCATCACACCAATATTCACTTCTTTTTTCATGCTGCAGAAAACAGCGTATGAACGGTTGGAATAGCGTCTGAAACGCAAGGTCTGACGTCCGTTCTGATTGTTTTCTTTCATTGTTTATAATTATTTTTTGTGCGGTGCAAATATAAATAAAAGTATTCTGATTCTGCAAATATTTTTGTTATTTAGACAAGGCGTACAAGTTATCAACATGTGGTTAACAAGGTGGAATATCTTTCTATTATTTTAGAAATCAAGAAAATAAACTCATCTAAGGAATACGAAACGAAAAGTAGCAAACATCGTTTTCAACAGTATTGTTAATAACAATACAGACTTACAAACAGGCTGTGAGCCGTGGTAATTAACCTTACATTCTACTTAGAATCGGCGAATGCTGTACAATTTATGAAATCTATTTGTAGTATAATCCTTTCATGAGTTATAAAATCAATGGTAGCGTGTATCTAATGAGCCAATAGTGGAAGATAGACGCAATCTGTTCCTGACCGCCGACCGATTGTTATGTACGAGCATACAAAGGAAACATTAAATATTTATTTAATAAGGCGGAACAAACCGAAGTTTATTCCGCCTTTTATGCTACTTAAAAATAATATTATTTCTTTCTTAATTCCTCTGCCGAGACAACACGATACAACTTATCATTAGGTCGCATACGTTCAGGTACCTTGAAAGATACACGAACACCCTTCTTCACCACATCAACAGGTTTCAAGTCGACACGAGCCTCATCGAGCGTCAGATACACAGCCCCTGTAGTAGGCCCCGTAATCAACAATTTATCACCCAGTTTCAATTCAGAAGCCTCAATCAAGAACTCGGCAACACCAATGTTAGAGAAATACTTAATACCCTTACCAGCATACACCTTACGCTCAGTAGCCTCAGAACCATAATTCTTGCTCCATTCGCCCAGGCGCTGACCCAAGTAATAACCATTCCAGAAACCACGGTTGAACACAGTCTTCAAGCGCTCATCCCACTGATCCTTCTTTTCTTCAGTAAACGTACCATCCAAGTACGACTGGATAGCCTCCTTGTAACATTCAACCACCGTACGAACGTACTCAGGTCCGCGCGCACGACCTTCAATCTTGAAGACACGCACACCCGCTTCAATCATCTCATCCATGAAACGAATCGTCTTCAAGTCCTTAGGAGACATAATATACTTATTATCGATTTCCAGTTCGATATCACTCTCCTTATCCTTCACGATATACGAACGACGGCACACCTGCATACAAGCACCACGATTAGCCGAGGCATTCATTTCGTTCAAGCTCAAGTAACACTTGCCCGAAACCGCCATACACAAAGCACCATGACAAAACATCTCGATACGCACCGGCTCACCCATCGGACCCACAATATGCTGCTCATTAATAGCATCATAAATTTTGCGCACCTGATCCAGTTTCAACTCGCGCGCCAAAACCACTACATCAGCAAAACGCGAATAGAACTTCAGCGCCTCCGCATTACTAATATTCAACTGAGTAGAAAGGTGAACCTCCTGACCCACCTCATTACAGTAAGCCATAACAGCCACATCAGCAGCAATCACCGCACTGATTCCAGCCTCTTTAGCTGCATCAACAATCTTACGCATCAACTCGATGTCTTCATCATAGATAATCGTATTGATAGTGAGATAACTCTTTACCCCGTGTTCATCACACAACTTAGCGATTTCACGCAAGTCATCAATAGTAAATGTGCTAGCCGAACGAGCACGCATATTCAAACTCTCAATGCCGAAATAGATAGAATCTGCTCCTGCATGGATAGCCGCCGCCAACGATTCACGCGAACCGACCGGGGCCATTATTTCAAAATCCTTTATTGAATAATTCATGTCTATAAGTTGGAATTACGGATGCAAAAATACAAAAAAGAGAACAAACTTATGTTTAGATAGTCTGATGAATTATTTGCTCAGTTTATCCATGAAATCCTTCATAGCATCGCCAGCCTTATCCATCATTTCATCAAAATCAGACTCGTCTAAATCAGGAACTTCCTTTTTAATCTTTTTGCTGAATTTCTTCAGTTCTTTCATCTGTTCTCTAGAAAGGTCCTTCAATACACCTGCACCCTTTTTATTGATTTCAATGAACTCTTCGCCTATCTTCTGCCAGTCTTCAGCTGTATACTTATCAGCATTTTCGATAGTCTTTTCAGAAAGTTCTTTCATATCGTTTACATAATCATCTGCTGTGTAGCTGCATGATGTAAGCAGCGTACCTGCCAATAACATCATGGCAAAAACTGTAGTGTGTAAATTACGCATATCTTTAGGTCTTAATAATGTTTAACTGCTGCAAAGATACAAATTTAAACAAAAAGAAGATACAAAGATGCCCGATACAATTGGTCAATCAAGTTGATTCATTGTATCGGGCTTGCTCATTAATAAAAATCCCTAAACTTTAGTTTAGTAAGTCTGCTGTTTATATTCTATACATCTTATTATTACATATATTATTATTACATATATTATTACACATCTTATTAATCAACTCTTAGTCAGGATAGTATGTTGTATATTTGCTAGGATTTCGTCGTAACCTAAAATAGCACCTTAATCTAAGATATCGCCCTTTTCTGTAATGTAAAGAGCAGTATCAAAGTTCTCTGGATCAGACAACACAATCTTATAAATAGCCGGACGACCCTTTAGCTGGGTAAGTTCAACTGATTTGACTACGAAACATGGAAAACCAAGCGCAAGCACCTGCTGTACGTCTTTAGGAAGTCTGTCTACTTCTACAGGTACATAAGTCTGAGATACGGCCCAGTCAACGCCTTCAACAACTTTATCATCAGCAAAAGCAACTGTTGTACTTAACCCCATCACCATTATTAATGCATAAACAAATTTTTCCATAATCGTATTTTTTATTTGATTCTTTTATTTTTAGTTAATTTTCGTTGTAAAGTAAAGGACAAATGCCGTGCCACGTTTCTCAACAAAGCACTATAATGCTAATATTCAATTTCTTAACCAGAAAAGTCATTCCCTAAGAGTACAGAATTCATGTGTAATTATTCCACAGTTCCACAATAAGTGTAGAATGTGGGGCACTCCATTTTCAACAAAAAACACATTTTTTTGAAACTTTTTTTGAAAAAGGTTTGGTGGTTTAGAAATTATTCGTACCTTTGCAATCGCAAACGAGAAACAACGATACACAAGTTTGAAACATAAACGTTGGTGCCATAGCTCAGTTGGTAGAGCAAAGGACTGAAAATCCTTGTGTCCCCGGT
>SAMEA104404106__coassemble_594_pt1 | contig 35529 bp, 23 predicted proteins | sample SAMEA104404106__metabat2_low_PE_044 | metagenome-assembled genome bin SAMEA104404106 (sample SAMEA104404106) | Balaenoptera acutorostrata
TAAACTGCCGTACGGGTAACCGTACCGGGGGTTCGAATCCCCCAGCTTCCGCTCCTTCAGAGATTTATGGAATGGCCGCGTAGCTCAACTGAATAGAGTAGCTGACTACGGATCAGCCGGTTACAGGTTTGAATCCTGTCGCGGTCACCATTTTAATGAGCCATAAAATGCATACGGCGCTTTCGTCTAGTGGCCCAGGACGCGGCCCTCTCACGGCTGAAACACGGGTTCGATTCCCGTATGCGCTACACGAATGGAAGTTTGGGTGAGTGGCTGAAACCAGCAGTTTGCTAAACTGCCGTACGGGTAACCGTACCGGGGGTTCGAATCCCCCAGCTTCCGCTCTTGGTAGAAGATTAAGCATCAATATCTGTTTAGGTATCGATGCTTTTTTTATGCCCGTTTTTTTAATGCTTTGTGTTATGAGAAAGTTGGTTTGTCCGCAGTGTAAGATTGCGGCTATGTATGTGAAGAATGAGCTGAATGAGTCTCGTCTGGTTTATGTAATGGAGGATGGGACGGTGGTGCCTAGAAAGGAGGGAGAGTCGCTCGATGGTTTTGACACATCGGTGGTGTATTGCCTGGGATGTTCGTGGCATGGTTCGCCTAAACGATTGGTGAAGCATTAATTGTTTAATCTTATTTGTTTGTAGTTCACCTGATTGAATTTTGTTCTATTGGATTTTGTTCTATTGAATTTTGTTCTATTGGATTTTGTTCTATTGAATTTTGTTCTATTGGATTTTGTTCGATTGTATCTCCGATTTAATAGGGGAGTATGCATTTTTAGAAATTGCACACTTTCTTGTAAATTGTATACTTTTTTTGTGGGAATTGCACAACTATTATAGGAATTGTGCTATCTTTGCATTGCTAATTTGAATAATATTTTAATTATGGATAAAGTTATCGTCAATTCTTACGAAGAATTTGAAAAGCTGGTTGGCCAGCAAATCGGTGTATCTGAATGGTTGCAGGTAGATCAGGAACGTATCTGCCAGTTTGCAGATGCTACTCTCGATCATCAGTGGATTCATGTGGATGAAGAACGTGCTAAGGTGGAAAGCCCTTATAAGAGCACTATCGTTCATGGCTATCTTACATTGTCGTTGCTGCCTCATTTCTGGACTCAGATGATTGAGGTGAATAACATCAAGATGATGGTTAACTATGGTATGGAGAAGATGCGTTTTGGTCAGGCAGTTCTTACAGGTCAGAGCTTGCGTATGGTAGCTTCTCTGCAGTCGCTGGTCAACTTGCGTGGCATTGCTAAGGCTGAGGTTAAGTTTGCTATTGAGATTCAGGGCGAGAAGAAGAAAGCTTTGGAAGGTGTAGCAACATTCTTGTACCACTTCAATTAAATTTATTATAGTGTTATGGCAGCAGAAAAAAGACAGAGAGTTCCTGTTTTCTTTTTGCTGCCTTTTTTTATGTACGTATAGTTTAAAGAAATATTAATATGACGGCAGAATTACAACAGCAGTTGTGCGAGTGGGCAAAGGCGTATCACCAGTCGCAATTCATCGCAGATGATCCGGTGCAGTTTCCTAATAGGTACAGAGGCGGACATAAGGAAGATATAGAAATTAGCGGCCTGCTGACGGCTATCTTGAGTTTCGGCAACAGGAAGATGATTTTAAGGAAGGCCGATGAATTGGATGAGCTGATGGGACATGCCCCGCTGCGTTACGTCTTATCGCGCCAATGGACGGAAGATTTCCCGTCGGACGATACCAGTAGTTTCTATCGGATGGTGTCTTATGCTTCTTTTCGTTGCTATTTCGAGCGACTATATCCGGTGTATTCAGCAGGAAACACGTTGGAGGATGCGCTGATGGCTTACAACGGTAGTCCGATGCAGCGCCTGTGCGCGTTTTTAGGCGTTTCCGACCGTTCTCCGCAGAAGAAGTTGAATATGTATCTGCGATGGATGGTTCGTCAGTCCTCGCCCGTAGATTTCGGAATCTGGACACGCATGAGTCCGTCGGAACTGATTATTCCGCTCGATACGCATGTCTGTAGAATGGCGTATCAGTTGGGGCTGACAGCTTCGCAGACGTTCTCGCTGCATAATGCTCGTATAATTACGGAGGCATTAGGCGAGTTGTTCCCTGGTGATCCTTGTTACGGCGATTTCGCTCTTTTCGGATATGGTGTGAATCATAAGGACGAGTAAATCTTCAAAGGTTACAAGAACTCGATTCGATGTGCTTATGAAATTGTGGGATAGGTAACGGTAGAGCTTCCCGATTTAGAATTTCAAGGAAGCATAAAGACCATAATGACCATCACCAGCCACCGGACTAAGCGTAAGCTGATGCTTCTTTGCAAACGGGCGTGTAAAGAGATAAGAACTTCCCACACCAATGGCTGCTCCCGCCAGCACATCCCATCCGTCGTGCTCTTTTGCGTAGACACGGCTCCAGGCCACATAAGTAGATAAGATATAAGCGGGAATGCCCCATTTCCATCCGTAACGTCGCTGTATGAAGGCAGCACTCGTGTAGGCGATAGTGCTGTGCATGGAAGGAAATGAATGGTGGTCGGCATGATTGGGACGTTCTTTGCTGACCAGTTCCTTCAGAAGATAGGTGGTACCCATTGCGGTAGCACCAGAGAAGACAGCTTGCTTCAAACCCTGCCAGTCGCCTTCAATCAGTATAGCTGTCAGTCCGGCAACGGGGAGCAAGACTGTTCCTATCTCACCCGATGTGCGTACATGCTTCCGACCACCACTGATTTCAGTTGTCTGTGTACTGAGTTCGACCGTCTGTGCATGAAGACCGCTTGCCATCATGCACATTACGATCCAAAATATACTATTTTTCAATAATCGATTCATGCTTAAAAATTGACTGTTACTTCCACTGGGCAGTGGTCTGAACCAAAGATTTCAGAATGAATTTTAGCACCCTCCAACTGTTCGGCCAGGCGTGCAGAAGCTAAGAAGTAGTCGATACGCCAGCCCGCATTCTTCTCGCGTGCTTTAAAGCGGTATGACCACCACGAATATGCTGCAGTGAGTTCGGGGTAGAAATGACGGAAGGTATCAACGAATCCAGCGTCGAGTAAAGTTTGGAACTTCTCGCGTTCCTGGTCTGTAAATCCCGCGTTCATGCGGTTAGTCTTCGGATTCTTCAAGTCGATTTCCTTATGAGCCACATTCAAGTCGCCACACACTAGCACCGGTTTTACAGCATCCAGTTTCTGCAGGTGTTTGCGGAATGCATCATCCCACGTCATGCGATAATCCAGACGCTTCAACCCATCCTGCGAGTTGGGTGTATAGACCGTCACGAGGTAGAAATTTTCCATTTCCAGCGTAATGACGCGACCTTCATGGTCATGTTCCTCAATGCCCAGTCCGTAGGTTACCGACAGCGGTTGATGACGTGTGAAAATAGCGGTTCCCGAATATCCTTTCTTTTCTGCATAATTCCAGTAAGAAGTGTAGCCATCAAAAGCCAGGTCGAGCTGACCCGCCTGCATTTTGGTTTCTTGCAAGCAGAAGAAATCTGCGTCGAGTTCTTTAAAAGCATCACGGAATCCTTTTTCGCAACAAGCTCGTATTCCGTTGACATTCCAAGAAATCAGTTTCATAATTCAGTAGTGTATTAAGGGTTGTTGTTTTGTTTAAGAGCTATTAAATCTTTAAGTTTGCTATGTCTTAAAACTTATCGTTTCTGTTTTATCTGAGTTTCCTTAAGTCGAACAGGTAGGTCAGTTTGGCTGAGATATAAGAGTGAGACGACTTAGAGAAGTAGTCCTTCTTGGTACTGTTGTAGAAATCACTCAGACCGAAATAGTAACGAGCTTCTAGAATGAAGTTGCCAATTCCGGTGCGCATTTCTACACCACCACCGCCCACTATACCGTAGTCGAACTTATTTTCAGCCATCTTTCCATACTGCTGGTTGGTTCCGTTAGGGCGATGCGATGGATTCCACGGCTCACTCATCTTTTCTTTTTCACTGAGTAAGAAACCAAACTGAGGTCCCAGGTTGAGTACGAATCGCGCTCCATGTCCCTGGTCTTTACCGAAAGCCAGATGCGCCAGCAGAGGCACTTCCAGGTAAGTCATCGAGCGACTGTAAGTATCGTTTGTCTCATCCTCAATCACTTCCTTCCAACCGCGTTGTGCTATATTGAGTTCTCCTTGTATACCACAGATCATCGCAAAATACTTTTCAGATATATAACGCGCTGTAATACCAAAAGTAGGTCCCATCAGTGTACCCTGTTTAATGTTGGGTTCAAAACCCACCGAACTCATATTCAAGCCCGCGCTACCACCAATCGACAAGTTGTGACGCTCATCGCCCAACTGTGCATGAGCCGGTTTGATACCCAGCATCACTGCCGCTACTACCAAGAATATATAAAGAATTCTATTCATTATTCAAAGTTTAACTTAATCAGTTCATAATTCTTAGAAAAATGCACAAAGAACACTTTTCGGTTGATGAAACCACCCCAGTTGTTGACGCGCTCAAATTTGAAACCAGTCTGGATAGGAACCACATTCATGCGGTGTAGGTTGTCTTCTAGCTTGTTGCCTTCCTGTGCCAGACCCTTCAAGAAGAAGTAAGCAGTATCAAATCCCAGCATACCATATTTCGGGAAGATATTCGCCATGTCCTTGCTATACCAGCGACGGTAGGCATTAGTAAACTGAATCGCCTCGTTGAAGAGATTATTAGTATAGAACGACGAGTAGAAATACGTATCCAATTCATAAAAACTAGCCAGGTGATCCTGAGTGTAAGTCTGCCATTCCGGGTAACCGAACAACTGCATCTGGAAGTGTGGGTGCTCATGGAGTACCTGAGTGATGCGAGGCAGCAACTTAACCAGCGCCATGTTCTTTCCTGAAGTAGGGATGAAGATGTTGTTGTTGAGCGTGTCCATTGCAGCAATCACCTGTGCAGGGTCAATTTCTTCGCCCAAGGTAACATCGCGATACTCGATGCCGTTGTCTTTCAGTTCGTTCTTCATTCCGTTGATGAACTCCATCTTTTCCTGCTCCACGTTGCCCGGGTTGAGGAAGATGATGTGACGGTCGCTGAATTTGCGAATAAAATGTTCGTATACTTCAGAGTACAAGTAAGACTGCGGCGTGTTGACCTGATAAATCTGCGGATTATTGAATACCTGTTCCACCTTAGGAGCAAAAGGAATCACCAGACGAATATCATTCTTGTCGGCAAACTGTGCCAGCGCATCGATGTTGCGTGAGTGCGACGGACCGAAGATGACATCCATCTTCTTCATTTCAGGACGAGCCAGCAACTGGTTGATAGAAGCCTCCTTGCCGTGGGTATCGAATGTATGTAGGTCGATTGATACCCCCTGACGTTTCAGGCTATCCACAGCCATTAGAAACCCCTCATAATATTCCACCATACGCATCTGTTCATCCTTCTGCGACGGTTCATTCGTCATGAAAGACAACAATACAGCCGCCTTGATGGTACGGAAATTTGTCTTCTTTTCTGTACTTTGACGGAACAACTCCTCGTTTGATGGAGCCACCACCTGCTGAGTCTGTTGAGGCTGTTTTGCCTTTTTATAAGGTATAAACAAGAAACTACCCCTCTTCAGCTTTTCCTCCTTCAATTCCGGATTAGCCGCAATCAGTTCCTCTTCCGTGATGTCATATTCCTTGGCAATGCTATAGATAGTCTCTCTACGTTTCACTTTGTGCATATCTCGCCATTCCTTCTTTTGCTGCGCACCAGCATTCGGTCTAGGAAGGTTCGAGCCATTTGTCAGAACCACCCCGTCGGCAGGGATACCCCTATTATCCACAGCCTCCTCCGCTGGTTTAGGCGGGATAGCCACAATCTGACCCACGCGGAAATTCTGCGCACTCAGTCCCGGGTTAGCACTACAAATAGCCTTCGCCGTCACCTGATACTTGAGTGTCAGCTGATACAACGTTTCCCCAGGTTTTATGGTATGGAATGTAGGTTTATTCTGATTAGCGCCTGCCTTTTGAGGAACCCGCAACGTCTTTCCCGTACGAATACGCTTTTCGCTACCAGGGTTCATTCGGATTAAATCATCGACAGACACATTATACATGCTAGCGATAGAATAGAGACTCTGTCCTTTTTTTACTGTATGTAGTAAGTATCCGGCTTCATTCTGTGCGTGGACGTTCATGCCCATGCTGCCGGCCGTCAGAGCCAGCGAGAGTAAAATGGAGTGAATAAATTTCATTTTTCTGCTAAGTATTTTATGTTTGGCAAAAGTACGAAAAAAAGCATTATCTTTGCAATTATTGAGCGATTATTAAAATATGATGGAAGGAAAAGAAACGATAAGTGTACAGGGAGCACGTGTACACAACCTCAAAAATATAAATGTGGAAATTCCGCGCGACAGCCTGACTGTAATCACCGGATTGAGTGGAAGTGGCAAGTCGTCGCTGGCTTTCGACACGCTTTTTGCCGAAGGACAACGCAGATACATCGAGACCTTCTCTGCTTATGCCCGTAATTTCCTGGGTGGCATGGAACGTCCGGATGTGGACCAGATTACTGGATTGAGTCCGGTTATTTCCATCGAACAGAAGACTACGAATAAGAATCCTCGTTCTACGGTGGGTACTACTACGGAGATTTATGACTACCTCCGTTTGCTTTATGCTCGTGCGGCTACGGCTTACTCGTACATTTCCGGAGAGAAGATGGTGAAGTATACTGAGGAGCAGATCCTGAATCTGATTCACCGTGATTATAAGGGTAAGCGTATCATGATCCTGGCGCCGCTGGTGCGTACGCGTAAGGGGCATTATAAGGAGCTCTTTGAGCAGGTCAGAAAGAAGGGCTTTATTTATGTGCGTGTAGATCAGGAAATTCGTGAAATAGTACATGGCATGAAGTTGGACCGCTATAAGAATCACGACATTGAAGTGGTGGTGGATAAGGTGGTGGTCAATGAGAAGGATGAAAAGCGCCTGAAGGATAGTGTGGCTACGGCGATGCGTCTGGGTGATGGTCTGCTGATGATTCTTAATGCACAGACGGAGAGTGTGCGTCATTATAGCAAGCGGCTGATGTGTCCGGTTACGGGTATTTCTTATCGTGAACCGGCTCCGCATAATTTCTCGTTTAATTCGCCTCAGGGGGCATGCCCGCGTTGTAAGGGGCTTGGTTATGTTAATCAGATTGACGTGGATAAGGTGATTCCAGATAGATCGCTCTCTGTGTATAAGGGGGGTATTGTTCCGCTTGGTACGTATAAGAATTCTATGATTTTCTGGCAGATAGAGGCTCTGTTGGAGCGCCATGAGGCCAACTTGAAGACGCCTATCTGCAACCTTCCTGAGGATGCTGTCCAGGAAATTCTGTATGGTTGTGACGACCGTCTGCGCATCAAGAGTACCCTGGTGCATACTTCGTCCGATTATTTTGTGGAATACGAAGGTATTAGTAAATATATCTGGCTGATGCAGGAGAAAGAAGCATCGGCTTCGGCTCAGAAATGGGCCAATCAATTTGTGAAGATCGATGCTTGTCCGGAGTGTCACGGTCAGCGTCTGAATAAGGAGGCGCTGCATTTCCGCCTGCATGATAAGAATATATATGAGCTGGCTACGATGGATATTAGTGAACTCTATGAGTGGCTGTCTACGGTGGATGAGTTCTTGGAACCGAAGCAGCGTATCATTGCGGCTGAGATTCTGAAGGAGATCAGAACGCGACTGAAGTTCTTATTGGATGTGGGACTGGATTATTTGTCGCTTAATCGTAGGTCGATGAGTTTGTCGGGTGGTGAGAGTCAGCGCATCCGACTGGCTACTCAGATTGGTTCGCAGCTGGTGAATGTGTTGTATATTCTCGATGAACCGAGTATAGGTCTGCATCAGCGTGATAATGTGCGTCTGATTAATTCGCTGAAGGAATTGCGCGATTTGGGCAATTCGGTGATTGTGGTGGAGCATGATAAGGATATGATGCTGGCAGCCGATTATGTTGTCGACATGGGACCTAAGGCTGGTCGTTTGGGTGGCGAGGTAGTCTTTGCAGGTACTCCGGAGAAGATGTTGCAGACTCATACGCTGACATCGCAGTATCTCAACGGTGAAATGGGCATTGAGATTCCGGAAAAACGTCGTGAGGGAAATGGCAAGTCGCTTAAACTCTTCGGGGCGTCGGGCAATAACTTGAAGCATGTGGATCTGGAGATTCCGCTGGGTAAGCTCATCTGTGTGACGGGTGTGTCGGGTAGTGGCAAGTCTACGCTTATTAATGATACCCTGCAACCTATTCTTTCTCAGCATTTTTACCGTTCGTTGCAGGAACCTCTGGCATACGATAGTATAGAGGGACTTGAAAATATTGATAAGGTGGTCAATGTTGACCAGTCTCCTTTGGGTCGTACTCCTCGTTCCAATCCGGCAACTTACACTGGTGTATTTTCCGATATCCGTAACCTTTTCGTTGGTCTGCCTGAAGCCATGATTCGTGGTTATAAAGCCGGCAGATTCTCGTTCAATGTTTCCGGCGGTCGCTGTGAGGCTTGTTCGGGCAACGGCTACAAGACCATCGAGATGAACTTCCTGCCAGATGTGCTGGTTCCTTGCGAAGTTTGCCACGGCAAGCGCTACAATCGCGAGACTCTGGAGGTTCGATTCAAGGGTAAGTCCATTGCCGATGTGTTGGATATGACCATCAATCGTGCCGTGGAATTCTTCGAGAACGTGCCACAGATTCTGAACAAGATAAAAGTCTTACAGGAAGTGGGTCTGGGATACATCAAACTGGGTCAGCCGTCTACTACTTTGTCGGGTGGTGAGAGTCAGCGCGTGAAACTGGCTACTGAACTTTCTAAGCGTGATACGGGTAAGACGTTGTACATTCTTGATGAGCCTACTACCGGACTCCATTTTGAAGATATCCGTGTGCTGCTCAACGTGTTGAACCGACTGGTAGACAAGGGTAACACCGTGCTCGTTATCGAACACAATCTGGATGTGATTAAGGCATCCGATTATATCATCGATATGGGACCCGAAGGCGGTTGTGGGGGAGGAGAGATTCTCTCTTGCGGAACACCAGAAGAGGTAGCAGAGTGTAAGAAAGGATACACTCCGATGTTTCTGAAACAGGAATTAGAAGAGGTAGAACGATTGAAGAAATAACATCATAATTATGGCAAAAGAAAAGATAGCAAAAACAAACGCGGCCCGACTTCTGGACCGCGATAAGATAAAATACGAACTCGTTCCTTATGAAGTAGACGAACACGATTTGAGTTGCGTACACGTGGCAGCAACCTTGGGCGAAGACATCGAACAAGTATTCAAGACCCTCGTGATGCAAGGCGACAAGTCGGGCTATTTTGTGTGCGTCATTCCGGGCGAACATGAAATTGATTTAAAGATGGCCGCCAAAGTCTCTGGCAATAAGAAATGTGATCTGATTCCGATGAAAGAACTCTTGCCGCTCACTGGTTATATACGTGGTGGCTGCACGCCTATCGGTATGAAGAAGCATTTTCCTACTTATATTCACAGTACATGCAATAACTTTGATTATATTTATATCAGTGCGGGTGTGAGAGGATTACAGATTAAGATTAAGCCTGCTGATTTGATTAAGGTTGCTCAAATCGAAGTTTGTGAGTTGTTCTGAGAGAACAATCAGATAATACTCAGAAAAGAATTAGAAAAGAATCAGAGATTAATAGGAGAGTATTACCTTATAGGGAATTATAAAGTATATAAAAAGAATAGAGACCGCCGGGGAAGTGCGGTCTCTATTTGTTTTTTCGGACAAACTCTTTTGCCCTTTGGAGTTCCTGACTTTCACAAGCTTGGAATCCTTGTATAAAAATCTATTACTATGAAAAACAATAATAGAACAAATTAGACAACCGTTTTGTTCAGAGAAACTTGAATGTTTAACATTTAATAACATTCACGGCGGTCGTCCGAATCGTCTATTCTTACTTCTTACAGAGCTCCTTGAAGTCGCAATACGCACATTTGTCATCTATATCTGTTTGATTAAAAGATGTTTGCGGATTAAATATCGCTTCAAGCAAATTGTTTAGGTGCTCACGGAATTCTTTTTCATAAATACTGAAGTTTTCTACTGGAACTTTCGGCTGTCTGCTTTCGCCTAACTGTACTACCGGAGCGTAATCTTCAGCCGATGCTCGGTGAATGTAGAGTAGGGCGGGTGCAACTTCATCCTCTTTTCCCGCATCTCGCAGTTTCTTGCAGACTAGTGCCGAGTAGAGGAAAGTCTGGAAGACGTAGTTGGAACGTTTCTTGTCGGGGATGAACAATGATTCCACGTTGGCTGGGTAATCCGCGTCACCACCTGTCTTGTAGTCCACAATGCGCAGCCGGTTGTCCTTGCGGTCCAGTCGGTCGATTATACCGCCTATGCGCACTCGCAGTTCCCCTTTCGGAGTGGCTACCCCCACTTCTTCGGTGACTTCCTTTTCAGAAGCTACAAAAGTAAATGGTGTGTAGTGAGTATCCAGTTTCAGCAGTTGCTTGATGTAGCGCAGAATCACGGCCGAGTTGATCAGCTGGAGTCCGTTGTACACTGGGCGTTCCTCTTCCGGTATGTGGAAGAACAATTCCTTGAAGGCGTTGTCTACGTAGGTTTGAAGGCGGTAGTCGTCCTTTATCAGGGTTTCCAGAGCCTCTTTGCTGATAGCCTGACCTCTGCCTCTGAGATCGTTGTAGATGTGCTCAGCTACCGAGTGGAAGATGCTTCCGAACTTGGCCGAGTCGATGTCGGCACTGACTTCCTCAGGCGCTTTCAGTTCCGCTACATACTTATAATAGAACTTCAGCTGACAGTCGAGGTAGCAGTTGAGTGCTGAAGGCGACAAGAGTGCTCTTGGATTTGCTCGCACGTCAAATCGTTGCTGCATGCGTTTCATAATCTCCGGTGTCTTCTGAATGCAAATCACATCCGTAGTCTGCGGAGCCTGACCAGCTTCCAGCCGTCTGAACTGAATATCGTGTTCCCACTCAATCAAGAACTGAAGCATGAAGCGCGACATTTCGCCTCGGTTCATTCCGTCGGTGGCGGTATTATACACTAGACTCACCTTCTCTGCTCGTTGGAGGAGACGATAGAAATAGTAAGCATATACCGCTATCTTGTGGTCGATGGTAGTCATGCCGAATGCCTTGCGAAGGTTGTACGGGATGAACGAAGCATCACCGCCCGATTTAGGCAACTGTCCCTCGTTGACCGACAGGAGTATTAGGTGTCGGAAGTCCAAGTTACGTGTTTCCAGTACCCCCATGACTTGCATACCTATGGCCGGTTCGCCATGGAACGGAATATTGGAGGTGCTCATCACCCTGCTCAACAAGCGCTGCAAGGTATCCGGACGCACATCCAGATCTCCACTCTCCACCAGCGTATAGAAACGATTCGTCAGCGTGTACGCCTTGAAGAGCGATTCACGGTATAGCTGGTCGAACGCCGGATTGCTAGCCGCAGCCTGCTGCTTGTACACCACAGCCACCCGCTTCAGCGCCTCCGACAACATAGAACAGAGTTCCATATTGGTAGTTCGCGGAGTGAATAAGAATTCCAGCACCTCATCCCGCTTAAGTTCCGATGGTAAAGGGAAGAATCGGTTGTCCTTCGTCAAGAAATCGGCCACCTTATCGGCTTCTTCCGATAGCTGATGCGTGTACGGATGTTTCAGCACACTCTGCACCTCAGCATAATAAAACCTGCCATTGTCTGGGTTGTAGCCCTTAGTATGCAGTTCCATAAGAGCCTTGACGAAAGAATAAGCCGGAGTCTGTGCCAGCGGGAACCCCATGGTGATGTTGGTATGCTCCACATTCTCAGGCAGCGAGTGGAGCACCGGCTGTAAGAGACTCTCGTTGCACAGCACCACCGCCGTTTCTTTCTCATCCTTGGTCAGATTCTCGCGAATCCACCCCGGCAGATAGCGCGACTGCCCGTTTTCTGTTGGCGATTCCACATACGTAATTTCCTTCGGTCTGTTCAGATTCTCGAACGTAGACGGAGGCAGTTCCGAAGGAAACATCTGCAAGTTGCGGTGTATAAACTCGCCCGCCTCATGCGGACGCTTCTCCAGGTAGAACATGTCGTAATCCCAGTAGAACAGAGCCTTTCCTGCCTTGTGCAATTTCAAGAACAACTGCTGTTCCACTTTGTTGAGTACATTGAATCCCACGAAGACATAAGTTTTATAGGGTAGGGAAGACACATCCAGAGTCTCAATCACCTTGCGGTACAATTTCCCTTCATACGCCAGATTCAGCGCATCCAGTCGCTCGTTGAAACGGGTGTAAATATCGCCCAGCACGTCCCACAGATCAATGAAACGCTGTTTCAACTCAGTCACCTTATCTATCGAGAAATTATGGAAGAACTCGCTCAGCGCCTCCTTCTGCCCCTCCTCCAGGAAAGTGTAATTATCGGTCAACTGGTTTAGGTCTTTCAGATTAGCAAACAGTGTCTTAGTATCCGCCAAGTTCTTATCAGCATCATCAAAATCACTGATAAGCAGTTCGCCCCAGAAATAGAAATCATCCAGTGTCTCCTTGCTTCCCGTAGCCGCACGGAAAATCTGGTACAACTCGCACACTAGTTTCACCGGGTCGCCCACTTCCAGTTCCGACTGCTGTCTGAAGAGTTCGCTGATGCTGATGTAAGCCGGCGACCATACCGGCTTTCCTGCTTCGCGAGCCAGAAACTCGTTGAAAAACAGACTGGCACGTTTGTTAGGGAAGACCACAGCCACATGCGACAGGTCGCCATTCGTCTTTTTATATAAATTGTGAGCTACCTCACTTAAGAATGTTTTCATTTGTAGTTCGTTTAAAAGATTCCATATTGATTCTTATCGTCTTATTTCAATTCATCTTATTTCAAATCATTTTGATTCAATTCATCTTATTTCAAATCATCATTATTCAGATTATTGAGTGTTCTGACAGCACACCGGCAGCCAGTTACTCACGCATCTACCTCATTTACCACATCTACTTCTTCTATCTTATTGGTATATACGTACCAGAGGTAACCGCTGATGTGTTGGTATCCCATCTCTTCTAGCAAGTGGATATATTCACGTACCTGTTCTACATACTCGGGACGTGGACGACCAAACTTGAAGTCGACCACTACAACTTCTTTCTTGTCCATCATCACACGGTCCGGTCTGCGTGTCTGCAGTTTTCCCTCCTCATCCGGATAAATGATAGCACACTCATTGAACAACTCCCATCGTCCGCTGTACCAGTCTTTCACCTTCGGATTGCCAAGCGCCCAAGCAGCCAGTTTTCGCAATTTCTCCTCTTGTTCAGCCGATTCCAGTACCCCCTCGAAACTCAGTTGCTCGATGGCACTCGGGATGTCTTCCGCTGTGCCGATAGAGGCGAACAGATGGTGCATCAGCTGACCCTGTTGGATGTATTGCTCCTGCTTGTCCTCCTCATCATCTCCACGGATGAAATCAGCCGAGCGGTTAGACTGTTTGAATTCTATTTCGTTGTCGATAGATTCGATGTGAACAGGTATGGCAGTAGGCTCAGTTAGTAGTCGGTTGGTCGATGCTTTGGCTGCTTTTTCTACTGAAGGGCATCGTGTTCCGAATTCATATGCTGCAGTTACTGCGCTCGTTTCTTCTGTTTTCGCTCCTGCACTTGCATCATTATTCGCACTCGCTTTCAAGTCCGCAATATCACACGCTTTCGCTTCAACTATCGCTTTCGATTCCGCATTACCACCAGCACCTGAATAATCGTCATCACATTCACCATCACCCTTTTCCACCTTCTTCAGCTGAATATTCTCCAGCCTTCCTATAGAATCCTGCAGCAGCTCAGAAACCGAGTTGCTCTTGCCGTCCTTACACCACACTATCAAGTTCTTGCCCGCACGAGTAAACGCCACATACAGCAGGTTCAGATTGTCCACCCACAACTGCAGTCGCTCTTCCAGAAAACTGTCCTTGTAGATGGATTCCGCCATTGCCTTCGAGTAATTTACCGGTACCAGATCCAGTTCGTTGAACGGAGCCAGGTCTTTCTGCGCCTCGGATGAAGCACACCAAATCAAGTGATCATTCGTTTCATTCTCAAGCGACCAGTCGCAATATGGTATCAGTACCGTGTGGTACTCTAGTCCTTTCGATTTATGGATAGACAAGATGCGAATGCCCGAAATCTCGCCCGATGGAATAGTCTTGCCGTGCAGGGTTTCATCCCACTGATGCAGAAACGTCGTCAGTTCCGACGAATTCTTCTGCAGGTAATCCGTCACCGCATCATAAAAAGCACACAGGTAAGCATCCTGCTCGTCCAACTTCTTCAGGTCGAAGAGCACAAACAACTTCTCGAGCAGTTCATACAGAGGCATCAGTCGCAAGTCATTCACTTGTAGCATGAAACCAGCTGGCAGATAATCCTCCACATTATTCAGCAACACCGTATTCAGGTCGATATCCTTCTGCAGCACCTCCCGCTGAAACGCCACCGCCAGTCGCGCGCACGCAATCCTATCCTCCGGTTGCGCCAGGAAGCGCAGTCCGTCTATGAGCATACACACCGCCAGCGACGCATCCAGGCGGAATGCCTCGTCGGATACTATCCGGTACGGCGTATGCTGCTGGAAATACTCAGCCACATTCGGGATAGTCTTATTCTTGCGCACCAGAATAGCTATATCATTCACACGCACACCGCTGGATACCAGCGCATCCACCTCCTTAGCCAGTTCCTCCAGCATAGCCTCTGCATACGGATGCTCCTTGCTATCCTTCAGGAACGATACCTTCACATAACCTGAAGCCACCTCCTTAGGTGAACGCTGACACACATCACTGTACGCATCGACCAACTGCGGGCATGGTTCTCCCAGCTCCTCCTCGTGATGCTCATTCAGCACCTTACAAGCAGCCGTAAAAATATCATTATTAAACGCAATCACATTAGCCTCACTACGCCAGTTGGTATCCAGCGTACGCGCATCGATATGGAATGCCGGGTCCTTGTCCAGTCCAGCCAGAATCTTCCAGTCGCCGTTGCGCCATCTGTAGATACTCTGCTTGATATCTCCCACAATCAGACTGCCTTCCTTCTGTGCCATACTCTCCTCAAGCAACAAGTGGAAATTCTCCCACTGCATCCTCGAGGTATCCTGGAATTCGTCAATCATTACCACATCTATGCTTGTGCCAATCTTCTCATAAATAAACGATGCATCCCCCTCATGAATCAGACGATGAAGTAGGGCATTCGTATCAGCCAGCAAGAAACGATTGTGCATACGGTTCTGCTCCAGCACCTCCTCATCAATATGAGTCAGCAGTCGCAAGTTGTTCAGGTGACGAAGCGACAAGCGGCAAGAATTCACCACCATATTATTCACCGGACGCAGGCACTCAGCCTCCTCCAGCAACGGCATTAACTGCGACTCCGCCAGCTCCATAATCAACTGCTTCGATTTCGACGTCTTCGTAGTCCAGTTGTCTGCCCCCGCCAGACACTTCTCCACCGTAGCATTTCTCACCTCATCGCCATATTTCCCATTCTTCAGCTTATTAAAGTAACTCGCTATTCCCCTCGATCCATTCTTCAAGTCGGTAGGCTGCAGCCCATTCAGATCCAGCACCTCGATGAAATGCTCACTAAAGCCCTTCATCTGCTCCTCCGCTTCCGTCTGCATCTCCTTCACCTCCTTGCGATACCTAGGCACAAACGACGGGTCGGCCAACTTCTTCCTCAGCCTTCCCCCCTTCTCGATATAGCCCTCATCAAACACATTCAGACCAAACTTCTTGATTTCATTCGCCACATTCCAGCGTTTATCATCCGCTATACGCTCCTCGATATACTCCAGCAGCCAAATCAGCACCGGCGATTCTCGGTTCAGCTTTTCAATCATCGCATCCACCGCATCACTCAGCACATTCACATTATTCAGCTCAATCTCCAAGTTGGCATTCAGCTCCAGCTCCCTCGCCAGATTACGCATCACCGACTGGAAGAACGAGTCGATCGTTTCGATACGGAAACGGCTATAATCATGAATCAGATTATGCAGCGCCTTCTTCGCCGTAGCCCGAATCTCATCCACCGGCTTACCCGTAGCCTTCCTGATCTCATTCAAGTACCCCTCCGAATCCTTATCCTCCGTAGCGATACCATACAACTGACTCAAGATACGCGCCTTCATTTCCGTAGTAGCCTTATTGGTAAACGTCACAGCCAGGATCCTCCGGTACGCCGTAGGATCCTCTATCAACTGTCGGATATATTGAACAGCCAGGGTAAACGTCTTGCCCGAGCCTGCCGAAGCCTTATAAACTAATAATTGAGGTTCTTTCTCCATGCTAGTCACATTTAAAAAACATGTTATAAAGGTACGATGAAACCCAGAAACTACCAAAGATAGAAAGCCACTTTCTGCAGAATAGGTACCAATTCACATAAAACAAACCCAATTGGTAAAAAATCTTTCTTTCATCCCCGTTTTAAGTGGAAAGAAACACCCCCAAATCAAATTGCTTTTCGTAAATTTGTAAGATACAAGAACCTTAAGCATGATACATCATCCCCGCGGAGAGATACATCATATGTACGGCGAGATATGGCTATCCCCCTGCGGTTATAAACAAATACAGAAAGAAATGAACGAAACTAGAAACTATCAGCAGATTTTAGAAGAAATCTACCAAGAAATAAGACCTTACGCTTACATCGGACAGCAAGCCCGATACATCCCCGCACTGGCCAAAGTAGACCCCGACCAGTTTGGCATGTGCCTTAAGACCGTAGAGAAAGAAGTCTACACTTGTCAGCAGGCCGACACCCGCTTCTCCATCCAGAGTATATCCAAAGTCTTCCTCCTGGCAGCCTGCCTGTCGTTTTACGGCGATGAGGTCTGGAAACGCGTAGGAAAAGAACCATCCGGGTCAGCCTTCAACTCACTCGTTCTCCTTGAAGCCGAGAAAGGCATCCCCCGCAATCCATTTATCAACGCGGGCGCCATCGTCCTTACCGACATGCTCCTGGCCTATAGCGACGATGCAGAAGAACGATTTCTCCACTTCATCCGCAAGATAGCCGGCAACGATGAAATCAACTACCGCGAAGACGTAGTACGAGGCGAACGCGAACAAGGATTCATGAACGCAGCCATAGTCAATATGCTTAAGTACAACGGCAACATTCAAGGCGATATAGAGCGCGTGCTCCATTTCTACTTCCAGATGTGCTCCATCGAGATGAACTGCAAGGAACTAGCCTATGCCTTCCTCCCATTCACTAACTGCTTCCCCTTCGATTACGGAGGTGTGACCCTTACCCGCAGTCAGGTGAAGCGCATCAACGCCATCATGCAGACTTGCGGATTCTATGACGAAGCAGGAGAATTTTCCTTTCTCGTAGGACTTCCCGGAAAGAGTGGGGTAGGAGGAGGCATCGCCGCAGTCTGTCCCCGTCGCTATTCCGTGGTAGTCTGGAGCCCCCGACTCAACGGCAAAGGGAATTCGGTTATGGGCATGAAAGCGCTAGAACTACTCACTACTAAAACCGAGGAATCGATTTTCTGAGGAATCGATTTTCTGAGGAATCCATCTTCTGAGGAATCCTTTACCTTATATAAAAACGCGGAGATATAAAATGAAATTCCTCATCTACAAATAAGGTAAAAAAAGCTTGGTGAAATGTAAAAATGCATTTACTTTGCAAAATAAACATCGGATCTACCCTCCGAGAAAAAGATGAACCAACATGAGAAAAAACAGCCTCGTACATATATACGAATTCTATCGAGACGGCTTCAGAGCAATGACCATCGGTCGCACCCTCTGGGCTCTCATTCTGATAAAACTATTCTTCATGTTCTGCATCCTTAAGTTATTCTTCTTTCCATCCTTCCTGGGCGACAAGACCACTGAAGAGAAACAAGAATACGTAGGAACGGAACTGATAGACCGTGCTGCATCACCCTCATCGCAAAACCAATAAAAGTAACGAACTGGAAATAATAGTATAAAGAACAGTATAATATAAAAAACAGTATGTATACATAAAGAACAGTATATATACATAAAAACAGCATCTGCTCTAGCTTAAGCCTTAGCATAAACTCAAGTGAAAATTTTATATAACAACAGTATAACCTTAAAACAACAACTATGTTTGAAACAATCGACACAACAATGATTGACTGGTCGCGTGCACAGTTCGCCCTGACTGCCATGTATCATTGGCTGTTTGTACCCCTCACACTCGGCCTTGCCGTAGTGATGGGAATCATGGAAACCCTCTATTATCGCACAGGCAACGAGTTCTGGATGCGTACAGCCAAATTCTGGATGCGACTCTTCGGTATCAACTTCGCCATTGGCGTAGCCACCGGACTAATCCTCGAATTCCAGTTCGGAACCAATTGGAGTAACTACTCATGGTTCGTAGGCGACATCTTCGGCGCTCCGCTAGCCATAGAAGGCATCTTAGCATTCTTCATGGAATCCACCTTTATAGCCGTCATGTTCTTCGGATGGCATAAAGTAAGCAAAGGTTTCCACCTCGCATCTACCTGGCTCACCGGACTAGGCGCCACCATATCAGCATGGTGGATTCTAGTGGCTAATTCATGGATGCAGTATCCCGTAGGCATGGAATTCAATCCAGATACAATGCGCAATGAAATGGTCGACTTTACCGCTGTTGCCTTCTCGCCAGTAGCCATCGCCAAATTCTTCCACACCGTACTCAGTAGCTGGATAGTAGGCGCAGTCTTCGTAGTTGGCGTCAGCGCCTGGTTCCTCTTGCGCAAGCGCGAAATTAAATTTGCCATGGAAAGCATCAGAGTAGCCTCATTCGTAGGCCTCTTCGGAGCCCTCGTGACAGCAGCCACCGGCGATACCTCCGCTTACCAGGTAGCCAAGATACAACCAATGAAACTGGCAGCCATGGAAGGTCTCTATGACGGCGGAACTAGTCAGCCGTTTACCGTAGTAGGTCCCGTAAAAGTACCTATGATGCTTTCATTCCTCGCTACCCACTCATTCGACGGATACGTTCCAGGCATCAACAACCTCCTCAACGGAGGCTACCAGTTGGCCGACGGCACCACCGCCTTATCAGCTGAAGAAAAGATAAGACGCGGTAAAGTAGCCATCACCGCTCTCGCAGCCTATCGCCACGCACAAAAAGCAGGCGACCAGGCAGCCATCGAAAAGAACCGTGAAATCCTAGACGCCAACATGCCATACTTCGGCTACGGCTATATCAAAGACCCAGCTACCCTCGTGCCACACGTAGGACTTACCTTCTGGACCTTCCGCATCATGGTAGGTCTGGGCGGCTACTTCATCGCCCTCTTCGCCCTCATCCTCTTCCTTCAATATAAGAAGCGCCTAGGCGAACTCACATGGCTCCACCACATCATGCTGTGGACCATTCCATTGGCCTACATCGCCAGCCAGGCAGGATGGATAGTAGCCGAAGTAGGACGCCAGCCATGGACCATCCAAGACCTCCTACCAGTAGGAGCTGCCATCTCGAAACTTGAAGCAGGTTCTGTACAGACCACCTTCTTCATCTTCCTGGCCATGTTCACCGTGCTCCTGATAGCAGAAATCAGCATCATGCTGAAGACTATTAAAAAAGGTCCGGACATGGATTAAAGCTATCACAAGCAGTCAACCAAGAAGAAATGAAGCCCTCAGCCTAAAAGCAGAGAGCCATTCATGAGAGAATAAACTCAAATAAGAAATCCAGTCGCCCGCCACAGCCAATCGCGCGGCGGTCCGACTACCAACAAACAATGAAAAAATGGATTCAACATACATCTTTTTACAACACTATTGGTGGTTCATCGTATCCCTACTGGGAGCCCTGCTCGTATTCCTACTCTTCGTACAAGGCGGCAACAGCCTCCTTTTCCGTTTAGGGCAGACCGAAGAAGAACGCCAGCTACTTATCAACTCCACTGGTCGCAAGTGGGAATTCACTTTCACCACTCTGGTAACCTTTGGCGGTGGCTTTTTTGCCTCCTTCCCCTTGTTCTACAGCACGAGCTTCGGCGGTGCCTACTGGTTGTGGATGATTATCCTCTTCAGCTTCGTGCTTCAAGCCGTATCATATGAATACCAGTCGAAACTAGGCAACCTTCTAGGTAAACGCACCTACATAGCCTTCCTACAACTCAATGGCATAGTAGGTCCAATCCTCCTTGGAGCAGCTGTAGCCACCTTCTTCAATGGCTCAAACTTCCTTATTGCCAAAGAAAACCTAACTGAACTCAGCATGCCAGTCATAAGCCAGTGGGCCAACGGATGGCACGGACTGGACGCTTTCGCCGACCCATGGAACCTCATCCTCGGGTTCGCAGTTTTCTTCCTGTCCCGTCTACTTGGTAATCTGTATTTCATCAACAACATCCGTCACGAAGCCCTCGAGCCCCGTTGTCGCCGACAACTCATCACAGACCTCGTGCCATTCTTGTTTTTCTTTCTGGCCTTCGTTATCCGCACCCTCATAAAAGACGGCTTTGCTGTTGACCCAGCCACCCAGACCATCACGATGGAACCTATGAAATACCTGAACAACTTCTTGGTCATGCCATACCTGCTCGTCCTCTTCCTTCTTGGCGTAGTAGGCGTACTATACGGCATCCTTAAGAGCATCCTCAGTCCAGCATACCGCAAAGGCATCTGGTCGGCCGGCATCGGCACCGTACTAGCGGTTCTGGCCCTCCTTCTGGTAGTAGGTTACAACAATACATCCTACTATCCATCAACAGCCGATTTGCAGAGCTCGTTGACCCTGGCCAACAGTTGTTCCAGTAAATTCACGCTAGAGACCATGGCTTACGTGTCACTTCTCGTGCCATTCGTCCTAGCCTACATCATCTACGCATGGCGAGCTATCGATAGCAAACCAATCACAAAAGATGAGTTGAAGAACGATGATCACGCTTACTAAGTGAATCACATCACTAAGTGAAATAAACCTATTGAGTGAATCACGCTTACTAAGTGAATCCACATATTAAAGAATAACCCCCTACTGCATACCATACGAAATGCAACAGGGGGATTTTTTTAAAATAAAACCCATATCAGGACCAAACCCTACATCCTAGTAAAGTCGATACATTTGATATTCTCTATTGAGATAAACTTTACCTTTTCAGCTTGGCTCAAACCAATAAAATTCTTGCATCCTAGTGTAATTCTTGAAACCTTAGATATCTCATCCACCACAACATTACCAACATCAATATTCAGCACACCCGTGACGTTTTGACCGAAACCCCGCGAGGTTTTAAAGCAAACAATATTACCCATTTCTTGACTTGCGGAAATCAGACGGAGTAGTACCCGTATGACGCTTGAAATACTTGCCGAAACTGGAAATGTCGGCAAAGTTCAATGAGTCGGCTATCTCCTGAATCGTCAATTCGGTGGATAGGAGTTTTGCCTTAGCGTCGTGTACTACAAGATTGGCTATCAGTTCGGTAAGTGTCTTGCCAGTCATCTTCTTTATCGTGGAGCTAAGGTATTGTGCCGACAGGTGGAGCTGGTCGGCATAGAAGGTGATGGAGCGTTCTTGTTTGTATTTGTTGATCAACTTGCGGAGCAGGAGTTTGATGATTTCCTGGTCGCGGTTACGATTGATGGTGCTTTCTGGAATGTTACGGAATATTCCACCGATGCCCAGTATCAGCTGAGTGTATGCCATCATGGCCTGCTCCCGATTGAACAGACGGGCGCCGAATTGCTTGGAGCGGACGTAGAGAAGGAAATAGTCTTTGATGAGACGTCCCGCTTTAGGTTTCATATTCAGTACCGGACATTCGAAAATGTAGGGGGTGAACTCAATGGAGTAGGAGAATAAACGCGAACTGTGAATGAGTTTCTCAGAGAACCCTAAGAAGACGAACCGGCAGTCGGCCGACTGCTCCATAATCTGAAAGAATACGCCTGGGAAGATGACTGCCAGAGAGTCTTTCTTCATCTGATAATTGTCTAGGTGTACGTTTATTTTACACGATCCTTTTGTGCATAGCAGAAACAAGCAGCCGGGCATCTGCTTGGGCTCTTTGAAGAGCTCTGCAAATGTAGTTGTGATGTCTACGCCTCCCAGAATGTCGGTGTCGGCTGGTATGTCTTTTAGATCAACTATTTTTGTCATGTTTTTTTAAAGTTCTTTGCTCAAAGATAGCTTTTTTGATTTTCGCAGACAAATATCCGACAAAAAAAACATTTATAAAAAAAGGTCCGTTTCCTCAATTAAGATGAACCGGACCTTTTTATACCTTATTTTATGTAACTATTTGGCAATGCTTATTCAGCATCATCAGCCTTTGCAGCCTTTGCAGCCTTTTTGGGGGTTGCAGCAGTTTTAGTAGTTGTTTTCTTAGTGGATGCTTTCTTTGTAGCTGGTTTTTCTGTAGCTGCCTTTTCTGTAGTTGCTTTTTTGGTTGACTTAGCGGCAGTTGTTTTAGCAGTTGTCTTCTTTGTAGTCTTTTTTACTGGTTTTTCTTCCAGTTTTACTTCTGCATCCTTCGTTTCAGTTTTCTCAGATACTTTCGCGTCAGCCTTTGCTCCAGTTTTCTTAGTGCGACAAGTTTTTGTTTTTTTTACCTCCTCAGAAGATGCTGAATCATCTTTTGCTTCAGCTTTTTTTGTGGTTTTCTTTACAGCCTTCTTCTTGGTCTCTGTTGCTTTTTCAGACGCTTCAGCAGCTTTTGCTGTCTTAGTCACTTTTTCAGTTGCTTTTTCAGTTGCTTTTGTAACTTCTTCCGTTACTTCCTCTGTAACTTCTTCCGTTACTTCCTCTGTAACTTCTTCCGTTACTTCTTCAATCACCTCAGCATCCGACTCGTCAATGCCTTTTGTAGTATTAGCAGCAACTTCCTCATCAGCAGCCAAAATCAAGTTGACCAACATATCGTTATGACTAACTATCAATTGTTCTGCATCCTGACGAATATCTCCGAGACGGTCCTTCGCATCGAACTTATACTTAATAGCAAACGCCTTAGGCTGCTTCATCTGAGCAGAAAGAGACTCAAACTTGCCACAATATTCTTCGTTCACCTTGCCCGTCTCAAACAACACTTTCAGTTCAGGAAGCAATTCTTCGGCCTTCAACTTGATGATATCCGTAGTCACCAGACCCACGAGCGAACCATCGCAGCACTGATGGTTGTCCAACTTGTCGGCATAGAAAACCAACACTTTGCGCAACAATTCGATTACCTCAGCACGACGCCCAGGTTCACGTTCGGCAACCTGCACGAGGGTAGGGAAGATCAAGTAACGCGCATAGGTGTACAAACCAGGAATTTGGAGGAATTCATAGAACTTGTCCAAGTGATCCTTGCCCAGATTATATAATGTAGGAACAAACACTTCATTTATCAAGATGCCCAATTCATAATCATAGAACGCCTTCTTCTGACTCAACGCCTCAAGCACTACCGACAAACTGTCGGCATCGCCTACCTGACCCAGCAAAATCATGGCATGAGTCATAGCACTGTGCATCTGAGGGAAACCAGCTTCCTGATCAGCCTTCAGTTGACCAACAGGCAACTCATCGGCTACCCTGCCCATCTCATACAGCAACACCTGTTCCAAGTCAGCCTTCAAGTCGTCCTCAGGCAACGCCAGCAACTGGTCCACCTGTTCGTCAGTCAAAGCAAGACGATTAGCCGGGCTATACAGCACCTCCTTCACCAATTCCTGTTTCACCACCAGTTCCGACGGATAAGCCGGGTGCACATAACTATATTCCTCGAGCGGCAACTCCTGCTGCATACGAATCTTCGACGCAATCTGCTGCATCGCCATACGCGTAGCCGCATCATAGAAATCCTCGCCCTTAAAATAACGATCACTACCCTCTATACCGAACAACACATTCTCCTTACCCAGATTGGCAATTAAGTGCGGCATGAATTCATCAAGCTCCTGGATAGAATCGGCCAATAAAAAATGCTTACCAAAACGACCAAACTGATAATTAATCAGCGGAATATCCTCTGTATCCTCCTCCAGTAAATACTGAGCCAGCTGATACGAAGGCGCCGGCGTAAAACCAGCATCCTCACCATAAGCCACAGCCCCATAAATCAGATTGTGCGCCTCCTGATAAGTCACCGGTTCCACCTGGAACTCATTTCTCAAGAAAGCCATCATATTAGTATACGACTCCTCATCACGGCTGAACTCCACCTTACAGTCAATCAATCCCGTACAGAACGTATCAAATTGGAAAGCAGCAAACGTATACGTACCCTTCTTATGGCATCGGCACACCACCGCAGTAGCGATACCCGAGATAAACCAATTTTTGTTCATGTAGCATTGCCCCAAAGGCAGCGTACGCGCTTTTTGGCGTATATATTGCTCAGGAGTAAGCGTAGTGTTTTTATTCGTCTTTTTCATTATTTCTCTCGTTTAATGGTTTTTCACGTATGCAAAGATAAAATTCTAGCTCAACTGTGCCAAATGTTTTGGTTTCGAATTATTGAAAATAGGCAAATTTTTCGCTATCTTTGTAGCCGAAATTAACTATATGAAGTAAACTCAATGAAGAATATTCGTAATTTTTGCATCATTGCCCATATTGACCATGGCAAATCAACCCTGGCCGACCGTTTGCTGGAGTACACACAAACCATCAAGGTGACCGGCGGACAGATGTTGGACGATATGGATCTGGAACGTGAGCGTGGTATCACTATCAAGAGCCATGCCATTCAGATGGAATACCAGTATCAAGGCGAAAAATATACCCTTAACTTAATTGACACTCCGGGACACGTCGATTTCTCATACGAGGTATCTCGTTCTATCGCTGCCTGTGAGGGCGCATTGCTGATTGTGGATGCCTCACAAGGTGTGCAGGCGCAGACTATTTCAAATCTTTACATGGCGCTGGAGCACGACTTGGAAATCATTCCAGTGCTCAACAAGTGTGATATGGCCAGCGCGATGATAGATGAAGTATCCGACGAAATCGTTGACCTTCTGGGTTGCAAGCACGAAGATATTATCCGTGCGTCAGGAAAGACTGGTGAAGGTGTGCAAGATATTCTGAACGCTGTAGTGGAACGAGTTCCTCATCCGGTAGGCGACGAAGAGGCTCCGCTACAGGCATTGATTTTCGACTCTGTGTTCAACTCTTTCCGTGGTATCATTGCTTACTTCAAGGTGGTGAACGGTGTTATCCGCTCTGGCGATAAGGTGAAATTCGTTAACACCGGAAAGCAGTACGATGCTGATGAAATTGGTGTGTTGAAGATGGACATGGTAGCCCGAAAAGAACTTCGTACTGGCGATGTGGGATACATCATCTCAGGTATTAAGACATCTACCGAAGTAAAAGTAGGTGATACCATCACCCACATAGCTCGTCCTTGTGAAAAAGCCATTTCCGGATTTGAGGAAGTGAAGCCGATGGTCTTTGCCGGTGTTTATCCAATTGAGGCCGAAGACTTCGAAGACTTGCGCGCATCACTAGAGAAACTCCAGCTGAATGATGCTTCTCTGACTTTCCAGCCGGAGTCATCACTGGCACTGGGATTCGGATTCCGATGCGGATTCTTAGGACTCCTTCATATGGAAATCGTCCAGGAACGTTTGGACCGTGAGTTCGACATGAACGTTATCACTACCGTGCCTAACGTTTCTTACCTTATATATGATAAGCAGGGTAACGTACAAGAAGTGCATAACCCAGGTGGTATGCCAGACCCAACACTGATAGACCATATAGAAGAACCATATATCGATGCATCCATCATCACTACTACCAACTACATCGGCCCGATTATGACCCTCTGTTTAGGTAAGCGCGGTGAACTGGTTCGACAAGACTATATCTCGGGCAACCGTGTAGAACTTCATTATAAGATGCCGTTGGGTGAAATCGTGATCGACTTCTACGATAAGCTGAAGAGTATCTCGAAAGGATACGCATCATTCGACTATCACCAGTGCGGATTCCGTCCGTCGAAACTTGCGAAACTCGATATCCTCCTGAACGGTGAATCAGTGGACGCACTATCGACACTTACACACGTGGACAACGCCTACGACTTGGGTCGCCGTATGTGTGAGAAACTGAAAGAACTTATCCCACGCCAGCAGTTTGAAATTGCTATTCAGGCAGCCATCGGAGCTAAGATTATCGCTCGTGAAACCATCAAGGCCGTACGAAAAGACGTAACCGCCAAATGTTACGGTGGTGACGTGAGCCGTAAACGTAAATTGCTTGAAAAGCAGAAACGCGGAAAGAAGCGTATGAAGCAGATTGGTTCTGTGGAAGTGCCTCAGAAGGCCTTCTTAGCGGTGCTGAAACTAGATTAAGCCTCGGAATGCGCTGAAGAAAGTTAGGTGCAATATCTGAAAAATATCCTTATGTATCTTCAGAAGTAAGCAAGACTGATAATGTGAAACTTAGGCTGATTAAGCGAGAAGCTTGAAATAAATAATCAAACGACAAATAAAAAAAGGTGAAATTAGAGCAATCTGATTTCACCTTTTTGCATCTAAACATATTCATTCAGTAACAAACCGCCTGAAAGCAGAAAACGCCCATTATAACCGAAATAACGCCTATGCGCTTACTAAATGAAAGAAGCAGTAAGCAAAAGCCATCGAAAACCACAGACAGATGGAAAGAAGCCGCCCCCGCTGACATCAGAACAGACCTGGCAATAAATACCCATAATCCCCTAAAAAATCACCTCTCAACTATCAAAAAGACAGACATACCCCATCCGGACAGGCTAAATAATTTGTTGCAAATAATTTTTGATAATAAAAAGATATTATTAAATTTGTGAAAATGAAAAAGGAGAAAATCCTTATTCGCAGACATTAACTAGAAAATTATCACTTTAAATCCTTTAATAAAAAATGGAAACAACAAACAAAACACGTATGGAACACGACCTTCTAGGTCAGCGTGAAATTCCGGAAGAAGCACTTTATGGTATTCAGACATTAAGAGGTGTAGAAAACTTCTCAATCAGTGCATTCCGTCTAAGTCAATATCCTCAATTCATTAATGGTTTAGCATACACAAAACAAGCAGCAGCCGACGCTAATCACCAGTTGGCATTACTTACTGACGAACAGTATGAAGGCATTAAAGAAGCTTGTCAAGATATTCTCGCAGGTAAATACCACGATCAGTTCCCAGTAGACATGATTCAGGGTGGTGCAGGTACCAGCACAAACATGAATGCCAACGAAGTTATTGCTAACCTCGCATTGGTAAAAATGGGTCACAAACCAGGTGAATACCAGTACTGTTCATCACACGACCACGTAAACCGTTCACAGTCAACTAACGACGCTTATCCAACAGCTATTCATATGGGTATGTATGCCAGCCACTTGGCATTACTTCCACATCTCGACGAATTAGTTGCAGCATTCAGAGCTAAAGGCAAAGAATTTGCACGCGTCATTAAGATGGGTCGTACACAGTTGGAAGATGCAGTTCCTATGACACTAGGTCAGACATTCAACGGTTTCGCAAGCATCCTTGAAGCAGAAAAGGTACACTTGAACGAAGCAGCTGCCGACTTCCTTACTATCAACATGGGTGCAACAGCTATTGGTACAGGTATCTGTTCAGAACCAGGTTATGCAGAAAAATGTACAGAAGCATTAGCTAAGATTACAGGTTGGGACATCAAATTGGCAGAAGACTGGGTAGGTGCTACATCAGATACATCTTGCATGGTAGGCTACATGTCGGCTTTGAAACGCGTAGCTATCAAATTGAGCAAGATTTCAAATGACCTTCGTTTGTTGGCATCAGGTCCTCGTTGCGGTTTGGGTGAAATTAATCTTCCAGCTCGTCAGCCAGGTTCATCAATCATGCCGGGTAAAGTTAACCCAGTTATCCCAGAAGTTGTAAGCCAGGTAGCATTTAAGATTATCGGTAACGAATTCTGTACTACAATGGCCGGTGAAGCTCCGCAGATGGAATTGAACGCAATGGAACCAGTAATGGCACAGTGCTGTTTCGAATCTGTAGACCTTGCTGCAAACGCAATGGATACACTCCGCAAATTCTGCGTAGAAGGTATCACCGCAAATGAAGAACACTGCAAACAGCAGGTTCATAACAGTATCGGTATTGTTACAGCGTTGAATCCTTATATCGGTTACGAACATTCAACTACTATCGCTAAGAAAGCAATGGAAACGGGTGGTAGCGTTTATGATTTGGTTCTTGAAGAAGGCATCCTTACTAAGGAAGATCTGGATACTATTCTTGATCCGGAAAACATGGTTCGTCCTGTTAAATTGGACATCCATCCTAAATGCTAATCACGTACAAATTTAAGCATAAATAAGAAGGCGGTGCATCGGTGAGATGCGCCGCCTTTGATGTTTACGAATGACGTAAACTTTGATTTATTTAGACTAGGAAAATATTGTCGATTTATTAGATGTCTTCAATGATGATGCTGTATCCTCCGTGGAAACTCTTGCGAGGTTTCACACACTGTACCCAGTCGCGATTCTTGAATTCACCTTCGTATCCAATTCTGTCGCAACGTCCGTACCATGGTTCGATGCAGATGAACGGTACATCTGGAAATGACATGCTAGGCGACCATATAGCTACTAGTGGTGTTTTAAACTCCAGGCTCAGGTATGGATTCTTATCGGCATCGGCTAAAGTGATCTTGTTGAGCTGACTGTCTTCGAAGATATACGTATCGCAGCTGAAAGACTGGCTATTGATAGACATCCATCCTTTCTTCAGTTCCAGCGAATGCACGTCGCTACCCACGCATCCCTTTTTAGCTGGTGAGCGGAACTGCAAGTAGTCTTCCTTTGTACTCATCTTTAAGTACGCATACGTCTCATTCGTCATCTTAAAATTGCGGTAGTTGAACGCAGGATGTCCCCCGATTTGGAAGAACATATCCTCATCTCCATTATTTTCTACACACCACATTACCTCGATGCGATTTCCTTTCAGACGATAACCAATTTGCAGAACGAATGGGAAAGGATACACCTTCATTGTCTCTTTCGAACTTTCCAGCGTATAGATAAGTGCATCGTCTTCCTCATAAGTAAGTTGGAATTTGCTATCTCTAGCAAAGCCGTGCTGGCTAAGTTCATACCTTCTACCATTATGCATGAAATGATTATCCCATACCCGTCCAACGATAGGGAAGAGTACCGGCGAATGTCTCTGCCAGAATTTAGGATCTGCCTGCCACAGATACTCCTGACCATTTGCTTGTATACTTACAAGTTCAGCGCCTCGGTCGGCTACTTGGATAGTGAGTTTGTCGTTTGATAATGTCTTCATTGTATTTTGATTGTTTAAAGGGTTCACTATGCGGGGAGTGTTTATTCTGCCCATAATGCAAAAGGTTTGTCAAGATTTATCATTTTTGATATTAAAACTACATTTTTTTATTTGCACTGCGAAAATACTAAAAATACATATTGGGGGCAAATAAACCGGCTGAAAATACCTACTTACCTTCCATTTTGAATATAAAATGATATGTGTGAAACAGTTATGAGGTTGTCATCATTGGTGAGGATGAGATGAGTGCTAGTATGCGGAACTGGTTTTGTGTCCTTCCTTTACAGTTGCTGTGTTTTTAGTGGGGTTCCATCGAGTTGGTGGATGGTGATGGTCTTATTTTCGTATACTGCGAAGGTTGGGACATTTCCACCTTTAGGGAAGGTGATAGAGCCTGTGTTGCATACTGTGAGTCCTTCTTTCTGTTCTAATTTCCACAAGTGGGTGTGCCCGTAGAAGAGACAGTCGAATTTGCCTTTTGGGAGGTTGTCTTCGTTGTAGATATGTCCGTGTGTGAGGAATAGTTTTACCCCATTATCCACCACCATTGCATAGTCGGACAGGACTGGGAAGTCGAGGAGCATCTGGTCGACTTCTGATTCGCAGTTGCCTCTTACAGCGATGATTTGGTCGTTCATAGCATTGAGACGTTCAGCTATTTCTTTGGGGTTGAGGCCTTCTGGTACTCGGTTGCGTGGTCCGTAATTGTGGATGTCTCCTAGGATGAGTAGCATATCGCAGTTGTTGTCTTTATAGAATGTGAGGACTTGTTCTAGGGTTGGCAATGAGCCATGAATATCGGATACAATTAAATATTTCATACTGTTTGATTTTTTCTGTTAAAACTGCCATTTCCGGCAGATTGATTAAAATGATTTCTTAAAAAATTTTATTGTGATACAAAGATAGTTTAATGCAGTTGGATTTGCAATCTGCTTTACATCTTATATAGATAGAATTTAACCCAGTTCATGGGGCAGCCATACGTTTGTAAAAAGCGAAACCTTTTCTCAGACTTGGCGACTAGCTTTTCTTTTTCGACCGCCTTCTTATTTGCGTCTCACAGATGTGGGACAACTGTCCCACATTCGTGAGACGAAAAATATATAGTGGAAGATTTGTAATTTTCTTTATATCTAAAACAAAATCGGCTGTCAGCACTAGTGTGCGACAGCCGATTTCTATTTATTTAATCTTCGAATAATCTTAGATTATCTCTGCTTATTCAGCAGTTTCTTCTTCTTTATCCCAGTTCATAGCAGCCATACGTTTGTAAGAAGCGAAACGTTTCTTAGCCATGTCTTCACAAGCATTGAACAAGTCGGCAGCCTGAGTAGGATACTGTTTCATTACAGAAGCGAAACGAACTTCACCCTTCAAGTAAGGCTGGAAGTTATCCCAGTTAGGTTCCTTAGAGTCGAGTGAGAATGGGTTCTTACCTTCTTCTTCCAAAGCTGGGTTGAAGCGCCACAAGTGCCAGTAACCACATTCTACAGCCTTAGCTTCTTCAGCCTGAGATTTACCCATACCTGATTTCAAGCCGTGGTTGATACATGGAGCGTAAGCGATAACCAATGATGGACCTGGATAAGCTTCAGCTTCGCGGATAGCCTTCAAAGTCTGAGCCTGGTCAGCACCCATAGCAATCTGAGCTACGTAGATATAACCATAAGTAGTAGCGATAAGACCAAGGTCTTTCTTACGTACACGTTTACCAGAAGCAGCAAACTTAGCGATAGCACCCAGAGGAGTAGCCTTAGAAGACTGACCACCAGTGTTAGAGTAAACCTCAGTATCCAATACCAAGATGTTTACGTCTTCGCCAGAAGCCAATACGTGGTCAAGACCACCGTAACCGATATCATAAGAAGCACCGTCACCACCGATAATCCACTGAGAACGTTTGATCAAGAAATCCTGGAATTCAGCGATCTTAGCGCAGCTAGGACACTGTTCCTTGCAAGCTTCTACCATAGGAACGATCTTTTCTGCAGCAGCCTTGCTCTTATCAGCATCTTCGCGGCCATCGATCCATTCCTGGAATGCTTCCTTGTATTCTGCTGGAGTAGCTTCATTAGCGATAGCTGCTTCCATAGCATCCTGCAAGCGGTTGCGCATCTTCTTGTTAGCGATGTGCATACCCAAACCAAATTCACAGAAGTCTTCGAACAATGAGTTAGCCCATGCCGGACCCTGACCCTTTTCGTTCTTAGTGTAAGGAGTTGAAGGTACAGAACCTGAGTAAATTGAAGAACAACCAGTTGCGTTAGCTACCATCTGGCGGTCACCGAACAACTGAGAGATCAATTTAACATATGGAGTTTCACCACAACCTGCACAAGCTCCAGAGAACTCGAACAATGGAGTAGCGAACTGAGAGTTCTTAGCGTTTGCTTTAACATCAAGCAAGTGCTGTTTAGACTTAACGTTTTCAGTACAGTAAGTCCAGTTAGCAGCTTCACCAAGCTGGCTTTCCAAGTGAACCATAGACAATGCCTTGCCACCCTTCTTAGGATTACCCGGACATACGTCAACACAGTTACCACAACCCAAGCAGTCCATTACGTCTACCTGCATGCGGAAAGTCATACCAGCGAACTGGCGGCCTACAGCCTTCAACTGAGTGAAGTTAGCACCCTTCTGTTCTTCTTCATCCAAAACGAATGGACGGATAGCAGCGTGAGGACAAACAAATGCACACTTGTTACACTGGATACAGTTTTCTGGATTCCATTCAGGAACGAAAGCAGCAACACCACGTTTTTCGTATTTAGCTGTACCCTGATACCAAGTACCATCTTCAATACCCTTGAATGCAGATACTGGAAGCAAGTCACCGTTCTGTGAGTTGATAGGACGAACTACTTCGTTGATGAAAGCTGGATCGTTATTTTCAGCCTTAGCATCGTCAGCCAAGTCAGCCCATGCTGGATCAACAGTCAACTGTTTGTATTCGCCACCGCGATCAACAGCAGCAAAGTTCTTATTTACAACATCTTCACCCTTCTTGCTATAAGACTTAACGATGAATTTCTTCATCTGTTCTACAGCCAAGTCGAGAGGAATTACTTCTGTAATACGGAAGAATGCAGACTGAAGGATAGTATTAGTACGGTTACCCAAACCAATTTCCTGAGCAATCTGAGTTGCGTTGATATAGTAAACAGTAATGTTATGTTTTGCGAAATATTTCTTAACGCTGTTAGGCAAGTTCTTAGCAAGTTCTTCACCTTCCCAGATAGTGTTCAACAAGAATGAACCATTATCACGCAAACCACGAGTTACATCGTACATGTGCAAGTAAGCCTGTACGTGGCAAGCTACGAAGTTAGGAGTGTTCACCAAGTAAGTTGAACGGATAGGAGTGTCACCGAAACGCAAGTGAGAGCATGTGAAACCACCTGATTTCTTAGAGTCGTATGAGAAGTAAGCCTGGCAGTGTTTGTTTGTGTTATCACCGATAATCTTCACTGAGTTCTTGTTAGCACCTACAGTACCATCAGCACCCAAACCGAAGAATTTAGCTTCAAACATACCTTCGCCACCTACGGCGATTTCTTCCATCTGAGGAAGAGAAGTAAATGTAACGTCGTCTACGATACCCATTGTGAAGTGGTCCTTAGGCATAGGCAATGCCAAGTTTTCGTAAACTGCCAAGATCTGAGCAGGAGTAGTATCCTTAGAACCCAAACCATAGCGACCGCCGATGATTTCAGGAGCATCTGCCTGACCATAGAAACAGTCTTTAACGTCGAGATACAAAGGTTCACCGTTTGCACCTGGTTCTTTAGTACGGTCAAGAACTGCGATACGTTTTGCAGTCTTAGGTACAGCAGCCAAGAAATGTTTAGCTGAGAACGGACGATACAAGTGAACAGCAACCAAACCAACTTTTTCGCCCTGAGCAGTCAAGTGGTCGATTACTTCGCGGATAGCTTCTGTTACAGAACCCATAGCGATGATAACGCGGTCAGCGTCTTCTGCACCATAGTAATCGAACAAGCCATAGTTGCGACCTGTAATCTTATTGATTTCTTTCATATATTCTTCTACGATAGCAGGAACTGCATCATAGAAACCATTACCTGCTTCTCTGTGCTGGAAGAAGTGGTCTGGGTTTTCAGCCATACCACGAGCAACCGGGTTGTTAGGAGTCAGCTTGCGATCGCGGAATTCCTGCAAAGCTTTCTGGTCAACCAGAGGAGCGAGGTCTTCGCTTTCCATCAATTCGATTTTCTGGATTTCGTGTGATGTACGGAAACCATCGAAGAAGTTCATGAAAGGAACGCGAGATTTGATAGTTGCAAGGTGAGCAACACCAGCCAAATCCATAACTTCCTGAACTGAACCTTCAGCCAACATAGCGAAGCCAGTCTGGCGGCAAGACATAACGTCCTGGTGGTCACCAAAGATACACAAAGCGTGAGATGCCAATGTACGAGCAGAAACATGGAATACGCATGGCAAGAATTCACCAGCGATTTTGTACATGTTAGGGATCATCAGCAACAGACCCTGTGATGCAGTATAAGTAGTTGTCAATGCACCTGCCTGAAGAGAACCGTGAACAGCACCTGCTGCACCACCTTCAGACTGCATTTCTTGAACTAAAACAGTTTCGCCGAAGATATTCTTACGACCTGCGGCTGCCCATTCATCTACATGTTCTGCCATTGTAGAAGATGGAGTGATAGGATAGATAGCAGCTACTTCTGTGAACATATACGAGATATGAGCAGCAGCTTCATTACCATCACAAGTGATAAATTTTTTTTGTTTAGTCATACAATTACTAATTATAATTAGTTAATAAATTTCTTTGATATACTTAGATATAACAATTTTCTGAAGTCGGTTATGGGGATGTTGACTGACTTAGTATAAGAATCCGAACATCCATAAAGGAATTTGGTTTCCATGACCTAATCCCATCTTATGCATTGCGTAGAAGACATCTGGGTTATTTTTGAATTTGCATCCTTCAGCGCAGATTCTGAAATGCAGATTGTCGTCTACCAGGAACGAAGTTCCTTTTTCCCCTTTATTGACTTTATGGTCTTTCCATAATGCATTGACAAAGAACGTATCCAATACATCTTGTTCTTCCACTTTGACTGGATAGATGCTGTACATCAAGCTAGTGTTATGCATCATAATTTTAGCCGGTTTTTTAGGAAAAGATTCACCTTTCGGATAAACCAAGTTAATGAGTCGTGCGTCATCAAGGTATTTGATATAGTTCATAACCGTAGCGCGAGAGGTGTGTATCTCTGTAGCCAACTGGCTTACGTTAGGTGCACCCGGTCCGTCAACTGCCAACAAATATAGCAATTTTTTTATCTTTGACAGATATTTTAGCTCAATTTGTTTGATTAAAAGAATATCTACCTCTATCATCATATTCATCGTCTTTAGGAGGTTCTCCGAGAAGTTCCTTTTTTCGAGGAAAAACGGATAGAATCCATGGTGAATATAGTCCTGCAGGTAGTGCAGCGGGTTGATATGAGGGAGAATTGTCTTTGCTATATGTTCGTGGTTGTTCAGAATCTCTTCCAATGTATATGAAGAGAAATGATTTCCTGTCTGTAAGTTCAGGAATTCACGAAATGAAAAGCCTCTCAGATTGTAGGATTTAACGATGCCGTTGAGCTCGGGATTTTCTTCCTTGAGTCTCATTACTGACGAGCCTGTGAAAACGATTTTCAGGTTCGGGTAAAGTTTGTGGCAGAGTCGGAGTTCCTGGCTCCAGTTGGCTAATTTGAAGACTTGGTCGATCAGGAGAACTTTTCCACCTTGTTTTACAAATTTTCCGGCGAAGTCAACCAGACTGTTTTCTGAGAAGTAGAAATTATTCATGTTGACGAATAGGCATGAGCGGTCGTTTCCGAACTTTTCTTTCGCATACTGCAGAAGGAAAGTTGTTTTTCCCACGCCTCGTGTACCCTTAATGCCGATGAGTCGGTCGTTCCAATCAATCTCATCCATCAGGTCTCTTCGTACGGGTGCGTTGGTGTGTTCGACCAAATAGCTGTGTGTTCTATAAAATGTTTCCATAAAATCTTTTCTACGTTGCAAATATACGAATAATTCATAATATTGCAATCCGGAGATAGCAAATTTTCTTTTATAACATTATCTTTCCTCTATGAAACAGCAAGTCCATCCCTATCTTGATGGCTCTATTC
>SAMEA104404106__coassemble_599_pt1 | contig 35251 bp, 26 predicted proteins | sample SAMEA104404106__metabat2_low_PE_044 | metagenome-assembled genome bin SAMEA104404106 (sample SAMEA104404106) | Balaenoptera acutorostrata
AAGAGCAAGACAGAATTATAAAGATTAACATCGAAGAGGAAATGAAGTCGTCGTATATCGATTACTCAATGTCAGTAATTGTAGCGCGCGCCCTCCCTGATGTGAGAGATGGTTTTAAGCCCGTGCATCGCCGTATATTATATGGTATGATGGAACTGGGAAATACTTCTGATAAACCATACAAGAAATCGGCAAGAATAGTAGGTGAGGTTTTAGGTAAATACCATCCACACGGTGACTCTTCAGTATACGGAGCCTTGGTGCGTATGGCTCAGGACTGGGCAATGCGCTACCCACTCGTAGACGGTCAGGGTAACTTTGGTTCAGTGGACGGCGATAGTCCTGCTGCTATGCGATACACCGAAGCTCGCCTTAAGAAGGTAGGAGAGGAGATGATGCACGACCTTTATAAGGAGACTGTAGATTTCCAGAATAACTTCGATGATACCCTTCAGGAACCGACTGTTATGCCTACTCGTATACCAAATCTTTTGGTGAATGGTGCTTCTGGTATTGCTGTTGGTATGGCAACAAACATGCCTACTCACAATTTGGGTGAGGTTATTGATGCCTGTGTGGCCTATATTGATAATAACGACATCGATATTGACGGCTTGATGGAGTATGTGAAGGCTCCTGACTTCCCAACTGGTGGGTATATATATGGTGTAAGTGGTGTAAAGGATGCTTATCATACAGGTAAAGGCCGTGTAATTATGCGTGCAAAGACTGAAATTGAGGCTGGCCCTAATCACGATAAGATCATCGTAAATGAAATTCCTTACAATGTTAATAAGAAGGAATTGATTGAAAATATTGCAGCACTGGTCAACGAAAAGAAGATTGACGGTATTTCTTACGTGAATGATGAGTCTGACCGTGAGGGTATGCGTATCGTTATCGATGTAAAACGTGATGCTAACGCTAATGTCGTATTGAATAAGTTGTTCAAGATGACTGCTTTACAGACTTCATTTGGTGTAAATAATATCGCACTGGTTCACGGTCGTCCTAGATTGTTGAACTTGAAGGATCTGATTAGCTTGTTCGTTGAACATCGTCACGAGGTGGTGATTCGTAGAACTCGTTTCGATCTTCGCAAGGCTCAGGAAAGAGCTCATATCCTGGAAGGTCTGATTATCGCTTCAGATAATATCGACGAGGTAATTCGTATCATTCGTGCAGCTAAGACTCCAAATGAGGCCATCGCTAACTTGATAGCTCGCTTCAATCTGGACGAAATCCAGGCTCGCGCCATCGTAGAAATGCGCTTGCGCCAGTTGACAGGACTGATGCAGGACCAGTTGCATGCTGAATATGAGGAACTTGAGAAACAGATTGCTTATTACGAAGAAATATTGACCAACGATGAACTTTGTAAGAAGGTTATCAAGGATGAACTGATTGAGGTAAAAGACAAATTTGGCGACGCTCGTCGTTCTGAAATCGTTTATGCTTCAGAAGAGTTCAATCCAGAAGATTTCTACGCCGACGACGAAATGGTTATTACTATTTCACATCTTGGTTACATCAAACGTACTCCATTGTCTGAGTTCCACGCTCAGAACAGAGGTGGTGTAGGTTCTAAGGGTAGTGAAACCAGAGATGAGGACTTCATCGAACATATCTATCCTGCAACTATGCACAATACTATGATGTTCTTCACTCAGAAGGGTAAGTGCTACTGGTTGAAAGTATATGAAATTCCTGAAGGCAACAAGACTTCTAAGGGTCGAGCTATTCAGAATTTATTGAATATTGACTCGGATGATGTTGTTACAGCATACTTGCGTGTTAAGAATTTGAATGATGCCGACTTCATCAACAGCCATTATGTAGTATTCTGTACTAAGAATGGTATAGTGAAGAAGACTTTGTTGGAACAGTATTCACGTCCACGTACTAATGGTGTGAATGCGATTACTATCCGTGAAGACGATAAGGTTATCGAAGTACGTATGACCAACGGTAACAATGAAATTGTCATCGCAAACCGCAACGGTCGCGCTATACGATTCCATGAAAACGCCGTACGTTGCATGGGTAGAACAGCTACTGGTGTACGCGGTATTACATTAGACGAAGACGGACAGGACGAAGTAATCGGTATGATCTGCATCAAGGATGCACGCAAAGAAACTATCATGGTGGTTTCAGAAAACGGATACGGAAAACGTTCAGACATTGAAGACTACCGTAAGACCAATCGTGGTGGTAAGGGTGTTAAAACATTGGCTATCACTGATAAGACTGGTGTGCTGGTAGCAATCAAGTCAGTAACCGATGATAACGACCTGATGATTATCAACAAGTCTGGTATCACCATCCGTCTGAATGTGGCCGAAGTACGAATCATGGGTCGTGCAACTCAGGGTGTAAGACTGATTGACCTTGAAAAGCGCAATGACCAGATTGGTTCTGTATGTAAGGTAAGTTCAGAACCTGAGGCAGATGAAGACGAAGAAGGAGTAGTAGCAGAGGGTAGTGCTGAAGCTACAGACTCGGCAGATGCCCCAGAAACAGTAGAAACCAACGAAGAAGAAGTTGAAACTGAAGAAGTTGACGCAGAGGAAACCGATTCAGAAGAATAAGAAACAAAAAAATAAAAGAGTAGGGTACTAGCCAATTACGGCCAGTACCACACTCATTCTACAAAGCATAAATTTGTAAGCGAAAGATTTGTATTACTTAATTTTATAACATTATGAAGAAAATTTTATTTTCAGCAGCTTTGTTCTTCACTGCATGCACTGTATCAGCACAGGAAAGTGTAGTAAAAGAAGCAAAATCAGCTAAAAATGATCCTGTTAAAGCAGCTCAGATTATTGAACCAGCGTTGACTGATCCAGCAACAGCAAACGATCCTCAAACATGGAAATTAGCAGGTGAATTCCAGAAAGCTATCTATGATGCAGAAAACATGAAATTGTACATCCCTGGAGGCAATGAAAAAGCCGACACAGCTAAATTGTACAATAGCTTGGTTAAATTGTTCGACTATTACTTCAAATGTGACGAAGTAGAACAAGCAGCTGTAGCTAAAGGCGAATTGAAGAAAGCTAAATTGAGAAAGAAACTTTCTAAGGAATTGACTACTGTACGTCCTAACTTGACAAACGGTGGTATCGATGCAATCAACGCAGGAAGATATGCAGACGCTTTGAAATTCTTTGGTCTGTATGTTGACGCAGCAAAACACCCAATGTTTGAAGATGTTGACGCTATCCAGAACGATACATTGGTTCCAGTTATCGCTAACTATGCAGTAATGGCAGCTAACGCATTGAAAGACAATGCATCAGTTATCAAATATGCTGAAGTTGGTAAATCACACAAAGAAGAAGGTTACCGTGCTTTGATGGGCTTGGCAGAAGCTTATGGTAAAGGTGAATTCCAGGACTCAACTAAATGGTTGGCAACAATCAAAGAAGGTGTTCAGCATTTCCCAAAACAGGAATTCTTTGTTGGTAGCTTAATGGACTATTATATCCAGAGAGGTGAAATCGATTCAGCACTTGCTGACATTGATTCTTTCATTGCTCTTAATCCATCTGCTTATTTTATGTATGTAAAGGGTATTCTTCAGTATGAAAAGAAAGATTATGCTTCTGCGGAAGCTACTTTCAAACAGCTTATCGATAAAAATGATGGTTTCGTAGCTGAAGCTTATTCTAAGATTGGTGACTGTTATTTCTTCCCAGGTCAGGATATCGAAGAAGCAAATTCTAACTTGACTATCGATGACCCTAAGTATAAGGAAGGTGAAGAAGCTGTTAAGAAGGCATATGAAACAGCTCGTCCTTACTATGAAAAGGCTAAGGAACTTGCACCGGACAACAAACAGTTGTGGGGTCAGTTCTTGTTGAGAATCTACTGGAAGCTTAACAAGGCTGAATATGATGCTTTGGAAAAAGAATTGGGCTATTAATCAGTAGCTAATTATCAATAGAAGGGAAGAAGTCCTGTCGGTTAGTTCGGCGGGACTTCTTTTTTGTACCGGTTTATTAATAAAATATGATGCAAAATATGATGTAAAAAAGTGTAATTAAACATAATGCTGATTATGATATAATAATATATATATAGAAATAATTGATATTATGTTTAATTACAGTTTGTTTTTTTATGTGGACTAGTGTATTTTAAATGATTCTTATTGATTGATTTTTAGTCTTCTCTCCTTTTATTTTATCCTTTTCTTATTCTTTTTTGTTCCCTATTAGCTTGAATTTCTTTATTTTACATGTGATTTATGCTCCCTGTCCCTTTCCTTGGTTCTTGTCCTTTGTCCCTTTCCTTGGTTCCTTTATTCGTTTCCCTTCATTGGTTCTTGTCCGTGTGCCTTCATTGTTCTTGTTTCCGTCTTTGGTTTTCGCTCTTTTTATTTCTGTCCTTGGTTGTTTTTTTTATTTTATTCATTTATTTCCAGCTCTTCCTTGGTGATATCCTTTTTGCGTTTAAACCTGCTATTTCCTCTGTAGAAATTTCATTAGGTTCGTTTTTTAGCCTTTATAGGATTCATGAGAATCGAAAATTTCAGCATATCTGGCAAGTTGTGCGTAAATTTGCGAAAAATGATCAATAAAAAAAGGACTTTGCAAGTGGGAGGAATAAATCCACTTCTTACAAAGTCCCTTTATAATATTTGATTTCTTTTATCAAGAACGAAGAATCAAATCAGAATCAGACTGATTGTGTTTCTTGAATCAGATTAGTTAAATTCCAAAAATCAAAATTTGGTGTGCAGTTTGTCCAAGATATGACGCATACGCTCATACGTTGTAATTCGCGTAGGAACAAGCGGCAAACGAAGTCTGTTCTCAATCATACCCATCATATTCAGCATAGCTTTCACACCTGCAGGATTTCCGTCGACGAATAGCAAGTTGAATAATTCAGTAAACTGATGATGAATAGTCAGCGCATTCTGGTAATCACCACTCAAAGCCAAGCGAGTCATTCTGCTGAATTCGCGTGGGAAAGCGTTACCAATAACTGAAATCACACCCACAGCTCCCAAAGTAATCAAAGGGAATGTAATTCCATCGTCACCAGAAATCACATCAAAACCTTCAGGCTTATTCTTGATGATATCGTCCATCTGAGTAATATTTCCAGACGCTTCCTTGACAGCCACGATATTATCGAAATCGCGAGCCAGACGCAATGTTGTTTCAGCAGTCATATTTACGCCCGTACGACCTGGAACATTATATAACACAATAGGAAGTCTGGTAGCTTCTGCTATTGCTTTATAATGCTGATAAATACCTTCTTGTGAAGGTTTGTTGTAATAAGGAACCGATGCAAGAAGAGCATCTACACCTCTTAGATCTTCATTTTTCACGTAATCTACAACAGTCTGTGTACAGTTGCTGCTAACGCCCAACAAAATAGGAATTCTACCATTTACACGTTCTATTATACGATTTTTAATTTCTTTCTTTTCTTCAGCCGTCAATGTAGGTGTTTCAGCGGTTGTTCCTAGAACACAAAGAAAATCAGTTCCGTTTTGCAGCTGATAATCAGTGAGCTTCATCAACGCGTTATAGTCTACACTTCCGTCTTCATTAAATGGAGTAATCAGTGCGACCCCCATCCCTTTTAATCTTTTTTGTACCATAAATGAACATAAATCATTATACAATAAGTGCAAAAATACAAAAATTAATTCAAAGAGCCGTCTATTTAGTTGATAAAAAGGCGGCTCCGAATGAATATTTTGTTGTGTTTTTTTTAAGATTCCCCTACTATACTCAGAAATTCTTCTTCATTTAATATTTTTATACCCAAATTGTTAGCTTTCTCAAGTTTAGACGGTCCCATGTTGTCGCCGGCTAAAATAAAGCTTGTCTTTTTGGAGATACTGCCCACATTCTTACCTCCGTGTTTCTCTATCATCGCTTTGTATTCGTCACGTGAGTGGTGTGTGAAAACGCCGCTGATTACGATGGACTGACCTTTCAGGGTTTCCGTATGGCCTGTCAGATCTTCCTCTTCTGCTTCTAGTCTGAGACCTGCTGCCTTTAGGCGTTCCACGAGCTCTCTGTTCTTTTCGTTCTGGAAGTATAGGATGATGCTCTGAGCTATCTTCTCTCCAATTTCGTCAACGTGAATCAGTTGGTCGAGTGTTGCTGATGCTAGTAGGTCGATGTTTTTAAAGGCTTTGGCTACTTTCTTGGCTACGGTCTCACCTACGAATCGTATTCCCAGTGCGAAGAGTACGCGCTCGTATGGAATCCGTTTGGAGTTTTCGATGCCGAGAATGATGTTCTTGGCTGATTTTTCACCCATGCGCTCTAGCGAACAAATATTGGCTTCTTTTAACTGGTACAGATCGGCTACATTATTGACAAGGCCTTCCTGGTAGAATTGGTCGACTGTTTCAGGACCGAGTCCTTCTATGTTCATGGCTTTTCTGCTGATGAAGTGTTCTATCTTTCCTTTAATCTGAGGTGCACAGCCTGTTTCATTGGTGCAGTAGTGTGCCGCTTCATCTTCGTAACGGATTAGCTTGCTACCGCATTCCGGACAGTGTGTGATGAATGTAACTGGTTCGCTATCCTTCGGACGGGTGCTCATATCGACACCTGTAATCTTAGGAATAATTTCGCCTCCCTTCTCTACATATACATTGTCGCCGATGTGAAGGTCGAGCGATGCGATGATGTCAGCATTGTGGAGCGATGCACGTTTGACAACAGTTCCCGACAACTGCACCGGCTCTAAGTTGGCCACTGGGGTAATTGCTCCGGTTCTTCCCACCTGGTAAGTAACCTTATTCAAACGAGTAAGCGCTTGTTCCGCCTGGAACTTATAAGCGATAGCCCATCGAGGCGATTTGGCCGTATATCCCAAGTTACGCTGCTGACGCGCCGAATTAACCTTTAACACGATACCATCAGTTGCCACCGGTAGATTTTTTCGTTCTACGTCCCAATAGTTGATAAATTCAAACACCTCATCGAGGGTATGAACCTTGCGCATGATATCAGAGATCTTGAATCCCCATTTAGCCGCTTCCTGCAGATTCTCATAATGACCATCGCATGGAAGATTCTCGCCCAACATATAATAAAGATACGCATCAAGTTTACGTGCAGCTACTACAGCCGAGTTTTGCGACTTCAATGTACCAGACGCAGCATTTCTCGGATTAGCGAACAAAGGTTCCTCACGCATCTCACGTTGACGGTTCAGTTCCTCGAAGACTTCCCAAGGCATAAGGATCTCGCCACGTATCTCAAAATTCTTTGGATAGTTGTCACCCTGCAGAACCAGCGGAATGCTACGAATCGTTTTCACGTTGTTCGTCACGTCATCTCCACGCACACCATCGCCACGCGTAACTGCACGTACCAACCTGCCATCTTCATACGTCAGTGAAATAGACGTACCGTCAAATTTCATCTCGCAGCAGATTTCAAAATCTTCATTCAGTAGTTTCTTCACGCGGTCATAGAATTCAGTCACCTCCGATTCAGAATACGTATTACCCAGCGAGAGCATAGGATATTTATGTTCCACCTGCTCGAAATTCTTATTAATATCGCTACCCACGCGCATGGTTGGCGAACTCGGATTAGCACATTCAGGATGCTTAGCCTCCAGGTCCTGCAACTCACGCATGAGTTTATCGAACTCTTGGTCGGTAATGACCGGTGCGTTTAGGATATAATAGTTATGATTGTGCGCATGCAGTTCAACGCGCAACTGTTCTATTCTTTCTATTTCAGTCATGCTGTAAAATTTCTATAAATCTTATTAGAAAGCAAATTTAATAAAAAACATGATACGCGGCTCTTAAAGTCCCGAGGATAATTAGTACTTTTGTAGAAAAATAATAAAGACCATATGAGAATAGATATTATAACCGTTTTACCCGAGATGCTTGAGGGCTTCTTCAATTGCTCTATCATGAGTCGTGCGCAGAAGAAAGGCATCGCAGAAATTCATATTCATAATTTGCGTGATTATGCTTATGACCGTTATCGTAAAGTAGACGATTATCCATTTGGCGGATGTGCCGGAATGGTGATGAAGATTGAGCCTATCGATCGTTGTATATCTGCTCTGAAAGCTGAGCGTGATTATGATGAAATAATATTTACAACCCCTGATGGCGAGCAGTTCGACCAGCCGATGGCGAACACGCTTTCTATGGCGAAGAATATTATGATTCTTTGTGGTCATTTTAAGGGCATAGATTATCGTATCCGTGAACATTTCATCACGAAGGAAATTAGTATTGGTGATTATGTGTTGACCGGTGGCGAATTGGCGGCTGGTGTTATAGCTGATGCTATCGTTCGTGTTATCCCGGGTGTGATTTCGGATGAGCAGTCGGCTTTGTCGGATTCTTTCCAGGATAATTTATTGGCTGCTCCTGTGTATACTCGTCCGGCGGAATACAAAGGTTGGAAGGTGCCGGATGTGTTGCTGTCGGGACATGAAGCAAAAATTCGCGATTGGGAATTCCAACAGTCGCTAGAACGTACTAAGCGTCTTCGTCCGGATTTGTTGCAGGACAAGAAAAAGTAAAGTGGAAACTCGAGATGGCGAGATTCCGAAAACAATAAAAACATCTTTTGAAGAAAAAGGTGTCTTTTAGGTGAAAATAAAAACGTCAAGTTCTTTTACTGTAGAAAGAGACTTGACGTTTTTTTTATTCTGAAGTGCTAATGTCAATAAAATTCACATCAGCACTTATTGTTATCAATGTTTGAAAACGCATCTGTTTAGAGAGCGATTATACTTCGAGCGCGCCAATGATATCGCGAACAGAAGAGAATCCGTGACGATCCAAATAATCGTTGATTCCCTGAGCTACCTTCACAGTGATAGCAGGGTCGATGAAATTGGCAGTACCGATTTCAATAGCAGAAGCACCGGCAAGCATGAACTCTACGGCATCTTCCCAGTTCATTATACCGCCTAGACCAACAACAGGAATGTTGACCGCCTTAGCCACCTGCCATACCATACGGAGAGCGATAGGTTTCACAGCAGCTCCACTCATGCCACCAGTAACAGTTGACAAAACAGGACGTCGTTTTTCTGCGTTGATGGCCATACCTAGGAGCGTGTTGATAAGAGAGACGCTATCCGCGCCAGCACCTTCAGCAGCACGAGCAATTTCAGTAATGTCGGTAACGTTAGGAGATAGTTTTACGATCAACGTCTTGTCGTAAACTTTACGCACTGCACTCACCACCTCAGCAGCACCCGCAGTTGTCACACCAAACGCCATCCCCCCTTGTTTCACGTTCGGACAAGAAATATTAAGTTCGATAGCCGGTATGTTTTCTAGCTCATTAATGATAGCAGCCGTTTCAGCATAATCAGCCACATTAGAGCCAGAAACATTTACGATCATATTCGTATTAATATCTTTAATTTTCGGATAGATATTTTCCACGAAATAATGAACGCCCTTATTCTGTAAACCCACAGCATTCAGCATACCCATCGGAGTTTCTGCCATGCGAGGATAAGGATTACCTTCACGGTGATGCAGAGTAGTACCTTTAACGATGATACCACCTATTTCTTCGAGGTTGATGAAATCCTCAAATTCCAAGCCGTAGCCGAATGTACCCGATGCAGTCATCACCGGATTCTTCATGGCTAGCTTACCTATATTCACACTTAAATCTGCCATAACAATTTTTTGATATTAAATACGGGACCTTCTTTACATACACACACGTGACCTTCGTCGGCTGTTTTTTCTACACAGCACAAGCAAGCTCCAACGCCGCAAGCCATTGTGTTTTCCAAAGAAACTTCACACTCTATGTTTTCTGATTTTGCATACTTGGCAACAGCCATCATCATCGGCTTAGGGCCGCATGTGTAAATCATGTCGAAGTGTTTTTCTTTAAGAACGCTGTGCATGGTTACATAACCTTTTTCGCCCATGCTTCCGTCTTCGGTAGTTGTGTATACATCACCGAATACTTCGAACTGATCCAACTGCAGCAAGTCGTTCTTAGAGCGGGCGCCCAATAAGAAGATTGGCTTGATGCCTTTCTTTAATAAAGCTTCACCCAGGTAAAGCATAGGAGCTGTACCCACGCCGCCGCCTACGAGCAGTACGTTTGTTTCTGTAGAATCAGGAAGCGTAAAGCCATTACCTAATGGAAGCACCACGTTGACCACGTCGCCTTTTTCTACGGTAGCCAGTTTACGAGTACCATCGCCAACCAGCTGCACAAGGAACCAGAGTTCGTTTGTTTTTCTATCTACATAGTTTATTGAAATAGGGCGGCGCAAGAAAGTAGAGTTAGAGCCGTCGATACGAATTTCGGCGAACTGTCCCGGGAGCATTTCTGGGAGCGGTTCATCCTGGGTCAATTTAATAAGTACATAGTTTGCGTGCAAACGAATGTTCTCCTTGACCGTCAAATCTAAAATGTATTTCTTCATAAATAAAATAGGGTAAATTCGTTGTATATGCAAAGATACGAATTTACCCTAAATTTTTAGCAAAAACTAGCGGTGAGCTTTCACTGCTTTGTTATTTTTCTCCTTTAAAGACTTGGTAGGTGCCGTTATCAAAGAAAATTCTTATTTCAGTAATCTTTGGTTGTGGCTTTTCGATATACCTAACTTCTTCTTTGACAATTTCTTTAATACCTAAAGCGGGATCGGCTGATGGGTTTTCCTTGCGAAATTCATTTCCATTTGTATAGTTGGTCGCATATTCGGCATTCTCAGTGGTGTCACTCAAAAGACCGATTCCTGATATTACTCCTTCTGTACCTGAATTGACTTCCATTTCGCCTTCGCCGTTTAAGAGCCAGTAAAGGTTGACATATGGACATGCCTTGTGTATACGCGTTACTACATCTAGGCTTGGCTTGTTGCGTCCGCTAAAGATGTGTGACAGGGAAGAGGTGGAGATTTCTATCTTCTCAGCGAACTCGGCGTTGGTGAGTCCCTCTTTTTTCATTATTTGGGCGATTCTATCTTTCATTTACAAATGGAATAAGGATTTTTTAGTTGTTACAAAAGTAATCTAAAGAATTTATAAATGCAAATTTACGTGTATAAAATTAAACTATACATATGTATTGATGTATGTACGCAATTGTACACATATGTATAATTACAGTTGTAAAACTGCCTTTATTTTTGTTTAATACAAATGTGTAAAATATTGGGATAAAGATGTATATGCCTTATAAAACGGCTTAAATTCATGTAAATACTCGATATTGTATGTAGTTATGTATAAATGTTAAAGTAAGATACGGGATACATTGTTAAAAAAGCTGGGTATCAAGCGATTAGTCTAGTTAAAGTAGGTTCTATAAATATACGTTGACATTTAGATGTGTAACTTTATAATTGTGTAATTACTTGTACTTCATAGGTTTACAATGTTACATGGAGACTTATTGCTCTTTACATAACTCCAATTGTATATACATTTACATCTGTAATGTTACAAATGTAGTGTCTAATATGTTTACATCTGTACAATTGTGATAAACACTCCCCCTTCTTCCCTACTCTTTTGTTTAGATATGTCCAGGTAACATTTGTAAGGGATTGGTTATTGTCCAAGTGTTTTCTTAGGTGTGCTTCATGAGTTTTGTACTGCTTTTCCGTTTCGTTTCTCGGATTTTTAAGAATTGAGAATTTGTGAGCGATTACCAGATTCTTCTCAAATTTTCGATTCTCAGCGTTCCAGTTTTAAGGCTTATTTTTCTTTCTTTCCCTCCATTTTCATTAATGTCCCCTCTTCTTTATTTTTCACCTTTACCTGAATTTTCTCTCACTTCTTTTCTTTTAGTCTCACCGTTGTCTCACCGTTGTCTTACCTCTATACTTCTCTCCAATTCCATCATCATGCTGTGCTTTCTCTCCTTCTAATTCCACCATTGTTTTCCTTTTCTTTACTCCAATCTTACTGTAGTCTCACCTCTAATTTTACTATAATCTCATCATTATTTCTCCTCTTTATTTCCTTATTTTCTCATCTTTATTTTCTCTTTACTTTCTTTTACTTTCTCAATAATTTCCCTTGTTTTCAAGCTTCAATTATCATCTCTTATTTCCAGAATTCAGCCCAAGTTGAAAAAAATCTAGCAGAATTTGAAGGGAACCCTAGAAGATTCCAGTCAAATTCTGCTAGATTTTAGAACGTGTTTACAGGCCCGCTGAGGCACAACATAAACACCAATTATAACCATCATCGATGATTATTATCTCAAGATTTATGAAGTAATAGAAACATCAAATTTAATGAAGAATGAAGTAAACAAGCTCCCTCAAGAGGTCGCCACTGCTCACAGAAGAGTTGCCCAAACCCTTCGATTTTGCATCACATTCTCTGATTGCCGTAATGATATGCATCACCTTTACACCCGAGTATTTCCCCATACCTTTTAAGTAATCTTTGGCCTGCCAAGGACTCTTCAGACCCAAGAAAGTTGCCACTCCCTGTTCACTTTTCTGGGGTGCATAATACGCAACCATTAGGTTTGAATAGTAAGCAAAAAGGAATCCGAGTGTAGCTTGCAACGGATTGTTTTTAGGATTTTCGGCAAAATATTTTACTATACGATTGGCCTTCATCACATCCTTTTCGATGAGTGCATTCTTCAATTCGAAGTTGTTATAATCTTTGCTGATTCCTATGTTGCGCTCTATTTGTTCGGGGGTAATTCGGTGCTGTCCTGGTGCCAGAGTAATGATTAATTTTTCTAGTTCGCCGACCATTCTGCTCAGGTCAGTTCCTACAAATTCTGTCATCATTTCAGAAGCTTTTGGCTCGATTTCTACCTTCTTTCTTTTCAAATATGATGTAATAAAACCGGGAACTTGGGCGTCTCGAAGTGGCTTCGATTCGAAGACTATTCCAACTTTTGCTATGTCGGCAGCCACCTTTTTTCTCCGGTCTATCGTTCCATGTTTGTAACAAAGAACGAGTACTGTTGATGAAAGTGGCTTCTGAAGATAGTAGCTGAGTTCCTCAATTCGGAGAAGTTTTTGGGCTTCTTTTACCACCACAACCTGGCGCTCCGACATCATCGGATAACGTTTGGAAGCATTGACTACCGTCTCAATTTCTGTGTCCAGACCATACATAATTGTCAGGTTAAACTCCTTCTCTGTTTCTGTCAGTGCGTTGTCCAGAATGTAATCTGTAATCTGATCTATATAATAATCTTCTTCTCCCATCAATAAATAAACAGGAGCAAAGTTCTTATTCTTTACTTCTCTTATAATATCTTCGTATGTGGTTTCCTTAGCCATAATAAACTCTTTAATTGTTAAGAAATTTTGATAAAACACAAGACATAATCTTCGTTTATTTGTGCGAATAATTTGAAAAATCTTGTCTTTTATCTACCGTTTACTTGTCGAATTTTAAGTGCTTGACGGTCTTCTTTCCATTAATAATCATGCGTAGTGCATCGATGCCTATCTCTACATGTTCATGAACAAAATTGGTTGTAACCAACTGGTCGCTCTTCTCTGTTTTTACCCCCTCTGGAACCATTGGCTGGTCGGATACGAGTAAGAGTGCACCGGTAGGAATGTGGTTGGCAAATCCTGTTGTGAAGAGTGTGGCTGTCTCCATATCGATGGCCATAGCACGTGTCTTTCTGAGGTAATCTTTGAAGGATTCATCGTGTTCCCAAATACGGCGGTTGGTGGTGTAAACAGTACCCGTCCAGTAGTCGCGGGAGTGGTCGCGGATGGTTGAGGATACTGCACGCTGAAGCATAAAAGCAGGTAGAGCTGGTACCTCAGGTGGGAAATAATCGTTCGATGTACCTTCTCCTCTGATGGCCGCAATAGGCAGGATGAAGTCCCCTATTTCGTTCTTTTTATTGATACCTCCGCATTTGCCTAGGAACAAACAAGCCTCCGGTTTTACGGCGCCTAAAAGGTCCATAATGATGGCCGCATTCGGGCTTCCCATACCGAAATTAATAATTGAAATTCCCTCCGCATGAGCCGACGACATATTAGCATCAAGTCCTACAACGGGCACATTCATAATCTCTGCAAATATCTCTACATACTTATTAAAATTGGTAAGAAGGATGTGTTTTCCGAATTCCTCTATTTTACATTTAGTATATCTAGGTAGCCAGTTAGCTACGATTTCTTCTTTTGTTTTCATTATCTTTTTGTATTTTTGTGTAACATATAGAAATAGATCACTAAATGCAAATGTACGAAATGTTGCCCTTAAACTTACCACCAGCGTCGTTTAAAATAGTAAACAAGGACGGAAAAGAATCGATTTTTGATATTTTAAGAAAGAAGTATGTTGCTCTAACTCCCGAGGAGTGGGTCCGTCAGAATTTTATTAATTATTTGTTGAATTTTAAGGGGTATCCTAAGGGACTTCTGGCTAATGAAATCCAAATTAATTTGAATGGTACGAAGAAACGATGTGATTCTGTGTTGTTCAATAGGGACCTTTCTGCGCGTATGATTATAGAGTATAAGGCAACTTCGGTGCCTATTACGCAGCACGTTTTTGATCAGATTACTAGGTATAATATGGTCCTGAAGGTCGATTATCTCATCGTGAGCAATGGGCTCAATCATTATTGTTGCAAGATTGATTACCTTACAGGAAGGTATCAGTTCTTGAAGGATATCCCCAACTACGATGAGCTTTAATTGGGTCTTTCAGCGTTATAAAAGGTTCCGTTTTTATGACACCTTATAAACTAAATTACCCCTGCTACAGTCATGTAACAGGGGTAATTTTTGATGTATTGGTTTATCAAACCTCAATAAAAAATCCTTGTCTAGTGATACACCAGACAAGGATTTTTATTTATCTTATTCAAGCTATTTAAGCATTAAACCCAAGATTAAGATCTAGATCTTCTAGATTCCTTCTTTTCAACTGGCTGTTCAGGAGTAACACCTGCCAATTCAGGGTCAATCATGATACGACCACAATATTCGCAAACGATGATTTTTTTGCGCATACGAACATCCATCTGCTTCTGAGGCGGAATCTTGTTGAAACAACCACCACATGCACCACGCTGGACGTAAGTAACACCCAAACCATTGCGAGAATTCTTACGGATACGTTTGAAAGCCGACAACAAGCGAGGTTCGATAGTAGTTTCCAAAGCCTTTGCTTTTTCTCTCAATTTTTCCTCTTCCTGCTTAGTTTCAGCGATGATTTCATCCAATTCGTTCTTCTTTACTTCCAAGTCTTTCTTTCTTTCCTCTAAAGCAGTGACACTTTTAGTGATTTCTTCTTCCTTAGATTTGATGTTTGAAGTAAATTCTCTGATACGTTTTTCGCACAATTCAACTTCCAGGCTCTGGAATTCGATTTCCTTAGTCAGTACGTCGTATTCGCGGTTATTGCGAACGTTGTCCTGCTGCAATTTGTATTTATCGATAGAAGCTTTAGCTGATTGGATATCAATTTTTTTAGTTGCAACATCTCCTTTCAGCGAGTCAATTTCACCGTGGATTTTTTCGATACGAGTAGTAAGACCTGTCACTTCGTCTTCCAAGTCCTGTACTTCCAAAGGAAGTTCACCTCTGAGTGTCTTAATCTTATCTATTTCAGACAACATAGTCTGCAACTGATAGAGTGATTTCAATTTCTGTTCTACACTCATTTCTGTAGGATCTTTTTTTGCTTCTCTTGCCATAATAATTACAAGTATTTAATAGGATTTGTATTGATACGGGTCATTTGAATTTCCAGTGTCGGGAACAAATCCTTTAAGATTGAAAAAAATATTTCTTTTGTATATTGTTCACTTTCATAATGACCTATTTCAGCTACTAATATATCGTGTTCGTAGTAGAAATAGTCGTGATATTTAACTTCGCCAGTTATGAAAACATCGGCATGGGCACCTACTGCTTTAGATAATAGGAAGGCACCTGCACCGCCGCATAGGGCTACCTTCTGAATCAGTCGTCCGTTGAGGCTGGTGTGTTTTACGCATCCTACCTCGAATGTCTTTTTGATGCGTTTCAAGAAGTCGGTTTCTGTTTCAGGCTCGTCCAACTCACCCACCACGCCGGCTCCTACCTGCATCCACTTGTTTTGCAGTGGGTAGAAATCGTAAGCTGGTTCTTCATACGGATGTGTAGAGATCAAAGCTTTTTCTACCGCTTTCATTTTAAATCCTGGAAGAATGGTTTCGATTCGTGTCTCCTCTTCATGATGGAGCTCGCCTATTTTTCCACAGAAAGGGTTGGTATTTTCTTGAGCACGGAATGTCCCCGTACCATCTAGATTGTAACTGCAAGAATCATAGTTGCCGATACATCCGCAGCCAGCTTCAAAGAGCGCTTTGCGTACCTTGTCAGCTTGATCCTTAGGGACAAAAGTAATCAGTTTCAAGAGCGAGTTTTCTTTAGGCTCTAGGACGCGTAGTTTTTTCAATCCTATCTTTTCAGCAATCTTGTAGTTGACTCCCTGCGGAGCATTATCCAAGTTGGTATGCATAGAAAAGACTACAATATCATTCTTGATGGCCTTCATGATACATCTTTCCACATAATCTCTTCCCGTGAGCGATTTATAACCACGGAAGATTAGCGGATGATGCGAGATGATCAAGTTATACCCTAATGTAATTGCTTCGTCTACGACTGCTTCAGTAACGTCTAGACACAACAAAGCCCCTGTAGCTTCCGCGTCTGTCAATCCTATTTGCAGGCCAGCATTATCAAATCCGTCTTGCAAAGGCAGAGGCGCGAACATCTCAAGGGCATTAACTATTTCCTTAATTTTCATGTTCTGCGAAAATTTTCATGCAAAGATAACAATAATTTTGAAAAGAAGAAGTATGATAAGGTAATTATTATTTTATTAAAATGTGAAAATCATTTAAAACGAAAAAATCCCGGACAACTCGAGAGCCGTCCAGGATTCTTATAATGATATAGGATATTTATTAGTATGCACGAGCAAACAATACGCGGCGTGCAGATGGTTTACCTGTAAGCATATCCACACCCGGAGTAAGGCTTTCTTCGTCGGCGTCGAAAGGTAGGCAGCGGATAGTTGCCTTAGTTTCTTCTTTGATACGGTCTTCTGTTTCAGGAGTTCCGTCCCAGTGAGCCAGGATGAAGCCACCCTTTTCAATCTGTTCCTTGAATTCTTCATAAGTATCTACCTTAGCGATGTGTTCGTTGCGATACTTCAAGGCTTTCTGGTAGATGTTTTCCTGGATTTCTTCCAACAGATTCTTAACGTATTCTTCGATGCCTTCGCATGATACTGTTTCTTTTTCCAGTGTATCACGACGCATTACTTCCATAGTGTTGTTTTCCAAGTCGCGGCCACCCATAACCAGACGTACTGGAACACCTTTCAATTCATAGTCGGCAAATTTGAAACCTGGACGCTTGTTGTCTGCGTTGTCGTACTTAACGGTAACACCCATTTCGCGTAATTTGGCTGCAATGCCTTCTACCTTTTCGTTAATCTGGTTCAACTGTTCGTCGTTCTTATAGATAGGAACGATAACTACCTGAATTGGAGCCAAGTGTGGAGGAAGAACCAAACCGTTATCGTCAGAGTGAGTCATGATTAAAGCACCCATCAGACGTGTAGAAACGCCCCATGATGTAGCCCATACATAATCCAACTTGTTGTTTTTGTCCACAAACTGTACGTTGAAGGCTTTAGCGAAGTTCTGTCCCAAGAAGTGTGATGTACCGCACTGAAGTGCTTTACCGTCCTGCATCAAACCTTCGATAGTATAAGTATCCAAAGCACCAGCGAAACGTTCGTTGGCCGATTTTACACCCTTCACAACTGGTACAGCCATGAATTTTTCAGCGAAATCGCCGTAAACATGCAACATCTTCTGTGCTTCTTCTTCAGCTTCATCACGTGTTGCGTGAGCTGTATGACCTTCCTGCCACAAGAATTCAGCAGTACGGAGGAACAAACGAGTACGCATTTCCCAGCGCATTACGTTGGCCCACTGGTTGCACAAGATAGGAAGATCGCGGTATGAGTTAATCCAGTTCTTATAGGTACTCCAGATGATAGTTTCAGAAGTTGGACGAATAATCAATTCTTCTTCCAATTTAGCAGCAGGGTCAACGATAACGCCCGAACCATCTTCTGCATTTTTCAGACGATAGTGAGTTACTACCGCACATTCTTTTGCGAAACCTTCTACGTGTTCAGCTTCGCGGCTTAAATATGATTTTGGAATCAACAGCGGGAAATAGGCATTCACATGACCTGTAGCCTTGAACATATCGTCCAATTGGCGCTGCATCTTCTCCCAAATAGCGTATCCGTAAGGCTTGATGACCATACAGCCGCGCACGGGCGACTGTTCAGCAAGGTCAGCCTTTACAACTAAATCATTGTACCATTGAGAATAGTTCTCGCTTCTTTTGGTAAGTCCTTTTAATTCTTTTGCCATAACTTATGTTGTATTATATTTATATTCAATTTATGAGCGTGCAAAATTAATAAAAAACGCACTTATAGCCTACTAACAAAGGAAAAATCTCTGTTGGTAGCCTAATTTATTTCTGATAATCGTAATACCACCAGTATGTGTTGCCGTATTCTCGGCGCATCTGATTTTTTTCTTCTTTGCCTCTCTGCAGACCTGACTGACGGTGTTTGTACGCTTCATATTTCTGTAGAAGTGTGCTATCGGTGGTAGCAAATGGATAGTCTGGATGATTAGTCTGGTGTATTAGAATGGCTTCCTTGAAATGGGTAGGCATAGTATCGCCTGGCTCAAAGAAGTCTTCGACTGCCTTGGCGAATGAGTCAACTTGTTTTTTCAGAAGCAAAGCTGAGAGGTAGTAATGGAGTGCGGTGTGTTTCCCCTTATCTTCATAGCAGAGTGTATGCAGATAGTTGAGTTTACCTTCGCCGTTATACGGACGAGCTCCTAAATGATCATAGATTGAGTCGTTGGTATAACGGAGGGTCATTAATGAATCCTCTGGGAAGAACAGTCCGTTAGCACCGTAGTACTGTGGGTACGTGAATAGTCGTTCGCCTAGTTGTCCACTTTTTGACATGGCTAGGGCTCGTAGTGCTGTAAGTGTCTGACTTGCATCGTATGAGCGTTCTCCTACTCTCAATGCTAGTGCACAATCTTGTTCTCTTAAATAGCGTTCTGCTTCCAATTCGTGATGAAAGTTTGCGTTGGCATTACCCATGTTCAATGTTGTTACACAACCTATTAATAAGAAGAATAGGTTGCTTCCCATTAGTTTGGTGAAGGTAGCATCAGTATCCAGTTTGACGTGCAAGGTTTTTTTGCACCAGAAGGCGATGCCCAGGAATACCACCAAAAGTATGGGCAGTAGCCAGAGCCACATTGCATTTCCGCTATTTATGTACACATCTCTTTTTATGTCACTTATAGCCATGAGCACAAGGAATGCCGGGACATATGTGAGTGAACGATATTTGCCTTTGAATGATACCAGCGCATTGACACCCCATGATAAAAGCAATAAAGTCAGCGTCATGACTAGCGCACTTGCCATTGGAGAAAAGTGTGTCTTGCCCTGAGCCAACGAAAAATGGAGTGCTTCCAAAACATCGCGTTGGAAGACAAATAAATAGACGAAACTGAATATAGAAAACAAAAGGCCGCACACAAAAGTCTGTATGCGTACGGCCTTCTGATACATTGAATTTATTTTATTCATACACCTTTAGTCATGCGTTTCAAAACAACTGCAGAGCGTGCTGGTATATAAAGCTTCAACCATTCTTTCTTCTCTTTTGCGTAGAGTGGATCTGCGCATGTGAAGTGACGAATTGAGTCGTCTGAGAAGCCGAAACCACCAAATTCTTTGTTATCGGTATTCAAAATTACATCGTATGCGCCTCTTGGTACTAAGAAACCGTAGTCTGTAAATGAGCGTGTCGGACTGAAGTTGAATACGAAAATCAGGTCTTTTCTACGGTATGCCAGTACTTGGTCGCCGTCGTTGTGCCAGATTTCTATAATGTCTGTCTTCTGAAGGTTTCTTACGTCTTTGATGACATCAAGCATTGCTTTGTCAAATTTACCTAGGTATTTGTAGCACAGTTCTTCGTTGTCTACGAGGTTCCACTGGCGACGTGCGTATTTGTATGACCATCCGTTGCCTTCGCGTGGGAAGTCTATCCATTCCGGATGTCCGAATTCGTTACCCATGAAGTTCAGGTAACCACCGTTGATGGTTGATGAGGTGAGTAAGCGAATCATCTTGTGGAGGGCGATACCGCGCTGTACTACTCCGTTTTCATCGCCAATCTTGAAGTGCCAGTACATGTCGGCGTCGATTAAGCGGAAAATGAGTGTCTTGTCTCCTACCAGTGCCTGGTCGTGGCTTTCGCAATATGAAATGGTCTTTTCGTCTTTGCGTCTGTTGGTTACTTCCCAGAACATGCTGGATGGTTTCCAGTCTTCGTCTTTCAGTTCTTTGATGGTCTTAATCCAGTAGTCTGGAATATTCATGGCCATGCGGTAGTCGAATCCGTAACCGCCATCGGCAAATGATGCTGCGAGGCCTGGCATACCTGAAACTTCTTCGGCAATGGTAATAGCGCGTGGGTTTACTTCGTGAATCAGCTGGTTGGCTAATGTCAGGTAGCAGATAGCGTTATCGTCCTGGTGACCGTTGAAGTAGTCGCCGTAGTTGCAGAATGCTTCTCCTAGTCCGTGGCTGTAGTATAGCATGGAAGTTACACCGTCAAAACGGAATCCGTCGAAACGGAATTCTTCCATCCAGTATTTGCAGTTGGATAATAAGAAGTGGATGACTTCGTTCTTACCGTAGTCGAAGCAGAGTGAATCCCATGCTGGATGTTCTCTTCTGTCGCCTGAATAGAAGTACTGATGAGGATCACCGGCAAAGTTGCCCAATCCTTCCAGTTCGTTCTTAACGGCATGAGAATGAACGATATCCATGATAACAGCGATACCCATCTGGTGAGCAGCATCGATCAACTGTTTCAGTTCTTCTGGAGTACCGAAGCGTGATGATGGAGCGAAGAAGTTAGATACATGATATCCGAAGCTACCATAATAAGGATGTTCCTGGATAGCCATTATCTGAATACAGTTATAGCCGTCAGCCTTTACGCGAGGTAGGATGTTTTCACGGAATTCATTGTAAGTACCCACTTTTTCAGCATCTTGTCCCATACCGATATGGCATTCGTAGATGAGTAGAGGGCTTACGTTTGGAACAAATACTTTCTTTCTAAATTTGTATGGCTTCTTAGGGTTCCATACCTGAGCACTGAAGATTTTTGTTTCTTCGTCCTGTACTACGCGGTTAGCCCAAGCTGGGATACGTTCACCGCTTCCGCCTTTCCAATATACTTTGAGTTTGAAGAGGTCTTCATGGTGCAGTAATCCTTCAGATAGGTTGATTTCCCAAACGCCAGTATTCTTTTTGCGTTTCAGTTTGTAATTACTTTGTTCTTTCCATTCATTGAAGTCACCAACCAAATAGATAGCTGTTGCGTTTGGTGCCCATTCACGGAACGTCCAACCGGTTTTTGTACGATGCAGACCGAAATACAGGTGGCCTGATGCGAAGTCGCTTAATGTCTTTCTACCAGCAAGCTCTGTAATCTTAGCTTTTGCATATTCGTGACGGCCAACTATTGCGTTAGCGTATGGCTCTAACCACGGGTCATTTTTGATGATGCTCAAAACTTCTACTTCATCCATAGTATCATTTTTTATTTAGACATGAACATTTTGTTTCTTATAACTACAAACATACAAATTTTCTTTCTATAATACTAGAAAAATGTTAGCTTTTTATTGGCTTTCATCAAATTATATGTATGTTCTTTTAAAAAGATGTTTATTTCTTTGTTTCTAAGAGTCGTCCGTTTCTAAATGTTCCTTTTCGGATGACTTTTCCTTGTGCGTCGGTTTCGGTGAATTCTCCGTCTTTTTTTCCGTCTTTGAAGGTGCCTTCATAGATGATTCCTTTTTTATCTACTAGGGTTCCTTTTCCGTCTTCTTTTCCGTCTTTGAATTCGCCTGTATAGGTTGATCCGTCGGTGGTTTTCAAGACTCCTCGTCCTTCGGCTCTGTCGTTTTTCCACTGGCCTTCATATGTGTCGCCGTTGGCCCAGTGGTATATGCCTGTGCCTGTGCGTTGGTTTTGTTTCCATTCGCCGGTGTATTCGGCTCCGTTGGCCCACTTGAAGGTTCCTTGGCCTTCTTGTTGTCCGTTGAGGAAGTGTCCGGTGTATTTGTCGCCGTTGAGAAAGCTGTAAACGCCTTTGCCTGTGCGTTCTCCATCGGCGTAATCGCCTTCATAGCGTTCTCCATTCTGGAATTGGTATACTCCTTTGCCGTGCTGGACGTCGTCTCTCCAGTCGCCGTGGTAGATGTCGCCGTTGATGTATTTGAATGTGCCTTTTCCGTGGCGCACTCCTTCTTGCCACTGGCCGGTGTACTGCGATTTATCGCCCCAGACCATTATTCCCTGGCCGTCTTTGAGGTCATCTTTCCACTCGCCTTCATAGCGTGAACTATCTTTCCAGGTGTAGGTGCCTTTGCCGTTGCGCTTGTCGTGATACCAGTTGCCGGTATAGATGTCGCCGTTGTAGTAGTGCATGGTTCCCTCTCCTTCTTGGTAGTCTTGGTGCCACGAACCCTCATAGCGGTTATTGTTCATGAAGTAATAGGTACCTATTCCGTGTTGTTGGTCTTGATACCAGTCGCCTACGTATTTTTCGCCGTCGCTGAAGAAGTATGTACCTTTTCCCTGTCGTTTTCCTTTCACGTATTCACCTTCGTAGATGTCACCATTTTTGAAAATCGTCTTTCCTTTTCCGTTGGGTCTTCTTCCTTTAAGTTCGCCGGTGTATTCAGCCCCATTTTTAAATTTGTGGTATCCTAATGAGAGCTGTGCTGAAGCTGATGTGCTTCCTAGCGTCAGTAGTGTCCACAAGATATAGGTGTATTTTTTCATCTTTAGTAGTTATCTGTATGATTGTGTTAGTTACTTGCTCTAATGCGTTTTATGCTTTTATGATTGCTTTTTATGTTTCAGTTTTTCTTTCCTGCTACTACTTCTATCAGTTTTTCTTTTACGAAATATCTCTGTGCCAGTTCTTGTAGTCGTTCGGCGCTAGCTTCGCGGATGGATGTTACTGAGCGTTCGAAGAAGTCTTCTTTCAGGTTGCCTGTTTCTATGAAAATCCATGCGTCTGATAGTGAGAAGGCTTTTTCGTAGGCGCGGCATAAGTCGCCTAGCATGTAGCTTTTTACCATGTCGAGTTCGTGTCCGGGGACTTTCTCGTTGCAGAGTCGGTCCATTTCGTTGTAGATTTCCTGTATCAGTGGCTCAACGTACTGATTGTCTGTTTCGGTGCTGATTCCTAGTATGCTGCATCTGGGGTATGACAAGAGTCCTGCGACGATTCCGTAGGTGTATCCTTTGTCTTCGCGGATGTTGGACATGAGTCGGCTGCCGAAATAACCGCCAAACAGGGTGGTCAGTACGCGGAGGTCGAGGTGGTCTTCGTGCTCTCTTTCAGGGGCAAAGCATCCTATCTTAATAGAACTTTGTAGGGCGTCTTCTTTCTCTATGAACACGCGGCGTACGTCGGCTGGGTGTGGCTCGAAGATGGGGGTTGGCTCTTTGGGCAACTGGTTTCCCCATGGTTCCGCTCCGAAATGTTTTTCGATGCAGCTGACTACTTCATCGGTTACTTTTCCGGAGATATAGGCCGAGCAGTTGGCTGAACTGTAGTACTTACTGTAGAAACTGCGCAGGGTTTCGGCCGAGATGTGGTCGTAGTCTTCTAGAACGGCAAATTGTCCCAGTGGGTGCTCGTTGCCGAAAAGTAACTGGTTGAGTCGTTTGCGTGCCAGAATGTCTACGCGCTGGTTGTTGACCATGAAGTGGTGTTTGTTCATGTCGATGACAACTTTCAGTTCGTTCTCGGGGAACGTTGGTTCTTTGATCATCGATGCCAGTACTTCCATGGTCTGCGGAAAATACTTACCCAGTGAGTATAACGTCACGAATCCGCAGTTGACTGAGGATGAGAGGTCTAGCCACGCACCATAGTAGTCGAGTTTTTCTGCTATCTCGGCCGATGTAAGTTGCTGGGTTCCTTCACGCAGCATGCGGTTGGTAAACATAGCTTGCAGCGGCTGAGTCTGTTCCAACTGTCCGCTGTGTATCAGCAAGTCAAATCGCACCACGTCCTCGCTGCCGGCATTGATTATATTCAAAGGCATGCCGTTGGACAAGACCTGGCGTTCGGGTTTAGCGATAGAGAAATGAGCTATCTGCTTGATAGAAGGCGCTTTAGTTCTGTCTAGGGTCATACATGTCCTTTCTGTTCTTGCAGGAATTTTTCAGCGCGAGCCAAGTCCTGTGGTGTGTCAATACCGATTGTTTCTACGTTGCTGATACCCACTTTGATGGTGTATCCGTTTTCCAACCAGCGGAGTTGCTCGAGCGATTCGGCTAGTTCGAGTGATGACTGTGGAAGGGATGTAATCTCTTTCAGAACATGGGCGCGATAGGCATACAGACCGATGTGTTTGTAGTATGTATGACCGCTAAGCCATTCTTGTTTTTCTTTGTTGCGCTGGTAAGGTATGATAGAACGACTGAAGTAGAGGGCTTGCATCTGACTGTTAACTACCACTTTAGGCGAATTTACATTCTCTAGAGCATCGAATCCGTCGGTTGGGACGAATGGTTTTACCAAGGTAGCTATCTGAGTTGCTTCGTCGTTGAAGCATGCCTTGATAGCTTCCAACTGTGAGCGCTGGATGAATGGCTCATCGCCTTGGATATTGACGATGACGTCGAATCCCTCTCCAACTTTCTGGAAAGCTTCATAGCAGCGGTCGGTTCCACTCTTGTGATTCACTGAAGTCATTACCACCTTGCCGCCGAAAGACTTAACGGCTTCTTCGATGCGTTCGTCGTCGGTTGCCACATAAGCGTCATCTAAGATGCCACTTACCTGTTCATATACTCGTTGGATTACTGGCTTTCCACCCAATACCGCCAATGGTTTGGCTGGGAATCGTGTGGATGCATATCTTGCGGGAATGATTCCTATAAATTTCATAATTTAATAATTTTTGTATCTTTGCAAATTTATAAAAAAATCATAACTTTGTGTGTTAAATAATTAGAATTATGCATATAAATCATGGCTGTTTGGTGTGTCTTGGTTCAAATTGTCAAGCAGAATTTCATCTTAAGAATGTTGAACGAGAATTGAACCGGTTGTTTCACATGGTTCGAATGGGAAAAATCGTGATAACAAAGGCTGAAGGGGATGTCGTGCAACCGGATTATATGAATCAGGCGGTTAGCTTTTCTACTGATTTGCCTGTGGAGGAGGTAGAGATATTGCTTAAGCAGATTGAAAAGGACAACGGTCGCACGGCTGATGACAAGTTGAAGGGAACTGTTCCTTTGGACATTGACTTGCTGAAGTATGATGAGGTTGTACTGAGACCCGGCGATTTAAAGAAAGACTACGTGAAACAAGCCATAGCAGAGTTGCTCTAATCACATTAAAAAATCCTCCCAGTCGACGACCTGTCGCGACCAAGAGGATTTAGATGTTGTTTACCAAAAAATATCGATGATTTATCGATAACCATGCTTTGTCATCAGCCATTACCAACCGATAGATAAAACCTATCAAAAGAAAGTAAAGCATTGACAAACATTATATTATCGGTTTGTCTAATCAAACAATCAACGAAGCGAATTCAGAGATCTGATAAGCGCTTCATCCTTACCGATAGCACGTAAAGCCAGCCAGCTCAACACAATGTTAACAAACGGCAGGCACACACTCCACGATGGAGTAAACGTGTTAGACTCTTTCAGCATATACACAAACACAATCAGTGTAATGTAATAACCCACCAAAAGAATCATATTGAATAAGCACAGACGAATCTGCAACATACGTTTCTTATACAAGAAAATAGTACCAAGAGCAATAGTTGCAGACACCATCTGGATAGCAAATAACGCCCAAGGCTCATAAGAAACAGAACCATCAGCAGCAGTAATCGATAAATTAGTCATCTCATTGATAGCAGACTCCGGAGTGATCAGACTACCCAGAGGAGTAGAAATCACAATCACGGCCAATACTGCAACAATCAGTAAATAAACAGTCTGTATGCGTTGAATCATGATAGCTAATTTTAAAAGTGACTACTAGTATTATTCGAGTTTACCTTTTTCCTTAGCAGGATTTCTGTAATAAACTTTGTCTTCAGTGAACTCCTGAGTAGCAATCAATGTAGGTTTTGGAAGTTTTTCGTAGAAACGTGAGATTTCAATCTGTTCTCTGTTTTCGAAAACTTCTTCCAAATTGTCATTGTATGAAGCGAATTCCTGTAATTTCTTAGAAAGTTCGTTCTTCATTTCCACAGAAATCTGATTTGCACGTTTACCAATGATGGCTACTGATTCGTAGATGTTGCCAGTTTTATCAGCGATATCAAGCATATCGCGAGTAATAGTAGTAGACGGAGCATTCGTTTTCTTGTAATCCATAATTTGTTGTTAATTATAAATAATATGTTTAATATTCTGGTTTATTCTTCCTCTACTTCTCCGGTGTCAATGTAACGATTGGCTACCTGGAAGATTTTTTCGACTTCCTTGGTGTATTTGCTCTCAGGGAATTCGTTCTTGAAAGCATAATATTCGTCAACTGTCTCGCGCATACGTGCTTCTTTCTTTTCTAGGACACTTTCTCTGGCCATGTCGTACTTGGCTCTCAGAATCAGAATCTGAAGTTCTTCGCGCAATTTGGTGTATGGATAGTCTTTAAGGATATTTTCAGCTGTAATGATGGCTGCTTTATAGTTGTTACCTGAACTGCTGCGTGTTACGTTACCGGTATAGGTTCCGAGATTGTAGTACAACTTGGCCGACAGGTATTCTTTTTCTACTAGTTTATCCTGCAGCTCGTAAATCATGTTCTGAGCTGTTTCGTGGCGTTCGCTACCTGGGAAGTATTCAATGAACATCTGTAGTTCTTGGATAGCTTTATAGGTGCTTGTCTGGTCTAGACGTGGTTCTGGTGTGTCTAGATACAAAGCCTTCCCAGAATTGAAGCGAGCCAATTCTGTATAGATACCACGAGGATATGTAGTATAATACGTATTGAAATAATGCGAAGCAGTAACATAGTCGCCTTGGTTCATGTAGGTCATACCTAGCATGTATAAAGATTCTTCTCCGTACTGTCTACCTTTCATGATGGTAACTAGTCCTTCCAGAATGGTGGCAGCCTTTGTAAGTTGTCCCTTAGCGAAATATGTCTTTGCCGCTTCGTACTGATAATCGTAGTCTGTACTCTTAAGCACAGTATTATACTCTCCACATGAAGACAAAACTCCAGCGGAAAGAAGCGCCATTACAATATATTTTTTCATATTTTACAATAAATAGTTCTGCAAAATTACTCTTTTCCACTGAATAATACAATAACTTAGGCAATTTTTATATTATTTTTCAGTACTGATTTCCGCTGAAATGAAAAATTGTGTATTTTTACATTCCATTTTAATGCTTTCACTATGAAATTTGAACTAATCTCTGATTATAAACCTACCGGCGATCAGCCTGAGGCGATTGCTCAGCTTACTGAGGGGGTGCTCTCTGGTGTGCCCGCGCAGACGTTGCTGGGGGTTACGGGGTCTGGTAAGACTTTTACTATTGCTAATGTCATCAAAAACGTGAATAAACCTACGCTTATTCTGAGTCATAATAAGACGTTGGCGGCGCAGCTTTATGGTGAGTTCAAGAATTTCTTTCCTAATAATTCGGTCGAGTATTATGTCTCGTATTATGATTATTATCAGCCGGAGGCGTATCTGCCGTCTACGGATACGTATATTGAAAAAGACTTGGCTATCAATGATGAGATTGATAAACTGAGGCTGGCGGCTACTTCTGCCCTTCTCTCTGGTAGAAAGGATGTGGTGGTTATTTCTTCTGTATCATGTATTTATGGTATGGGTAATCCGTCCGACTTCTATAATAATGTGATTGAGGTGAAGTGTGGTAAGAAGATTGACCAGAATGTTTTTCTGCGTCGCTTGGTGGAGAGTTTGTATGTGCGTAATGATATCGAACTGAATCGTGGTAATTTCCGTGTAAAGGGTGATACGGTCGATATTTATCTGGCGTATACTGATCATCTGCTGAGGGTGATTTTCTGGGATGATGAGATTGAGTCGATTGAGGAGGTGGAGCCTATTTCGGGGCATCGGATGGGGTCGTATGAGGAGTATAAGATTTATCCGGCCAATTTGTTTATGACTACGAAAGAGAGTACTTTGCGTGCTATTCATCAGATTGAGGATGACTTGACTAAGCAGGTTGAGTATTTCGAGAGTATAGGGAAGCCGTATGAGGCGAAGCGTATTTATGAGCGTGTCACGTATGATATGGAGATGTTACGCGAATTGGGACATTGTTCGGGTATCGAGAATTATTCGCGTTATTTCGATGGACGTGAGGCGGGTACGCGACCGTATTGTCTGCTTGATTTCTTCCCGGATGATTTTTTGATGGTGATTGATGAGAGTCATGTGAGTATCCCGCAGATTAGGGGGATGTATGGGGGAGATCGTGCGCGTAAGGAGAATCTGGTGGAGTATGGTTTCCGTCTGCCGGCGGCTAAGGATAATCGACCGCTCAAGTTCGAGGAGTTCGAGGATATGTTGCACCAGACTATTTATGTGAGTGCTACTCCTGCTGATTATGAATTGGTTAAGAGCGAGGGTGTGGTGGTCGACCAGGTCATCCGTCCTACGGGATTGTTGGATCCTATCATTGAGGTTCGTCCGTCGGAGAATCAGATGGACGATTTGATGGAGGAGATTCAGCAGCGTATCGAGATGGGCGAACGTACTCTTGTTACTACCCTCACTAAACGTGCTGCTGAGGAACTCACTGAGTATTTGTTGGGTTTCAACATCAATACGGCGTATATTCATCATGATGTGGATACGTTGGAACGTGTGAAGATTATGGACGATCTTCGTCAGGGGGTCTACGATGTGCTGATTGGGGTCAACTTGCTGCGTGAGGGTTTGGACCTTCCGGAGGTGTCGCTGGTGGCCATCTTGAGTGCTGATGCTGAGGGTTTCCTTCGTTCTCATCGTTCGCTCACACAGACAGCGGGTCGTGCGGCGCGTAATGTGAATGGTAAGGTTATCATGTATGCCGATCGTATCACGGATAGTATGCAGGTTACCATTGATGAGACGAATCGCCGAAGAGAGAAGCAGTTGGCTTATAATGAGGAGCATGGCATTACTCCTCAGCAGATTAAGAAGGCTCGTACCAACCTCCTCGGTGCGTCTGCATCGTCATCACAGGAAACTGATAGGGAGCGTGTCAAGGCTCAGCCTAGGGCTTATACTGATGCACAGGAAGAAATGGTCTCTGCTGCCGATCCGGTTATTCAGTATATGAGTAAAGAGCAACTGGAACGCAGTATCAAGCGTACACGCAAGCAGATGCAGGATGCGGCGAAGAAGCTCGACTTTATCGAGGCGGCTCAGTATCGTGATGAGTTGATTCGTCTGGAGGATTTATTGAAGACAAAGTAAGCCTTTACTATGGAAACAAAGGCACTATATAAAATACAATTTTATGAAAACAATCTCATTATTTGCTACACTGCTCTTGGCTGCGGCTTCTACGTATGAGGCTCATGGAGAGGTGGGTAGAAAACTTTCGGTTCCGTCGCTGCAACAGCCGGAACGGTTCGCAGGTTATGACTGCGTGAATTTGCTAGATAGTACTTCGGTGACTGTCCAGCCTACAGGTAGTGGCGCTTTTGCCGTGTGTAAATCTGTACAGATTCTAAATACGAAGGGTGCGCTGGCTCATCGTGTGTTGAAGTATGATTATGACCCGCTCACTGCTCATGCTGTGTTTAAGTTTGTGACTGTACATAAGGCTAATGGTGATGTGGTGAATGTAGATGTGACTCGCCAGAAGGATTATGCGGCTCCTGCGCGCGCTATTTACTGGGGCGCTCGTCAGATTATGATTGAGGTGGGCCAGTTGGAAGTGGGCGATGTTATCGAGTATCAGATTGATAAGAAGGGTTTTACTTATGCTCTTCTCTCTGGCGCGGAGGATGATGAGTCGCGCTTTATTCCGCCTATGAGGGGGCAGTTCTATGATATTGTTCCGTTCTGGGTGAGTCAGCCTACTATTAAGAAGGTGTATAAGGTGAGTCTTCCTATGGAGAAGGAGATGCAGTTCCAGTTCTATCAGGGCGAATGTGCGTCTTCTATGCGTTATGAGAATGGCAGAAAGGCGTATACGTTTACGCGTACGGATGTGATGCCTACTAAGCGTGAACCGAATATGGTCGATTTCTTCGACTGTGCGCCTAAACTGATGATGTCTTCTACACCTCGTTGGGAGGATAAGTCGCTCTGGTTCAATAAGGTGAATGAGGATTATGGTAGCTTCAATGCTATTCCTGAGGCTCAGAAGAAGGTGGATGAGTTGATCAAGGGCAAGAAAACAGAAATGGAGAAGATTGCTGTGCTTACTCACTGGGTGGCCGATAATATTCGTTATGCGGGTATTACTATGGGTAAAGGTGAAGGATTTACTCTCCATAATTTGAAAATGAATTATACTGATCGTTGTGGTGTTTGTAAGGATATCGCGGGTACGCTGGTGGCGTTCTTGCGTATGGCTGGCTTTGAGGCTTATCCGGCTATGACCATGGCAGGTAGTCGTGTGGAAAGTATTCCGGCCGACCATTTTAATCATTGTGTGGCTGTGGTGAAGCTTTCTAACGGTACTTATACCCCACTCGACCCAACCTGGGTGCCTTTCTGTAGAGAGTTGTGGAGTAGTGCCGAGCAGCAGCAGAATTATCTGCCGGGTATTCCTGAGGGGTCTGATTTGCGTCTCACTCCGGTGTCTCCTGCCGAGAATCATTTTGTTCGTATGCATGCTGAAAATCGCTTGGATAAGAAGGGTACGCTGAAGGGTCAGTTTACTATTTCTGCTGAGGGTCAGTCGGATAGAAGTGTTCGCAGAATGTTTACTACAGGATGGCAGTCTAAGTGGCAGGACGAATTGGAAAGCCAGTTGCTGGCTGTTTCTCCTAAGGCGCGTCTGGTGAGTGTGAATTATGGCAGCAATCCGAAAGAGTATCAGAAGGCGCCTATCAAGATTACTTTCCGTTATGAGATTCCTGATTATGCGGTGGCAGGCGAAAATGAGATGTTGGTGAAGCCGATGCTGATGAATAATTTGTACAACTCGGTTAGATCGTATCTTTATATTAATACTGACTTGGAAACACGTAAGTATGGTTTCAAGGATGGATGTTCTCGTCTGGTCGAACTTGATGAAACGCTTCAGCTGCCAGCTGGTTATCAGTTGGTTACTGAACCTCGCAAGGTGAGCAAGTTTAGTGATGCAGCCGATTTTGAGGGTTCGCTGGTTCAGAAAGGTAGCAAGGTTCAGATGCATCAGAAGCTTACGTTGAAGAAGCGTGTTTATGAAGCTGCCGACTGGGATGGTTTCCGTGATGCGGTGACTACGCATAAGTCTTTTGGGGATTACTTAATCATTAAAAAATAAGGAGTAGAATTATGATTACTAAAATAAATAGATTCGCCCTTCTCTTGCTGGTGTTGTGCTGTACTTTGTCTGTATCAGCTGCTGTGGAGGCCGAATATAAGAAATTGGCGAAGACATGGACGCTTAATGCGGATGGTAGCCAGGAGTTTCGCTGTGAAATGGAGCTGCAGTTGTTTACGCATGCGGCTATGAATAGTATGTATGGCGAGAGTTTTATTGTTTATAACCCGCACTATCAGTCGCTTAAGATTAATGAGTCTTATACGCGACAGAAGGATGGCAACATAGTGAAGACACCTTCTAATGCCTTTGTTGAGGTGCTTCCGAAGGCTGCTGCTGATGCTCCTGCTTATAATCACTTGAAGGAGATGGTGGTGGTGCATACTGGATTGGAACTGGGTGCTACTATCTATCTGGATTATACTATTACTAGTAAAGCGGGGTATTTGTCTGAACTGGATGTGTTTGAACCGGTGCAGCAGTTGTCGCCTATTCGTGAGTGTTCGTTTAAGATGGTGACTCCGGCTGATAAGCAGTTGCGTTATACTTTTGCTAATTCGGCTGTGAAGGCTGTGGTGAAAGAAGATGGTGGTAAGCGTACAACTTCTTGGGTGCTTCGTAATGTTCCTCAGGTTTCTACTTCTTCATTTGTGAATGTTGCTAATGGCGATTTGCCTTTCTTGGCTGCTACTACTTTTGCTGATGCTAAGTCGGCTATGCAGGTGCTGAATAAGCAGATGGATGCGTCTGATGCGGCTGTTCAGTCGCTCGTGGCTAGTCTGACTAAGGATGCGAAGTGTGATAAGTGTAAGATGAAACAGATTGCGGGATTTATCGCTAATAATTTGTCAACAAGCGGTTTGTCGCTCAATCAGACTGGTTATCGTTTCCGTCCGGCTGCTGAGGTACTGGCAACTGCTTATGGTACTGAGGCAGAAAAGACTAATTTGATGGCGGCTATGCTTCGTGCGGCTGGTCTTAAGGCTGAAGTCTTGGCTGGTTATCCTTTGAAGGTTGCCGATGGCTTCGGATTGGCGGCTGTGAATCATTTGTATGTGGCTGTCGACGGACAGAAATATGTTTTTGCTATCAATACCCTCGCTCGTCCGCAGCAGGTTGTCTTTGGTCAGTCTCCTATATATAAGGTAGCCGACGGAACAACTGTGGATGTTGCAGCGCCTGCTCATTATCAGATTGTTGGCCAGCAGCAGCTTGCGGTTGCCGATGGTAAGTGGGTTATTAAGAATGAAGAAACTGTTGGAACTGATCTTCTTCCTTATTTCGCTGATGGTAAGGTTTCTAAGGAATCGAAAGTGGCTGTTAATGCACAGAATGGTTATGCTACCCTTGTCTTGAATGAAAGCGCCAATGGTCTTTCGGCACTTCGTTTCGGTCGACTGAATAGCAAGCGTGATGCTAATATCGTATTGCCGCGCTTGGTTGATGAGGCTTACACTTATCAGATTACTTGCCCGGCAGGAATGGAGTTGCGCACTCCGGCTGTGAAGAATGAAATTCAGAATGCCGCTGGTAGTCTGGTGATTGCTGTCGAAAAGAATGGTCAGCAGGCCACTGTTACTCGTTCGTTGAAACTTAATAAGCAGCTTTATACACCTGCTGAATTTAAGGCGCTTCGTAGCCTTCTGACCGCTTGGAGTGATGTCAACGGCAGAACGTTGCTCTTCTCTGTACAGTAAGAAATCTTTCTATACAGCGCATATGCAGTCTATCCATTATATACGCTAGGCTGATTAATTCATTCGTCCCACCGTCTGTTATCATGATTATCGATGACCTACAGTCGGTGGGATGCACTTTTATTTAACATCAATGAAGCTTTTTAACAAACTATTTATTACATTATTGAAGCCCCAGTTCCTTTTTTATTACTTTCTGGTGGCTATGATGGTGCCTAATCTGGCACTCTGTATTACAGAAGATTATTCGTTTTGGGCATGTCTGAGCAATCTGGTGTTGCCGGTGTCTTTGTATGCCTGCTTGTTTACGTTTCGCCGTCGACCTGGTCTGATGATTTGGATTCTTTTCCCGTTCGTGTTCCTGGCAGCGTTCCAGTTGGTCTTGTTGTACTTGTTTGGAAATTCGATTATTTCGGTCGATATGTTCCTTAATCTGGTGACTACCAATGCTAATGAGGCTATGGAACTTTTGGATAATCTCGTTCCTGCTGTTGCCGGAGTCTTCATTCTTTACTTGCCGGCTCTGTTCTTGGGTGGTTTTGCTATCCGTAGTTCTGAGACGCTTACTGAGCAGTTCCAGCAGAAGGTTCGGAAGATTGGAGGAATCGGTGCTGTGGTGGGTATTGCTTGGATTGGACTGACTTATGCTGTCGATCCGTTCTTTGCTGTTAAGACCGATGTGTTCCCTGCTAATGTATGCTACAATTCCTACTTGGCGGTGCGTCGTACTATTCTCACAGCCAACTATCCTGAGACTTCAAAAGATTTTAGTTTCCAGGCTATGAGCGAACATCCTAAGGATCAGCGAGAAATCTATCTGTTCGTCATCGGAGAAACTGGTCGTGCGCATAATTGGGGACTCTATGGATATGAACGAAACACTACTCCGTTGTTGCAGAAGCAGGAAGGCTTGATTGCTTTTACTGATGTGCTCACCCAGTCGAATACTACCCACAAGAGTGTGCCTATGCTTATGTCGTTGGCTTGTGCCGAAGATTATAATCAGATTTATCGGACGAAAGGTATGATTTCAGCATTTAAGGATGCAGGTTTCTATACTGCTTATCTTTCTAATCAGGACTACAACCATTCGTTCATCGATATCTTTGGTGAAGAAGCTGATAAGTTCTTCTTCTTGAAATACAGCAATTTACCAACAGAAGAAAAGAAGGATACCAAATTGGCAGAAATGGTGAGGGAGTTAATCAGTGAAGGACATCAGAAACTGTTTATCGTTCTTCATACCTACGGATCGCATTTCAATTATTACGAACGATATCCACAGTCGAGAGCTCAGTTTAAGCCTGATTACATTACGAACGTAACACCGAAGAATCGTTCCATTCTCATCAATGCTTACGATAATACCATTCTGCAGACCGATTTGTTCTTGAATGGGTTGATAGAGGAACTCCAGAAAGAAGATGCTGCTGCGGCGATGCTTTATACTTCCGATCATGGTGAGGATATTTATGATGACGATAGAAATCTCTTCTTGCATGCATCACCTGTTCCATCCTACTACCAGTTGCACGTACCTTTCGTGGTTTGGACTTCCGACGAATATCAGCAGTCGTATCCGCAGATTCCGGCTTCTCTGAAGGCTAATCGTGAGAAAGCTGTAGCATCCAATGCCACGGTAATTCATACCTTGCTGCAACTAGGAGGTATTCGCACCGTCTATCGAAACGACTCGTTATCGGTTGGTAGTGAACAGTATACAGAGAAGACTCGTTACTTCTTGAACGACCATAATCTTCCGGAACCATATAATCGCATAGGTATGGACGAAGAGGATTTCCAACAGTTCAAGTTGCATCAGATCAAAGAAACTTATCTTGATAACTGATACAGTACTTAACTTTATAAAAAAAAGAACTGCCAGCCGCTTGATAAAGCAGACTAGCAGTTCATGAAGTATATAGAAGTTAGTAATTAGTAGTTAG
>SAMEA104404106__coassemble_613_pt1 | contig 34928 bp, 25 predicted proteins | sample SAMEA104404106__metabat2_low_PE_044 | metagenome-assembled genome bin SAMEA104404106 (sample SAMEA104404106) | Balaenoptera acutorostrata
AAGAGGTAACAAAAAGAGCAACTACGGATGAGCAGTATTATGCTAATCTTTTTGCTCATGATATCTTGGAGTATTATTATGTTTGGAATGAGGAAATAGCTTCCGACTTGGCTAAATTAGATCCAGAAACAAATGTAGATCCTATAAAGACCGTATATGATATTAGGTACCATAAAGGGGACAAGGAAATAGATAAATGGACTACACTTATTAAGGATATGAAGAAGTTTCAAGACGGTGTGGCAGGTATAAGCACTACTTATGGATATCAGCCAATTACTTATCTTTTACGTAAAGGAAGTAAGGAGTGTATTTCGGCGGTTGCTTACGTTTGTAAAAATAGTCCAGCAGAAAAAGCCGGTCTGAAACGAGGGGACTTAATCTATATGATTAATGGTGAAAAACTGACTACTGACAATTACAAGGGGCTCTTTGATTCGTCTACTGTTACGATTTCTTTAGCAAAACTACAGAAGAGTCCTACAGGTGATGGTGGGTCTATCGTTCCTATTGATAAAGATGTTACGATGAACGCGGTTGAAATGTATGAAGACCCTGTTTTGTTAGACAGTATATATGAGGTAAATGGGAAAAAGGTTGGCTATCTCGCATATTCAAGTTTTGATTTAGCTTCAATACCTACGCTTATCAACATATCTAAGAAATTTAAATCAGAAGGCGTAAAAGAACTTATTCTCGACTTTCGTTATAATGGAGGTGGTTATGTGATTACTGAAAATGCCATGGCGTCTATGTATGCTCCCAAAAACTTTGTAGACGCTAAAGCTATCTTTGAGAAGGAAAAGTATAATAAGCAATTGACTAAAGAATTTAAGGATGAGGGTGAAGACACCTCCACACCTTTTAGGACAAATTTTGTCTTCAAGGATGAAAAAGGACAACTTAAGCAGTATAGCACAGAAGATGCTAATATCGGTATTGATAAAGTGTATGGAATAATAACTCAGAACACTGCATCGGCTTCTGAGGCTTTGTTAGGTGGCTTAATGCCGTATATGGATGTAGATGTCATAGGCACTCCATCACATGGTAAGTATTGTACAGGATGGATGGTATCTGCTGAAAAAGCTTATAAGAAGGTCCCACAGCCTATTAAAGATTGGGGTATTTATGTGATGGTTTCTATTTATCAGAATGCAAAAGGAGAAACTCCGTGTATGCCTAACGGTATGCAGCCTAATTTCCTTGTGGATGATGATCCTATGATGCCGGAGCAATTGGGCGATGTGAATGAAATCATGTTGAAAGCTGCGCTGCAACGAGCTGGAAAGGTTTATTCAGAGAATGACCTTAAATCGCGAGTTGGCAACGATGGCATTTATCAACAAGTTTATTCGCCTCAAAGAGTTAACTTTGGTAAACGTATTCTTTTATTTGATCAGTTGCCATGCTCACATAATCAGTAACTACTATAAAGAATAACAGAAGGGGGTGTATCGCAACATCCCTTTTTTTGTAAAAGCAAAAAAAACGGTACAACAGAATTGTACCGCATTACCACTTCACTTAAAAAAAATAGCTTCACAGGTATATTTGACAAACCGCTGTTTGTAGATAATTGTAAAACTTAACCTAATTTTTACAATTATTCATACGATTGATTTAAATACATCTTGCTAAAGATTGGTGATTTACATCACTGACCTTTAGTGACTGCCATTTGATTATCTCACGGGGACAGCTACTTCTCTAAATAAAGTACGAAATTTCAAATAGAACCACGAAATATAGCATACTTTTTATTCGTACGGAAAAAAACGTACCTTATATTTGTATATTAACTCTACTTTTAGTTAATTTGCCCTTACGCAGAGTTGGAATCTCTAGCCCAGCTCTGTCTCTTTTTTCGTAAAGAAAGCCTGTGAAGGTTGATTAAAAAAAAGGTAGTAAGTGTGCTCAACTTACTACCTTTTATTTTTTTTCGTTCGTACAGTTATCAGATTTTCTTAACCAAATCAGTAAATTCTTTTGCCGGTCTGAAGCAAGGAATGTCATGTTCAGGAACCACGATAGTTGTATTCTTAGAGATGTTGCGAGCTGTTTTAGCTGCTCTGTGTTTCAATGAGAAACCACCAAAACCTCTTAAAGTTACTTCTTCACCTCTCTGAAGAGATCCTTTTACTTCAACCATGAATGATTCAATTACACTCAAAACTTCTTCGCGGCCAACACCTGTCATGTTGGAAACCTGTTGTACCAATTCTGCTTTCGTCATGTCTAATAGCTTTATTATGAGTTGCAAAGATAGTAATAGTCATTGTATTTTCAAGCATTTTTTTAGTTATCACATAGTTTTTTTAGTTTTTTTTTTGAATTACGACCTATAATCACGACACCGAACCTTGAATGCCATGCATATTTGTTGAATATTTCTCTGAAACGGGGCGGCAAAAAGTAATCCAAAATAAAAAATATTGAATAAATTATTACTTAGCCTCATCGTATGTGTTGCGCATAAATATTATGTATAAAACATCTTTATATTGATTTTTAGGCATATATATAAGTGTGTGTTGGAATACATTCTATAATAAGATAAAAACGACGCCTTTATGTGTATTAATATGCAATACTAGATTTGGAACTTATTTATCTTTTTTATACTTTTGCGGCTCCATTTGAGACAAATGGTAAAAGGTGTTAAGAAAAAGATTGTTAAACTAAACGAAAACAGAGATTTTATGAAAAAACAGATGAGTCTGTTATTGGCCATGTTATTTTTATGCATTGGCTGGGTAAGTGCACAAGTCTCGCAGGTAAGTGGAACGGTCATCTCTGAAGAAGATGGTTTCCCTGTGGTGGGTGCTACTATTTTAGTGAAAGGTACTACAGTAGGTACCGTAACCGACATTGATGGTAACTTCGTAATTACTGGTGTTCCAAGTAATGCTACTACAGTGCAGGTATCATACGTAGGTATGAAAACACAAGAATTAACAATTAAGCCGGTACTGAATATTGTACTTAAGTCGGATTCAGAATTGCTGGAAGAAGTCATGGTTGTGGCTTATGGTGTAGCAAAGAAAGAATCGTTTACAGGTTCGGCTTCTACATTGTCTGCTAAAAATGTAGAAAAGTTACAGGTCTCAAATGTAACCAAGGCTTTGGAAGGTTCTGCTCCTGGCGTGCAGGTAGCTATGACTTCTGGACAGCCGGGTTCTAGTGCTACCATTCGTATTCGCGGTATTGGTTCTATCAATGCAAGCTCTGATCCATTGTACGTTGTAGATGGTATGCCTTATAACGGTAGCATTTCTGCTATCAATCCTGCCGATATTGAATCAATGACAGTATTGAAAGACGCTGCTTCTACTTCTTTGTATGGTGCACGTGCTGCCAATGGTGTTATCGTGATTACTACTAAGAAAGGTAGCTCTGAAAAAACACAGGTTTCACTCACTGCTCGTTTTGGTGTAAACATGCGTGGTATTCCAGAATATGATATCATGAAGGATCCAGGTGAGTACATGACTACTTTCTGGAATGTACTGAATAACAAGTTTGGTGATGGTGCTAAAGCTTCTGCTGAACTTTATAATATGTTGGGCTACAATCCTTATGCTTGTGCAAACAATCAGATTGTAGATGCTAATGGTAACTTGACAACTGCTCCTCTTCTTTATCATGATGATTGGGCTAAGGAAGCTATCAAGAATGGTACTCGTCAGGAGTATACTTTGAATGTTCAGGGCTCTAACTCAAAATCAAGCCATTACCTTTCATTGGGTTTCTTGGATGACGAAGGTATTATCCCTAACTCAGATTATAGCCGTTTGTCAATGCGTGCTAGCGGTGATTATAAAATCAACGAACACATCAAGTTGAACGGTAATATTTCATATGCTCGTGGTGAGCAGAACAGTCAGGCTATCTCTAGCTTGAACAATGCAGCCAATACTTTTGCATTTATGCAGATGGTAGCTCCTATCTATCCTGTTTATGGATATGATGCAGAAGGTAATCGTGTGTACGATGAAAACGGTAATCCGGTTTACGACTTTGGTGATGGTAAGTTTGGTGCGCGTGCGTTCAGTTCTAACCAGAATGTTGTTGCAACAGACGGTGCTAACATGAATCGTGTGTTGAGCGATAACGTAAGTGCTCGTGCTGGTATGACTATTGATATCATCAAGGGTCTTACTGCTTCTATCAATGGTGGTTACGACTTGACTTACTCTACAATTGACAAATTTATGACTCCTTCTTTCGGTGATGCAAATGCGTCAGGTGGTCGTGGTAGCAAATTCCGTCAGCGTAGTCAGAACTATACAGTGAATGAACTGTTGACTTACAAGTTCGATTTGAATGATAATCATCATTTTGATGTGATGGTAGGTCATGAAACATTTAAGTACGAATTCCAGAGCTTGTCGGCTGAAAAGACAAACTTCTTCGAACCTACAACTCCTGAATTTGACAATGCTATCACCATGTCTGGTATGGGATCATATACAGAAGGTCATGCTATTGAATCTTATTTGGGTCGTTTGAACTACGATTTCGCTGATAAGTATTACTTCTCTGCTTCAGTTCGTCGTGATGGTTCGTCGGTATTCCACAAAGACAACCGTTGGGGTACATTCTGGTCGGTAGGTGGTTCATGGCGTTTGTCTCATGAAAGCTTCATGGAAAACACCAAAGACTGGTTAGATAACTTGACACTTCGTGCTAGTTACGGTAGCGTAGGTAACGATAATATCTATTATCCAAATACATCAGTTACCAACTACTACGCATACAAGACACAGTACTCTATCGCAAACTCAGGTGGCGACTTCTCTGTAAGCAAGTTCTACCAGGGTAATCCAGACCTGACTTGGGAAACATCATACAACTTGAACGTAGGTATCGGTGCTTCTTTCTTGAACAACTTGGTCAACGTAGACTTTGAATTCTTCAACAAGAAGACAAAAGACATGTTGTACAGTGTTCCACAGCCAATGTCGTCGGGTGTTTCATACATCTCACAGAACGCATTGACCATGATTAATAGAGGTTGCGAATTCTCAGTCAACGTGAACATCCCAATGCCAGAAGACTTCCGTTGGAGCTGGACATTGACAGGTACACACTATACAAATAAGGTAACAGACATCCCTGTAGAAAAACAGAAAGACGGTATCACACACGGTGCTTTCTATAACATTCGCGAAGGTAAGAGCGTATACGATTTCTACTTCTACAAATATGCAGGTGTAAACGAAGCAGGTAAGTCAACATGGTACTACAACGAAGTAGACGAAAACGGCAACGAATTCATGGCTGTTACAGACAAACCAGAACAGGCTGATAAATACTACATCGGAACAGCATTGCCAGATTTCCAGGGAGGTATTACAACAGATTTTTCATGGAAAGGTCTTGACTTCTCTATCGCTACAAACTACCAGATTGGTGGTGATATCTACGACTCAATGTATTCAACATTGATGCACGCAGGTTCTGAAGCAGGTAGAAATTGGCACCGCGATATATTGAACGCATGGACTGAAACAAACACTAATACACAGATTCCATTATTGAATGGCGACCAGAACGCAAACGAGTTCTCAGACCGTTTCTTGATTAGTGCTTCATACTTCAACATCCGTAACATTACTTTGGGTTATACATTCCCAAAGAACTGGATGAAGGCAGCTCAGATTCAGAATGCACGTTTGTACTTCAGTGCTGATAATGTAGCTATGTTCTCTAAGCGTAAAGGTATGGACCCACGTCAGTATATCTCAGGTCAGTCGCAAGCAAATTATTCTGCTATCAGAAGCTTGTCGGTAGGTCTTTCATTAACATTCTAAACAATATTGAACTTATGAATTTAAATAACTTTCTATATAAAGGCTTCGTAGCTTGCAGCTTATTGCTGGCTACAAGCTGTTCTGATTCTTTCTTGGAAGAAGACCCGAATCAGTTTATTGATGAAGAATCATTGTCGGATGCGGTAGCTAAAGATCCTGCTAAGATTCAGGCTTATGTGAATGGAGCACACATGGATGTGTATTCAGGTGGTGACTATCAGTCAAGTCACGATGACTTTGGTATTCCTGCTCTTAAGTTGACTACTGATTTGTTTTGTGAGGATGTTGCTTATACTCGCGACCAAAACTTTTTCTGCTTTGATTATCAGTTGGATAACCGTTTAGGACTTTACCGTCGTCCAAACAGTACTTGGAATCAGTTGTATTCATTAGTTGATAAGTGTAATGCTATCATCTTGATGTTGAAACCGAAAGATGGTGCTAAGTTGGCCGAAGGTGCTGAATCTAAATTAGGTGAAGCTTATACCTTGCGTGCATATGCTTACTACTGGTTGATCAACATGTTCCAGCATGCTTATGGTGTTGATAAAAACGCTCCAGGTGTACCTGTAAAAACAGAAGACTCATACCGCGAAGAACGTGTTCCTGTAGGTGAAGTTTATACTCAGATTTTAGCAGATATTGAAATGGGTTACAACTACCTGAAAGGTTTAGGGTTCCATAACGGTAAGGTTGGTGTTTCTGAATACGCTGCTGCTGGTATCTATGCAAACATCTTGATGTTTACTGGCGATTATCTGAAAGCTGCTGAATATGCAGAAAAAGCAATCAAAGGTGGTTCTTTCAATACTAAAGAACAGATGTTGAGCGGTTTCAATAGCTTGAACTTGCCTGAAGTGTTGTGGGGTTATAAAGTAACTGAAGAAACTACTACGTTCTATGCTTCATTCATGTCGCATGTAGACCCATATATGATTGGTTATGGTGGTGCTGTTGGTTTCCGTAAGTTCATTTCTTCCGACTTGTACAGCAAGATTGCTAATACCGACGTTCGTAAGCAGTGGTTTGGTTACAATGAGAAATTTAATGTTGATAAGGTAAGCTTCAAGTTCGAACAAGATCAGAAATTGATGGATTACGTATCAAACAAGTTCCTCGATACTTATATTACACGTACAGGTGGTCCTTTCTTGTCGGATATCATCCACATGCGTATTGCTGAGTTTTATTTCGTAGCTGCTGAGGCTTATTACTTGGCAGGTAAAGAAGATAAAGCTTTAGATATGTTGGAAGATATCATGGAAAACCGTAATCCAGAATACGAATTCGAAGGTCATGGTCAGGATTTATACAATGAAATCTGTATCCAGAAGCGTATCGAAATGTTCATGGAGGGTTGCCGATTGATGGACGTTAAACGTCGTGGTGAAACTGTTGACCGTTCTACAAGTACAAATCATGCACAAGATTTGGAAATGATGAATGCTATTAAATATCCTTCAACAGATTATCGTTTAATTTTCCACATCCCTGTGAAGGAAATCGAAAATAATCCGAAGATTAATTCTGAAGACGATAATAAGTAATCTGTCGTCCTAAATATTAAATAAAAGCCTCTGAGAGCATTGCTCTTGGGGGCTTTTTAAGTATTGGATATATCCTTTTTTCTAAAGATTTTCATCATCCAGTTTTTTTTCTTATGTTTGTACTGTTTGCAAACACTAACGATAAATGAAAGAATTTGTTATATCAGAAGCACATACCGAAAAGGCTGTGCTGGTGGGATTGATTACTCAGTTCCAGAATGAACGTAAAACGAATGAATATTTGGACGAGTTGGCTTTCCTTGCTGAGACGGCAGGGGCTGAGGTCGTGAAGCGTTTTACACAGAAAATGGATTCTCCTAGCTCGGTTACTTATGTGGGTAAGGGTAAATTGGAGGAGATTAAACAGTATTTGCAGCTTCAAAATGAGGAGGAGGAAACTGAAATTGGTATGGTTATCTTCGATGATGAGTTGTCTGCTAAACAGCTGCGTAATATTGAAAAGGAATTGAATGTTAAGATATTGGACCGTACTTCGCTGATTCTTGACATCTTTGCGATGCGTGCTCAGACTGCGAATGCGAAAACGCAGGTGGAGCTGGCGCAGTATAAGTATATGTTGCCTCGTCTGCAGCGCTTGTGGACGCACTTGGAACGCCAGGGTGGTGGCTCTGGTGCCGGTGGTGGTAAGGGTTCGGTGGGTCTGCGTGGTCCTGGTGAAACGCAGCTGGAAATGGACCGCCGTATCATCTTGAACCGTATGTCGCTCTTGAAGCAGCGTCTGGCTGATATTGATACGCAGAAGAGTACGCAGCGTAAGAATCGTGGTCGTATGATTCGTGTGGCACTGGTGGGTTATACCAATGTGGGTAAGTCTACTTTGATGAACTTGCTGGCTAAGAGTGAGGTTTTTGCGGAAAATAAGTTGTTCGCTACGCTGGATACTACGGTGCGTAAGGTGATTATCGAGAACTTGCCGTTCTTGCTTTCTGATACGGTTGGTTTCATACGTAAACTGCCTACCGACTTGGTGGAATCGTTTAAGTCGACGCTCGATGAGGTGCGTGAGGCGGATTTGCTGGTGCATGTGGTGGATATCTCTCATCCTGATTTTGAGGAACAGATTCAGGTGGTGGAAAAAACAGTGGCCGACTTGGGTGCTGCTGGTAAGCCGAGCATGATTCTCTTCAATAAGATTGATGCTTATACCTATGTGAAGAAGGATGAAGATGACCTTACTCCGCGCACAAAGGAAAATATTCCATTGGAAGAGCTTATGAATACTTGGATGGCGAAGATGAATGATAATTGTTTCTTCATCTCAGCCCGCAACAAGGTCAACATAGACGAATTCAAGAACATCCTCTACAAGAAAGTACGAGAACTTCATGTCCAGAAATATCCGTACAACGATTTCTTGTATCAGACATACGAACCAGAAGAACAATAAAAAAACACTTCAGAGGTTCAACAAACCATAAAAAAGGTCGGAATCTATTCTTTTACAAATAGATTCCGGCCTTTTTTGGATTCTACAGAGTAATTAACAACCGTTTTCTGTCGAAAAAAGGTTCATTACTTAGCCTATTCCTTAAAAAACTTCGTAACTTTGTAGCTGGATAGAATCAAAAACGATTATAACGAATCAATAACGATTATAACTAATCAACTAATTTATAAATATATGGCAACACCCGAATTTAAGTATCAGCCAATGTTCGAAAAAGGACATGATGACACTGAGTACTATTTGCTTACAAAAGACTATGTATCAGTAAGCGAATTTGAAGGAAAACCTATCTTGAAAGTAGAAAAAGAAGGTTTGACTGCAATGGCTAACGCTGCATTCCGTGACGTATCTTTCATGTTGCGTCGTTCACACAACGAATGTTTAGCTAAGATTTTAAATGATCCTGAAGCTAGCGACAACGATAAGTATGTAGCTCTTACATTCCTTCGTAACGCTGACGTAGCTTCTAAGGGCGTTCTTCCTTTCTGCCAGGATACTGGTACTGCTATCATCCACGGTGAAAAGGGTCAGCAGGTTTGGACTGGCTACTGTGATGAAGAAGCTTTGTCTAAGGGTGTATACAAAACTTATACAGAAGAAAATCTTCGTTATTCTCAGAATGCTCCGCTTAACATGTATGATGAAGTGAACACTCGTTGTAACTTGCCTGCTCAGATTGACATCGAAGCTACTGAAGGCATGGAATACGAATTCCTTTGTGTAACTAAGGGTGGTGGTTCTGCCAACAAGACTTATTTGTATCAGGAAACTAAGGCTATCTTGAACCCTGAAACTTTGGTTCCTTTCTTGGTAGCTAAAATGAAGACTTTGGGTACTGCGGCTTGTCCTCCTTACCACATCGCTTTCGTTATTGGTGGTACTTCTGCTGAAAAGAACTTGTTGACTGTGAAATTGGCTTCTACTCACTTCTATGATAACTTGCCTACTACAGGTAATGAATATGGTCGTGCGTTCCGTGATATCGAATTGGAAAAGAAGGTATTGGAAGAAGCTCATAACATTGGTCTGGGTGCTCAGTTTGGTGGTAAATACTACGCTCACGACGTGCGTATCATCCGCTTGCCTCGTCACGGTGCTTCTTGTCCTGTTGGTTTGGGTGTTTCTTGCTCGGCCGACCGTAACATCAAGTGTAAGATTAACAAGGATGGTATCTGGATTGAAAAATTGGACTCAAATCCTAGCGAATTGATCCCTGAAGAAATGCGTAATGCTGGTGAAGGTGATCCAGTACGTATCGACTTGAATCGTCCTATGCCAGAAATCTTGGCTGAATTGGATAAATACCCTGTTTCAACTCGTTTGTCTTTGAACGGTACTATCATCGTAGGTCGTGATATTGCTCACGCTAAATTGAAAGAACGTTTGGATAAGGGTGAAGAACTTCCTCAGTATATCAAGGATCATCCTATCTACTACGCTGGTCCTGCTAAGACTCCAGAAGGTATGGCTTGTGGTTCTATGGGCCCAACTACAGCTGGACGTATGGACCCATACGTTGACCTCTTCCAAGAAAACGGTGGTTCTATGATCATGTTGGCTAAGGGCAACCGTAGCCAGGCTGTGACTGATGCTTGTCAGAAACACGGTGGTTTCTACCTCGGTTCTATCGGTGGTCCTGCTGCTATGTTGGCTAAGAACAACATCAAGAGCATTGAATGTGTAGAATATCCTGAATTGGGTATGGAAGCTATCTGGAAGATTGAAGTTGAAAACTTCCCTGCATTTATCTTGGTAGATAACAAGGGTAACGACTTCTTCAAACAGATTAAGCCTCGTTGCGCTGGAAAGTGCTAAGCTTATCGGCTCTGAATTGATATAATTCTATACAACCTAGAAATGGGTTGTATAGCTTATCTTATAGAAATCTTGAACTTGATGAACCTCTCTTTATGCGTAAACGAGGGGGCATTAGGTTCAGGATTTTTTTATATTTCGGTTCCAAAACCGACTTGAATAAAGATATTACTGTGTAAGACGTTTTATGTGTTTTGCTGTTTGAAAAGTTCTCTGTAGCATACTCTGAAGCCTATGAACCCTAAAAACAGCGGATTAAAATGTTGTATGAAACCAACGTTAAGTGGTGTATTAGTTTTATATTTTAGTTATAAAGAATTTTAGTTTGATAAAGAAATGAACATCGTTCGTTTTATTAAGAATTGGACATTACCTATTTCTATGCTGATGGGTGTGGTCCTTTATTTTGTGTATGTAAGCATTCCTTTTCTGGCTCCTACAAAGCCTTTTGTGTTGCATCTGGTGAGTGTGGTTCAGCCTGCATTGATTTTCGCTATGTTGTTTCTTACGTTCTGTAAGATTGACGTTCATGATTTGAAGCCTTGTAAGTGGCATATGCAGTTACTGCTCATTCAGGGGGGACTTTTTGTGTTGCTGGCACTTCCGTTGCTGTTGTTTCCCGATATGCCGGGTGGTGTGTTGCTTGAAGGTGCCATGCTTTGTTTCATCTGTCCTACGGCAACTGCTGCAGCTGTAGTTACCCGTAAGTTGAACGGTAATGCGGCCCATCTCACTTCTTATACTATCTTAGTTAATTTCCTAGTTGCCATTTTGGTACCTGTCATCGTTCCGATGCTTCATCCGCAGCCGGGTATGACCTTTCTCAGTTCTTTTTATCTGATTCTGGCCAAGGTATTTCCATTGCTGCTTTGTCCGTTTATCCTCGCTGTATTGCTTCGTTATCTGGCTCCAAAGGTGCATGCTAAGATAGGTCAGTGGCATGAATTGGCTTTTTATTTGTGGGCGGTGGCTTTGACGCTAGCTATCTCGATGACTGTTCGAAGCATTGTTCACAGTGAATATTCGTTCTGGTTCCAGTTTGGTCTGGCTGTCATTTCGTTAGTAGCTTGTGCGCTTCAGTTCTACTGGGGTAAGAAGATAGGCATGAAGTATGATGATACCATCAGCGCGGGACAGTCGCTCGGTCAGAAGAACACTGTGTTGGCTATCTGGATGGGATACACCTTCTTTACACCGGTAACGGCCATCGCAGGAGGTTTTTACAGCGTATGGCACAACATGGTCAATTCATACCAGCTTTATCAGCAGCGCAAATTGGATGAAGGCAAGAAATAAAGATTTCTGCTGCTTGTTAATAAGATACTAAGGTTTTTTTATAAACCGATTAGATTAAATTTGAAAGGCCGTTTCGAAATTCCAAGGATGGAACCCGAGACGGCCTTTTCTGTGTGTGTTTTAGCATGACGATTTAAAGGAATCGTTTATCAAAATATAGTTACAAAGATTGGATATATATAGTTTTAAAAGTGTATCCTTACGAAATACGATTGCTGATGGTTTCCATGCTTGGAACCTCCTCAAGAACTTCTGGAGCAACGTAATCGTTCTGGAAGAAACGACTAGCACGAAGCATGTGACGCCATACACTTACCAACTCCTGAGTCTCCTGAAGCACATTCAAGTAAACCATAGAAGCTTTAATGCCAGTGACATCGTTGGCCTGCAAGTGATTCATCTGGTGCTTGCGGATGGCCGAGATGGCGTTCTTCAGTTCATCGCCCTTCTTAAGAATCTCATCAGCGTGACTATAATCATTGGTTGCAATGGCATGCTTAGTCTGTTCCATCAACTTACAAAGCTGTGTACGGATAGGCAGGAATTGTACCACGCTTTCTTTCGAAACTGGGTTGAAGTTATTGTCGACGTGTTCCTTACAGGGTTCACAAATACGCTTCAAGCAGTAGAGCATCTCTTCGCAACTATTAGTTCCGAGGTGGAACCAAGTATTCTTTTCGATGGCTATGGCTGCTGGAACACGACGCAATCCAAGGATCTCCTTGCGACGACGTTTCTTGAGCAATTTCTTCTGCTCATCGGTAGCAATCAGTGCTTTACGCAATCCTTTAAGGTTTTCATTGATGAAACTGTCGGTCATCTGAGTATACACCTTACTACTGAAATCGATATAGCTAGTAAGTGTTTCCTGTACATGCTGGCGAAGGAGCGACAAGGTTTCAGTCTTATCCTTCGACGCCATCATACGCTGGAACAAATCGTCCTGCTTTTCGGCCTTTTCTTTCTTGCTGTACTGAATGTTGCTGCGGATGAGTAGGAAGACAGCCAAAGCGATGAAGAAGAACATACCCACTGTGTTGGTGTAGAACATTGCTACGGTTACGAGAGCACAGATGGTGAAGGCAACAATGGCGGTGATGAACCATCCACCGATGACTGAAAACATGCCGGTGATACGGTAAACGGCGCTTTCACGACTCCAGGCGCGGTCGGACAGGGAGGTGCCCATGGCCACGATGAAAGTGACGTAAGTGGTTGAAAGTGGAAGTTTCATGGTTGTACCGATGATAATCAGCAGACCAGAGAGCACTAGATTGACCGATGCGCGAACCATATCGAAGGCTGCTCCGTTTTCAAGGATGGCTTCGTCTTTATTGAAGCGCTTGTTGATTCCTGCACGTACGTTGGCCGGGATGACGCGTTTCAGAGTTTCATTGAATGTGGTGGCCTTACGAACCAGTGAACGAGCCAGTGCCGATGAACCAAACATTTCTTCGCCTTCTTCTTGGCGCGCCAAGTCGACCGAAGTCTTGATGACGTTCTTAGCCTTCTTTGAAGTAGCCAGTGCGTAGGTCATGATGAGACCTGAGATGAATAAGAAGATAGCCGGAGTCTTTGCCGACGACATCAGCGAATGCATATTGAAATCATAGATACTCAATCCGTTAGCATTGGCCATGTAATCGGTATAAGCCGAGAAACCCGCCAGAGGCACACCGATGAAGTTGACAAGGTCGTTGCCTGCAAATGCCAGTGCCAATGAGAACGTACCCAGCAGAACGATAATCTTAAAAACATTCACCTTCAGCCAGTGCAACAACTGCATGAAAACAGTGAAGAAGACGAAACAACCAAGTACCAGAGCCGTAGTGTTAGCATCAATCCATCCCATGACTTCGGGAGTGATGAACGGAGCAGTCTTCAGTCCCTTGATGAGCACAAAATACGAGAGCGAAGTCACCGCGATACCACCAAAGATACCGATGGTCCAAGAAAGATTCTTCTTATAATTGAACGTAAAAATAAGTCGTGAGATGTACTGAACGAAAGTACCCGCAGCAAACGCAATTGCCACAGAAAGGAAGATACCCATGATAACCGAGAGCGCCTTCTCCGTATTCATCATATCATTCAGAGTGAGCAAGCCCGTCTCATCGCCAATCAGCTTGATGAGAGCCAGTACGAATGTACCCCCTAGAAGTTCGAAAACCATTGAAACAGTGGTAGATGTAGGCAGTCCAAGCGTATTGAATACATCAAGCAACACCACATCAGTCACCATCACCGCCAGTAAGATACACATAATCTCATAGAACGAGAAATTAGAAGGTTGGAAGATACCATGACGAGCAATATCCATCATACCATTACTCATGATAGCACCCAGAAAGACCCCCAGAGCAGCCACGATAACAACCGTTTTGAACTTAGCAGCCTTAGCACCCACAGCGGAGTTCATAAAATTTACAGCATCATTACTGACACCAACCAGCAAGTCGAAAATCGCCAGCATAAATAGGAATATTACAATTCCCAAGTAAATTGTTTCCATAAGGACTTGTTAGAATTTCTATCTTTTTTATTGATATTTTTACGGCTGCAAAGATGGTTATCCGATTTTATAAAACGGTTGCATCTGTGTTACATTTATGTTACAAAGGAAATTCAGTTCTCAAATCCCATTGCCTAGTGATAGTTTAATCCGTGAAAATCGTTAAAAAAGAGAAAAAAGCCATCCTTATTCCATGTTTTCGTCTCTATTTTTGGTAAAGAAGTAGAAAAAATATATTTTCGTCCCACTATCGTATGATTATCAGTGTAATTTAGTAAATTTGCACAAAATTATAAAAACGTATATCCATGTCAGAGTCAAAGAAAATCAAAACCGCGCTTATCTCGGTTTTTCACAAGGACGGTTTGGACGCAATTATTACCAAACTGCATGAAGAAGGTGTACAGTTCCTTAGCACAGGTGGTACACGTCAGTTCATTGAATCATTGGGTTATCCTTGCCAGGCTGTAGAAGATCTTACTACTTATCCATCTATCTTGGGAGGTCGTGTTAAGACTTTGCATCCAAAAGTTTTTGGTGGTATCCTTTGCCGCAGAGATAATGAGGGCGACCGTCAGCAGATTGAGCAGTACGAAATACCAGAAATCGACCTAGTTGTTGTTGACTTGTATCCATTTGAAGAAACTGTAGCTTCTGGTGCAAGTGAACAGGATATCATCGAAAAGATTGATATAGGTGGTATTTCATTAATCCGCGCTGCTGCTAAGAATTTTAACGATGTAGTGATTGTAGCTAGCAAAGACCAGTATGCTCCATTCAAGGAAATCTTGGATGCTCGAGGTGCAGTGACTACTCGTGATGAAAGAAAAGCATTTGCTCGTGAAGCTTTCGGCGTTTCTTCTCATTACGATACAGCTATTCATGCTTACTTTGAAGAATCTACAAAATAATAAAAGCTGCTAAAAATATAAGAGCTGCCCTTTATGAGTCTGGCTTCTGTCTTTTTTCTCCTTCCAGAATCCTCTGTAGGGAGTTGGTAAATAAGGAAACGACTTCTGGGTGTCTGTCTGCTATTCTTAGGGAGATGCAGATCAGGTAGATTCGGCAGAATAAAAAAGATTTATTTTCTCGTGATGTCTTCTTGAAAAAGGAGGAATCACGAGATTTAACTTATAAAAAACCTCAACGATGGGTTTATTTTCATTTACACAAGAAATAGCGATGGACCTTGGCACAGCCAATACCATCATTATAAATAACAACAAGATTGTGGTGGATGAACCTTCAGTTGTGGCACTTGACAGACGTACGGAAAAGATGATAGCCGTAGGTGAACGTGCCAAACTGATGTATGAAAAGGAAAATCCTAACATCCGCACAGTCCGCCCGCTTCGCGATGGTGTAATCGCCGACTTTAATGCCTGCGAGCAGATGATGCGTGGTCTTATCCGCAAGGTGAATACTGGTCGCCATTTGTTTACTCCGTCATTGCGTATGGTTATCGGTGTTCCTTCAGGCTCTACTGAAGTGGAACTTCGTGCTGTACGTGATAGCGCTGAACATGCTGGTGGACGTGATGTATACTTGTTGTTCGAACCAATGGCCGCTGCCATCGGTATCGGTATCGACGTAGAAGCACCAGAAGGTAACATGATTGTAGATATAGGTGGTGGTTCTACTGAAATTGCAGTCATCTCTCTGGGTGGTATCGTATCTAACAACTCTATACGTATAGCTGGTGATGATTTTACAGCTGATATTCAGGAATATATGAGCAGACAGCACAACGTAAAGGTCAGCGAACGTATGGCCGAACGTATCAAGATTAATGTAGGTGCTGCCTTGACCGACCTAGGTGATGAAGGTCCTGAAGACTACATCGTACGTGGTCCTAACCGTATCACAGCATTACCTATGGAAGTTCCTGTATGTTATCAGGAAGTAGCTCACTGTCTGGAAAAGAGTATCGCTAAGATTGAAACAGCTATCTTAAGCGCATTGGAAAATACACCTCCTGAACTTTATGCCGATATCGTAACTAACGGTATCTATCTGGCAGGTGGTGGTGCATTGCTCCGTGGCTTGAATAAGCGACTCACAGATAAGATGAACATCCCGTTCCACATTGCTGAAGATCCATTGCTCAGCGTGGCCAAAGGTACGGGTATCGCATTGAAGAACGTAGACCGTTTCTCATTCCTGATGCGATAAGACTTTTTAATTGATTGTTCTCGGTGAAGTGCTTTAGAAAGAGGTCTGATTTTCCTACTTCTTAATCGGAGAGGGAGAGTCGGACAGGCTCTTTCTGAGTGTTCACCTTTGCTGGTTTATAACCCTTATACTTTTCTAAAAGGATATTTACAGTGCGTAACCTGTTGATTTTTATTGTAAAATATGCACATCTGCTAATCTTTATCGTACTTCAGCTGATATGTGTGGCCCTGCTGGTTAATTTTAATAGTTACCAGGGGAGCGTCTGGTATACCTCTGCTTCAAGGATGATAGGCAGTGTAAGTGAAATCACGGCCGTGGTAAATCGTTACTTCGGACTGAATGAGGCGAATAGGGCGCTCACGGAACGAAATATGTTGCTGGTGGAGCAGGTGGAGCATTATAAGAAACTTCTGGAGGAGAAGAAGGGAGTGGAATCGCTTCCGAAACGGGTGCTGAAGGAGGTGGGAAAGGACTCGCTGGCACGACTGAAAACTACTGCCGAGAAGAGGGCGATGATTCCTGACTCGCTGTTTGTGTGTGCAGCAAGAGTGGTAAATAATACGGTCCACCGAATGGATAACTATATCACTATCGACCGTGGGGAAAAGGACGGAGTACGTACTGGTATGGGAGTAGTCAGTGGCGTGGGCGTAGTAGGTATCGTGTATCGAACCTCGCGTGCTTATTCACTGGTTCTGCCTTTGTTGAACTCCAAGAGCAGTATCAGTTGTAAACTGGCTCGTACCGATTACTTCGGATTCCTCCAATGGAAGGGAGGCGACCCGCTAGAAATCCTGCTTACCGATGTGCCGCGACATGCAGAATTTGCACTGGGTGATACAGTGGTGACGAGCGGACACAGTACCGTATTTATAGAAGGTATACCCGTAGGAACAGTCGACTCACACGACGAGAGTCACGACCGACTTTCTTTTACGCTAGGCATCCGCCTGTTTACCGACCTGGCCAGACTGAATGACGTATTCGTAATGGCCCTTCCTCCAGAGTTAGAACGTGATGATTTAGAAAAAGACATTAAATATTAAGCTTGTATCATGATGAATTCCTCAATGAACAGATTGAAATGGTTTGTAGGACTAGTCCTCCTCCAAGGACTGATTATCGGACAGATACAGGCTGCTCGTATAGCAGTTCCGTTGGTTTATATCTTTTTTCTGCTGAAAATGCCATCCAATGTGAGCAAGAACCGTATCTTATTTTATGCATTTGCCATTGGATTAGCTGTTGATATCTTCGGCAATACCCCGGGACTGAATGCATCGGCCTCATTATGCCTTGGACTAGCCCGACCTACGCTGTTACGAATGCAGACCGCGCGTGATGCTGCCGAATGTTTCATACCGAAAGTTCGTTCCATGGGACTAGCACCTTATCTGCGCTATATCATTCCTTGTGTCCTGCTGCATGCCTTCATCTTGAACATGCTAGACACATTCTCATTCTTCCGCATAGACCAGATCCTTATATCTACGCTGGCAGATGCCGGAGTCACACTCATTCTATTTATACTGGCTGAACTAGTAGGGAGGAAAGACAAGTGAAACGCGATTTTAATTTAGAGAAAAGAAAATATCTGATTGGAGGGGCTGCTGTTTTAGTGGTCCTTGTCTTTCTGATACGCTTGCTGGCGCTGCAGATTATGAGTGACGACTATAAGCGGAATGCGGATAGTAATGCACTCTTGCAGAGCATCAAGTATCCGGCGCGTGGCTTGATTTATGACCGTGACGGACGACTGCTGGTGTTCAACCAACCGGCTTATGACATCACGGTAGTAATGAAAGAAGTAAAGAACCTGGACACTGTGGATTTAGCGCGTACGTTAGGAGTGGAACCTCATTTCTTGCGCAGGCGTTTCAAAGACTTGAAAGACCGCCGACTTAATCCGGGTTATTCCAGATATACCCATCAAGTACTGATGACTCAGCTCTCTTCTGAAGATTGCGCTGTGTTCCGTGAGAAACTTTTTAAATTCCCTGGCTTCTATATTCAGGGACGTACCATCCGACAGTATGGATATAGTGCCGGAGCCCATATCCTAGGTGATATAGCAGAGGTATCGAAATCGGAAATCAAAAAGGATGAGTACTATAAACGAGGCGACTTTATCGGTAAACTTGGTGTGGAGCGTTCATATGAAAAGCAATTGCGTGGCGAAAAAGGAGTGGAAATCCTGTTGCGTGATGCTCGTGGACGTATCCAGGGTAATTATATGGGAGGAGCACTGGACGTGCCGCCTGTGGCTGGAAAGAACTTGAAACTGAGTCTCAATATCGAACTTCAAGAATTGGGAGAACGACTTCTGGAAGGTAAGATTGGTAGTATCGTGGCTATCGAACCTTCAACAGGAGAAGTCTTATGTCTGGTGTCATCGCCTACTTACGACCCTCATCTGGTGGTAGGACGACATCGTGGAGAGAATCACCTGAAACTGGCTCGTGATCCTTGGAAACCTTTGTTGAACCGAGCTATTATGGGTGTGTATCCTCCAGGATCGACATTTAAGACTTCTCAGGCACTGACATTCTTACAGGAGGGGATTATCGTACCAGAAACTCCTTATTACTGTGGACATGGATTTAACTTCAAGGGATTGCACGTGGGATGTCACGCGCATCCGTCGCCACTCCCGCTGGTCCCAGCATTGGCAACATCTTGTAACGCTTATTTCTGCTGGGGACTCTATCACATGATTGGAGCGAAAGCAAAATATGGATCGGTACAGAAAGCCATGAACACCTGGAGAGACCATATGGTAGCCATGGGATTCGGTTATCCGTTGGGTATCGACCTTCCCGGTGAAAAACGAGGCATGATTCCGAATGCAGCTTTCTACGACAGAGCATATCGCGGTTCATGGAATGGTCTGACCATTATCTCCATCGCTATCGGACAGGGTGAAGTAACACTAACACCGCTACAGATAGCCAATCTGGGAGCTACCATAGCCAACCGAGGATACTTCATTACACCACACGTGGTAAAAGAAATAGATGGCGAAGAACTAGACACCGTGTATACCACCAAACGCTACACCAACGTAGAACAGAAATACTACGAAACAGTAGTGGAAGGTATGCGTGCCGCTGTAACCGGAGGTACCTGTAGAAGAGCCAACATACCCGGCATTGAAGTCTGCGGAAAGACCGGTACAGCCCAGAACCGAGGTAAAGACCACTCAGCTTTCATGGGATTCGCTCCTATGAAAGACCCTAAAATAGCCATTGCCGTTTACGTAGAAAACGGCGGATTTGGTGCAGTGTATGGCGTGCCAATCGGTAAACTGATGTTTGAACAATATTTAAAAGGGAAATTATCGCCGCTCAGTGAGAAGCAGGCTGACGAAATACAACAACGTAGAATCAATTATGGCATACAAGAAAGATAGTATATTTAAAGACCTCGACTGGTGGACCGTGTTGCTATACCTCATGCTGGTCATCTGCGGATGGTTCAGTATCTGTGGGGCCAGCTACGACTATGGTGATCCCAACTTCTTCGACTTTACCTCACGTGCAGGTAAACAGTTGGTCTGGATTGGTTGTTCACTGGTGCTGGCATCTATCATCCTGGCGCTCGACTCCAGGATATATGATACATATGCCTATTTGGTTTTTGGTATTCTCTTGTTGCTTCTTTTTGGTACTATCTTTAATCCTCATGAAATCAAGGGTTCCCGTTCCTGGATTAAACTAGGTCCGGTGAGTTTACAGCCCGCCGAGTTTGCCAAGTTCGGTACGGCACTAGCTCTGGCCAAGTTTATGGGAGAGTATACCTTCTCACTCCAACGAACCCGCCACCAGTTGACAGTGGTTGGTATCATCATGCTACCTATGTTGCTGATTATCTTGCAGAAAGAAACCGGTTCGGCATTGGTCTATTTCTCATTCTATCTCATGCTTTATCGTGAAGGAATGCCAGGAGCTATTCTCTTTGCCGGCATCTGCGCCGTAGTCTACTTTATCGTAGGTATCCGTTTCTCAACCGATCTGATGATTGACGAGAAAACCACGTGGGGAGAATTTTCCGTTTTTGCATTAATCCTACTGCTTTCGGCCGTGCTTGTAAGGGTATATTGTAAGCAGGTACCAAAGTTGGCTTCTTATATAACATGGGGTTCCATCGGACTCATGTTGCTAGGACTAGCTTTCTCAACGTATGTTATCCCCTTCAACATAGTTTATCTGCAGACAGTGATGATAGTTGCGTTAGTAGCCACATTATTCGGCTACTTCCTGCGCGACCGCCTCTTCAAATTCCTATACATCATCCTCTTCGCTGTAGGTTCATGTATTTTCTCGTTCTCCACTGATTATGTATTCACCAATGTCCTGGAGCCACATCAGAAAGTACGAATTGAGGTATTGTTGGGTATGAAAGAAGACCTGGCAGGAGCCGGATACAACGTCAACCAGAGTAAAATTGCAATTGGTTCAGGCGGTTTATTAGGAAAAGGATTCCTGAATGGTACCCAGACCAAACTGAAATACGTTCCCGAACAGGACACCGACTTCATCTTCTGTACAGTAGGAGAGGAGCAAGGATTCTTAGGATCCGCCATTGTGCTATGCCTGTATCTGTGTCTGATTTTACGACTGATATCACTTTCCGAGCGACAAAGTTCGCGTTTTGGCAGGGTGTACGGTTATTGTGTTCTAAGTATCTTCTTCTTCCACCTCTTTATAAATGTAGGAATGGTGTTAGGACTGACGCCGGTAATCGGCATACCGCTTCCATTCTTCAGTTATGGAGGATCCTCTCTGTGGGGCTTTACGATTCTACTCTTCGTATTCCTCAGAATAGACGCAGCAAGAAGTTACTAATAATAAATGAATAGATGTGATAATCGGGTTTTGTCAGTCAATTGCTTGGCGTAATTTTCAGTTTAGCAATTGCTGCGAATACCCAAAAAAGAAGATGCTATCAGGCTTATCGAACGTATAGAACCACATTAGCGAGTAAGGCGGATACCTATGTCTGAAACATTAAGAAGCAACGAATCCGACATGATTTGCGTAATCTTCAAGTGATAATTCGCCTTCTTTCCCAAGGTATGCGCCTTCCCTTTGAACGTATACTTCTTCCTCTTTTCATTGCGAGCACGAATTCCAATTTGCTTTTCATTCTCATTTGGCAACTTTCCTGCTTTCTTGTCGAAATAATCTTTGTTTTCATTCGAAGCATAAATTACCTGTTCTTCAGAAATGTCATTTCCCATGATAGTGATATCGCCCATATCAGTCAGCAACTGATAATATCCGCTCGTAGTACCAGTACCATTCCAATTGCCCTTCTCATTCGCTAAGTAAATATGAATGGTATCTCTGTGCTCCTTCCATCTGCTAGTCCCCTTTGTATTAGGCATATGCTGAGTCAGCTCCAACCACAAGTCGCGATACGGATACTTTCCGGAATGTCGCACACCGATAGCCAGTTGGTATGTTCCCAGACTCAGCGAGTCGGGCAAATAATAATGCAGCGTATCAGTTTTGCTCCATCCTTCTTCTGCAATAGGTTCATAGTTGAAATAAACCGTACCTGTCTGGCAAGCAAACAAGCAAAGGACAGAGATAATTCCTAGACAATAATTGAAAACATGATTCATCTTCATGAAATGACAATTCAAATTGTGAGTAATTAGTAATCTTATATTCGATATAAAACAATCTGGAAACTCATTCCTACTTAGTTGTGTAGATTGAGTTTCCAGATAATTTATTGGTTTAGTTTAGCGAGATGGGAATTCATTCCTGCGGTTTATTACCACCTTCCGACTTGTTACCATTCTGTGGCTTATTACCACCTTCCGACTTGTTACCGTTCTGTGGTTTATTACCACCTTCCGGCTTATTACCATTCTTTGGCTTATTACCACCTTCTGGCTTATTACCATTCTTTGGCTTATTACCACCTTCTGGCTTATTTACATCTTCCGTTCTGTTTTCACCGGCCTTATTAGCATCACGTCTTTCAGCTTTATTAGCTCTATCAGGACGTTGGCGACGTTCATTTCTAGGACGATTTTCAGGAGCAGCTCCTTCAACCTCCTCACCATTATTCTGGTTCTTCTGTCGGCGGTTGTTGCGATTCTGATGATTATTGCGACGATCTTCACGCTGTTCATTGTTGCGACGATCTTCACGCTGTTCATTGTTGCGACGATCTTCACGCTGTTCATTGTTGCGACGATCTTCACGCTGTTCATTATTGCGACGATCTTCACGCTGTTCATTATTGTGACAATCTTCACGCTGTTCATTATTCTGCTTACCATTTCTAGAACCGCCATTATCACCCCTTTCATCCGAGCGATTTCTTCCTCCGCGACCCTTTTCGCCAGCCTGTTTGCCCCCCTGAGCATTATTTTTCGACTTCTTCTTTCTATTATTCTTACTCTTATCAAATCGAGTCAGACTTTCCTGTTCCACAAGATCCTTAGACGTAGTTGTTTCTTCCACCACATTATCACCCACCAACTTCTCAGGCTTTTCACCATGCTTATTCATGTTGATTACCTCAAACGCACGACGGTTAGTAATTGTAGCCTCATTAGCCAAGAAGCTCTTATCGGTACTATACGTGATAGTTCCTCCCAGAATATCCGCCTTAAAGAAATAATACGTACTATCAGCAGTCTCCAGCGTAATCTCCTTGCTAGGCAGACGCTTCTGGCATTCTACATATGCATCGACCTCATAATTGAGACAACATTTCAGTTTAGCACACTGCCCAGCCAATTTCTGAGGATTCAGCGAGATATCCTGATAACGAGCTGCACTAGTAGAAACCGAAACAAAGTTCTTCATCCACGTAGCACAACAAAGCTCACGACCACAAGGACCGATACCACCGATACGGCCTGCTTCCTGACGTGCACCAATCTGTTTCATCTCGATACGCACACGGAAAGCCTCAGCCAGAACCTTAATCAGCTGACGGAAATCCACACGCTCATCGGCAATATAATAAAAGATAGCCTTGTTGCCATCACCCTGATATTCCACATCACCAATCTTCATCTGCAGACCCAAGTCCTCAGCAATCTTACGAGAGCGAATCATGGTATCATGTTCACGTGATTTAGCCTCCTCATACTTCTCCATATCCACCGGTTTCGCTTTACGGTAGATACGCTTAATTTCAGCATCCGGCTTCAAATTAGCCTTTTTAATCTGCAGCGGAACCAGTCGTCCGGTTAGCGTTACCGTACCGATATCATGTCCCGGGCTAGCCTCAACAGCCACGATATCACCTTTTTCCAGTGCCAGGTGGTTACTATTCTTATAGTAACCCTTACGAGTATTTTTAAACTGCACCTCCACCATATCCTGCTCTTCCGCATTTCCCGGAATATCAGCAAGCCAGTCGTAAGTATTCAGTTTATTATCTTGTTTTCCACATCCGCGGCAGCATAGGCAGCCACTTCCGTCTTTCAGTTTAAATTCATTATCCATAATTGCGGATTCTTTATTGTATTTAGTTGATGGAGAACGCGCTACCTGTTTTTGATGTAAACAATCATGCGTACAGCAAGGTCGAAAAAGACCATTTTGGCATTTACGTTCTGTATAATGTGCGACAAAGCCTCCTCCAGCAGTTCGTCGATGCCCATAATATTTCGTTCATTAATGAACGGGGCAAAGCGTACGGTGAACTGAGTTTCTTCTCGGTTCATGTAGTTCAATTCTGGCGAATGGAAGTTTGCCATAAAACTTTCTCTAATCATGCGTCCAGCGTACGACAAGAAATGCTTCTGTCGTTCACGACCTCTACCAGCCATCTGGTCGCTCCAGTCTTTCAGTGAGCGTATATCTCTTTTATAAGCCAGTCGCATCAGCGAGATAAAACTCTCAAAGCAGGCTTTATCTTCTTCGCTCAAGCTAATATTTTGTAAGGCTTTCAGCAGACTACCCTCAGAACGTCGAGCCACATCGACAGCGTCATCAGGAGTCAGTCCCATCTGGTTCGTAAAGTAAGCAGTCAGCGTATCTTCTGCAATAGGTTGCAGATTCAGTCTTTGCATACGTCCCGCCAAGGTAGGTAGGATGTATTCAGGCTCTTCACTCACAAAGATAAACAGCGTTTTTTCAGGAGGCTCCTCCACCAGTTTCAGAAGTTTGTTGCCACATTCTGCATTCATCTTCTCTGGCAGCCAGATGATAGAAACCTTATATCCTCCCTGCGACGACTTGAGTGATAATTTGCGTTGGATTTCCAAACTTTCGCTCTTGTAGATGATAGGCTGTTTATTCGGGTCGCCCATATCTGTACTCCAGTCGTTTAATGAGAAGTAGGGCGAATGAGCGATTCGCTTTCTCCATTCAGGAAGCCAGTCGTCTGACACTGCTTCTTTTCCGTCTTTCTTTTTAATGACCGGGAAAGTGTAGTGAATATCAGGATGTTCCAATAAATCGGCCATGCGACAAGACGGGCAACAACCACATCCGTCGGTATCCGATGGATTAGTGCAGCACACATACCTGGCCAGCGCCAGAGCAAAAGCCAGTTTGCCCGATCCTGAAGGACCACAAATGAGCAGCGCATGTGGCAGACGTCCGCCGTTAATAATAGAAATGACATGACGTGCCATCGCTTCTTGTCCTATGACAGAAGCGAAACTTGTTTGTGGGTTATCTGTGTACGTACTATTATTCATCTTGAAGACAAATGTAGAAAAAAAAGCGGACACTACATTAGTTATTTTCTAGTTTTTACGAGTGACCGCTTATTCTTATTGTTAAAAGTGCGTAAGTTTAGATAATACGGGTGAGGAAATGGGCAGCCCATCCCACGAAACGTCTCCAAACTGAACGGTTTTTATAGAAGTCTCTGGTGAAGATATCGCTGTCCAACTTATCGTTGTTGTAGATTGAATCTAGTTGCGCGGTGATAGGCAAGTCGAGTATGAACGAGTTGATCTCGTAGTCATAGTTGAGGCTGCGACTGTTCAAGTTGGCACTGCCCACAGTACAGAACCGGTCGTCAACGGTCATCACCTTCGTATGGTGGAATCCTCCATTAAAGATATAGATACGAGCTCCCTTTTTGCGGAGCTTATTGGCATAATACAAAGCCACGTCAGGCGTGAGCGGAATATCGCAAGTAGCCGACAGCATGATTTCCACCCTAATGCCACGTTCTAGAGCTCTGAAGAGCGCTTTTCGGAGTGGTCGGGTAGGAGTGAAATACGGAGTTACTATACGTATATGATGTTCAGCAGCATCAATAGCCCTAATATATGCTTTACGCATAATGTCCGGTTGTTTGCGAGGGATACGCTGCACGATAGCTAATCGGTTGCCCAATTTCTCAAAATGATTGACGTTGCTATTTTGTTCATAAGGAAAATATTCATCCCCTCCAATCTGCTGCTTACTTTCATGGTTCCACACACTCAAGAAAGCATGTTGCAGAGCGGATACAGCAGGACCTTCCAATCGCATGTGCATATCTCTCCAAGGACCCAGTTCAGGCAGTCCGTTGATATAATAATCGGCAATGTTCATACCACCAGTATAGCCCACCAAACCGTCTATTACAACAATCTTCTGATGGTCGCGCGTAAAGGCATGATTAATCCACGGAAACTTGATAGGGTCAAAACGGATTATTTCTATTCCTCTCTCATTCAGCATCTTCAAGTGCTCCTTGCGCAACGGACGATTGTTGGACATATTGCCGAAATCATCGAACATAGCACGTACTTTCACCCCTTCTTTTGCTTTTTCCGCCAAGAGTGTGAATACCTCTTTAGCGATGGAATCACTTCGGAAATTGAAATATTCCAGATGTATATGATGTTTAGCTTCACGAATCGCTTCAAACAGACTCTTGAACTTGAGACGTCCCGAAGGAAGCAGTTTTATATCATTATTGTTGTAGATAGTCAGATTTCGTTCCTGTAAGAATTGAGAGAAGATAGAGTCTGATGGTAGATAATCGGCAGGAATAAGCGATTGTATCGTCTGAATCTTCTGAATATCAGTTGGGTTATCTCTGTCTGTATTAGTGCATATAAGATCATTTGCGATAACAGATTCTGCACGACCTGATGCCGGAAGAGATAAAAATATAGAAACGATTATTATTATTAACTTGCTATAAAATCTATACATAATATAAATAAGTTGTTACGAGTCGGCAAAGTTACATAATATATTGTAAATAGACCGATAAAAATATATATAAGACAGATAGAATGTTTAATAATTGTTCCTTTTATTCAGCAAAATACGTTTTTTTTTTCTATTTTTGCTACAAAGTTTAAAATCAAAAAAATAAAGCCTTATGTATCCATTAAAATTTCAACCAATTCTGAAGTCTACAATCTGGGGTGGCGATAAAATCATCCCGTTTAAGAATCTTGACTGCCAGCAGGCTCAAGTAGGTGAAAGCTGGGAAATCTCTGATGTACCTGGCGACGAATCAGTAGTAGCTGATGGTGCTGATGCAGGTAAGAACCTGACTCAGATGGTTAACGAATATAAAGGAGCTTTGGTAGGTGAATCTAACTATACTCGATTCAACGGTAAATTCCCATTGTTGATTAAGTTCATTGATGCTCAGGACGACCTCTCTATCCAGGTTCATCCAGATGATGAGTTGGCAAAAAAACGTCACGACTCAATGGGTAAGACTGAAATGTGGTATGTAATCGGTAACGATGGTGGTAAAGCTCATTTGCGTTCTGGTTTGAGTAAGGAAATCACTCCAGACCAGTACTCAGATATGATTGCCGACAACACTATCTGTGATGCATTGTCTGACTATGCTGTACAACCAGGTGATGTATTCTTTTTGCCAGCAGGCCGTATCCACAGCATTGGCGCAGGTTGTTTCATCGCTGAAATCCAGCAGACATCTAACATTACTTATCGTATCTACGACTTCAATCGTAAAGATAAGAATGGTAATACTCGCGAACTGCATACTGAACTCTCAAAAGATGCTATCGATTATTCTGTAGAAGCCGACTACCGTACACTTTATACTCCGAAGAAAGACGAACCTGTAGAACTGGTAACTTGTCCTTATTTCACTACTTCTGTGTATGATCTGACAGAAAATATGACTATGGACTACAGCGAATTGGACTCATTCGTCATCTATATCTGTATGGAAGGAGCTGCAAAAGTTGTTGATAATGAAGGCAACGAAGTATCTATGAAGGCTGGTGAATCTGTATTATTCCCTGCTACAACTCAGACACTTCAGGTGGTACCAGAAGGTCAGGTTAAATTCCTTGAAACTTATGTATAAATCGCCAGTAAAGGGTAATGCCTCTTTTTAGCTTGTTGTTTGTTGCTAATATGGCTTTTGCCATTTATCCTAAAAACGCATTGTTCTTTATCCGTCGGTTTAGACTTTTATACTAGGAATATCCGCATCGTTTCCGTCTTTTAGATGATACCCTGCGGATATTCTTGTTTTTTATTATGTCTTTTCTCTCGTTGGAGGGATAAATGTTAATCAAAATGAAAAAAACATTCTTAATTGCTGCGCTGACAGTGGCTGGTACTTTTACGGCTTGTCAGACTACTCAGCAGCAGGAAATTGATTTTACACAATATGTAGATCCTTTTATTGGCGCAGCTGATAATGGTCATACGTTCCCGGGTGCTTGTCGTCCGTTTGGTATGGTGCAGACTAGTCCGGTGACGGGTGCTGTGGGATGGAGATATTGCTCAGAATATGTGTATAGAGATTCTATTATCTGGGGATTCACTCAGACGCATCTGAATGGTACGGGATGTATGGACCTCGGTGATGTGCTGGTGATGCCGGTGACTGGTAATCGTCATCGTGCGTGGGATGGATATCGTAGTGCGTTCCGTAAGGCAACCGAGAAAGCGGCTCCGGGGTATTATACTGTTATGCTCGATGAACCGGGTGTGAAGGCTGAACTGACGGCTACTCCGCGTGTGGCTCTGCATCGTTATACCTATGAAAAAGCCGACTCGGCTTCTGTATTGATAGATCTTCAACATGGTCCGGCTTGGGGCGAGGGTCAGTATCACTCTCATGTGAAGTTCTGTGAAACCAACTGGGAAAATGATAGTACACTTACGGGACATGTGAAGAATAGCGTCTGGGTAAATCAGGAGTATTTCTTCGTGATGCAGTTTAACCGTCCGGTGGTGGATAAGTTCGAATTGCAGATGGCTGAAACTGAAAAGGGACAGCGCATTGTGGCTACATTCGATATGCAGCCTAAGGAGGAATTGCTCATGAAAGTGGCACTTTCTACTACAGGTATAGAGGGCGCTCGTGCCAACTTGAATGGCGAATTATCGGGGTGGGATTTCGAAACTGTACGCCAGTCGGCTGATAAGGACTGGAACAGCTATCTGAGTCGTATTAACGTGGAAGGTTCAGAAGAGCAGAAAGCCAATTTCTATACATCTTTCTATCACTCACTGATTCAGCCGAATGAAATCTCCGACTTGGATGGTACCTATCGCAATGCGAAAGGGAATGTAGTTAAAGCTACAGGAGGCAAGTTCTATTCAACCTTCTCCTTGTGGGACACATATCGTGCAGCTCATCCATTCTATACCTTAATGGTACCAGAACGAGTTGACGGATTCGTAAACTCGCTGGTCGACCAGTTCGAAGTACAAGGATTCCTTCCTATCTGGGCACTTTGGGGACATGAAAATTACTGTATGATTGGAAATCACGCCGTATCAGTTATAGCTGAGGCTTACGCCAAAGGCTTCAGAGGCTTTGACGCCGAACGCGCATTCAATGCCATCAAGACAACCCAGACCGTTTCACACAAACAGAAATCAAATTGGGAAGACTACACCAAGTACGGCTATTTTCCAACCGACCGCACTCCTGCAGAATCGGTATCTTCTACATTAGAAAGCGTATATGACGATTATGCAGCAGCTGATATGGCTAAACGTATGGGTAAAACAGAAGACGCCGCTTACTTTGGAAATCGCGCCAACTATTATAAGAATCTTTTTGATGCTTCAACCGGTTTTATGCGTCCGAAGAATGCTGATGGTACATGGAAAACTCCATTCAATCCAAGTGAAGTAGGTCATGCCGATAGCCACGGTGGTGATTACACAGAAGGCAATGCATGGCAGTATACATGGCACGTACAGCACGATGTGCAGGGACTGATTGACCTTTTTGGCGGAGCCAACAAATTCGTGACTAAATTGGATTCACTCTTTACCGTTGAACTTATTACTACTCAGGCCGACGTAACTGGTTTGATTGGTCAGTATGCACACGGTAACGAACCAAGCCATCACGTTACCTATTTATACACATTGGCAGGAAAGCCAGCACGCACACAAGAACTCGTTCGCCAGATCTTCGATACGCAGTACCGTCCAGAACCCGACGGACTCTGCGGAAATGATGACTGCGGACAGATGTCGGCATGGTACATGTTCTCTGCTATGGGCTTCTATCCAGTAGACCCAGTCAGTACCGAATACGTATTAGGCGCTCCACAGATGCCTAAGTTCGTTTTGAATATTCAGCCAGACAAAACCTTTACAGTGATAGCAGAAGGCTTGTCGGCCGAAAATAAATACGTTGACAGTATCACGCTGAATGGGAAACCTTATACCAAGAATACCATCAGTCATGAAGATATCCTGAAGGGCGGCACACTAGTATTTAAGATGAAGAAATAAAAGTTGCAACATTTCGGCGCATCCTTTTTTCTTATTTGTCAGATTTGATACAGAGTTTTTTCATTCCCGTATCACCTTAATTGCTGACTAATAAAATCATAATACGCAAAAGTGAAAGAATCTGAAACAATATTTTTTTATCAAAATCTGTTGGAAAATGTGGCTAGAATGAATAATTCTTTATATCTTTGCCAACCGATTTATATAGTATTGCGAATTGGAAAAGCTTAATATATATAATGTTGAACTGAAAAAGATGCGTGAAAGTACACGCTCGTATTCATATAAAATTGATAATCAGTTCTTTGTAGATGTCGATGCTCCTCAGATACAAAAAGGTGAATTGGATGTCCAACTCACCGTGCAAAAGAGTGTTGGTGTCTTCGTCCTTGATTTCCATACGGAAGGTGTGGTATATGTTCCTTGTGACCGCTGTCTTGACGATGTAGAAATAAACATTGATACAGACAACACACTGAAGGTGAAGTTGGGTGAAGAAGAATCAGACGATGAAGAATTCATCACCGTGTCAGAAATGGACGGCTTTATCAACGTAGCCTGGTACATCTATGAATTTATCGCGCTCAGTCTCCCGATAAAACATGTTCATGCACCTGGCGAATGCAACGAAGCCATGTTAGGCGCTTTAAGCAAGTACCTGAAGGCAGATGCAAACGCAGACGATATGGACGACGACGATTTCGATTCAGAAAATGCCGGAACTGCATCAGCAGACGACACAGAACCTCGAGAAATCGATCCTCGCTGGGACGCATTAAAGAAAATATTAAATAATAATTAAATAAAGTTTTAGTAAAATGGCACATCCAAAAAGAAGACAATCAAAAACAAGAACTGCTAAGAGAAGAACTCACGATAAGGCAGTTGCTCCTACATTGGCTATCTGTCCTAACTGCGGCGAATGGCACGTTTATCACACTGTTTGCGGAGCTTGCGGTTATTATAGAGGTAAATTAGCAATCGAAAAAGAAGCTGCTCTTTAATTAAAAGAAAAACTTCTAATGTGAACATCTTAGTGTGTTCTGGATAAAGGAATAAGCCGGAGAGCCTTTCGGCTCACCGGCTTTACTTTTTTAGAATTCACTATTTATTAAAACTTGAAATGATGGAAAAAATCAATGCAGTTATCACTGGTGTAGGTGGATATGTTCCTGATTATGTCCTTACTAACGAGGAACTTTCAAGAATGGTAGACACCAATGATGAGTGGATTATGACTCGTATCGGTGTAAAAGAAAGACGTATTTTAAACGAAGAAGGTCTGGGTACATCTTATATGGCTCGTAAAGCAGCCAAACAGTTGATGCAGAAGACTAAATCAGATCCTGATTCAATTGATTGTGTCATCGTTGCTACAACTACTCCTGACTATCATTTCCCTTCAACTGCTTCTATATTATGTGATAAGCTTGGCTTGAAAAATGCGTTTGCATTTGATATGCAGGCAGCCTGTTGCGGTTTCCTTTACTTGTTGGAAACAGCGGCTGGTATGATTCAGTCGGGCCGTCATAAGAAAATCATCATAGTTGGTGCCGATAAAATGTCTTCTACGGTAGATTATAGTGAGCGCGCAACTTGTCCAATCTTTGGTGATGGTGCAGCTGCATGTATGGTTGAAGCTACAACAGAAGATGTTGGTATTATGGATTCTATCCTTCGTACTGATGGTAAAGGACTTCCTTTCCTACATATGAAAGCCGGTGGCTCTGTTTGTCCTCCTTCATATTTTACGGTCGACAACAAGATGCACTACATATATCAGGAAGGTAGAACTGTATTTAAATATGCTGTATCACTCATGTCGGACGTTACAGCCGAAATCGCAGAAAAGAACGGTTTGACCAAGGACAATATCAACTGGATTGTTCCTCACCAGGCCAACTTGCGAATTATCGATGCCGTAGCATCTCGCTTGGAAGTACCAAAAGAACAGGTTATGTGTAATATCCAGCGTTATGGTAATACCAGCGCAGGAACATTGCCACTCTGTCTATGGGATTATGAAAAGCACCTGAAAAAAGGCGACAACCTAATCTTCACAGCTTTCGGAGCAGGATTTACTTGGGGAGCAGTTTACGTGAAGTGGGGATATGACGGAAACAAATAATTTGAGTATTCAAAACAATTACACATACTGAAAAAACGCATCCCAATACGGTGCGTTTTTTCGTATCTAAACCAAAATAGCTGATTATGCACAAAGCCGGATTTGTTAATATCGTAGGTAACCCGAATGTGGGTAAGTCTACGTTGATGAATTTGTTGGTTGGCGAGCGAATCTCAATCGCTACGTTCAAGGCGCAGACTACGCGTCACCGCATTATGGGCATCCTCAATACAGAGGATATGCAGATAGTATTCTCTGATACTCCAGGGGTGCTGAAACCTAATTATAAGCTTCAGGAGTCTATGCTGAATTTCTCTGAATCGGCGCTCGTGGATGCAGACGTCTTATTGTATGTGACAGACACGGTAGAAAAGCCTGAAAAGAATGCCGACTTTATTCAGAAGGTGCGTAATTTGGATGTTCCTGTGCTGTTGTTGATCAATAAGATTGACTTGAGTAATCAGGAAGACCTTACGAAGATGGTGGAGGAATGGCATGAAATGCTTCCGAAGGCTGAAATTATTCCTATCTCTGCAAAGGCTAGATTTAATGCAGATGTAGTGATGAAGCGTATCAAGGAACTATTGCCTGAATCGCAGCCTTACTTTGGTAAAGACCAGTGGACTGATAAACCTGCACGTTTCTTCGTGACGGAAATCATCCGCGAAAAGATTTTGCTGTATTACGATAAGGAAATCCCTTATTCAGTGGAGGTTGTCGTAGAACAGTTTAAAGAGGATAACAAGAGTATTCATATTAATGCTGTTATCTATGTGGAACGTGACTCGCAGAAGGGTATTATCATCGGTCATCAGGGCAAGGCGCTGAAAAAGGTGGCTTCGGAAGCACGTAAGACGCTGGAACATTTCTTCCAAAAGTCTATCTTCTTGGAAACTTTCGTAAAGGTGGACAAGGACTGGAGAAGCAATGATAAGGAATTGAAGAACTTTGGTTATCAATTAGATTAATCACCGGCTGGGAAGCCGTAAACGATTTTTAAATTATGGGAAATTTAGTAGCTATTGTGGGACGTCCCAATGTGGGAAAGTCGACACTGTTTAACCGTCTGACTCGTACGCGTCAGGCTATTGTAAACGAACAGGCCGGTACAACCCGCGACCGCCAGTATGGTAAGTCGGAATGGTTGGGAAAAGAGTTCTCTGTGGTAGACACCGGCGGATGGGTGGTCAACTCGGATGATATTTTCGAAGGAGAAATCCGTAAACAGGTTGTGTTGGCCATGGAAGAAGCAGATGTGATTCTGTTTCTAGTGGATGTGGTAAATGGAGTAACCGACTTGGATATGGAGGTGGCTTCTATCCTGCGCCGTACGAAAAAACCGGTGCTGGTTGTTGCCAATAAGACTGATAATAACGATTTGCAATATAATGCAGCCGAATTCTATTCGTTGGGATTGGGTGATCCGTACTGTATCTCTGCAGTGAGCGGTTATGGTACAGGTGATTTGCTCGACCTGGTGGTTGAGAAGTTTAACAAGGATGCTGATGAAATCATTGAGGAAGATGTTCCAAGATTTGCGGTGGTTGGTCGCCCTAATGCTGGTAAGTCATCTATCGTGAATGCGTTCATCGGTGAAGATCGTAACATCGTGACTGAGATTGCGGGTACTACTCGTGATTCTATTTATACGCGTTACGATAAGTTCGGCTTTGACTTCTACTTGGTAGATACAGCTGGTATCCGTAAGAAGAACAAGGTGAATGAAGATTTGGAATACTATTCTGTTCTTCGTTCTATACGTGCTATTGAAAACTCTGATGTATGTATCTTGATGTTGGATGCTACCCGTGGTATCGAAGGTCAGGACTTGAATATCTTCTCTTTGGTGCAGCGTAACCAGAAAGGCTTGGTAGTGGTAGTGAATAAATGGGACTTGGTGGAAGAAAAGACTGCTAAGATAATGAATAATTACGAAAGCGCTATTCGCGAACGTCTGGCTCCGTTTACCGACTTCCCTATCATCTTTACTTCTGCCATTACTAAGCAGCGTATCTTTAAGGTACTGGAATTGGCTCAGGAAGTGTATAAGGCACGTACAACTCGTATCGCGACAGCACGTCTGAACGAGGAAATGTTGCCGTTGATTGAGGCTTATCCACCACCATCAAATAAGGGTAAGTACATTAAGATTAAGTACGTGACTCAGTTGCCTAATACGCAGGTTCCATCGTTTGTATTCTTTGCAAACCTTCCACAATATGTGAAGGAACCATACAAACGTTTCTTGGAAAATAAGATGCGTGAACGTTGGAAACTCTCGGGTACACCAATTAATATCTTTATTCGTCAGAAATAATCTGTGAGCATAAAATATAAGGGACAATCTTTTTTTTTAAGATTGTCCCTTTTTAATGAATGAGAATTAGAAAGGCGAAGAATAAAAAATCCTTCATAGTTGCTTTCCCTGTCTCGTATTGAGTAACATAAACAACTATGAAGGATATTTCTGTTTAATATTTTGATAATCA
>SAMEA104404106__coassemble_614_pt1 | contig 34899 bp, 26 predicted proteins | sample SAMEA104404106__metabat2_low_PE_044 | metagenome-assembled genome bin SAMEA104404106 (sample SAMEA104404106) | Balaenoptera acutorostrata
GTGGAGCTGGAGGGAGTCGAACCCTCGTCCAAACAAGGAAGCCATATGCTTTCTACATGCTTATCTCTGCCTTCAGTTTTCGTGCATAAGCAAGACCAGAGCCACCCACTTATACCTTAGTTCCTAAAAATTCATTTCAGACACGGAACAAGACTGAAACTATTCCCGATTTTGCTGCACCGCTGAATCAAACGCTTCGGAACAAGAGCTTTTGAGCGATGTCTCGTTTCCACCACTGTGATGGAAATAAAGCTAATCTACTATACTTCGATTAAGCAGCGAGAGCGTAATTTTCGTTGCCAGATAAAAATTTAGTAACTGAGATTATAGTGCAAATCACTGACGCACTGCATGCTTACATACCACATCTCTCGCTGTCAAAACCAAACAACCCCAGACGTCTGTATATTTAATGGGTACAAAAATAGAGTTTTTATTTTAATTTTCCAATTTCCTTCTGATTTTTCATTCTATTTTATCTTTTTTTTACCTGGAAACCAGATAATAACTGACAACTTGCCCAAATACGCTCCGATAAATGTTGTAAAAGCCACAAAATGCTTGAAAAAAGATAGGAATATCAGAGAGATTTCATTTTATATTAAGTAACTTTGCAATAAAGACAAAAAAAATATTCAATATATAATAAAAAAATCCTATTAATCATGTTAACTCAGATTATTAACGCTCGCATTTTGACCCCTCAAGGTTGGTTGAATGATGGCTCTGTTCTTATCAGAGACAACAAAATCCTTGAAGTTACTAACTGTGATTTGGCTGTTGTTGGTGCCAAGCTGATCGACGCTAAAGGTATGTATATTGTTCCAGGTGGTGTAGAAATCCACTGTCATGGTGGTGGCGGTCGCGACTTCATGGAAGGTTCTGAAGATGCTTTCCGTGCAGCTGCTAAAGCACACATGCAGCACGGTACAACTAGTATCTTCCCTACACTATCATCTTCTACAATGCCGATGATTCGTGCAGCAGTAGCTACTACAGAAAAATTGATGGCTGAACCTAACAGCCCTATCTTGGGTCTTCACTTGGAAGGTCACTACTTCAATATGAAGATGGCTGGTGGTCAGATGCCTGAAAATATTAAGAATCCTGATCCAGAGGAATACATTCCATTGCTTGAAGAAACTAACTGCATCAAACGTTGGGACGCTGCTCCTGAACTTCCAGGTGCTATGCAGTTTGCTAAATACATTACTTCAAAAGGAGTTTTGGCTTCTGCAGGTCATACTCAGGCTGAATATGAAGATATCTACACTGGTTATTATGCTGGTTTCACTCACGCAACTCACTTCTATAACGCAATGCCAGGTTTCCACAAACGTCGCGAATATAAATATGAAGGTACTGTAGAAAGTATCTACTTGATGGACGATATGACTGTGGAAGTTGTTGCCGATGGTATCCACGTACCTCCAACAATCCTTCGTCTGGTTTACAAGATCAAGGGTGTAGAAAAGACAGCTTTGATTACCGACGCTTTGGCTTGTGCAGCTAGCGACAGCCAGGAAGCATTCGACCCACGTGTCATCATCGAAGACGGCGTATGTAAATTGGCCGACCGTTCAGCTTTGGCTGGTAGTGTGGCTACTATGGACCGCTTGATTCGTACCATGACTCAGAAAGCTGAAATTCCATTGGAAGACACTATCCGCATGTGTTCAGAAACTCCATCTAAGATTATGGGCGTTTATGATCGCAAGGGTTCTTTGGAAAAAGGTAAAGATGCCGATATCATCGCACTTGACAGAGACTTGAACGTACGCGCAGTATGGTCTATGGGTGAATTGGTAGAAGGTACCAATAAATTATTTTAATTAACAGGCTAATACTTTGAAAAATTATGTTGACTCAATTAATAAATGGTAAGATTCTTACCCCACAGGGATGGTTGAAAGATGGTTCGGTGCTAATCAGTGATGGAAAAATTCTTGAAGTTAACAATAGTGACTTGGCTGTAATCGGTGCTACTGTTATTGATGTAAAGGGTATGACTATAGTTCCTGGATATGTAGCTATGCATGTCTATGGTGCTAACGGCCGTGAATATACTGAAGCAAATGAAGAAGCTTTCGATATTGTAACTGAAGAACACTTGAAACATGGTGCAACTTCTATTCTTCCTACTATCTATTCTTCTACTTTCGATAACCTGTATAGGGCAGTGAAGGTGTGTGAAGAAAAGATGGCTCAGAGTTCTGTTATCCAGGGCTTGCACATTGAAGGTCCTTACTTGAATCCTAGAATGGCTGGTGCTCACTGGGAAAATGCTTTGAAGGATCCTGATGTGGAAGAATATATTCCTTTGGTAGAAAGTACTAAGTGCATCAAACGTTGGGATATCAGTCCTGAACTTCCTGGTGCTTTGGACTTTGGTAAGTATGTGTCTGGTAAGGGTATCTTGACTGCTTTAAGTCATACTGAAGCTGAATATGAGGATATTAAGGCTGCATTCGCTGCTGGTTTCTCTCATGCTGCCAACTTCTATAATGCTATGCCGGGCTTCCACAAACGCCGTGAGTATAAGTATGAAGGTACTATCGAAAGTGTGTTCTTGATGGATGATATGACGGTTGAGGTGATTGCTGACGGTCGTCACTTGCCTGCTACTATCTTGAAACTTGTTTATAAGTTGAAGGGTGTGGAAAAGACTGCTTTGGTTACTAGTGCGGTTAAATATACTAATTATCCATACGAAATTGATGACGAACGTTTCATCGTGGAAGATGGTGTTTGTAAATTGGCCGACCGTTCTTCTTTGGCTGGTAGTTTGGCTACTATGGATAAGTTGGTTCAGACTATGGTGAAGAAGGCTGGTATTCCTTTGGAAGATGCTGTGCGCATGGCTTCTGAAACTCCTGCTAAATTGTTGGGTATCGATGATCGTAAGGGCTCTTTGCAGAAGGGTAAGGATGCTGATATCGTTGTCCTTGATAAGGATCAGAATGTTCGTTGTGTATTCGCTAATGGTAAGATTGTGGAAGGTACGAATACCATGATTCATTAATGTTGTCAGAAATAGGTTTTAAACCAATATAAAAAAATCGGGTGCATAGGGTTATGCATCCGATTTTTTTATGTCATTTTCTGTGGATTAAAGTTTGTAATCCCATTGGTCAAGAGCAAACGACCAGTGTTTTTCTACCAGTTCTACGGTTTCTGGTTTGTACTGGTATTTGTTCTTCTTATAGCCTTTTTTCTTGTTGACATAGGCTTCGATATCTGCACGTGCTTCGTCAAAGCCTGGCAGTGAAAGTTTCTGATAGATTTCCTGTGTCATATCGAAGGCGTTCTTTTCGTAGTCTTCGAACTTCACTTCTACTAGGTTGCCTTCTGGGATGAATTGTTTATCAGCTTCGTACTTGTGGTAAAGTTTAGTATATACCGACAGGATGTTTTCCTGCAATTCTTCGTTGCTGATATCCTGTAGCTTAAGTGGCTGGATAGTATTGGTGAAGAAGCTGCGGGTTGATTCAAATACTGTGTACGGGTTACGCATCAAGTAGATGAACTTCGCATTTGGGAACATTTTCACGAGTTCTTTTACACGACCGGTATGTGGTGGGTTCTTGCTTAAGAACTGTGTGCCGTGGGTATTCCACAAGGAAATCTTGATTAATTTGGTGAATGTCTCTTCAAATACTTTCAGTTCGGCATCGCTGATGTCATCAAATAACAGGTACTTGTCGGCATATTCCTGCATGTACTGCGGGAGGAACCAAAAGTTGTAGTAGGTGAATGGCATCATGTTGGTGAGTGCGAATTCTTCTTCTTGAGGAAGGTCAACGGCCAATTCCATGTTGTCGGTCGGACGTTTGTCGGGCATCAGCCAGCTCATGTTCTTTTTAAAGAACGGTTGTCCAAACATCATCAGGTGTGGGAACACCGTCTGGTATGTGGTATTGTACCCAAAATGCTTATCGCATGAGAATACGTTGTGCATGAAGGTGGTACCGCTACGCCAGTGACCTAGAATGAAAACCGGGTCATGTTCTAATGGCTTGTTGGCCAAGAGTTTTTCGTAACGTCTGTCCTGCAACGGCTTCATGGTGGAAAGAAGTCGGCACACTGCTTTGGTGAGGCGGTATTTGCCTCTGTAGTGAGTATCGATGGTACGATTGGCTGTGACTTCTTTAAATGTTTTCCAGTCGGCACCTACGAGTGTATTGATAGGAAGTTTACTGAATTCGAGTAATCCCATGATTTTTTTGTTTTTTAGTTCCCTATCTGTATGAGTCTCTTTTAATAAGTTCTTATGTATAAGTTTCTTATTAATGTGAGTAGGGAGTGAATCATTAGTTTGAAATACGAAACAATATAAACAGGTCGGCATGAGAAATCCTCTCATGTCGACTGGTTTGTTTTTATTTCTTTATATCGATGGCAATACCCTGGCGTGAAAGTTCTGTCACTGCTTTTTCTATTGCTTCGTAGTGTGATGGATCGATACCTAACTTAGGGAGGTCGAGGACAGGATTGCTGATAGCATTGTGCATGTCCTTGTCTTCCATGCGGTTGATAATCATACCTACGGCGCTGGTATTGTTGGTGATAGGGTCAATCAAAATGAATGCGCCTGTTGCCTTGTTTTCTGTGTAAGGGTCGAAGAACAGTTCTTTTGATGAGGTGAGCACCACGTGTGCAATCTGGTTCAGCTGCATAGGTACGTCTTCCTGCTCGAGGCGTCCGTTTTCTACGCTGAGGTGTTCCATGGTGTTGATGTCTACCTTGTAATCGATGTGGTCGATGCGTGTGCGACTGGTGTTGGTGGTTTGTTTCAAGAAGAACGATTTGTCCATGTCCATCTTTTCTTCGTCCATCCATACAACCATGGCTTCGAAGTTGCGTCCTATCATTGGGAGGTGGTCTGGATGTACCAGCATATCGCCACGAGAGACATCGATTTCATCTTCGAGTGTCAGGGTTACTGACATCGGTGGGTAGGCATAATCCAATTCGCCTTCGTATGTAACGATGCTCTTTACACGCGATTCTTTCATGGATGGGAGAGCTACTACACGGTCGCCTTTGCGGATGACACCTGAAGATACTTTACCGCAGAAACCACGGAAGTCGAGGTTAGGACGGAGTACGTACTGTACTGGGTAGCGGAAGTCCTTGAGGTTGTTATCGTTGTCGATCTTCACTGTTTCAAGGTATTCGAGCAATGAGGTGCCTTCGTACCATGGGGTGCGGTCTGACTTTTCTACTACGTTGTCGCCGTCGAGTGCCGACAGTGGGATGCATTGTACGTCAGGAATGTTGAGTGGTTCAATGAATGAACGGTATTCACTGACGATGTTATCGAAGACCTCTTTCGAGAAGTCGACCAAGTCCATCTTATTGACAGCCAGTACCACGTGTTTGATACCCAGTAAAGATACCAGATAGCTGTGACGGCGTGTCTGAGTGATGACACCGGTACGAGCGTCTACCAGGATGATGGCCAGATTGGCTGTTGATCCACCGGTAATCATATTGCGTGTATACTGTTCGTGTCCCGGAGTGTCAGCGATGATAAACTTACGCGCATTGGTTGAGAAATAGCGGTAAGCCACGTCGATAGTGATACCTTGTTCACGTTCAGCTTTCAGACCGTCCAAAAGCAAGGCATAGTCGATATGCTCACCGGCATTACCCATACGTTTGCTGTCGCGTTCGAGCGCGTCCAACTGGTCCTCATACAATTTTTTACTATCGAAAAGGAGTCGGCCGATGAGCGTTGACTTACCATCATCCACCGAGCCTGCCGTAAGAAAGCGGAGTAAATCCTTCTTTTCGTCCTTATCCAAGAATTCCTCGATCGACATGTTGCCACGAGCTTCACCTTCCATCGGGTTTCCTGATTTGTTTTTATCTAATTCCATGATTTTTCAACAATTAAAAATAACCTTCGCGTTTTTTCTGCTCCATACTAGCTTCCTGGTCGAAGTCGATGACACGAGTAGTACGTTCACTCTTGGTAGTGGTCATCATTTCCTCTACAATCTTTTCGATGGTATCGGCTTCACTTTCGATGGCACCTGTCAATGGCCAGCATCCCAAGGTACGGAAACGGATTTTACGCATTTCAATCTTGTCTCTCAAGTTGTCTGGAAGTCGGTCGTCGTCTGGCATGATGAGCTGGCCATCGATATTCACTACCGGACGTTCTTTAGCAAAGTACAAAGGAACGATAGGAATATTTTCGAGACGGATGTACTGCCAGATATCCAATTCAGTCCAGTTGCTCAATGGGAACACGCGTATGCTTTCTCCCTTACGTATACGAGCATTGTAGATATCCCACAATTCAGGGCGCTGGTTCTTCGGATCCCACTGATGGAATTCATTACGGAACGAATAGATACGTTCCTTCGCACGCGATTTCTCCTCATCGCGACGAGCACCACCGAATGCAGCGTCAAATTTATATTTGTCGAGAGCAGCCAGCAGAGCCTGCGTTTTCATCAAGTCGGTATGCACCTTACTACCATGAGTAAACGGTCCCACGCCCGCATTGAAAGCCTCCTGGTTACTTTCTACTATCAAGTTCCATCCGTGTTCCTTCGCATACGAATCACGGAAGTCTATCATTTCCTTAAATTTCCATTTAGAGTCTATATGCATCAATGGAAACGGAACTTTACCCGGCGCGAATGCCTTTTCAGCCAGGCGGACCATAACAGATGAGTCCTTACCGATACTATACAGCATCACCGGATTTTCAAATTCAGCAGCCACCTCACGAATGATATGGATTGACTCAGCTTCGAGTTCCTTCAAGTGGCTCAAATTATATTCTTCGTTCATAATTGCAGTTTATCCTTTGTGGTTTTATAATTAATTATTGAACTTAATTCGTGTTAAATTTGATGAATTTACCTTCTTAGCAAATCCATCAAACTAGTTTGTTTTTAATTTTATTTAAACTTCACTCGTGGTAAAATAATCTCCAGCAACTGGCGGATAGACTCTTCCACGCTGAGTTTAGAGGTATCGAGTGAGAGAGCAGGGTGGTTAGGTGCTTCAAAAGGAGCAGAGATTCCTGTAAAGTTTTTGATTTCTCCCTTACGTGCTTTAGCGTACAGACCTTTTACATCACGACGTTCGCATTCCTCGAGCGGTGTGCTTACGTATATTTCCATAAAATCGTCCTTCCCGATGATTTCAGCAGCCATTTCACGCAGTTCGTTGTTGGGACTGATGAAGGCTGCGATGGAGATGATACCTGTCTGTACAAATAGTTTGCCTACTTCGGCAATACGGCGGATATTTTCCTTTCTGTCTTCGGCAGTGAAGCCCAGATTGTTGTTGATTCCGCTACGGATGTTGTCACCATCGAGTATCTGACAGAGCAGACCACGCTTCTGAAGCTCACGTTCCAAGGCGATGGCGATGGTACTTTTGCCCGAACCGCTCAAGCCGGTGAACCAGATCATGACGCTGCGCTGGTTGAGGAGCTGTTCCTTGTCGCTGCGCTGGAGCATCTTGTCGAATATCGGGTAAATTTTGTTTTCTTCTTTCATTTCTAGGTTTTCTTATGCTAGATTATATGATGTTATTTTTTTACTTTATTAATCAATTTTTAAAACGGCCAGATTTGTGGTATCAGGAATACCGAAATCAAAAAGGCGATGATGTTCAGTGGCAGACCGATGCGTACGAAATCGGTGAACTTGTAGTTACCGATACCTTGTACGATGAGGTTGGTCTGGTAGCCAATAGGCGTGCAGAAACTGGCTGAGGCTGCCATGCAGATGACCACGAAGAACGGCATTGGGTCAACACCCAGCTGTTTCGAGATGGCCAAGGCTATCGGAAATGAGAGGGCAGCTGCGGCATTATTGGTTATAAGTTCGGTGAATACATTGGTAATTAGGAACATCACAGCTAGTAGGACATACGGCCCATAACTCTGACTCAGTCCCACGATGTACTCTGCTATCATGTCGGCTACACCCGAGTTGTCCATAGCTTTACTGATACCGAAGGCACAAGCGATGGTGATAAGCACATCCCAAGAGATGTATTTAGTATATTTTCGTGGAGGAAATATCTTTGTCCACGCCATTATTACAGTTGTGATGGAAACAAAGAAGAACATATCGAGCTTGATTCCGTCTGGTAGTAGCTTCTGAATACCAGGCAGTTCGCCGATAGTTGCGCCTACTATCATGATGAGCAGAAGAATCAGTGCCAGCCAGCGTTTTTTCTTGCCTGCTGGTTCATAGTCTTTTCCATTGGCCAGCATGATGAAGACAGAAGATTCTCCCCAGGTCTCAATGAAACTGTCGTCGGCATAGATGACGAGGGTATCGTTTTCATGGAAACGAAGGGTGGAGAGGTTGGTATAGGTGTAACCGTTTCTTCTAAGCTCCTTTATCTCAGCACCATAATGACGATGGAAGTCGAAATCGACTATCTTTCGGTTGATACCGGGGAATCGGGAACCGATAACGGCCTCTACCACGTGCTTGGACGGGTCTTTATCGTCCGAATCGTCGGAGATGGGCTCGGGACGGTTGGCTGGAAGCAGATGCTTAGAAAAGATAAAGAGGTAGATAATACCTGCCAGGGCAACGAAGATGCCAACTTTACCCAATTCGAACATGCTGAATCCCTTCATGCCTGCATCTTGTATCATACTGTGAACCACTAAGTTGGTAGATGTACCGATGAGGGTGCAGATACCACCCAGGATGGTAACGTACGACAGCGGAATCAAGAAATACGTATCCGGCATCTTCACATAACGAGCCCAACGCTTGATGATAGGTGCAAAGATGACCACCACCGGTGTATTATTCAAGAAAGCAGAAATAAACGCAATACTAGGAAGCATGTGCAACTGCGCCCTGAATACCGTAGTCCGCTTTTGTGGCAGGAGACGCTTAATCAACTGAGTCAGCGCTCCACTCTGGCGGATACCCTCGCTCACCAAGAAAAGCATAGCCACCGTCATCATACCCTTGTTGCTAAAACCCTCCAGCATTTCTTTCGGCGACAAGATACCCGTACATAGGAATACAACGATGACCGAGAATAAAATCATTCCCGGGCGCATCTTGTCCATAATTAATGCAGTTAGCATTCCAGCCAAGGCTATTAGTACTACGCTAATCTCAAATGTCATTCGCAGGTTGTCTTTCTTTAAAGGGTAGTTTAATTTTTATACAATTACTATTTTGCAATAAACCAAGGGTTTAACAAATCTTCCTTGTTGTAATGTAATGGTTCTACTTCGTCTGTATGGTATACTTCTTTTCCTGCTGCGCGGATAATAGCATGACCTGCAGCTGTATCCCATTCCATGGTAGGAGCAAAACGAGGATATACATCGGCCTTGCCTTCAGCAATCAGACAAAGCTTGAGCGAACTGCCGCTGGAACGAGTCTCTACCTGATCATGTTCCAGTTTCATCTTGTCGATAAATGCCTGAGTTTCTTCGCTGAGGTGGGAACGAGAAGCCACAACTACAAAATTGTTGCGCTTATCAGCCTGTGGGAGTCGCGTACCACGCTCCATCAGTCCGTCGATGGTTTCAGTTTCATCGATGTAGACCACATCCGTCAGTTTAAACGCACCCAGTTCGCAGTCGGCCACATACAATTCCTGTTTCACCGGGATATAAATCACCCCTGCTTCCGGTACACCATTCTTGACATACGCAATATTGACCGTAAATTCGCCATTACGTTTGATGAACTCTTTCGTACCATCCAGCGGATCTACAATCCACAATTCTTTCCAGTCCTTACGACTCTCATAAGGGAACTTCTTTCCCTCCTCGCTCAATACCGGATAAGGAGTAACAGCCAACATTTCCGCAATCACCTCATGCGCTTTACGGTCTGCAACAGTCAGCGGCGAATTATCCGCCTTTCGTTCTATTTCGAAATCCGAGTTCGGATCAGTGTACACATTCATGATTCTCGCACCCGCTTTTAAAGCAGCGCGAACTGCAACGATAAGTATCTTTTTATCCATATATTTAAAATTGCTGTAAAATAACAGAATTTTTGCTAATAATCAGTAGTCTAAACTAATGATTTTCTTGTCAATGTCTCACTTTATAACGATTTTTAGCATTTACGCTCTCACTTGACCGTGTTTCCATATGCGATGCATAAAATATGCGCAGTGGGTGAGGGCAAATAAGAACGAAATAACCAACAGTGTCTTATCTTCATTCCAGCCTACGGTCTGCTGATGCCAGAGTCCGGTAAGAATGCTGAGAACAGACAACGCGATGCCGATAATATTGAGCGAGAAATCGCCTCGGCGGATGGCTACTCCTGTTTCTAATTTACTGTGTTTGATACCGTAAGATGCGTATACGTCGAGTCCTATAAGCATCCAGAGTACTAGACGAATCCAGGTGTCGGCTGCCAGAAAGCACATCATGCAGAGGCAGGTGAGGATACCGAGGATAGGTATCAGTGGAACGAATGGTGTCTTGAAGGCACGTGGCACGTCGGGCATGGTCTTGCGGACTATCAGGATGCCGGCGCAGACGAGGGTAAAGGCTAGGAGGGTACCAATGCTAGTCATCTCTCCGGCTACTCGTGCTGGAACAAATCCCGACAGCAAACTTACTATCACCATAAACAGGACATTGCTGTGGATAGGTGTACGATACTTCGGATTAATTTTCGAGAAGAATGGAGGAAGGAGACCGTCGTGACTCATGCTGAGGAATACGCGGCTCTGTCCCATGAGGGTTACCATGATAACGGAGCAATAACCGAAGAGGATGGCAAAGACGATGGCTTTATTCATCCATGGATATGCAGGCTGAATGATGCCCGCTGCATCTGGATAACCCATCTGTTCAATGGCAACGGCAACAGGAGCAATACCTACATGTCCCCCGAAATTAGTGTAGTGTGCTACGCCAGTCATGACGTGTGCAAAGCTGATATACAGTACGGTACATACCAAAAGTGAAGCCAGAATACCAATCGGCATATTGCGCTGTGGATTCTTGGTTTCCTGTGCTGCTGTACTTACGGCATCAAATCCTAAGAAGGCAAAGAAAACGATGGCAGCACCACGCAAGATGCCTGAGAAACCAAATTCACCCAAGTTGCCTGTGTTGGCAGGGATGTACGGTACATAGTTGTCGGTATTGATAAATTTCCATCCCAGTACCACGAAAATCAGTATGACTGAGATTTTCAGGAAGACGATGAACCCATTGAACATCGAACTGCTTTGAGTTCCTTTCATCAAGATGAGGCTCATGATGATTACAATCACCATAGCTGGGATATTCACGATGCCGCCGTCCCACGGACAAGCACTCAGTGCATGAGGTATCTCGATATTTATGCTTTCCAGGAAGACCACCAGGTAACGGCTCCAGCTGATACTTACGGTAGTAGCCGCTACGGTATACTCTAGTACCAAGTCCCAGCCAATAATCCACGCTATAAGTTCGCCCATGGTAGCATATGAATATGTATACGCGCTACCAGAAACCGGAATCATCGATGCAAATTCCGCATAACAGAGTCCCGCAAAACAGCAACCGATAGCTGCTATGATAAATGAAAGCGTGATAGCTGGTCCCGTGTGAAGCGCAGCCACTGTACCTGTGATAGAGAACAGACCGGCTCCGATGATTACGCCTACGCCCAACGCTATCAGGCTGATAGGCCCTAGAACTCTTTTCAGCGTATTGTTGCCAGAGGCCTGAGCTTCTGCCTGAAGAGTTCCCAGACTTTTACGAATGAATAATCCCATGTGTTTTGTAATTTCTATTTGTGTGATTCAATATGTTTTAAAACAGAATGCAAAGTTAATCAATTATTCTCAGTATCTACTTGTTTTTATGTCATTCAGTATGAATAAAGGGGGTGAAATAGGATAAAAATAAGGCCGTATCAATATTTTAGTATCGATACGGCCTCACATTTATTTTATCGAAGTAAGTTTCGTATTAGATTAGAAACTCGCATTAGCTTAGAAAACTTGCATTAGCTTAGAAATCCAAGTTTGCCATCTTCCACATTCCTAAGAATGAAGCTTTAGTGATTTCTACACATTTGTCCCAATTGATATACTTGGATTCGTCGTCCGGCATGTGATAATCGCGGTGTCCGTCGGTATGGTACCACATGACAGGTATGTCGTGTTTAGCAAATGAAGCATTGTCGCTTCCACCTACAGGACGGTCCCAAGGACGGTAGTCTGGCTGTAATTTCAAATCGTATTTTATGATATCCTCTTTCAGCCATTTGCCAAAAGTTGGTGTGTTTTCAGTAAAGAAATAAACCACGTGTTCTGCATTCTTCGGGTCATCATTCTTATTGCGACCTATCATATCGAAGTTGAGGTATCCCTTTACTTTGTCCAAGTCCTTATAATTCTGAACGAAATACTGCGAGCCAAGCAAGCCTTCTTCTTCACCATCCCATAAAGCAAAAATTACGGTACGTTCTGGCTGTACGCCTGTAGCTTTAAAAGCACGCGCAATCTGAAGAACAGCCTGTACACCAGTAGCATTATCGTCGGCACCATTATAAATCTGGTCGCCTTCCAGCACAGGATCGAGGCCGAGGTGGTCGAAGTGCGAACCGATAATCACGATTTCATCTTTTCGTTTTCCCTCAATTTTAACGAGAACATTACGCATTTTATACACTCTATGCACACTATTCTTATAAGCTGCGATAGAATCCGGGTGCACCTGAGGTCTTTTCATCTTGCTACGCTGCACAAGGTATTTCTGGTGTGCTTCAAATGGTTGGAAATAGCTGTCGAACAATGGCTCGAATCCCATTTCGTGAAAGACTGAAGCTAGGTATGCACTAGAAATGTGCGATCCTCTAAATCCTGCTTCACGACCTTCTAATTCATCTGAAGCTAAGAATCCTACATATGCCTGAGCACTTCTTTTGTTGATAGTAGCTAATCCTTTTTCTTCAGGAGTAGGTGCTTTCTTTGATCTTGCATGGGCTGGTGCGAACGACAAACTTAATGCACATACGCATGCTAAAGCATATAAAATTGTTTTTTTCATGAGTAATGTAACGTTTTATAAATGTAAAATTGGTTTATATAATGTAAAATCTGGTGTAAATTCATGTCCTAAAGACACGTCTGATAGAAGATTCAATCTGCAACACTGTGAAGAGCAACAGATCATTTAGAATGCCGAACGGTATTTTCCTTCTTCCTTATCTTCCAGCATATTCAGGTAAGAAGCATAGCGCGATTCGCTGATGTAATGCTTCTCAACTGCCTCACGGACAGCACATCCAGGTTCATGACGATGGGTGCAGTTGCCGTACTTGCAATTGGCAGAGAATTCAAATATTTCTTTGAAATAATGTCCTACCTCTTCATCTTTCATATCGAAAGTACCGAAACCTTTAATGCCCGGGGTGTCGATGAGGTATCCGTCGTTGCCTACTTCAAACATTTCAGAGAAGGTAGTAGTATGCATACCCTTATTGTGAGCTGTAGAGATTTCGCCCGTTTTCAGATGTTGTTCAGGAAGAATAGCATTAATAAGCGTAGACTTGCCCACACCAGAATGTCCCGAGAACAAGGTCACCTTTCCAGCCAGCGCTTCTTTGATGGCATTCACTCCCTCATTATGCAGCGCTGAAACCTTGAAACAAGGATAACCAATGTGCGTATACAAGTTAATCAGTCCCTCTAGATAGCGATTCTCGTCCTCCGAGTAGCGGTCCACCTTATTGAAAACCAGATTCACCGGAACACGATACGCCTCGGCCGAAGCCAGGAAACGATCAATAAAGGTAGTAGAAGTTTCCGGATAATTCACCGTAACCACCAGCATACACTGGTCCAGATTAGCAGCGATGATATGCGATTGTTTCGACAAGTTGGAAGCCTTACGAATGATATAATTCTTTCGGTCTTCTATCTCAGTGATAAACGCCGTACCTTCAGCATTGATAGCTATTTGCACACGGTCGCCCACGGCCACCGGATTCGTGCTGCGGATTCCCTTCAGTCGGAAATTTCCTTTAATCTTACAATCCACCAGCCGACCATCATCCGTTTTCACCTGATACCAGCTACCTGTATTCTTTATGACTAAACCTTTGTTCAAGAGTAAATTTTTTTAAATGATTTTAATAACTTCAAAAAGGAAGTGATAATAAATAATGAAAGAAGAACCCGTACGCACTAGTTCCGTGAATACAGCTTCTTCTTTCCATGTATAAGATATCCGGAACGTATATATTATACGGTCATGATTTCTTTTTCTTTGTTAGCGAGCATATCATCAATTTTCTTGATGAATTTATCGTGGATTTTCTGCAATTTAGCTTCGCTGTCTTTCTGTTCGTCTTCAGCCATGCCATCGTTCTTTACAGCCTTTTTCAAAGCATCGATACCATCGCGACGAGCATTACGGACGCTCACCTTAGCAGTTTCAGTTTCACCTTTACACTGTTTAGAAAGCTGTTTACGACGTTCCTCTGTCAATGGAGGAATACCGATACGGATGATTTCACCATTATTTTCAGGCATGATACCCAATGGAGAGTCGATGATAGCTTTTTCGATAGAGTGGAACATACTTTTATCCCATGGTTTGATAGCGATGCTGCGTGCGTCTGGAGTTGTTACGGCTGCTACGTTATTGATAGGAACCATGCTTCCGTAAGAGTCAACACGGATACCATCTAATAAGCGTACGTCGGCTTTACCTGCACGGATGTGTGCCAATGCTTCATCCAGGTACATGATTGCCATATCCATTTTCTCTTCAGCTTCGCTGAGAATCGTTTTTGAATCTGCCATTATTTCGAAGTTTTAAAGTTATGCTAATGTATTTAATTCAACTGTATTTAATTCAACAAAAATAAAGTATATTTTGCTATTTTGCAATAGCTAAAGGTGATTATTAGTGGTGATTTGAATATCTTTATAGCTATTGGCCAGTCCGAACTCTAGGAAACGTGGAAATCGTTGTTAAGGAGTGACCGGACTGGTCTTATAACTCTAAGATTTATTACTTTATGTGCTTTTTCTTATGGGTGAACCAGTGTACCGATGTTATCGCCTGAAAGTACTTTCTTCAAGTTGCCTACGGTATCCATATCGAATACGATGATTGGGAGGTTGTTTTCTTTGCACATGCAGGTTGCTGTGAGGTCCATAACTTTTAAGCCGCGTGCTAATACTTCGTCGTATGTGATTTCGTCGAACTTGGTTGCGGTTGGGTCTTTTTCTGGGTCGGCTGTGTAGATACCGTCTACGCGTGTACCTTTCAACATCACTTCGGCTTCGATTTCGATACCTCTCAATGAAGAACCTGTATCAGTAGTGAAGAATGGGTTGCCTGTACCTCCCGACATGATGACTACTTCACCGTTTTCCATTGCTTCGATGGCTTTCCATTTGGTGTAGAATTCACCGATAGGTTCCATGCGGATAGCTGTAAGAACGCGTGCTTTTACACCGGCAGCTACCAATGCAGAACTCAAACCGAGGCTGTTGATAACTGTTGCCAACATACCCATCTGGTCGCCTTTTACACGGTCGAAACCTTTACCAGCACCGCTCAGACCACGGAAGATGTTGCCACCACCAATGACGATACCAATCTGCACGCCCATATCGTGGATTTCTTTAATCTGCTGTGCGTATTCGCCGAGACGTTTTTCGTCGATACCATATTTTTTTTCTCCCATCAAGCTTTCACCACTGAGTTTCAGAAGGATTCTTTTAAATTTTGCCATAATTGTATGTTTTATGAATTGTTAATTTTCTGTTTCCACAAAAATATAAAATAGATTGTGATAATGCAACAGTAAGGGGATGTTCATTTTTCTTTTGTGCACACAAAAGAAAAACGGAACCAAAAAGAAAAGGTGCCGGCTATCTAAATAAAAACGTCCCGCTCCAACTTGTGGAACGGGACGAATTATATGTTTTGAATCTTATCGGTTGATTTGAAACCTGCTGATTAGAAACCTGCCAATTCGATTACTTTATCAACTGCAGCGCTCAAGCCGTCAACGTCTTTACCGCCGGCCTGTGCGAAGTGAGGCTGACCACCGCCACCACCTTTGATGCATTTAGCTGCTTCGCGAACTATCTTACCTGCGTTCAAACCAGCTTTAACCTGGTCTTCACTCATGGTGATAGTAAGCAATGGCTTGTTTTCGTAGTGGCTACCGATTACAACGAACAAGTTTTCAGCAAACTGACCCTTCAACTGGAATGCAATGTTTTTCACTGCGTCAGCTGGCATAGGGAGAACAGCCTTGATAACTTTCACGCCGTTGATTTCTTTAGCGTTTTCAATCAATTTGTTCTTAACTTCAGCTTCTTTTTCTTTCATGAACTCTTCAACCTGTTTCTTCAAGCCAGAGTTTTCATCGATGTATTTAGTGATAGCAACCTTCAAGTCGGGAGCGTTGTTGAACAAAGCCTTCAAGTCGGCCAATGTATCCTGTACAGTATCCAACATTTCTTCAACCTTAGCACCTGTGATAGCTTCGATACGACGAACACCTGCAGCTACAGAACTTTCAGCGATGATCTTCACCATACCGATGTGACCTGTTGCAGCTACGTGAGTACCACCACAGAATTCAACTGATGAACCAAACTGAACGACACGTACTTCGTCGCCATATTTTTCACCGAAGAGAGCGATAGCGCCCAATTCTTTAGCCTGTTCGATAGGCAAGTTGCGGTATTCTGTCAAAGGAACGTTAGCGCGAATCTTAGCGTTTACCAAGTGTTCAACCTGACGAAGTTCTTCTGGAGTCACTTTCTGGAAGTGAGAGAAGTCGAAACGCAAAGAATCTGGAGTTACCAATGAACCCTTCTGTTCAACGTGTGTACCAAGTACCTCACGCAATGCTTCGTCGAGCAAGTGTGTACAAGAGTGGTTAGCTGCACAAGCTGCACGTTTTTCCTGGTCTACACAAGCCATCATAGGAGCGTCCAAGTGTTCTGGCATCTTCTTTGCAATGTGGATAGGAAGGTTGTTTTCCTTCTTTGTATCAATGATTTCGATAGTTTCGAATTCGCTTACCAATACACCAGTATCACCTACCTGACCACCGCTTTCTGCGTAGAACGGAGTATCGCTCAATACAATCTGGTAAAGAGTCTGATTCTTCTGCTTAATCTGGCGGTAGCGCAAGATGCTAGTTTCATATTCAGTATAGTCGTAACCTACAAATGTAGTTTCGCCTTCCTTCAAAGTAACCCAGTCGCCAGTTTCTACAGCAGCAGCGTTACGAGCACGTGCTTTCTGTTTTGCCATTTCAGCTTCGAAGCCTTCTACATTGGCAGTCATGTTGTTTTCACGAAGAATCAATTCAGTCAGGTCGAATGGGAAACCAAAAGTATCGTACAATGTAAATGCGTCAACACCGCTGATTTCAGTATTACCTGCAGCTTTAGTTTCAGCCATTGTCTTGTCCAACAAGCGGATACCTGTTTCCAAAGTACGCAAGAATGATTCTTCTTCTTCTTTGATTACTTTTTCAATCAAAGCCTGCTGTGCTTTCAATTCTGGGTATGCACCGCCCATGTTTTCGATGAGCACTGGAACCAGGCGATACATGAACGCCTGTTTCTGACCTAAGAATGTGTATGCATAACGAACAGCACGACGCAAGATACGACGGATTACGTAACCTGCCTTAGCGTTTGAAGGAAGCTGACCGTCTGTGATAGAGAATGAAATAGTACGGATATGGTCAGCGATTACACGCATAGCGATATCAGTCTTTTCATCTTTACCATAAGTCACACCTGCCAAGTCGCCGATTACTTTGATGATTGGCTGGAATACGTCAGTGTCGTAGTTAGAAGTTTTGCCCTGCATAGCCATGCACAAACGTTCAAATCCCATACCAGTATCGATAACTTTGGCTGGAAGTGGTTCGAGTGAGCTGTCAGCCTTACGGTTGTACTGCATGAACACGAGGTTCCAGATTTCGATAACCTGTGGGTGATCGTGGTTTACGAGGTCGCGACCAGCTATTTTAGCACGTTCTTCTTCAGGACGGAGGTCGATATGGATTTCAGAGCAAGGTCCGCAAGGTCCTGTATCGCCCATTTCCCAGAAATTGTCATGTTTGTTACCGTTGATGATATGGTCAACAGGCAAGAACTGTTCCCAGTAAGAAGCAGCTTCGTTATCGCGTTCCAAACCTTCAGCTTGGCTACCTTCAAATACAGTAGCATAAAGGTTTTTAGGATCGATTTTCAGTACGTCAACCAAGAATTCCCATGCCCAGCTAATCGCTTCTTTCTTGAAGTAATCGCCGAACGACCAGTTGCCCAACATTTCGAACATGGTGTGGTGGTAAGTATCGTGACCTACTTCTTCCAAGTCGTTATGTTTACCGCTTACACGGAGACATTTCTGTGAGTCGCTGACACGTTTGTATTTCGCAGGGTGGTTGCCAAGAATGATATCTTTAAACTGGTTCATACCTGCATTTGTAAACATCAGGGTAGGGTCGTCTTTGATGACCATCGGTGCTGAAGGCACTATCTGATGTCCTTTTGACTCAAAAAACTTAATGAATGAGTCGCGGATTTCATTTGCTGTCAACATATTATATAATGGTTCTTGTAGTTAATATTCTCAAAATTGATTTGCAAAGATAATTGGTTTTATTATTTTTGTCATTAAGTTTGGCGAAAATCTTATTGTTTTGTTGCCGTTTTCTTTAAAAACTCACTGAATGAGAAAAGTTTACTACATTTATAACCCGAAAACTAGGACGTATGACCGTATCTATCCTACCATGCGTCAGCGTGTGATGAGCTATTTACGCCGCTTGTTTGTGGGTATGGGATTTGGAGCGGGAAGTTTCTTGATTCTCTTGCTTATTTTTGGCTCGCCGTCTGAAAAGAATTTACGTACGGAAAATTCGAAGTTGCAGGCGCAGTATCAGATTTTGTCGTCGCGACTGGATGTGGCGCTCACGGTGGTGAAAAGGTTGCAGCAGCGTGATGATAACTTGTATCGTGTCATCATGCAGGCGGATCCGGTGAATGAGCAGTTGCGTAATGCGAGTTATGGGAATACTAATCGTTATGAGGAGTTGAGGGATTTGGCCAACTCGAATCTGGTGTTGAATACGTCGCAGAAGATGGACTTGTTGTCGAGGAGGTTGTATATTCAGTCGAAGTCGTTTGATGAGGTGGTGGAGTTGTGTAAGCAGCATGATGATATGTTGGAGTGTATTCCGGCTATTCAGCCTGTGTCCAATCATGATCTGAAGCGTACGGCTTCGGGTTATGGGGTGCGTATCGATCCTATTTATAAGACGGTGAAGTTTCATTCGGGCATGGACTTTTCGGCTAATAAGGGTACGCCTATTTATGTGACGGGTAATGGTAAGGTGATCAAGGCTGGATGGGAAGGTCTTTATGGTCAGTGCATTACGGTAGATCATGGTTTTGGTTATGTGACCAAGTATGCTCATATGAGTAAGATTATTGCTCGTAAGGGGCAGAAGGTGGTGCGTGGCGAAATCATTGGTGAGGTGGGCAGTACGGGTAAGAGTACGGGTCCGCACTTGCATTATGAGGTGCATGTGAAAGGAAAGGTGGTTAATCCGGTCAATTATTATTTCATGGACTTGAGTGCCGATGATTATGATAAGATGGTGGAATTGGCTGCCAACCATGGTAAGGTGTATGATTAAATGATGGAGGATTTGTAATGAGCAAGCAGATAAACAATCACTTGAAGTTGTTTTATTCGATAAGTGAGGTGGCGCATAAGTTTGGTGTGAATGAATCGCTTCTCCGTTATTGGGAGAAGGAATTCCCGGATTTGATTATGCCGAAGAAGGCGGGGGGTAATATCCGTCAGTATAGGAAGGAGGATATTGAGAATATCCGACTGATTTATCATTTGGTGAAAGAGAAGGGGATGACGCTTGCGGGTGCTAAGCAGCGTCTGAAACAGAATAAGGAGACGTTGGTCAATACGGCTGATATAGTGGAGCGTCTTATGAAGGTGCGTGATGAGCTGGTGGCGATGCGTAAGGAGCTGGATTATGTCAATTGAAATGATTAGGTGAAGTATTCTGCCAAGGTTGTTTACCACAGCTTTTTTATAATAAGTTGCCTCTGATTAAAAAAATAGCCCTGCTACCTTTATTATAGCAGGGCTATTTTTTTATTCAAGTACCAGGAGTATCCTCATACCTTTGTTTATTCTGGAGCTACATCGTCAAAGTTCTCAATGCGGGTTACGCGCTTGATGTTGTCTATCTTTCTGAGGTTCTTGCAGATAGTGTTCACATCGTCTACATCATGAACGTACAATTGGAAGCGTCCTTCGAAGATGCCGTCGTTTGATTCAACGTGCAGCTTATGCATATTAACATTCAATTGTCCCGAGATGATTTCAGTTACCTTGTTGAGCATTCCTACTCCGTCAATACCTTTCATGTATACATTGACTGGGAAGTTCATAGTCTTGCCTATTTCCCACTGAACGGCTAGGAGTCGGTTGCCGAAGCTGGTTTTCAACTGAGCGGCAATCGGGCACTGGCGTTTATGGATGATGATACGGTTATTACTGTCGATGTATCCCAGAACATCGTCGCCAGGAATAGGCTTACAACAGTCGGCAATTATGTAATTCTTCTGTATAGCATCCGGTGTCAGTTTCAAGACTTTCTTCTTGTCGATGTCCATTACATGATTTGCTCCCGTCGTATTTTCTTTATCCTTATCCTTCTCTTCACTCTTGCCCAAGCCATTGACAAATGAGAATGGAAGGTATTTTTTCCAGCGTGTTGGGGTTGGTTTATCCTTCAGTGCATTGAGTTCTTCGTCGCCTAAAACGATGCGTGCCTGTCCTACCTGCAGCATGAAGTCGTCTGTTGAAACAGCCTTATGCAGTTTGCAGAGTTTTTCCATAGCCTTGTCGGAATCTTCTATTCCTTCAGCCTGTAAGAAATCATGAACCATGTCTTCTCCTCGCTGTATGTACTCTCTGCTTTCACGCTTTAAGATGGCCTGAATCTTGGCTTTTGCCTTTGCTGTGGTAGCGAAATTAATCCATCCCGGTTGTACTTTTTGCGATTTAGAGGTTAGGATTTCTACCTGGTCGCCACTTTGTAGCTTATGGCTCAGCGGAACCAGTTTGTGGTTGACTTTGGCACCGATACAATGGCTTCCCAGGAAGGTGTGAATCTGGAATGCAAAGTCGAGTGCTGTACAGTTCTGAGGCATGGTTTTGATTTCGCCTTTTGGTGTAAAGACGAATATTTCTGAAGCAAACAAGTTCAGTTTGATAGTATCGAGGAAGTCGATAGCATCTGGTTGTGGGTCGTCCAAGATTTCTTTGATGGTGCGGAGCCACTTGCTCAATTCGCCTTCATCCTCGCTACCGCCACCTTCTTTATATTTCCAGTGCGCAGCAAATCCCTGTTCGGCTATATCGTTCATGCGGTCACTACGTATCTGGACTTCAATCCATCTACCTTTATTACTCATGAGTGTTACATGCAGCGCCTGATAACCATTCGCCTTCGGATGGTTGACCCAGTCGCGAAGTCGGTCGGGATGAGGTTTATAGATACGTGATATTCCCACATAAATATTGAAGCAGTCGTTGAGTTCTTCTTCCTCCGAGCGAGGCGTAAAGATGACACGTACCGCCAGAATATCATAAATTTCTTCAAAGGTGATATGCTTTGTCTGCATCTTATTCCAGATAGAATAAGGCGATTTTACGCGCGCCAGAATATGGTATTTCAATCCCATCTTATCCAGTTGTGCGCGTATAGGAGCAGTAAATTCTTCGAATAATGTATGTCGTTCTGCCTGAGTAGCTTTCAGTTTCTCTTGAATCTGTTGATATGTTTCCGGATGTTCATACTTGAAACTCAGGTCTTCCAACTCCGTCTTGATGCGGTTGAGTCCCAGTCGGTTGGCTAGTGGAGCATAGATATAAAGTGTTTCTCCGGCTATTTTATACTGTTTGCTTGGCAGCATAGAGCCAAGTGTGCGCATATTGTGCAGGCGGTCTGATATCTTAATCAAGATGACTCGGATATCATCATTCATGGTCAACAAAAGTTTTTTGAAGTTTTCTGCCTGGGCAGATGCGCGGTCGCCAAAGATTCCACCTGAAATTTTCGTGAGTCCGTCTACGATTTGTGCTATCTTTGGCCCAAAGAGGTTTTCTATGTCCTCTACGGTGTAGTCTGTATCTTCCACTACGTCATGTAAGAGGGCAGAGCATATCGAAGTTGACCCCAGTCCGATTTCCACGCAGGCTATGCGTGCCACGGCGATAGGGTGTAGGATATAAGGTTCGCCCGAGCGTCTTCTGACTCCTTTGTGAGCCTGTCTGGCGAAATTGAAAGCTTTGGTAATTATTTCAACTTTTTTGCGATGCTTGCTAGCCAAGTATCGTTCTAGTAATTCTTGAAAGGCATCGTCTATGAGCTTCTCATCAGCTTGCTCTTTGTTAAGTTTTTCATCCGTCATACTAATTTCCTCCATAAATGTCTTTATAGACAAAACATATCTTCAAGTAAGTAGTCGAAATCTATCGACCTTAATGCAAAAATAGGGAAAATAAGTAATTAAGCAAATAGATTAAGGAGTTTCTTAACCTATTTGCTTAATTTTATTCGGATTTGTTTCGTATCTCTTGTGTAAGTGAACAATCTTTATTGGATGCGCAGAGTCTTACCTGCTCTAATGTTGTTATTTTTCAGACCGTTGAGTCGGCGTATCTGGCTCACGCTGACGTGGTATTTGCGGGCTATACTGCCTAATGTTTCTCCGTTGCGTACTCGGTGGTAGCTGAGTGCGCTCTTTGGTGTGGTGACTTCTACGGTACTACGGCGTGTCTTGTATTTTGAAGGCTTGTAGTTGTAGACGCTGTCTTCTCTTTCCAGGAAGCAACTAATCTTATTGGTTGGCAGACGGAGTGCGTAGCTTGGGTCTGCTTCTGGGATGATGTCTTTGCGATACTCTGGGTTGAGGGCGCGCAATTGGTCGATGTTGATGTTGCATACTTCTGCTACCTGGTTCATGTTGAGGGTACGGTGCAAGTGGATGGTATCGGTTCCTTCTGGCATCTGCATGGCCATCGGACTGATATCATGTTCGCAGTAGTAGTTCATTATATAATTGGCTGCGATGAATGCAGGTACGTATCCGCGTGTTTCTTTAGGTAGGAAGTTGTAGAGCGACCAGAAGTCTTTGGCTCCTCCGGCACGGCGGATGGCTTTGTTGATGGTACCTGGTCCGCAGTTGTATGCTGCAAGCACTAGGTTCCAGTCGTGATAGATTTCATACAAGTCTTTCAGATAGCGTGCTGCAGCTCGTGTCGACTTGACCGGGTCTCTTCGTTCGTCAACTAGTGTAGTGACGTTCAATCCATAAGCTTTTCCTGTGCGCAACATGAACTGCCACAATCCCACAGCCCCCTGTCTAGAGCGAGCCATTGGGTTGAGAGCCGATTCTATCACCGGCAAGTATTTCAGTTCGAGAGGCAGATTATACAAGTCCAGCGCCTCTTCAAAGATAGGCATATAGAAATTATTTGCGCTCAGCATAAAAGCTACTTTCTGGCGTAATCTGATAGCATACTGGTCGATAAACTTGCGGACTATATCATTGTATGGCATTTCTATTTCAGTCTGCAGGCGAGACAGACGGTGAATATACACCGAGTCGCTTACCATCGGGTTATGTTTTCCCATGGTACAATTACCTGTAGGTGTGATATAATGTTTTGATATCCAGTCCAAGTACAAGCTGTCTGTTGTTTCCAGCATACCTTCCGGCAGAAGAATCTCCTGGCTCTCACCTGAGTTTCCTTTTACCGTGATGCTTTCCATTTTCTGTTGGGCATTTATCGTAGTAGTCCCAAGAAGGGCAAAAAGGCAAATGAATAGTTTTTTCATGGTTTAAAATTTGAAACTGCACTGAACTCCAACCCCTTGAGGGCGACCTCGGTGCATGTCATTAAATATAGCAGGCTCCAATGTCATGCCCAAATCTTTGGAGATATCGAAGTCTGAAAGTTCAGCATCCACATAAGCATCAATGACCGAAAGCAAATACACGCCTATGAATGCAAATATACTCATGTCGCGTTGGCGACGATAGAGGTCTTTTCCTTTGCGGAATTTATCCTCCCATCTCTTTCTGTCCTGGTTGATGTCGACCCATGGAGGCAGAAAATCCATATAACTGTCATTGTTGGGATTGTCGCTCATGATGTCCTGATAGGCTTGTGAATAATCCTTGTACATTTTTGAGTTCCATGTGAGTGCATAAGCACATCCCACAAATCCGCCATAGATAAGCGGTAGTTTCCAGTATTTTCGGTTGTAAATCTGTCCGGCTCCGGGTATGACCATAGCCATCCATAGTGATTTTTGTGAATCCGGGATCCATTTCTTCCTAGGCATAGGCTGTTTAGCCATGGCAGAATCGCTCTGCATAGCCAGTTGTGCCGTATCCACAGGTGTTCCCACTTCAATCATCATTTCCTGGAAATCCTTAGTCGCGCGAATCGAGTCGCGTCTGGCTTGACGGTCACTTCGTTTCTTTACCTGCAGCGAATCTGTTGTCAGTTCGCCACGGTGCTTACGTGCACGCTGTGCCTGTGCCTCCGTAGGGTAGGTGAAGACGGCAGCTGCGCAGAGCAGCAGGTATAATACATATGTTACGAATCGTGGTCTCAATTTTCTGAATGGTTTTGTTCGGGTTGTTTCAATGAATCCAAGATTTCCATAATACGTTCCAAGTCGGCCTCATTAGTAAACGGTATACTGATTTTACCTTTACCTTTCGGGCTGCATGAAAGTTTTACTTTTGTTCCGAAGAAACTGCAGAGATGGTCCTGAAGCATGGTATATGATTCAGACAATTTTGCTCCTTTGGGTGCAATTTTCTTACCTCCGGCTTCAACGCTTTCTCCGTAAGCTAGTGATTTTATTAGTTCTTCTACTTTTCTTACCGAATAGCCTTGAGAGAGAATCTCATTGAAAATACGTAGTTGCGTTTTGGGGTCGTCCAGTGCCAGCAAGGCGCGGGCGTGTCCCATATCAATCTCTTTATTTTTTAGCGCTACCTGAATGGTAGCAGGGAGCTTGAGCAGGCGGAGGTAATTGGCTATAGTGGTACGCTTTTTACCCACGCGTTCACTCAGACGCTCTTGCGTAAGCTCATACTGTTCAATGAGATGCTGATAGGCGAGAGCAATTTCGAGCGAGTTTAAGTCTTCGCGCTGTATGTTCTCAATCAGTGCCATTTCCATCACGTTCTCGTCGCTGGCCTTACGTATATAAGCTGGAATGGTAGTCAGCCCGGCTTGTAAGGAAGCACGGTAACGGCGTTCGCCGGCTATGATCTGATACATATCCGGTTCCGTCTCACGCAGCGTAATAGGTTGTATGATACCTATTTCGGCTATGGAATCAGCAAGCTCTTGCAAGGCAATCGGATCAAATTCACGTCGCGGCTGGTCTGGATTTACTGATATCTTACTGAGTTCTATCTCGTTGATAGATGATGATCCTGAAGTCTGTACTTCTTCTTCTTCAGTAGAAATCAGTGCGTCTAACCCGCGGCCTAATGCAAATTTTTTCTGTACTGCCATGTCTTTAATTACTTACTATTTCTGGTTATTATTTCGTTGGCTAGTGCCAAATGGTTTTTCGCTCCTGTAGAATCGGCATCATAGAGGATGGCTGGGATTCCGTGGCTTGGGGCTTCGCTGAGTTTTACGTTGCGCTGGATGATGGTTTTGAATACCAGTTCCTGGAAATGGCGTTTCACTTCGTCGTAGATTTGGTTGGCTAAACGCAGACGTGAGTCGAACATTGTCAGCAGGAAGCCTTCAATTTCCAGAGCAGGGTTCAGCTTGGTTTTAATAATTTTGATGGTGTTGAGCAGTTTGCTGATACCTTCTAGTGCAAAGTATTCGCACTGAACCGGAATGATTACTGAATCGGCAGCTGTCAACGCGTTGATTGTGATTAATCCTAGTGACGGTGAACAGTCAATAAGGATGTAGTCATATTCTTTTTTCATGGAAGCCAACGCGTGCTTCATGATTTTTTCGCGATTTTCCAGGTTGAGCATTTCTATTTCTGCTCCTACGAGGTCGATATGCGAAGGGATAATGTCTAATCCGTCAATATCGGTGGTGTAAATAGCTTCTCTGATATCGGCTTTATTGATAAGACATTCGTAGACTGAGCAATCAATATCTTTCAAGTCTACGCCCAAACCTGACGATGCATTGGCCTGTGGGTCTGCATCGATCACTAATACTTTTTTTTCTAGTGTTGCTAGTGATGCGGCTAGGTTAATGGTAGTCGTCGTTTTACCTACGCCACCCTTCTGGTTGGCTAAAGCAATAATTTTTCCCATATTAATCTGTTTGTTCAGCTTGCGAAGTAACGAATAATTGGTGACAGTACCTATTAAAAAACGTCAACTTTCCTTAAAGTGTTGATAACTCACAGCTTTTGTTAATAACTTTCACTAGGCAAAGATACATATTTTATCTGATTCTTGGGCATGACGTGGAAACATTGTACCTTTACGCACCTATAAAATTATATTAGATTATGGTAAAAAATATGCGTCCCTTGATTTTACTGTCTAATGATGATGGTTATCGTGCTAAGGGGATTAATGAATTGATGTATATACTGAGTGAGGTGGCTGATGTGGTAGTGGTGGCTCCTGATGGTCCGCGCTCGGGTGCGGGGGCTTCTATTACTTCTGAGGTGCCTCTTAAGTATGAGTTGGTGTCTGAAAGTGAGGGCTTGCAGGTGTATAAGTGTAATGGTACGCCGGTGGATTGTGTGAAGTTGGGTCTGGATAGGGTGGTGTCTCGCCGACCGGATCTGGTTATCGGTGGTATTAATCATGGCGATAATTCGTCGGTGAATGTGCATTACTCGGGTACTATGGGTGTGGTGATTGAGGGTTGCCTGAAGGGGGTGCCTTCTATTGGTTTTTCGCTTTGCGATCATAGTGAGGATGCGTACTTTGCCGGTTGTTCGCCGTATATCTTGCGTATTGTGGCTGAGGTGTTGGACCGTGGCTTGCCTTATGGTACGTGTCTGAATGTGAACTTCCCTGTATGTGAGTCGTTTAAAGGGGTTCGTATCTGTCGTCAGACGGATGGTGTGTGGACGCAGGAATTTGAGCCGCGTCAGCATCCTAAGGGTAAGCCTTATTTCTGGCTGACAGGTGTTTATAAGAATAATGAGCCTGAGGCTATGGATACAGACCACTGGGCACTCGAGCATGGTTATGTGGCTATTACGCCGACTACTATTGATGTGACTGATTATCAGTTGAAACAAGAAATGAATCACTGGAACTGGGAGGTATGAAATATTATTTGATAGTTGGAGAAGCTTCTGGCGACTTGCATGCGTCTAATCTGATGCGTGCTATTCAGAAGGAGGACAGTAGTGCGGAATTTCGTTTCTTCGGGGGCGATTTGATGACGGCTGTAGGTGGAACGCGTGTGAAACATTATAAGGAGTTGGCTTATATGGGATTCATTCCGGTCTTGCTGCATCTCCGTACTATCTTCCGCAATATGGATTATTGCAAGCGTGATGTTCAGGAGTGGAATCCGGACGTGCTGATTTTGGTAGATTATCCGGGTTTCAACTTGAAGATAGCTGAATTTGTGAAGAGGCATACGTCGATTCCGGTGTATTATTATATCTCGCCTAAGATTTGGGCGTGGAAGGAGTATCGCATCAAGAATATCAAGAGGGATATCGATGAGTTATTCTCTATCTTACCCTTTGAGGTTGATTTCTTCAAGAAACATGATTATGGGATTCATTATGTGGGAAATCCGTGTGTCGATGCGGTGCATGCCTATTGTGAACATCATCCTGCTGATAAGCTAGCATTCTTTGAGGCTAATGGTTTAGACGATAAACCATTGGTTGCTTTGCTGGCTGGTAGTAGAAAGCAGGAAATCAGAGATAATCTCAGCAGAATGATTGAAGCTTCGCGCGATTTTCCGGATTATCAGTTTGTGGTAGCGGGTGCTCCCGGACTGGAACCCGATTATTATAAGCAGTTTATGGCTGATGATACGAAGATTGTTTTCGGTAAGACGTATGAGATTCTTCGTTATGCTGAGGCTGCTTTGGTTACCTCTGGTACGGCTACGCTCGAGACTTCGCTTTTCCGTATTCCGCAGGTGGTGTGTTATTATATGGCTGCAGGAAAGATTGTTTCGTTCTTGCGTAAACTGGTGCTGAAGGTCAAGTTTATTTCGTTGGTTAATTTGGTAGCTGGACGGGAAGTAGTGAAGGAATTGGTGGCCGATGGCATGACGGTCGACAATGTGAAACGTGAATTGCGACGGATTCTTCCAGGTGGTGAAGGACGACAAGAGATGTTGGATGGTTACGACCGTCTTCTTCAGATTTTAGGTCCTGCCGGTGCTTCTGAAAAGGCTGCTTCTCAGATTGTTCACTGCTTAAAGATACGTGAAAGAAATTAACGTATTTGATTTTAGTTCTATAGACATAAAAAAACATCCGAGACACATTCATCAAATGAATAGTTTCGGATGTTTTTTATGTTTATATATTCAATTAGTCTGGATATTATTCCACTTCTTTTTCGTCAGTTTCTGGGTCGTACTTGTGCAATATAACCTTATTAACAGAGAATTCAGCCAAGTGCCAGAATACTGAACCACCACCATCTGCAAGGTAACGCAAGAACTTCACTGGTTCCTTGAATGCAGGATCTTCCTGTAGTGGACACATCTGCTGGTTTTCACCACCTCTACCACGGTTCTTGTGTTTGTATGTAAAGATTGGTTTTTCGACATCAAAATTGTTATCATCAAGTGAGCTCACTTTGTACAACTTCACGTTATCTGGGTGGTTGTTACCACCATCACGGTTGATTGTTACGATTTCGAAACGGTCTGCTTCTTCGCTAAGTTCTACGGTAATCCAGTGATTAGGACCCATGTTTGTACTCCATGCAGAGTGGAAGAAAGTACTAGGATTGCCATCAAACAATCCCTTCAAAGGACCTTCAGAAGGTTCCTGCGCATTGGTTGAATAACTATTGATTGTCAACGGAATACGTTCTACGGTAGTAGTTGCAGCAGCAGGATTTGACTTACAGTTGTCCAATGTGAATGATGTTCCCGGAGTGTCTGTTTCACTATACGGAGTGAAAGTAAAGCTATAGTTAGCACCATAGCGAGCACGTGTATTAGGAATAACTATTTCTGTAGTATACGGGCTGATAGTCACTGTACGAGTCACTTTATCGCGAGGATCAGTATAAACCATTTTCATGTACATGAAACCAGCAGTTTCCGGAGTGACATTCCATTTCAAGGTAATTTCACCTTCACCCGGTTCATGTGTGAAATTAAAGGATGCTAAATCAGCAGTAGGCACTACTACATCATCGTCATCACTGCAAGATGTGAAACCTATAGCCAATGCCAAGGCACCCATCATCATATATTTCTTAAGATTTTTCATTATTTAGAGTTGTTTAAAAGAGCCGGATAAAAGATTCCGGCTCTTTTGGTCGGTTGTTATTATTGAATAGAATATAGTAACCTCAAATAATTGGTCCTATTAATAGCCAGGGTTCTGAACTACGTTGTGGTTATTGTTCACGTCCTGTGCAGGAATAGGAAGCAACCAGTGGTGTGGCTGGAAACTACGCAAGAAAGGAACTTCTGTTTCCTTTGAGAAGTCTTCTACAGATGTAGCAAGAATGTTCAAACCTGTATGTTTCTTATCGAAGTATTTATCAGCAAGTTTCCAACGGCGCATATCCCAGAAGTTGTGGTTTTCAAGATACAATTCAATCTGACGTTCCTGACGTACGATGTCAACCATTTCTTTTGCAGAAGGAGTTTTGCCTACGATAGCCCATGAATCTTGTACGGTAGGGATACCAGCACGAAGTCTGACTGGGTTGATAGCTTCCATAGCGCCCTGTGCATCACCGCATTCTGCCAAACATTCAGCATAGCCTAAATAAAGTTCTGCCAAACGAATCAGAGGCCATGGATATTTGTTCAATGTAATACTGTTACTAGCACACTGGTTATCTGGGTGAATACCTTTCTTATTCAAGAAACCAGTTGGTGAATAGTTGTTGTTTCTATTCTTACGTCCGCAGTTACCATTTTTAGTAAAGTCTGTGATGACCTGCAAATCTTCTACCATCTGGTCATGTGGATAACCTTCATTGTAAGACGCATTTGTTACTTCATAGAAACCATTCTGGAAGGAAACCCATGCATAGTAACGTGGCTCACGGTTCAAGTTGATTCTTGTAGTCATTCTGCCTTCTTTTGCAACGAGTGCTGTAGAACCATTAGCAAATGTAATGTTTACCATTGCTGAGTCCAAGCTAACTGCTTCAAAGCGATTTTTTCCTTTTGTTTCTGGATCCACGTCATATGGAAGACCGTTCTTTGTATAGAAACGGTTTAACATGTTCATGGTTGGAGCTACACCGTTGTAGTTCTGTTCGTCAACGAAAGGCATTGATTTCTTCTGCAAGCCGTAAAGACCCTCGTCTGAATTAATAGTCCAGATTTCTTCTTTATTGTATTTCACCTTTGTACAAAGGTTAGCTCTTAGGATACGCAATACTTCGTTCTCTGGGAACTTGTTTTCAAATTTCAGTTCTTCTTCATCAAACAAAGCGAAACCTGCGGCTTTACAAGCATCGATTGCTGCTTTATAAGCATCGCGTGCCAATTCCCAACGTTTTGCATCGTAAGTAGGTGAGAACATTTCAGAACCGTCTACATTCTTCAGTTTTGATGCAAGTTCACTATTACCGTTGAAGTATGGTGAAGCGTGGTACATCAAAGTATAAGCTTTCAATGACAAAGCAGCCGTTTGGGTAGCTCTACCTGTATCTACACCTTTACGTTTTGCTGGCAAGTTCTTGTTTGCAGCAGCCTTGTCAAACTGAGCAACGATGAAGTCAATTGTTTCCTGCATAGAAGAACGACCGAGGTAGTTCTCTGGTTTTGTGTTGACGTCAACTTCTTCCTTTACAATAATTATAGGACCATAGCAACGCATCAGCAACATGTGGTAGTAACCAATCAAGAAGTCCAATTCACCGATGAATTCATTCTTGGTATCAGAGTCCAGACCTGGAACTTTATCCAATACTCCCATCAGTTTATAAGATTGACGGACACCGCCGTATAATGTGTTCCAATAAGAGATTATAGGATTAGCAGCTGTAAAGTTCCCTTTTGGGAAGTTGGCAAATGTTTCATGCTCAAAAGAAGTTACTACTTCGTCGCCGGTCATAAAGTCAAGTGATGAAGTTGCACTGTTAGGTACTGGCATGAATCCATAGCAAGAATATAGGTAACGCAAGGCAGCGTCTTTATCTTTGTAAGCATCTGATTCATCAGCACGCTCATCCGGCATAATGTCCAAGTAGTCACAACCAGTAAGGTTTGCACCACCCATTAATAGAAACAGATATAAAAAATATTTTTTCATAATTTTAGTGTCTAGATAAATTATTTAAAGTTCAATTGTATACCGAAGTTAATCACGCGCTGAGTTGGGTAAGCCAAACCGCTACCACCACCCATTTCTGGGTCCCAATGTTTAAATGGAGAGAAGGTCAACAAGTTTGATCCGCTTGTGTATACACGCAAGAATTTCCAAGAGTAACCGATTTCAGCATTTTTCAATTTCAAGAATGCACCGTTTCTTAACCAATAGTCTGAAGCAGTTGTATTGTTGGCGTGGTCCATCTTAGTCAAACGAGGGTAAGATGCGTGAATGTTCTGGTTGTCTACGCTCCAATGGTCGTCAGCAATGAACTTCAATACGCTACGGTTTACAGAAGAACCGAATGGGTGGAAACCACTCATCATCAAAGATGTATTAGCTACACCCTGGAAGAAGAATGAGAAGTCCCAATTCTTATATTTGATACTTGGGCCGAAACCGTAGATGATTTCAGGAACGGTAGGGTGACCCATGAACACACGGTCATACTGGTTGATGACACCGTCTGTTTCACCGTATTTGTTAGGAATATCTTTATACTTGATATCACCAGGAGCTACGTTACCAGAAATCTGCTGGCTTGGTGAATTGTCGATTTCACCCTGGTCGATGAACAAATGTCCGTCATATACGTAACCTGAGTGGCGGTTCAATGGCTGACCGATGATGCTCAAGTTTGGATAGTCTGGGTGGAAACCCTGGGCATGTTTTCTAATTTCGTTACGAGCGAATGAGAATGTACCCTTGAACTGAATAGTCAAGTCGTTGCTGAAACGTTTACCATAGTCGGCTGTCATTTCAAAACCCCAGTTCTTGATTTCACCGTAGTTACCGAACACCTGTGCGTTTGCAGTACCCATGTAGTTAGGAACTGACTGGTTCTGCAAGAAGATGTCTTTACGCAATTCGCTAAAGTATTCGAAACTCATGTTCAAGCAGTTGAACAAGCCTAAGTCGATACCAACGTTGGTCTTGTAACCTACTTCCCAAGTGATGTCTTTGTTTTCAAAACGTGTGAAGGCTGGACCGTTTAAGCCACGGTTTGTGTCACCGTCACCTGTTGTAAATCCAATACCGTTCAAGTTAACAACTGGAAGGTACATGAAACGTGTACCACCGTCGGCGTTACCTACAAGACCGTAAGATCCACGAAGTTTCAAGTTGTGTACGGTGCTCTTAGCTTTAGAGAACCAAGATTCTTCGCTGATGTTCCAACCCAATGCTAATGATGGGAAGAAACCGAAACGTTTACCATCGGCGAAGTTTTCAGAACCGTTGTAACCTACGTTGATTTCTGCCATGTACTTGTGTGCGTAGTCATAGCTAATACGACCAGCGAGACCCATCTTACGTTTTGGAAGGGTAGCAATCAAGTCGGTAGTTGGCGCACCACTGTCATACTGGTCTTGGTTATATAAGGCCATGGCTGATACGTTATGTACTTTGTTGAATGTGCGGTCATAATTCAAGCTTGTCTGGAAATAGAAACTTCTATCGCCTGAGCTGGTACGTTCGGCACCTAATACGTAAGCATTTTCTGTACCACCCATTACGTTCAACTTGTACTGTCCGTCTTTGTCTGCAACGTATTCGTATTTATTGTATCCTCTGTTACGGGTTGTAGTGTTGGTTGCCCAGTTTTTGAATGATACCAGAGCATTGAAACGCAATCCTTTAGTGATGAAATCTAATTTTTGATCATATTTGATGTTGGCACGAACGGTGCTTTGGAATCCATCTTGATAACCTTTTGTCAGTTCTGCCAATGGGTTAGATGCGCCACCTACGTTACCACCGTTGTAAGCACCCCATTTGTAGTATTCGCTCTGGGTACCCCATTCGCCAACAGATGATTCTATAGGATACATAACAGGGAAGTCCACTGGGTTATTGTTCATTACAGCCCCAAACAATGAGCCTGTATTTACGCTAGGTCCGTGTGTGTCTCTCAATTCTACACCAAGGTTCATAGACAATGTAGCTGTCTTAGTCAGGTGAGCATTGATGTTACTCTGGAATGTGTAACGTTTGATGTCGATGTTATTATCGTATGAATAGAATTCTTTACTACGGCCCTTCAACATACCAGTTTCGTGGTTGATGTTGGCATTGATGAAGTAGTCAACACGCTTACTACCACCGCGAACATTGAAGTTAACGCGTTCATTCATAGTAGCGTCCTTGAATAATTCGTCATACCAGTCAACGTTTGGATATTTGTAAGGATCGAGGCCTTTAGCCACACCGTTAATAAATTCTGGAGAGTAGAGTTTAGAACCTGTACCGTAGTTGTTTACTGCTTCATTGTACATGTTCATGTAGCTAACAGCATCAGTAAATTCAGGAACTTTAGTTGGCATAGACACATATCCTTCGATGCGTGCATTTATGATAGCTCTTTCTACATTTTCACCACTTTTGGTTTTTACAATCATAACACCATTGGCACCACGAGTACCATACATGGCGGTGGCAGTAGCGTCCTTAAGGATAGAGAAACTTTCGATAACTTCAGCGTCCAAAGCATTCAAGTCGCCTTGTGAAGCTTCTACACCATCAATGATGATTAGCGGACTAGTAGCAGTAAAAGTAGAGATACCACGAATATAGAAGTTTGAACCGTCATTACCTGGTTCACCACCGCGCTGGAACGCAGTGACACCCGCCATACGACCAGCGAAAGAGTTAGAGAGGTTGGCTGAAGGAACCTGAAGGTCAGCACCTTTTACTTGAGTTACAGAACCTACTACAGATTCTTTTTTCTGTCCGACGCCGAAGGCAGTTACCACAACTTCGCCCAATGCTTTTGCGTCTTCCGACATTTCGATGTTCAGCAATCTGACTTTAGCTAGTTTAACCACTTTATCCTTATAACCGATATAAGAGAAAATCAGTTGGTCTCCTGGTTTAGCATTGATAGTAAATCTACCATCCATGTCAGTAATAGCACCGACAGTGGTACCCTTTACCATAATGTTTGCACCGATGATAGGTTCTTGTGTGTTTGCGTCGATAACTACACCTTCATACTGAGAAGTTTGTTGTACAGCAGATACATAAGCTGCTGATTCTGTCCCCCCCCCCCTATCATTACTGGGGTTTTGGATGCCCAAATTGGGCTGCATGCCAATGTACTAAAAATAATACCAGAGGCTAAAACTAAGCTCCTTTTGGGGCTTTTCTTAGTTGAATCTAAATTCATAGATGTTTTTTGAATTAAAATAAGTGATAACAGAAATAAGGTTAAGTAATAACGAAATTCAATTTAAGTCAAGTGTTAACAGAAAGTCAAATTAAGTCAAGTGTTAACAAAAAGTCAAATTAAGTCAAGTATTAACAAAAAGTCAAATTAAGTCAAGTATTAACA
>SAMEA104404106__coassemble_632_pt1 | contig 34019 bp, 27 predicted proteins | sample SAMEA104404106__metabat2_low_PE_044 | metagenome-assembled genome bin SAMEA104404106 (sample SAMEA104404106) | Balaenoptera acutorostrata
TTTTTGTGCTGTTTTTAGGGTTCAGTGCCTTCAGCCACTTGAATGCAAACTCACTCACGACTCACTACCTTGTAGCGGTTCCCTTCGTACGTGTGCACACGCTCTACCCCAGCAGCCAGTAAAGCACCACCGAATTTATTGAGATTCAAATTGCTCATCATTCCTTTATGATGCTCACGCAACACCTCGAGAATCTGAACTAAAGATAATAGTTTGTACGACTCACCTTCCTTCGGCGAACGGAAATGGGCTCTGAAAATCTCTTCCTCTGGCATCAGACGGTAGAACTGTTTGTTGTGCTCCTGGATATCTAGTTCTTCTTCGTGCGTAAACCAATAGCGATGGCCTTCGGAGAGTTCGGCTTTGAGCTGAGCATAAATCTGCGTCATGTCTAATCCCTCGCAATTGATTGGACCTTCTACCTCAACACAGATAAAACGGCGACTACCTGTTGGGTCTGTAAGCAGGTCTTTTCGATTAGAAGTGCCAATGAACGATGCAACACGCGGCAGGTGCTGATAGTTCTTCTTGTATGCCTTGCGAACGGTAAGCGAAGAAAGCTGCATCAGGTTCTTCAACTGGGCCATCTTCTTAGGTGAGATGCGGTCGAATTCATCGAGACTGATGAGGCCCATTAATGTTAGCTGCATCTCAGCTGTCGTTCCTGCCAGATTCAACTGGTCTGTATAATAGCCCAACAATGGCTGGGGCATGAGCGACTTGCAGAATGTTGATTTCATCCATCCCTGCTGCTGGCTAATCAGAAGCGGGGCAACACTGTTTGAATGCAGTTTTTCCATTCCCATCCACTGTGCTGTCACCCCCAACATCCAACGGTGAAAATACTTTACCCAGTGTTCTGAGGAAGAGACTCTACCGGCCAGATCATTCAGGCGGTCTACTCCGTCCCAGGCTGGTAGTTCATCCATGTACATACGGAAGGGATGATACATTTCGACAAACTGAGAATTCAGGTAACGCACTAGGTCTCTGTCCCAACAGTCGACGCCAAAATTTCTGAGTTCGATACAGAAGGTGTTTAACGCACGCTGATCCATTGGCTTAAACTGGTCCAGTCGACCACCGATTGGTCTGTACTCGGTCTGTTCCGTAATGACATTAAAGCGGAGTTCGAAACGCGAAGTCAGATTCGAATGGATGGCATTGGTTACTTCATCCATTTTCTGTGCCATGCGCGCATTTCGATTCAGATCCGGTTTTCTTTTCTTACGCAAAGTTGTATTACGTAAACTTGTATTACGCAAACTTGTCTTACTTAAAATAGTCTTACCCAAACTTGGTTTAGTTTCCATTTCATCGTTAGATAATGTTGGTTTCTCAACTTCAGCAGATGCACTCCCAACTAATGCGGCAGTCCCAACTACTCCAGGAGTTTCAATAACTGCTGATGCTGCTTCAACCAATGCGGGAGCCTCAACCAATGCAGGAGCCTCAACTACTGCAGGACTGCTAGTCTCATTACCCTTACCAAGCCACTGTTTAACTAATGCAAGCGAAAATCTTTCGCGAATTTTTTTTAGTAATTTATTCATCATAATTCAACTTATTATTTCTATTTTGTTTAACTTTGAGCAAAGATAAGTTGTAAATCAGCCTAGAGCAAGCACTTTTCGCCTAATCACCTAATTTACTGCTACTTAGGGAAACACAACGAGAAAAACTTTATTGAGCCTTGATATATTTTACAATTTATCGCGAACAATTTACGTCGACACATCCGTGGGACAACTGTCCCACACTTGTGAGACAAGTGTCCCACAGACGTGAGACAGTTGTCCCACAGATGTGAGACGAAGATATTAACACAACAAATTACTAAATTTTAAAAGAATGAGTATTAAATTCGACTTTTACAATACACCCTCACCCGAAGGTATTGCAGATGAAAAAGAAGTCCGCTACCACGCACGCGTTATAGCCAAACAGACTGTAGATACAGAAAATATGGTCAAACAGATTCAGCAGCGTAGCACCCTGACTAAAGGTGACATCGTGGCTGTACTAAGTGAACTGCGCGACTTGATAAAAGAAAATCTGCTGAATGGAAATAACGTAATCTTGGACGGATTGGGAATGTATTCGCTAATACTTGAATCGCCTAAAGATGCAACTCCTAGTAACACGCACGCACAAAATATCGCTGTCAAGCGTATCAATTTCCGCGCCGACAGGAAACTCAGAAAGGAAATAATGGCTGAAGCACACTTCGAACGAAGTCGTAATAAAAGTCACTCAGCACACATGAGTATATATGAAATCGACGCACTCCTGGTCGACTATTTTGAAGAGAATAACTACATCACTCGCGAGCGTTTTGAGAAGCTTTGTGATTTTACTAAAAATACAGCTTTGCGCCATCTGAAACGTCTAGTTGATGAAGGCCGACTCGTAAATACGAATACTCCACGTAATCCGAATTACGAACCGGCCAAAGGGTACTATAACAGATAGTTGAAGGCACTGAACCCTAAAAACAGCACAAAAAAATGTTGCACTTTAACCATTCTGCAGCTTGCTTTCCCAAGCATCGGCGGCAGTTTCGCAGGGGCTACCCCATCGTCTTCATGGCACATACTCAAAAGATAATGTTCCACGATGGGCAACTTGCGCATGGTCTTTGTTGCCTCAAACAAAGTCTCTCTGTTTTCCTCCAGCAAGCCTCATCCTTCTTCTCTTCGTCATCCTCCTGAATGAATGTACCGTCTTCATCCAAGTAACCCCACTGATTACCTACACGTACATAAATTATTGATAACATAACGTGATTAATTAAGTTTTCTTTTCACACCAAAAAGGTCACAGCTTCTGTTTCCATATAAACGGATTACATAACTACCACTCTTCTCATAATTAACCTGAGAGAATCGATCTTTAATCATATACTCTTCACCCAAAAGATTTAGGTCATCCTGCCTCTGAATCCTTTTTAGCTCCTGGATAAGTTCCTCTTTCAAGGTAAGCGAAGGAGCACCAAGCTGCACCTCCTTACTATAGAAGAACTTCTTCTCCTCATTCAGAAAGCCCGGCATACCGTGATAAACTACTTCACATCGTTTGCCACAAGCCACAATGTTGTCATAGATTGCCGGAATGTATCCAAACTCATCACTGTACAATCCGCGAAAACGACCCCTTCCTGTATAGCAATATCCCAAATCAGGAATCACCTCAAGTGAGTCCATGGCACAAGGAACCAGAACATCACCTTTCATATCGAGCAATCCGTACTTACCGTTACGTTTTATCAGAGTACCAAAATTGGCAAAGGTCTTTACTTCCCTAACTCCTTCCTGAGAGATTGTATCAGTTGAGAAGAAGTTGGCTACTTGTGCTGTCTGTGCTGTCTGAGTTGTTCCCTGCATCATATTCTATATTATTTAAGTTAATTATAAAAAAGGTAATTAGTCACTGGAATCTACTTCCACTGGCAAAAGTAGAAAACCAAAACGCACTCTATTTGCGCCGTGCCCCTTAATTTTGCTTTTATCTTTTTTATTTTCAAATTTAATTTTCTTGAAAACACATGTTTATCTCGATTATTTTCAGTACATTTGAGTTTTATAAGGACATCAGAAGCAGTTAACCTTAATAATTGCAAAACATCCTTTTCACATTGCAAAGGTCTACAAAAAGAGTCTTAAGACCTATCCAAGCCATCCAAGTTGGTGATTAATTACAGACAGTCTATCTGCACAGGATAGCCTTTTAAAAACACGAAATTATGCCAAAGAACAAGAACGCAGTCCTAAGATATAAGTACCTCGACGAACTACTGTCCGACTCACATCACTACTATACGATGAGCGATTTGACAGAAAGGGTAAATGATAAGCTAGCACTAAACGGAAACGACCAGGTATCCATACGCACCATACAAAACGACATCAGAGATCTTCAGGACGAGGTCTTCGGTGCACCTATAGAATCGTTCTCAATGCACGAAAAGAAGAAATGCTATAGATACGACCAACCGGGATACTCGATTTTCCATAAGCCCTTGTCGGATGAAGAAACCAACCTGTTAGGTGAGGTACTGTCCACCATCGGTCAGTTTGAAGGCCTCCCCCATTTCGCTTGGCTGGACAATCTTCAGAAAGGACTCGGCATCAAAGAAAGCAAGAAAATCATTAATTTCAGTAAGAACGTAGCCTTGAAGAACATTCAGTTTCTGGGTATGCTTTACGATGTCATCTCAAACAGCCAGGTTCTGAACCTCAGCTACAAGAAGTTCTCGGCCTCTGAGCCCGAAAATTTTGAATATCATCCTTATCTGCTAAAAGAATACAACAGTCGTTGGTACTTGGTAGGATATGATAGCGACAAAGACTTCATAAAGACTCTGCCGGTAGATCGTATCATTGAATTTACTCCTCTGCCAGAAAAGGAACTGATTCAGTGCCCTTTAGACATCAACGCATTTTTTGACGATGTAGTTGGCATCACTGTTTATGCCGATAAAGAGCCGATAGATATTCTGCTTTGGGCTAGTGAACACGAGACCGATTACATCGATACCAAGCCCATTCATCACAGTCAGGTAAAGGTAGAAGACAAAACAAAGATAGCAGAGCTACAGTCTGCCTATCATAAGACCGATGGGCATTTCTACACGTTAAGATGCCAGCAGACCTACGAACTGGAACGCGAGTTCGTATCCCATTTTGCTGAGATGGAGGTGCTACAGCCTGTGGCATTGAGAGAATGTATCATTGAAAAGATAAAAGACATGTCGCGGTTATACAATGTATAATGCAATGCAATCTATAATAAAACCTATAAGATTCTAGCAAAATTCTACGGCAGCGCATACGACTACGTCACAGTTGACGGCTACGAAAACGGTTACTATGAAGTTCCTGACGAAACCATTATGGGAAAAGACATCGAATGCGGTGATTTCGATCCAACCGAGTGCGAAGGCTACAAGTGTTATAGCGATGATGAAGGTGATGCAGAAGAACGTGATGATGACGATGATGACGACGAAGTAGACGACAATCGTTTCGAGCTATGGTCAAGATGGCAGCGCAAAGAATTCCAGGCTATGAGTCTTCAGGACCAAGCTGAATACGTACGTGAGCGCTATAAGCTCGAACCCGATAACATTGACGGTGTAGCAATCGAATACTATCTCCCGAAGGAGTTGTTTGAGGGCGACCAGAAATATTGGAGATAATACAACCCTATAATAAAAACGATTTGAGAGGTATGGCGTCCAAGTCATCCAAGCACATATGATGCATTAATTCATTTATCTTATATCTGAATATTGAAATGTCGCTATTTTTATCTATATTTACATTGAAATATCTGTAGATCAAAACAACTAGATATTGCAACTTATAATCAGTCAAACTATTTTCATTTGTTTTATTACGAAAATAGGAGAACACATTTCAAAAACGATGAAAGAAATAGAAGATATACTTAAGGAATACGATTCTCTAGTCCGCATTTATCATGCTAATATCGGAGATAGAATGGGGAAAAACGGACTTCTAGAATACAATGAAGTCTTGTTCTCCTGCCATAGTTGCGCGATTGAAGGTAATAGTTTTTCCGTTGACGAGACAAGAACACTGAAAGAGAAAGGGCTTGGCATGATTCCTGAGGGGAAAACGTTGCTCGAAGCCTTTGAAATGTTAGACCATTTTAGTGCGTTTGAGTATATCTCAAACAACTTAGATAAGCCGTTAAATGAGGAGTTACTGAAGGAGTGTCACAGACTATTGACGGAGCATACGCTGTCATACAGAACTAAGCACGATGAAAATCCGTCGGAGCCAGGACAATACACTACCTTGGATATGTGCGCGGGCGACACTTTGTTTGGCGACCATGAAAAGCTGATTAAGAGAGTTCCTAATCTACTTGCCAGTACACAGAATGCTTTAGACGAGGGCATCATACACCCGATGATAATAGCGGCAAAGTTCCATGGCTTCTTTGAATATTTACATCCATTCCGTGATGGGAACGGCCGATTAGGCAGACTGATGACCAACTTCATCCTCCTAAAGAAAGGTCACCCTATTCTCATCATACCAATAGAAAAAAGATCCGAATATATTACCACTCTGAAGATGATACGTAAAGAGGCAACAGACGAATACCTGGTACGCTTCTTTCTAGATACTGCTATTGAAAGAATGCAGCGAGAGTTGAAAGAGAAAGAAGAAATGACTAGTATTTCTGATACGACAGACTTCTTCTAAAAGGTAAATCATAAAATATTCACGAGGAATGCTAGGTGGTAATACTTTAGGCTGTTATAGTGGATTTAGGAGTATTTCAACAAGAAAGCATTGGAGGGCCTGCCTAATGTTCAGTTGTATAATATGGCTTCGGATCCTTCTGAATCGAAAAATGTACAGGCTGAGCACCCTGAAATAGTTCGCGAATTAAAGGCTCTTTTGTTGAAATATATTCAAGAAGGTAGAAGTACTCCGGGAGCTCCTCAGAAGAATGATGGGGAAAAGGAGTGGAAACAAGTGAAAGAGATTTCTTAAATTAAGTTTTACCCCTGCTACATGCACTTGTAACAGGGGTATTTCTTTTAATAGGGGAAATTTCTACGTCCAACTCATCCAAGTGGGCGAAGGTACTCTACTTTAGTCATTGGAATCATCCCCCATCAGCTTTTCACTGAAGTTCTCAAAGAGCTGAATAGCAGGGCGTGTGCCAAACTGAAAGCGAGGCAGTCCGGCGTCTTTGGCTTCTGTCTTGTCAAGGATGAAGATTTTCTTCTTGACGTGGGGTGTGAATGAGAGGTAGCGCTGGTTATCTAGGATGAAGGCTACGCGCTGGCGTTTCCACTGGATTTCATAGCCTACGAGTTTGCTGCGCCAGTCTACGCGGAGGAAGGTGCGGATGCTGAAGAATTGGTCGAGTTCGTTGGCTAGTTCTTCCCAGTTGAGGTGCTTGTTGCAGAAGTTCCAAAAGCGGAGTTGGTCGCGGTCGGGACCGTTGGCGTCGCCTAGGATGGTGATGTCGAGCAGGGGTTCTTTCTTGGATTTGAGTTGCCAGTCGATGTAACCGTCCAGTCGGTAGGTGCCTTGGGTGATGTGGGTATCTATGTGTGTGGTGAGAGCTGGCCGGTGCGGAAAGGGCACGGAAATGGTATGGTCGACTGAGTGTGCAACTGCTGGGTTGTAATCTAGGTTGTAGTCGACTTCTTCAAGGGCATATACTATGGCACAGCGAACGGCTGCCTGGTTAGGGTCCTGGCAGGCTTGGCGAAGTTTCTGCTGGATAGGAAGTTCGCAGCGGTCGGTGTCTGTGGTGAGTGCCGACGGACTGATGCTGAGGGCTTGCTCTATGACACTGGTGGAGTCGGTACTAAGAGTTTGGATGTTCGGGAAACAACGACTGATGTAGGTTACGTAGGAGCTGTGGGTGGTAAGCGACCATTTCATGGCGGCAACAAGGCAAAGAATCTGCTCGGAAAATTGTGCGTCAAGGGTAAGTTCGGTTGTGACACCAGATGTAGACGCAGTAGCAGATTCAGAGTTTTGTGAGAGGCGGTGAAGTAAGAACATAGTTATTTCTACAACTTCCTGCATGTTGGCACCTGGAAGGTAAGCCAGCGGAAGGAAGCAGAACGGGAGTTGGTGAGTTGGAACTTCGTTATAATAAGTAAGGAGTTGCATTTGAAGAGCCGAAATGGCTTTGTTGGCAATGAGGTCCTGTCGGCCTACAAACTCCTGGATGGCAAGATAGCGAGTTACTTCAGGAGTCTGGAGCATTTCAGAAAAGCAACCACTAGTGAGAAGTTCGTTGAAGTCGGCATATGTGCCGTGATGGCTGGCGTACTGTCCTATCAGATATCCTATAATTGCTTGAGTCATGGCGGTGGTGATTTAAGTGTTTGAGCGATTTTATTTGAAGTTACTAAGATAGGCATAAATCTAACAAAAAGCTAGTGTAATCTATGTTTTACAACTTATTTTTCTCTTTTTTTGCCAATTTATTTGTATTTTAATAATCTTTTTCATAAATTGGCAAAAGTTAATAAAAACACAACAACATTTAACGATTTGGGATAATAAGTTGTCCGTATGGGACTTCTTACTTTTTTATCGGATTTTTAACAACTAATACTAAAACACTTTTTATGAAACGACAACACATTATTAAAAAAATCGAAGACTATAACAACAGTTAGCTGGAACCTTAGCTGACTTCTTTTTAAAACTAATATTCGCTTTATATTTACTCCTGTCTGTATGCTTGTTTTTTTGAACGAGCAGCGGACTGTGTACTTGTATCTGTGCTTAGTATATTCATGCCGAGTGCAAGAATCTTTATACGCTTTTTCGAAAGCAAAGAGGAGAAAATATGAGGCGTGACTAACTTTCAACCTTAAACAAAACACAATGCAAAGAAAAAATGACTTAAGCAAGCAATGCTTGTCTGTTGCCTTACTGGCCACAGGGTTGTTTGCCACAGGTAGTATGCAAGCTGCATACGTACCTAGCTCGGGAGGTATGGATTACTCATATAACGTACAAGATCAAGCGGTTACTGGTACTATCGTAGACGAAAATGGCGATCCGGTGATTGGCGCTAATATTCTGATAGAAGGCACGGGTACAGGTACTATTTCTGACTTGAACGGTAGATTCAGTCTGAACGTGAATAAATTTCCAGCTACTTTGAAAATTACTTTTATCGGATATGCGGAACAGAAGATTAATGTGACTTCAGCTAAGGCACTGCAGGTGGTGATGAAAGAGGGCGATACATTGCTCGATGAAGTGATTGTAACGGGTTATGGTACGTACAAGAAATCGGCTTATGCGGGTTCTGCTTCGGCTGTAAGTTCTAAGAAACTGAAAGATATTCCTGCAGTTTCATTCCAGAATATGTTGCAAGGTAATGCATCGGGTGTGCAGTTTACAGCTTCATCAGGTGTGCCTGGTGCATCTACTTCTATTAATATCCGTGGTATGGGTTCGTTTAACGCGAGCAATTCCCCACTATATGTAATTGATGGTGTGCCTGTTATGTCGGGTTCTATTGATGCTACTGGTTCTAATTCGGGATTGGACATCATGTCGACTATTAATCCATCTGACATTGAAAATATTTCTATCATCAAGGATGCTGCTGCAGCTTCTCTTTATGGTTCACGTGCAGCCAATGGTGTTATCCTGGTTACTACAAAGCGTGGTAAGAAGGGTAAGGCTCAAGTTAATCTGAAGGCCGACTGGGGTTTCAGTGATTTCGCTATGGACTTCCGTCCGGTGATGAATGGTGCAGAACGTAGAGAGTATATCTATAACGGACTGAAGGAAGGTCAGTTGCGTAAAGGTAAAGATGATGCTTATGCTACCGAATATGCTAATAAGTATGTAGAACGTTATGCTCCAGAGCCATGGTGTGGTTTTGTGGACTGGGACGACTTATTGTTTAAGAATGGTCATTATGCTAATTACGAAGCTTCTATCTCGGGTGGTTCTGAAAAGTTCAGCTTCTATTCTTCTTTGGCTTACACTAAACAAGACGGTATCACCCCTAACTCTGGTTTGGAACGTGTAAGTGGTAAAGTGAACGTAGACTTCCAAGCTACTGATAAAATTAAGGTAGGTGCCAACATGTTGTTCTCTAAGGTAGACCAGGATGTCTACTCAGAAGGTACTACTTACACATCGCCTTTCTACTCAAGTAGGAGTTCTGTTGTTCCATCGGATTATCCGTTTAACGAAGACGGTTCTTGGAACCGTAGTTTCATTCGTAACAAAGACCGCAACCCATTGCTGGCTATGGAATACGACTACAGTAGAGAGTATGTAAACCGTAGCTTTAATACTATGTACGGTCAGTATGAATTCATCAAAGATTTGATTTTCAAGTCTACACTTAGCTATGACTTCTTGAGCACTAAGGGTAATGAATGGAGAGATCCTAGAACTTCAAACGGTGAAAAGAAGAATGGTATAGCTTATAAGAAATTTAAAGAATATCATAAGTTGGTATGGGCTAACCAGTTGTCTTACAAGTTCAATATCGCAAAAAATCATCATTTTGATGTTCTGGCAGGTTATGAAATTGACGAACAATATAGAGATTACTTATCGGCAGAAACTACCAACTTTGCTACTTTCCAGAAACCGGCTCTCAGCAATGGTATGAAGCAGGAAGGTGCATCTGGTAGCGATTCTAAAACACGCATCATTTCTTACTTGGGTAAGTTGAACTACGACTTCCTGAATCGTTACTACTTTGGTGCTAGTTTCCGTACGGATGGTAGCTCTAGACTTTCTAAGGACAACAGATGGGGTAACTTCTGGTCTGTTTCTGGTGCTTGGCGTATAGGCGACGAAGCATTTATGGAAAAGACTAGCGAATGGCTGACCGACTTGAAGCTGCGTGCATCTTACGGTGTGAATGGTACTCAGCCTTCTGACTATTTCGGTTACATGGGTCTGAGCAGTCTGAACGGCGGTTACCTTAGTCAGCCGGGTATCCACATTTCTCAGGTAGAAAACAAGAACCTAGAATGGGAATCGAACTATAACTTCAACCTCGGACTTGATTTCTCATTGTGGAACCGTATCAATACAACCATCGAATTCTACAGTCGTACAACTAAGAACTTGCTGATGGACTGCCCTATCTCTTATACAACTGGTTTTGGTAGTTATCTGATGAACATTGGTAAGGTAAGAAATACAGGTGTGGAATTAGAGATTACTTCTAGAAACATCGAGACTAAAGATTTCTCATGGACTACATCATTCAACCTAAGCCATAACTCAAATAAGATTCTGGTATTGGACGGCGAGCAGCAAGAAATCATTTCTGGAACATCTATTCACCGCGTAGGAAAACCTTACCGTACATTCTACCTGGTAGAATTTGCTGGTATCAACCCTGAGACAGGTGTACCTCAGTTCATTACTAATGATTTAGATGAAAACGGCAACCTGAAGAAAGAAATTACTGAAGATTACAGAGATGCTAAGAGTATAGCTATTGATAAGAAAGCAGACCCAAGAATCGTTGGCGGTCTGACTAACTCATTCAATTATAAATGGTTTGACTTCTCATTCATGATTTCTTATCAGTTTGGTGCATATGGTTATGACAACTGGGCACAGAAGACTGAACACGGTGGTTATGATCTGAAAGCTAATATTCCTACTTATTATAAGGACAACTGGAAGAAACCAGGCGATATAACTAAGTATGAGGTATTTATGGATCGTCCAAATCAGCCTATGAACAAGACATCTACTACCAGACGTCTGCACAGTACTGACTATATCCGTCTGAAATCTATGACATTCGGTGTAACCCTTCCTAAGAGCTGGGTACAGAAAGCTGGTTTAAGCAATGTACGTCTGTATGCATCGGCCAACAACCTACTGACATGGGCCGCTTATGACTTCTATGATCCAGAATCAGTACAGCATGGTTATACTACATGGAATACACCTCCACTGAAGACTGCTACTTTTGGTCTGAATGTTAGTTTCTAATTACTTAAAAATTTGAATCATGAAAGGAATAAAATATATAGCTTTAGCTGCCCTTTTAGCAGGCATGTCTTCCTGCTCACATGACTGGCTTGATGTAAGCCCATCTACTTCGGTGGAAACAGAAACAAGTATCAAATCGTTAAACGAAATTGAATTTACGCTGAATGGTACATACAACCTGATGCATAGTGCGAATGCATACTCAGGACGTCTGATGTATTATGCTGATGTGACGGGTGACGATATGCAGGCGGTGGATGTAACGAAACGTACTTCGCGTTATTATCGTTTCGACTGGAATAAGGACTCGAATCCTTCTACTCACTGGTCGATGTTATATAAGGTAATCAATAACTGTAACTCGATTATTAATCACATCGACAATCTGGATATCAGTGAAAGTGAAACAAGCAGAAAGAACGACTTGCTGGGTCAGGCTTATGCCATCCGTGGTCTGGCTTACTTTGATCTGACTCGTATCTTCGGTTATCCGTATAAGAAAGATAATGGTGCATCGCTGGGTGTGCCTCTGGTTCTGGAGCACTTGGATTTCTCTGCGAAGCCATCGAGAGCTACAGTAGCTGAATGTTTTGACCAGTTTATCAGCGACTTGAAGAAAGGTAGCGAACTGCTCAACGATAAATTCAAGAAGGGTAAGATAACTCGCTGGGCTGCCATGACGCTTCTGAGCCGTGCTTACTTATATAAAGGTGAAGACGCACAGGCGCTTCAGACTGCCGAAGCTGCTATACAGGGGGCTGAAAAGGCAAGATATGCTTTGTGGCAGAATGAAGACTATGCTTCTGTATGGGGCAACGAATGGTCGGATAAGGCTCCGGGTGAAGTGTTGTTTGAAATCGTAAATGAAACTACTGAAAGTCCGGGTAAGGAAAGTATGGGTTACTTGAATTACAAATATGGTTATGGTGATATGTGTGTCACTACTTCGTTCTATAATCTGCTGAAGCAAGATCCGAACGATGTACGTCTGGGCGTGCTGGATTTCTATAAAAGCAAGTCGGGTGCAAAGATTGCATTCATCAACAAGTACCAGCCTCAGGCTGAAGAAGCTCAGGAAGATGCCAACATCCCTGTGATTCGTCTGTCTGAAACTTACTTGATAGCGGCTGAAGCTGCTGCGAAGATTGGCGACAACGACAAGGCTGTGAAGTATCTGGATCCGATAGTTAGCAGAGCGAACCCTGAAAAGACAGTGGTGGGCGAAGTGATTACGGTGGACAGAGTGAAACTGGAACGTCGCAAGGAGCTGGTTGGAGAAGGTCACCGTATGTTCGACGCTATCCGTGATGGCGGTAAGGTGGTCAGAAAGAACGAAGCGGGCGACAGCAAGGTGAATACTGAACACTTCGAACTGATGGATGGTCCTTACGGATGGGAGAACTATAAAATTGTGCTTCCTATTCCTACTCACGAGGTGAAAGCAAATCACAATATCAAACAGAATCCTGGTTATGGTGATTGATTGATGATTTTTAGCTGATAATGGAGGGTGTATCAAAACGTCTTTTCGTATAGGATGTGGTGATGCGCCCTCTTTTTTTGCGTTTAGATAATACACTTTTTTTTCGAGTCTGTTTAAACCTTTTTTGAGATAGCTTGTCAAAAGGACAGAAAGGATTGAAAAGGGCTACTCGTTCAAGGTACCGGGACGGTGAGTCTGAATTAAGTCTTTCTGACAACAAGCATTGAATTTAAAACTTAAAAAATAGATTAAAATGAAAACTAGAAATTTCTTCTTGGTTGCTGCTATGACATTGTTCATGGCTGGCTCTCAGGCTATGGCTCAGACTACTACAACTGGTAACAAGAAAGTAGATCCTGCTGAATTGTTGAACAGACGTTGCAACCGTATGTGTACTGAAATGAAACTTGACGATGCTACTTCTGCTAAGTTTACTCCTCTTTATAAAGAGTACTTGAACGAATTGAAGGCTTGCCGCCCTACTCGTCCTGCTGAATGCAAAAACGGAACTTGTACGGATGCACAGCGTAAGGCTTGTATCGAAAACAGACTGGACTGCCGTGAGAATATGGTAAAGGTGCAGAAGAAGTACTACAAGCAGTTTGAAAAGATTCTGAACGCACAGCAGTTGCAAACTGTTTTCTGCAAAAATTACCAGTATGGCAGAAAAGGCAATTTGCACGGTCGTCGTCATGCTAACTGCAGCTACAGAGGCAGCCATACTCATGCTAACTGCAGATACTAATTGGTTACATCAACAGCAGAAAACTGATTAATCATCATTAGTCAATAAAAAATAAAAAAAGCCCTTGTATCATTTCTTACCGAAATAGATACAAGGGCAATTTTTATTGTGCTAGTTGACAACGTCTACCTTATTCAGCCAACAAAGAAGCGATATAAGCCTGCATTTCAGGAACAGCAGCCTTAGCTTCTGTGTACAGTTTGTACTGAGCCAATGTACGTACATAGTTGTGTTCTGGGTACTGAATCTGGTAATAAGTATCACCATTGATATAGTCGGCCAAGAAACGAACAGCCTGCATATATGGGAACAATTTAACTGCGTATGGCAACATTTCAGTTTCCAATGGAGTCAAGAAACTCTTAGCTGATTCGATGTAGCCCTTTGCGAAAGCCTTGAAGATTTCAATATTGAAAGTAACCTTAGTAAGGTCTTTTTCATCTTCAGCTGCTGTATTAGCTGCAGAACGAAGGAAGTCGCCAAAGTCTGAGAATACGAAACTAGGCATCACAGTATCGAGGTCGATAACACACAATACGTTACCTTCTTTATCAAACAACATATTGCTCACCTTAGTATCACAGTGACAAATACGTTTAGGAAGTTTGCCTTCGCGGAACAAGCGTTCAGCCTGACACATTTCTTCAGCATCTTTTTTGATATCGTCTACCAACTGCTGTACTTTTTCCATACGGCCAGCAGCATTAGCTTCAACAGCTTCGTTCAACTGTTTCATACGGAATTCCATGTTGTGGAAATCAGGAATAGTTTCACCCAATTCTTCTGGGATATCAGCCAACATAGCTTCGAATTCGCCGAACTTCAAACCTACCAAGTAAGAAGATTCTGGAGTTACGGCTTCCAATGTCAGTGAATCAGCGATGAAAGCACACATTCTCCAATAGCGTTCGCCATCGAAGTAGTAAGTCTTACCATCTGTAGTCTGAACGAAACGCAATACTTTACGATCGATATCTTCTGCATGAGCAGCTTCCAATTTTTTGCGGATATGATTAGTCACACTTTCGATATTGTGCTGCAACATATCTACGTTCTGGAAAATATTATGGTTGATGCACTGAAGGATATAGTCTGTAGCATCGCCAACTGTTTTTACTAAATAAGTCTGGTTGATAAGACCTGAAGTAAGAGGTTTAATCAATTCCACGTTTTTCACTTCTGGGAACTGTTCAACAATTTTGTTTAATGCGTCCATGGTTTTGGGTTAATGGTTTGTTAGATTATTGTTTTTTATATGATTCAATCTGCTGATTTACGATATCATCTTCAGATTGTCTTGCAAAGATAGGAAAGTTAGCCAAGTAATCAAACTTTTGTCTCAAATACTTGGAGGGGATGGTTATCTCTGTATGCGAATGACGCGAATTCCGATGTGCGACTTTATGTTTTTTGAGTAGTCGTAGAGGGTGAGCGGATCCAACAAGACTTTTTTCTTGACGGAGGAGGCGTGAAGGAGATGGAGGCGGCCTTCTACCCAGCAGGCAAATCCTACATGTACCACGTCGAGTCCGCTGATGCGGGTTGCCAGTGTGAGGACATCGCCATCGGATACCTTGAGGAGATCGGGGCCAGCATCGAGTTTTTCCTTGGGTATGTAGGGCATCTGGTACCCTATCCATCGACTTTCTATCTGTTTCATCCGTAGCACAGCGGCAGTATCTTGAGCCAGGAATGGATAGAGTGATGCATGCTCACTCATAAAATTCAAGTCGACCTTTCGCACGGCATAAGGTGATTCCTTGGTTACTTCTCTGACTATTCCCTTGCGCTCGTTATCGTAAATCCAATCAGAGAAATAATGAAGTCGAGAGGTATATCCGTCGAGTTGTCCGTGGCGGTATCGAATCATCTCAAGTGCCTTCTTGAAACCAGCGAACGAAGCATCGGGTGTGAGATACATAGCCAGCACATACTCCACAAACGTGGTACAATCAACCGAGTCGGTCCGCACCACCAGTTGTTCAACAGGAAAGGTTTCCAGCGTACCTCCCTGATAAGGGGTACCCTGGAAACCTTTTGCCAGATAGAGTATTTTATTCTGCGACGGAGCAACCGTCTGAGCCTGTTTCATGAGGGTAGTTACCTTGACACTGTCGACCGAGCAAGCTGCAGCCACACTGACCGAGGCCATCATGAAACATCCTATCAGAAATCCTATCTTCATTCTGCCTCTCCTTTCAATATAGGGAGAGTGATTTCATACCTCACAGCAAGCACTCGAGCCAAGAAGACTGTGATACCACAGATAATCTGCGAGATGGTAGGATCAAATCCGATGAGCGAACACAACCAGTAAGCCACCCCACCTATGACGCACGCCATGGCATAAATCTCCTTACGGAAAATGAGCGGGATTTCATTAATGAAGACATCACGAAGCACACCTCCGGCAGCACCTGTGATGCTACCCATAATGATGCCCACCCAGAACGGGAAGCCTAAATCAACACTCTTTGAATAGCCTACCACCGTGAATAGTGCTAGACCTATGGTGTCAAAGAGAAAGAAGGTATTATTAAGATGGATGAGTATCTGACGGAAAGTTATGACAAAAATCATAGCAAATCCGGTCCAGAGAAGGTAGAGAGGATCAATCATCCACGCGGGTGTCACATCCAAAAGCAAGTCGCGGATAGTACCGCCACCGATGGCCGTAGCCAATCCTACCACATACGCACCAAACCAGTCGAACTGTTTAGCTGACGCCAAACGGATACCACTTACGGCAAAAGCGAAAGTTCCGATAAAGTCGAGAACTTGTACAAATGAAGGCAATTCAAACATAATGTTACGATGTCTTTTTTTTCTAGCTAAGTATTTCTATTTTAAGTTTACTCGTTGTTAGTTCGATTCTGAATTATCACCAAGCATAGTTCAAACCGAAGCTAAGAATCTCCTGAATCTGGAAGTAGCTGCTTCCTTCTTTACGTGTCACACCATCATCAAATCGACCGATGACAAAGAGTTTCGTAGAGAGATACTTATTGACCACGAAGGTAAATGTATTTTCCCACTCTGCCAATGCTTTTTCGTAATTTGTTGTGTAAGACAGACGAGATTCCCACATAAGTGGTTTGAATACCTTCCATTTCAAGTTGAGATCGAAACGAGAACCGAAGACGTTGGCGTGCTTGTGGCCTTTTTCAATGTTGAACTTGGTTGGGTCTACTCGATTATCGAGTACTGAATAAAGGGTGTAGTTAAACGGGTTCATCAACACGGAAAGGTTGCAGATTCCATCTTTCGAGTACTTGAAGTCCATACCGAGACCGACGTTCAGCTCGGCTGGTGAGAAGAAGGCAGATACGATGTTGTCGGTATTAGTCTGGTAACTCGAGAACAACTGAGTCTTAAAGTCGAGCGACAAGGTATAATACCAGCGATTGATAGCCTTAAGACCCATTTTAGACGTCAGACGGAACAAGTCGTTATTGGCCTTATACGAGTGGACCGTATCAGACGGAGCCGTGATGAAGCCCAGTTTCCATTCCAATTTATTTTCGAACTGGACACGATGCTTATCATTATAATTTGCATACAACACCAGACCCGACAAGAGCGACTTAGTACTTTCACCACCCTTATACCAGTTGTCAGAGATATGATTCTGCGAGAAATGCAAATAACCACTGCCCCCTTTAGTCCAGAAATTAGGACGTAATACCGTCAAGTCGGATTCAGTCACCTGTTGTACCGTATTATAAGAGCCAATCATATTCAAGACATTTTCCGTACGCGGTGCAGCCTCCAGTTCCTTATCAGTGCGAACAGAAATATTAGCAAAATCAGCCTCATTTCTGCGCACCAGTTTCGGGTAATTCACATAAAAATGCAACATCTGCGACTCTACCGCCTCATAATAAGGTAAAGAAATGCGCATATCAGGCACCATCTCATCCATCTCCTCTTTTCTACGCTTCGCCTGAGCCGTATACTTATCCTCCGGCTGCCAGTCGCCCAAGCTACCTGCCTCACGAATAGCTGACTGATAATACGTCATCGGCACCACATATTTATAGAATTCGGGACGCATACGAACGCCCTCATACAACTTATAATAATCCGTAACAAACAAATCGTCGAACTCATTACGATAATCGGCCAGCATCTTCGTAAAATCACGGATAGACTGCGGAATCATCAAACGACGCTTCTCAGCAGCCAACTTCTGCAAACGGATAGAATCCTTACGCAACGAATCGCGAACCATCTGCTGCTGTTTCAGGTAGTAAGCCGAATCGAATGTAAGAGTATCAATCACCGTAGAATCAAGAACCAGCTTGTCCATAATCAGCGAATCCCTCACTTCCTGAGCAGCATAAAGAGAATCGAGAGTCCCTGCAGAACGTAGAGAATCCACCTTTTTCGGCTCCAGCATAATGATATTCATTCCGTAAAGCGGCATACCAGGAGTATGCAGCGAATCAGCCTGCGTACGAGACAACGAGTCTGTACGAAGCGAATCAACACCCAACGAATCGACAAGAAGCGAATCGCCCCCAGCTGATACATTATTATATGATAAAGCAAGGCGTGAAGAATCGGCCATAAATTGAATTCTGCGGAGCGAATCAGTAAGAAGCGAGTCAGTAAGAAGCTTCACCCTACGAATCGAGTCAGCACGCAGCGAGTCAGCTTTAACAACATCCATCCGAGTCAGCGGACCATCCATAGGTTGCAAGTCCAAATCATTGAGCAAATCAAACAAATCCCCCTGCAAATTACCGTTACCCTTCAACGAATCATTCTCCACCACTTGCGCTCCGAGCCAAGTAAAAACCAATAAAAACGACAATAAAAGTCCAATTCTTTTCATCCTATTTTCAAATTTGTTGCAAAAATACAATTATTTCCTGTTTTATTAAACATCCAAATCCAATTCTTACACTAAATATTTACTAAACATTTACTTACTAATCTGAAAAAGGTCCTCCTTTTTCCTACGATTTCAGACTAAAACTCTTGATTTTTGGCTTTTTTTATGTAAATTTGCAACCTTGTAGAATTAGTTCTAAAAAATAGTTCTAAAAATATAATTTAAATATTCATATTGTGGCAGAAACAAAGTACATTTTCGTAACAGGTGGTGTAGCCTCTTCTTTAGGTAAAGGTATTATCTCATCATCTATCGGTAAGTTGCTGCAGGCCAGAGGCTACAGCGTTACTATTCAGAAGTTTGACCCGTATATCAACATCGATCCAGGTACGCTGAATCCTTACGAACACGGTGAATGCTATGTAACCGTTGACGGCCATGAAGCCGACCTCGACTTAGGTCATTACGAACGTTTCCTAGGTATACAAACTACTAAGGCCAACAACATTACCACTGGCCGTATCTACAAGAGTGTAATCGACAAGGAACGTCGCGGAGACTATCTTGGAAAAACAATTCAGGTTATCCCTCACATCACAGACGAAATCAAACGCAACGTGAAACTGTTGGGTAACAAACAGAAATTCGACTTCGTTATCACAGAAATTGGTGGTACTGTAGGTGATATCGAATCTCTTCCTTACTTGGAAAGTATCCGTCAGTTGAAATGGGAACTGGGCAAGAATGCACTCTGCGTTCACCTTACTTATGTTCCTTACTTGGCAGCTGCTGGTGAATTAAAAACAAAACCTACACAGCATTCAGTAAAAGAATTGCAGTCGCTTGGTATTCAGCCAGACGTATTGGTATTGAGAACTGAACATGAATTAGGCACAGGATTGCGCAAGAAAGTTGCATTGTTCTGCAATGTAGACGAAAAAGCAGTTATCCAGTCGTTGGATATGCCTACTATTTATGAAGTTCCAGTGCGTATGCAGGAACAGGGCTTGGATACTATTATTCTTGAAAAGATGGGATTGACCGTAGGCGAAACTCCATCACTCGGTCCATGGAGATCGTTCTTGGAACGCCGTCATCAGGCAACTGAGATGGTCCACATCGGTCTGGTAGGTAAATACGACTTGCAGGATGCGTATAAATCAATCCTTGAAGCTGTATCTCAGGCTGGTACATACAACGACCGCAAGGCTAAAATCCACTTCATCAATAGCGAAAAGCTTACAGATGCTAATGTAGAAGAAGAACTTAAAGACATGGACGGTATCATTATCGGTCCAGGTTTCGGTCCGCGCGGTATCGAAGGTAAGTTTGTAGCAATCAAATACTGCCGTACTCACGACGTACCAACATTCGGTATCTGCCTGGGTATGCAGTGCATCACAATCGAATTCGCTCGCAACGTACTCGGTTTTGAAGATGCCAACAGCTACGAAATGAATGAAAAGACAACTCATAACGTAATCGACATCATGGAAGAACAGAAGGCCATCACAAACATGGGTGGTACTATGCGTCTGGGTGCTTACGAATGTGTATTGCGCAAAGATTCAAAAGCTTATGAAGCTTATCAGAGCGAACACATCCAGGAACGCCACCGTCATCGTTATGAATTCAACAATGAATACAAAGCACAGTATGAGGCTGCTGGCATGATGTGTACAGGTATCAACCCAGAATCTGACTTGGTGGAAATCGTGGAAATACCAACACTGAAATGGTTCGTTGGTGTACAGTTCCACCCAGAATATAGCAGTACTGTATTGAAACCACATCCATTGTTCTTGTCATTCATCAAAGCAGCTATTAATAAGTAATCTAACTCTAAAAAAACGGACTTACGGGTCACTACCCTACAGACCGAACAAAGAGACAGACTTACTCAGGTAAGTAATAAAACTACTAGAAGTGTCACCTTTATATCGTAAAGCGAAAACGAATATAGAGGTGACAACTTCTCATTAAAGAGAGAAGTCAAATTCTAGCAGGGAGGAACAAATCCTGCTTACTTACAAGTAACGATTTAATAACTCACAAATAAATAGTTTAATTAAAAGAAATGGATAAAAACACGTTAGTGGGATTTGTCCTTATTGGAGCTGTTATAGTAGGTTTCAGTATCTACAACAGTCCTAATGAGGCAGAAAGAGCACGTGCGCAGCACTACCAGGATTCTATTCAGCAGGTAATCCAGCAGAAAGAAGAACTCCAGAAGGCTCAGGAAGCAGCAGCTATACAGTTGGCTGAGCAGATTGATTCTACTTCTTCGTTCTTTGGCGCTACTCAGGGTGAGGAGCAGACAGTTAAGTTGGAGAACGACCGAGTAGAACTTACGTTAACAAATAAAGGTGGCCGTGTATGTAAGGCAATACTCAAGAATTACAAGGATCAGCAGAAACAACCGCTGGTATTGTTCGAGGGTGAAGATGCATCTCTGAAAATCGGTCTGGAAGGAAAGAACGAAAATATTCTGAGTGACCAGTTGTATTTTCAGGCAACAAACGTAACTGACTCTACTGTGACAATGCGTCTGAATGTAAACAATGGCGCTCACTTGGATTTCAACTACAAATTATTGCCAGAATCATACGTGGTGAACTTTAGTGTTCAGGCACACGGAATGCAGAATTTCTTCTCGCCTTCAGTAAAAACAATGAGTATCGACTGGAAACAGCGCGCTCGTCAGCTGGAAAAAGGTCACACATTCGAACAGCGTTATACTTCACTTACATACAAACCAAGCGAAGACAGTTTCGATTATTTGAGTGAAACTCAGGACGCTAAGGAAACTATTCCTGAAGTGTTGGACTGGGTAGCGTTCAAGAATCAGTATTTCTCTAGTGTGCTGATTGCTGAAAATAACTTCGAAAAGGCTACACTCGAATCGAAAATGGAACAGAAAGGTTCTGGTTATATGAAGAATTACGCAGCTGACATGCTTGCTTCATTCGACCCTACTGGCGCTAACCCAAGCAACTTCCAGTTCTATTTCGGTCCTAATCATTTCAAGACTTTGCTTGACAGCAACAACTTGTGTATCAACGAGAACGACCCAGAGCTTGAAGATTTGGTATACCTCGGATGGCCTATCATCCGCTGGATTAACCGCTGGTTCACTATTCCATTGTTCGACTGGCTTAAAGGCTGGGGCTTGAGCATGGGTATCGTTATCCTGCTGATGACTATCATCGTGAAGGTATTAGTTCTCCCTACTACTTGGAAATCATTCCTTTCATCGGCTAAGATGAGAGCATTAAAACCATACGTAGAAAAGATTAACGCAAAATATCCGAAAGCTGAAGACGCTTTGAAGAAACAACAGGAAACGATGGGACTCTATAGCCAGTACGGCGTAAGTCCGATGGGTGGATGTCTGCCTATGTTGCTACAGACTCCGGTGTTCATGGCGTTGTTCTTCTTCGTTCCGAACGCTATCGAATTGCGTCAGCAGAGTTTCTTGTGGGCAGATGACCTTTCTGCTTACGACGATTTAATCAGCTGGAGCACTAACCTCCCATTAATAGGCAATCACCTCAGCTTGTTCTGCTTGTTGTTCTCTGCAGCAACTGTAATCAACCAGATTGTGATGATGAAACAGCAGAGCATGGGCGACAATCCACAGATGGCAGCCATGAAATGGATGATGTACGTCATGCCTGTGATGTTCTTCTTCATCTTCAACGAATACGCATCTGGTCTGAGCTACTACTACTTCATCTCAAGTTTGATTGGTATCCTCACAATGTGGATTATGCGTAGAATGACAGATGAGAAGAAATTGCTCGCTCAACTAGAAGCCAACAAGAAGAATCCATCGAAACCTAGAACTAGCAGTCTGATGGAAAAACTGGAAGCTTTGCAGAAAGAACAGGAACGATTGCAGAGAGAACGTCAGGAACGCATGAACAAGAAGAACTAATCAGTTGCTTCAGTTCGGCCCTGGCTGACTTAAAAAATATACTACGTGTCATTCAGAGGGCATATAACTTCCTGGATGACACGTTTTTGTATGATATAAATGTATCTAATAACTAATCTTATGCATTACTTATCCTATGAAAACTGAAACCTTAAAAAAACGTTTGGTATATTTAGACATTCTGAAAATCATTGGTATCTTCTTAATGGTGGCAAATCATTGTGTTGACAATGTTACGCCTTTGGAACGTGCTGAACCATGGTATAACCTATGGGGAAGTGTATACAACTCTTTTACTCGTCCGGCTATTCCATTGTTTATGATGGTAACCGGAATTCTGTTACTGCCAACTAAGATGGAGATGGGGGCTTTCTACAAGAAGAAGATTTCGAGGGTAATCATACCTTTCCTATTCTGGTCGGTGCTTTACAACTTATTCCCTTGGTTGACCGGGGTAATCAATTGCGCACCTGAGACTATTAATTTATTCTTTAAATGGGTAGATCCGTCGCAGTCGTTCTGTGATGCACTGAACAACGTACTGATGATTCCGTTCAACTTCTCTAGATTTGCCATTCAGATGTGGTATGTATACCTGCTCATCGGTATTTATCTTTACATCCCTATCTTTTCTGCTTGGGTTGAGAAAGCCGATAAGCACTCGCAGCGCATATTTTTAGGCATCTGGGCTGTTTCTTTATTCATCCCTTACCTGAGAAACTACCTGTCGGCAAATGTATTTGGCGAATGTTCATGGAACGAATTCGGTCTATTTTATTATTTTGCCGGCTTTAGCGGATACTTATTGCTAGGTCATCATTTAGTAAAATATCCATTAAACTTATCGAAAGCTAAAAAATATTCGCTAGCATTGATTACATTTGCTATCGGATATGCTATTACCCTGATTGGCTTCAAAAACGCCACGGCAGTAGTAGGACAATCAGACGCTATGGTAGAATTATTCTTTACATTCTGCAGTCCGAATGTTGCGCTGATGTCTTTTGCTATCTTCATCGTATGTCAAGATGTAACCATACGCAACGAAAAGATAAGCCGACTCATCACGCAGTTCTCTATCTGTACTTTTGGTATCTGGATGTGTCACTACTTCTTTGTTGGTCCTGTTTATCTGATGGTAAGAGGATTAGACGCTCCTGTTCTGCTCAAAGTCTTTATGGAGAACATCCTTGTACTTGCCATTTCCTTCGCTGTGGTATATTGCATCCGCTCGATGGGAAGCTTCGGCAAGAAGATTATGGGATAACAAGCTGACCGCAAAGGGGCTTTTAAGAGAACTTATATTCTTTTAAGGCGCACAACCTTTAAAAAGACTCACAACCTTTTTTAAAAGACATATAAAGACAAAACAAACTAAAACCTTTATAAACATGAATAAAAATTTTATGACCATGACAGCTGCTACACTGATGCTGGCCACTTCGGCTTGCGTTGGTACAGAGCAGGCTGCTACTGATGCTCCTATCATCGGTAAGCAGGAAATTACGGTGAAAGACGGTCGCATGACTCCGGAGGTGCTCTGGGCTATGGGCCGTATCGGTGCTTCTACTGTTTCTCCAGACGGAAAGCAGATTGCTTATACCGTATCTTATTATAGTGTGAAAGAAAACAAGAGTCACCTGGTTATCTATGTGATGAATGCTGATGGTAGCAATAATACGTTGCTTACTAAAACTGCTGCAAGTGAAGGGGAACCTGCTTGGATTAAGGGTGGCAAAAAACTGGCTTTCGTAACTGGCGGACAGGTTTGGGAAATGAATCCTGACGGTACGGAACGTAAGCAGCTTTCTAATTATGAAGGTGGTATCGATGGCTTTATGTTCTCTCCTGATGAAAGCAAGATTCTTTTTATCTCGCAGGTGAAGTATGGTCAGACTACTGCTGATAAGCATCCTGACTTGGATAAGGCTTCGGGTCTGGTTATCGATGATTTGATGTATAAGCACTGGGATGAATGGGTGCAGACTGTACCTCATCCTTTCGTGGCTTCTTTTGATGGTAACCAGATTGGTGCTGCAACTGATGTTTTGGATGGCGAACCTTTCGAATCTCCATTGAAGCCTTTCGGTGGCATCGAACAGTTTGCTTGGAGCACTGACTCTAAGCAGGTGGCTTATACGTGCCGCAAGAAGACTGGTTTGGAATATTCTATCTCTACCGACTCAGATATCTTCTTGTACAACATCGAGACTAAAGAAACTCGCAATCTCTGTAAAGAGGATGCTAAGGATAAGAACATGGGTTATGATACAAATCCTCAGTTCTCTCCTAATGGTCAGTTCATCGCTTGGCAGAGCATGGAACGTGATGGCTATGAAAGCGACCGCAACCGTTTGTGTGTGATGGACTTGAGCAATGGTAAGAAGACGTATGTTACGGAAGCGTTCCAGAGTGGTGTGGATGCTTTCTGCTGGGCTCCTGACAACAAGACTATGTACTTCACTGGTGTATGGCACGGTACTTCTATGATTCACAGCACTAACTTGGAGGGTGAAGTGAAACAGATTACCGACGGTATGTATGATTACGCATCTGTGGCTTTATTGAACGATAAGCAGTTGCTTACTACTCGTCACTCTATCAGTCATGCCGACGAACTTTACACCGTTTCATTGGAAAACAAAGAAGTGGCTCAGATATCACACGAAAACGACCATATCTTCAATCAGTTGAAGATTGGTAAGGTGGAACCACGCTGGACTAAGACTGTAGACGGTAAAGACCTTCTTTCATGGGTTATCTACCCTGTCAACTTCGATAAGAACAAGAAGTATCCTACTCTGTTGTTCTGTGAAGGTGGTCCTCAGAGTCCTGTAAGTCAGTTCTGGAGCTTCCGCTGGAACTTCCAGATCATGGCAGCCAACGATTATATCATCATCGCTCCTAACCGCCGCGGTCTTCCGGGCTTCGGCATGGAATGGCTAGAAGAAATCAGTACCAACTACGGTGGTCACTGTATGGACGACTACTTGAGCGCTATCGACGACATCGCTAAAGAATCATACGTAGACAAAGATCGTCTGGGTTGCGTAGGTGCAAGCTTCGGCGGATACTCTGTATACTGGTTGGCTGGTCACCACAACAAACGTTTCAAGGCGTTCATCGCTCACGACGGTTTCTTCAACATGCAGCAGCAGTACTTGGAAACAGAAGAACTCTGGTTCACCAACTGGGACCTTGGTGGTGCTTACTGGGAAAAGAACAACAAGGCAGTTGAGCGCAGCTATGCTAACTCACCACACTTGTTCGTCGACAAATGGGACACTCCTATCCTCTGTATCCACGGTGAAAAAGACTTCCGTATCTTGGCTTCACAGGGTATGGCCGCATTCAACGCAGCTAAGTTGAGAGGCGTTCCTGCTCAGTTGCTCATCTATCCTGATGAAAATCACTGGGTATTGAAGCCACAGAATGGTGTACTCTGGCAGCGTACATTCTTCGGCTGGTTGGATAAATGGTTGAAGAAATAACAAGCCGATAGGTCTCTGATATATTCAGCGACGCTGTTATATACAAGTTAAACAGAAAAAAGGTTTTCAGAAAAGTTAGGCCAACAATAGAAAGATTGGTCTAACTTCCTAAATCTACTGATTACAGCATAAAAAAAACCGTAGCATTTCTCTTGCTACGGTTTTTTTATGCTGTTCCAATGATACTACTTTCATTAGACTACTTTTTAAATCGAGTTCATCGAAGCAAACTTTTAGAATCACATTCAGCTATTCTTATCCTTCGAAATGCAAAGTACCGAAGAACTCAGGACAGTGGAAACAAGGCTGAGGTAAATCAATAGGACTCCAAGACAAGAAATGAGGAGTCTGAAGCAAATCGCCACACTTGTAGAAATTGCCCTTCAACGTCTTACCGCTGAAATCCTTCACATCGTGATTGAACAACGCAGAAACAGGAATCACTTCACAAAGTTCCCATGAACACTCGCCGATACGTTCTTCAAACGGTTCACTACCCAAAGAAGACCAGCGCTTTACGCTCTTAACCACCTCTTCAGGAGCAGGTTTACGATTGCCCACGATACCACAATTGAGCAACAACGTACCAGCACAATTGCATTCGAAATTATAATATACAGGTTCGTCGCCAGGCTGAACAAAGAACTCGCAACAAGCATCTTCCCATACTCGGCCCATATCATGAGGAGCCACAGCACGCACACTAGCCTCAGTAACACGGAAATTGAGAATCAAATTATCGCCAGTATGAGCCACACGGAATTCCACCTTCGGCTGATAAGGATATTCGCTCCAATTCACTACATCAATAGGCTGAAATGCTACACCCTCCTTATCCAAAAGAGTCGGGACCTCTACTGCTTCTATAGAATCTGCTACAATTTTCTTAATCGTAATTTCTTTCATGATTGTTAGATTTGTTATTTTGATTTAAGTTGACCAAATTTACAAAAAGAATTTGATACCGAAAAGGAAAACAAGACCAATTGGAACAAAACCAACAATTAATCGTCTAAAGAAGGAGACTAGGGTAAAAATTTAATATATTTAACATTTTAACATCTGTCAAAAAAATACAACAAAACACTAACTCCGCACTCTTATTCAGGTTAAGTTGGTAGACACAAACAAAAGAAAAAACGAAAAAACACGTCGTAATGACTTAGACACATCGACGGACGAACTATTCAAGGTGTCAAAATATAATCAAATCCTTTGCGCTTAATTTGCTTTTTGCCTACCTTTGTGCTAATAAAAGACTATATAGAACATGATTAGGCCAGATTATCCTTCCGTTTTGTTAATATATACAGGAGGTACTATCGGTATGATAGAGAATCCCGAAACAGGTGCATTAGAAGCATTCAACTTTGATCAGTTGCAAGAGAATGTGCCTGAATTAAAGCGCTTTAATTATCGCATCTCATCTTATCAATTCAACCCTCCTATCGACTCTTCCGACATGGAACCTGCTTTATGGGCTCAACTTGTAGAAATAATCAACCACAACTACGATAAATTCGACGGTTTCGTCATTCTTCACGGTACAGACACAATGGCATATACGGCCTCTGCACTTAGCTTCATGCTGGAAGACCTAAACAAACCAGTCATCCTGACAGGAAGCCAGTTGCCTATAGGTGTATTACGTACCGACGGAAAAGAAAATTTCATTACAGCAGTAGAGATTGCAGCAGCCAGATTCCCCGACGGCACTCCTGTGGTACCAGAAGTATGTATTTTCTTCGAGAACCACTTGCTGCGCGGTAATCGAACCACCAAAATTAATGCAGAGAACTTTAATGCTTTCCGTTCATATAATTATCCGAAGCTGGCTACATCTGGCATCCATATCAAATATGAATATGACCGCATCAAGAAAGCCAATCTCTCAAAACCGCTGCGTCCGCACTACTCATATGATACCAACGTACTCATTCTCACCCTCTTCCCTGGCATACAGGAAAGCGTAATCAAACAAGTACTTAGTACTCCGGGACTCCGTGCTGTGGTTCTGAAGACCTACGGTTCAGGTAATGCGCCACAGAGACCATGGTTCATCCGCCTGCTCAAAGAGGCCACCCAAAATGGCATCGTCATAGTCAACATCTCACAGTGTCAGACTGGTATGGTAGAAATGGGCAGATATGAAACCGGACTCCACCTTCTGGACGCTGGCGTAATCAGCGGATATGACGCAACAGTAGAATGCGTTCTAACGAAACTGATGTTCCTACTGGGGCACGGACTTACCTCGGAAGAAGTAAGAGATGCGATGCAACGCCCATTAGCTGGCGAATTTTCATATCCAAACGACAAACAACACCAGTCCGATACAGATGAATAATTACAAAATACTAGTCGTCGACGATGAAGAGGACTTGTGCGAGATCCTCAAATTCAACCTCGAAATGGAAGGTTATAAAGTAGACACAGCCAACTCGGCAGAAGAAGCCCTCAAGTTGAACGTAGCTCAGTACAACCTTCTGCTCCTTGACGTTATGATGGGTGAAATTTCCGGTTTCAAAATGGCAAGCATGCTTAAGAAGGACAAAGACACGGCTAATATACCTATTATCTTCATAACTGCAAAAGACACGGAAAACGATACAATCACCGGCTTCAACCTTGGAGCCGATGATTACATCTCCAAACCATTCTCTCTACGTGAGGCTATCATGCGTATCAAAGCTGTATTACGTAGAACAGCCAACGTACAACCGAAAGACAGTGAGCTTCTTCAGTTCAACGGGCTCGTTGTGGACAAGGCCAAGAAGAAAGTCATAATTGAGGGGAAAGAGGTTAATCTCACAAAAAAAGAATTCGAAATACTCATACTCCTGTTCCAAAACCGAGACCGAGTATTCTCACGTGAGGATATTCTATCACACGTATGGAAGGATGAAGTGTATGTATTGGACCGGACCATCGACGTGAATATCACACGATTACGAAAGAAAATCGGGGAATACGGAAAGCACATCGTCACCCGTTTGGGATATGGCTATTGCTTCGAATGTAAATAATCTACAGCCCTATGACAAAACACCCGCATCGAATTCTGTCGTTCAGTCAGAAGTTGTTTTTATCGGTTATCATCCTTTTTCTGGTATTTTCTGCCAGCTTTCTTGCTTTCCAATACCACAGAGAAAAAGTATACAAGAGCGGAATCCTGAACATCCAGTTGCAGAACTACAATAGCAAACTCTTCGACTTCATCGCTAATAATCCGTCGGATGATTCGCTGCGGAGTTATGTGAAAATGCACATGATTCCCAACTTGCGTATCACACTCATCACCGTGGAGGGCGAGGTTATTTTCGACAATTCGGGAAGAAACTGGCAGCAGTTTAAAAATCATGCCACACGTGAGGAGGTTAGAGAGGCACTCATTTATGAAAGCGGGTATTCAACGAGCCGCCGCTCAGAAAGCATCGACGGGGAGGAATACTTCTATTCGGCTCGATACTACCCAAAACAGCAACTCATAATCCGATCGGCACTCCCCTACGACTTCAATCTCCATGAGGACCTGAGGGCCGACCACCACTTTGTTTGGTTCATCCTTCTAATCTGTGTCGTACTCATCATACTCTTCTACCAATACACGCACAAACTAGGGAAATCAATACTCAAACTCCAAGAGTTTGCCTTGCAGGCAGAGCGGAACGAACCTATCAACATGGGCATCCTACAGACTTTCCCGAAGAACGAGCTCGGACAGATATCGCTACATATCATACAGATCTACAAGCGACTACACCAAGCCAAGGAAGAACTTTACATAGAACGAGAAAAACTTATTTCACACCTGCAGACTTCTCACGAGGGGCTAGGAGTGTTTACCAAGGACCGTAAAGAAATCCTGGTGAACAACTTGTTCACACAGTATAGCAACATCATCTCGGATGAGAACCTCAAACATACAACTACAATATTCAATATACCCGAGTTGCAACCCGTCAACGATTTCTTAGCCAAAAACCTGGAAAACTACAGTAAAGAAGAAAGAAGATACTCGCTTCATATCAATAAAAACGCTCGTTCTTTTGCATTAGAATGCATCATCTTCCAAGACCTATCATTTGAGATATCGATAACCGACGTTACACAAGAAGAGGAACAAGCACGATTGAAGAGGCAACTCACACAAAACATAGCTCACGAACTGAAAACACCGGTCAGCAGCATACAAGGTTATTTAGAAACCATCATTAACAATCCGCAGATGCCAAGCGATAAGGAGAGAGCTTTTTTGGAAAGAAGTTACATACAGAGCAACCGTCTGACCTGCTTGCTACGCGATATTTCAGTGCTGACACGAATGGACGAAGCTCCAGAATTGGTTGAAACAGAATCCATCGATGTTGGTCATGTGATAGACAATATCTTTAACGATGTGGCACTTGGATTGGAAGAGAAACAGATTAAAGCGGTCAACAATTTGCCAGATAATCTCATATTGAACGGGAATAGTTCACTACTATATTCTATCTTCAGGAACCTCACCGATAACGCCATCAACTACGCTGGCAACGGCATTCAGATAACCGTCAACTGCTTCCGTGAAGATGAGAAGTTCTATTACTTCAGTTTCTCAGACAACGGAATAGGCATTCCTGAAGAACACCTCAACCGCATCTTCGAGCGTTTCTACCGTGTAGACAAAGGACGTTCACGTAAATTAGGCGGGACAGGATTAGGACTAGCTATCGTAAAAAATGCTGTCTTCTTCCACGGAGGAACCATCTTCGCCAAGAACGCCCCAAACGGTGGCGTAGAATTTGTATTCACGCTACAGAAATAAAAACATCCCCTAGAACAACCATCAAATTTATTCTAGGGGATGCTTATATATAAGGTAAATCGTCTGAAATAATCCTATACAAGAAAAAAGTCCTACGCCGTCAGATACGTCAGCACAAAATCAGGATGCGTATGGTAATGAATACCGAAAGCCCTCTTCTTAGGAGTCTTCATCTCATGACCAACGAAAACACCAGAAGTCTGCAAAGCAAACTTAGACACCTTCAGATGCTGAAGGAAATCCACCTCCGACTCATTCAAAACCTTAAACATAGTCTCCTTGGCCGACCATCCCAAAAGATAAAGATACAGCCTAGTATCAGTAGGATAAGTAGAAATACCAGGAAATTCATCCGGTCGGACAAACCGCGAAGTCACATTCAGCACCCTCTCCGACACATGCTCTATATCAATACCCACCTCCTTAGTAGGATGCAAGCCAACCGCCACATAACCTTTAGTGTGAGAAACCGTAATATTCAAAGAATGGTCCTCCAAATACGGTTTCCCAGAAGGAAAATGCGAAATCCTATACTCTTTCTGCGTTAAGGCCTTCACAAGCACACGCACGGCCAGATACTCCAATTGACGACTAGTACATTTAAACTTCGCCATCTCTGCAGGATCATAACTTTCTGCTGTAAGATAAGAAAGCAAAACCTCTGGAGACTCTGTAACTTTCCAAATCCCCCATGTTCCTCCCTCATCTTTCCATTTGTTAAATAAAGGCATAAGCGTTCATTTAAAGTTATACAATGCTATACTGTGGAAGACTGAGAATATTCTCAATCTTCAGACTTTTCATCAGAAGAAGCCACCTCTTCAGGCAAGACGATAACCTTTATTTTCAAGATTCTGCGTACATCCATCTCCAATACTTCAAAACGGAAGTTGAGATAAGTGAGCACTTCATGCAAGGCTGGAAATTCGCCCTTAATCTCCAAAAGAAGACCAGCCAATGTATCAGCATCGCCAGAAACCTTGTCGAACAGGTCGGCATCTAGTTTCAATATCTTATAAAAATCAGACAGGAGAGTCTTAGCCTCAAATACATAAGTATTAGGAGACAGTTTCACATAGAAACGCTCTTCGTCGTCATATTCGTCATTAATCTCACCAACGATTTCCTCAATTAGGTCCTCCATGGTAACAATACCTGAAGTACCTCCAAATTCATCAACTACGATAGCCATATGAACCTTATTGGTCTGAAAATCATGCAAGAGATCGTCAATCATCTTTGTTTCAGGAACGAAGAAAGCCTTACGGATAAGTGTCTGCCATCTGAATTCAGGGCCTTTATCCAAATACGGAAGCAAGTCCTTGATATACAATATACCCTTGATATTATCACGGTTCTCTTCATAAACCGGAATACGCGAGTAAGCATTATCGACAATACACTTCAAGACCTCCGAGTACGAAGCCTCAACGTCCAAATCGACCATATCTAAGCGAGGAGTCATTACCTCTTTGGCGGTTTCCTCACCAAAACGGATAATACCCTCCAACATATTACTTTCTTCAGAAATCTCATTTTTATCTGTCAGTTCCAACGCCTGAGACAACTCATCGACCGACAAATTATGTGTTTTCTTCTTCTGTGCTACTTTATTGATTACAAAAGAAGAACGAACCAACATACTAGAAATAGGCCAGAATACTGAGCGAAGCGCATAAATCACCGGCGCCGCCTTTCTACTGAAAGAAAGTGTATGCTGAGCCGAATAAATCTTAGGCAAGATTTCCCCAAATAGTAATAGTAAGAAAGTCAGTATGACAGTAATAACGATGAATTCAAGCACCTGAGCATCGCCAAAGTCGACTACTGAAGCAAAGAACGCGTTACACAACATAATGATGGTAACGTTCACAAAGTTGTTTGAAATAAGTATCGTGGCCAATAAACGCTCTGAATCTTCGAGCAAAGCCTTAATACGAACATCCGACGAGTGTTTCTCTTCATCAATCTCACTCAAGTCGGCTGGTGAGAGCGAAAAGAACGCAATTTCGGATGCAGAAACAAAGCCAGATGCATAAAGAAGCAAAATGGCTAAAATTAGCGGAATAAATCCGATTACTGAGGGGGTAAATGTCACCCCGTTAACTAATTCTGATAAGCTGGATAAATACGAGTCCGGGTCCAAGGAAAATGAATTTAGTTTAACATCAAATTAAAAAGGCAGCGCATCTGGGTCATCACCAGACTGAGGAGTTCCTGCTGGTTGCGCTACGGGCTGGGTAGCAGGCGCAGCTGGAGCTGCGTTTTGTGAAGTACGTGGTGAAAGCATCTCCATATTGTCGCCAAAAATCTCGACAATGTAGCGTTTCACTCCATTCTGATCATCATATGAGCGAGAACGGATTTTTCCTTCTATGTAAAGCTTGTCACCTTTACGCACATATTTTTCTGCCACTTCGGCCAGTCCGCGCCACAATACAATATTGTGCCACTCTGTACGTTCCGGAACTCTAGTTCCGTTGGTCAAAGTATATGCCCGGTCTGTAGTAGCAAGTGTGAATGTAGCCACAGCCACTCCACTGTCAAGATATCTAACTTCAGGATCTCTCCCTACGTTTCCAATTAATTGAACTTTGTTTAATGACATAATCGTTTAATTTTAATCTTATTTGGGTTTCAAAATTAAAGAAAAAAAACGAGATATCAAGCGTGATACAGGAAATTTGTACAAATCTTCGCCCCGGACTCGTACATATCCGTCCATTTGGTAAGTTTCTTCCTCTAATTAGACATCATGGAGATCCGTCCAAATGACCTGATGCAGTAAAATACACTTCGTCTTTTTTATAAAAGAAACGTATAAATTCGATTTATTGTCCCCTAAAAAGGAAGAAAATTTTATCGGACGCCAGAAATTCTTCAACTGTGTATCGGCTATAAGTCTATACCAGAGAGATTTCATAGTAATTTTACCATATATCTTTTTCTTGTTGTTTTGTAAACACACTCCTGCCGGCCCGACCAATTACTCCTTTATAACTTATAGATAAGTCTTTATAAGTATACACATGCAACTATCTTTCTCATTAACAGCGAACAAAATTTTCAGATTTAAAACGTGATAACACATTTTTTTTGAAAATTCTGCTCAGAATATTTCACTATGAACTAGAAAATCCATATATTTGCACTCCGAAATTTAGATAACGTATAATACAATAATTATTTAGAGAAATGACTAAAGCAGATATTGT
>SAMEA104404106__coassemble_673_pt1 | contig 32619 bp, 31 predicted proteins | sample SAMEA104404106__metabat2_low_PE_044 | metagenome-assembled genome bin SAMEA104404106 (sample SAMEA104404106) | Balaenoptera acutorostrata
AGAGCATCTGACTGTTAATCAGAGGGTCGTTGGTTCAAGTCCAACCTGAAGAGCACAAGGCTTACTTTTTAGTAAGCCTTTTTGTTTTTCAACATTTTCATCGTTCTAGAATTTATTGCAATTCAGCAAAAATTCAATGAACTCCTTAAGGACCCAGTCGGAATACCTTAAGCCATTCCATATTTTATTCACAAAAAAAAATTGTTCGCCCGGCATTTTTCGCTCACATCAGCCAACTATTTTTACTAAACCAATAATAAAAGTTGAAAAAACTATCAAATTAAAAAGAAAAACGTAACTTTGAAAAAACTACAACAAACATGACAGAAACCTTATACAATTATCTGCTCTATGCTATGCCTCCGCTGGCAATCGCCGTATTTGCCGCACTTTTCTTCATAAAAGCCGGCTACGGAATCTTCCGAACTAAAGCATGGGGCTTCAGCTTACCTAATAAAATAGGTTGGATTATGATGGAATGTCCCGTCTTTTTAGTAATGATGTATCTTTGGATGGAATGCGAAAATAAAACTGAACCTGTTTTACTGACGTTCTTCCTACTCTTCCAACTGCATTATTTTCAACGTACGTTTATTTTCCCGTTTTTAATGAAGGGACATAGCAAGATGCCTCTTTCGATTGTTGCAATGGGGGTGATTTTCAACCTTATCAACGGATTCCTAATCGGTGAATCATTATTCCACTTGGCTCCGGAAGGAAAATACACCTCAGAATGGTTCGGGACACCAGCCTTTTCCCTAGGAACAATCGTCTTCTTTATCGGAATGGCCGTCAACTGGCACTCGGATCATGTCATCCGCACATTGCGTCCTAAAGGCGACACCCGACATTACCTTCCACAAAAAGGAATGTACCAGTACGTAACATCAGGAAATTATTTCGGCGAACTGGTAGAATGGACCGGATTTGCCATTTTAACACAATCTACAGCAGCATGGATTTTCGTCCTCTGGACTTTTGCAAACCTGGGACCTCGTGCATATGCTATCAACAAACAATACCGTAAAGAATTCGGCAATGAAGCCGTGGGCAAACGCAAATGCCTAATACCTTATATATATTAAACTCCCGAATATGAAAAATTCAAAATTATTTACTGAACATAAAATCGGACCGCTCACCTTACGCAATAGAACCATCCGTTCAGCTGCGTTTGAAAGCATGTGTCCTGGAAATAAACCTTCTAAAGAATTATTTGATTACCATGTATCGGTGGCAAAGGGGGGTATCGGTATGACTACCGTAGCCTACGCAGCAGTTACCCGCAGCGGACTGTCATTCGACCGCCAACTGTGGATGCGACCAGAGATTCTTCCTAGTCTGAAAAAAATCACAGATGCCGTTCACAAAGAAGGAGCAGCTGTAAGCATCCAGTTGGGACACTGCGGAAATATGTCGCATAAAAGTATCTGCGGAGAGACTCCGGTAGGAGCCTGCAGTGGATTCAATATCTACTCGCCTACTATGGTGCGCGGATTACGCAAAGATGAACTTCCAGCACTAGCCAAAGCTTATGGCAACGCAACCCGCATGGCTCGAGAAGCCGGATTTGACGCAGTTGAGGTTCACGCCGGACATGGTTATTTAATCAGCCAGTTCCTCTCTCCTTACACTAACCATCGCAAAGACGAATACGGAGGACCACTTGAAAATCGTATGCGTTTTATGGATATGTGTATGAAAGAAGTCATGGAAGCCGCAGGCGATGACATGGCCGTTCTGGTAAAGATGAATATGCGCGACGGATTCAAGGGAGGTATGGAACTTGACGAGACCCTACAAGTAGCCAAACGACTGGTAGAAGACGGTGCGCATGCTTTGGTTCTAAGCGGTGGATTCGTAAGCAAGGCTCCTATGTATGTAATGCGCGGTGCTATGCCAATCAAAACTCTGACTCATTACATGGATTGCTGGTGGTTGAAACTGGGCGTCCGCCTGTTTGGCAAGATGATGATTCCTACCGTTCCATTCAAAGAAGCTTATTTCTTGGAAGATGCACTCAAATTCCGCGAAGCAATTAAAGAAATCCCATTGGTATATGTCGGCGGACTGGTTGCCCGTGAAAAGATCGACGAGGTATTGGATAAGGGATTCGAATTCGTACAAATGGGTCGCGCACTTCTTAACGAGCCAGGCTTCGTCAACAGGATGAGGACCGAAGAAGGAGCCAGATGCAATTGCAAGCACAGCAACTACTGCATCGGTCGCATGTATACCCTTGAGATGGCTTGCCACCAACGCCTCAACGAGGAACTTCCTCCTTGTTTAATTAAAGAAATTGAGCAACTCGAAAAAGAATAACAAACCATGAAGAAAACAGCTATCATCACTGGAGCCGACGGAGGCATGGGCACAGAAATCACCCGAGACGTTGCCATGGCCGGCTATCATGTCATCATGCTCTGCTACACAGCCTTCAAGGGCGAAGAACGTAAGAGCCAGCTCATTCTCGAAACAGGAAATAAAGATATCGAAATGGTACGCATAGACTTATCTTCATTGGAATCCATTTCAAAAGTGACAGAAATCCTGAAGAAGAAAATCGCTTCGCTCGACTTGCTAATGAACAACGCAGGCACTATGGCAACGCACTTTACTACTACAGAAGACGGACTAGAACGCACCGTAGCGGTCAACTATGTGGCTCCTTACATGCTTACCAGAAAACTGATTCCGCTAATGCACAGCGGAAGTCGTATCGTCAACATGGTATCTTGTACTTATGCTATTGGTAAGGTGGGACTGCATTTCTTCGAAAAAGGAACCGAAGGCAGTTTTTGGCGCATACCTATCTATAGCAACACCAAATTTGCACTTTGGCTGTTCACCCGAGAACTAGCCCTTCGCCTAAAAGACACAGGAATCACAGTAAACGCTGCCGACCCGGGTGTGGTGTCAACCAACATCATCAGCATGGATATGTGGTTTGATCCGCTAACCGACCTTTTATTCCGTCCGCTAATCAGAAAACCGCGTAAAGGAGCAGATACAGCCATCCGCCTCCTACTCGAACCCGGGTTTGAAGGAAAGACAGGAGGCATGTATGCCTCAGGCAAACAACGCAAACTAAAAGAAAAGTATCTGGAACACCCACAGATGAAATCACTTTGGGAACGCACAGAAGAAATGCTTACTCAAAAAGGATATAAGTTCTGATACAAGCCTTGACACAAAATCAGATTCACATAAAGCCTAATTCACATAAAATCCGTCGTTCCGATCCTTACAAAGAAAAACAGAACGACGGATTTTTTAGGCAAAAAAAAGAGAAGTTCCTAAGAACTTCTCCTTTTAGTACCCAGACCCGGGGTCGAACCGGGATGGATGTTACTCCACTGGTGTTTGAGACCAGCGCGTCTACCGATTCCGCCATCTGGGCAAATCTGCTTTAGAAACTTAGGAACTGTCGGAATGAGGCGACTCGAACGCCCGACCCCTACGTCCCGAACGTAGTGCGCTACCAACTGCGCTACATTCCGATAGCACGTTTGTTTCTCGATTGCGGTGCAAAGGTAGGGCTTTTTTTAGAATCACCAAAACATTTCGCTCTTTTTTTTCAAAAAATATCAAATCCATCTTTTTTTGCACTTTTCCCTCATTTTTTTCTTGAAAATATTTGGAGAATCAAAATATTTCCGTACCTTTGCATCGCAATCAAGAAACAATGGTGCCATAGCTCAGTTGGTAGAGCAAAGGACTGAAAATCCTTGTGTCCCCGGTTCGATTCCTGGTGGTACCACTTAAAAGCGAAACAATCAAAAGTTGTTTCGCTTTTTTTGTTTTCATTCAGAACGTCTGGTTTCAATTTTCAATCAGAACATTTGGGTTTCAAAATACCTTCATATTCAAAAGAATTAAATAGTTACAAAAAAAGGACGTACATGTTTACAGTAATAGGATTAATGATGTGCGGTATCCTGGTGGGATACTTAGCAAGAAAACGAGAACTGTCGGGAATTGGTCGTCTAATCACTTCCCTTATCTGGATTTTACTCTTTCTTCTGGGCGTAGAAGTGGGAAGCAACCAGCAAATTATTGAAAGTCTGGGCACACTGGGACTGGAAGCGATGGCTATCACTTTCGCAGCTATCTTAGGTAGTTGTATCTGCGCTTGGGCGTTGTGGTATTTCTTATATAAAAGAAAGGAAGGTCAGGTATGAAAGGAAGTTTAATCATTGTAGCGTTCTTTATCCTGGGTACGTTATGCGGTTTCTTACATCTCATACCGTTCAACTTGGCCGAGACGGATATCAGTTTCTATACTCTGTGTGCGCTGATGTTCAGCGTGGGGGTAAGCATCGGTAATGATCCGCAGACGATACGCAATTTCCGCTCACTTAATCCGCGACTGGTGTTCTTACCTATCATGACTATCTTGGGAACCATCGCCGGCTCTGCTCTGGTGTCGCTCGTAATAGACGGTCGCTCTGTTACTGACTGCATGGCTGTAGGTTCGGGATTCGGCTACTACTCACTCTCCAGTATCTTCATCACGGAATATAAGGGTGCTGAACTAGGTACGATTGCTTTGCTGTCTAACATTACACGCGAAATCTTTACTTTACTAGCGGCTCCGCTACTGGTAAGGTGGTTCGGTAATCTAGCACCGATTTCTTCCGGTGGGGCAACCACCATGGATACAACGCTGCCTATCATTACCCAATGCAGCGGTCAGCAGTTTGTAGTAGTGTCAATCTTTCACGGATTTGTGGTCGACTTCAGCGTACCTTTCCTAGTTACATTCTTCTGTTCCATCTAGATGGAGCACACATGAGCGTAGGCGGAGATAACACCTGTGGCGCGATAGTTCATCCAGAGTATACCATTACACCAGCCAACTGCAGCTATACTTTCACCATACAGGCTCTCCCTGCTGATGCAGACCCAGTAAAACTGTCGCACAGCCGCTGGTTTTAATCTGAAGTATCATGATACTTAAATATCATAAACTAAAACATCATAAACTGAAACATCATAAATAAGTAGTCGTGTCAGAATGCTTTTTCTAAAGCTTATTCCTTACTGAAAGAATCTTTTCGGCAGAGAATCTTCTGAAAAAAAGCGCTTTCTGACACAACTACTTCAATAACCTTACAACAATGAAGAAATCACTCATAACCCTCTGCATAACAGCAGCAAGCCTCATCACCACAGGCTTGCTACCAACCAGTTGCAACCAACACACTACAGAAACAGAGCAGCAAACCAGCAGATATGATTTCCCAGACATCATAGACATCAGACTTACACCCGACGAAAACCCTTACAATGCGGGATGTTTTACTGATGCAGGATCCTGGATGGGATTTACCATTCCCCAACCCGATAAATGGGTCAACGGATTCTGCGGTCCGTTCAGCATCGACCACCGCATCTGGTTCTCACAATCGATGGTAGAAGTAGGATTTACAGGCAAGGATGAAACCTTTACCCCCGATTCTACATGCTACTTCCCGGGCGAAGTATATATGGCATCAACCGCCCCATCGGGGAAAATAGAACAACGACTGAACTTTATCAGCGCACAGACCGCACTGCTAAAAGTCACAACCGATGTCCAAGAAGGTCTCACCTTCAGCAATAAAGGACTGGCTAAAGACACGCAGATCAGAGCAACTAAAAACAACGTGACCTTCAGTCATAAGAACGGTGAAATCATTCAGCTGAAATTCCAGGAAGGCGTCACCATCAACCAAGAAGGAGACACCTATAAGACCACTTTACCAGCTAATCAAAAAGAAACATACGTAGCCATCTCTTTCTATCCATCGGATAAAGAAATAGCTACAGGCGCTCAACGCAGCACCAAGATACTGGCCAGTCCGAAGGGATATATGCAGGAAAACCAACAACGATGGAATGGGTACCTCACTCACGTGCTCCGCGATGACATGAGTTATAAATACGACCGCATCGCCGTAAAAGCAATGGTTACACTCATCTCTAACTGGCGAACTAACCGAGAGGGACTGTTGCACGATGGTATCATACCAAGTCATGCCGTTCATTATTTCATCGGATTCTGGGCATGGGACAGCTGGAGATTCTCAGCTGCACTGGCTCAATTCTTCCCTGAACTGGCTAAGAATAACATCCGCGCCATGTTCGATTATCAGCAGGAAGATGGTATGGTGATAGACTGTATCTACACCAATCCGGAAGAAAACAATGCACGCGACAGCAAACCTCCGTTGGTATGCTGGGCAGTCGACGAAATCTTTACGCATAATGCCGATACTACCTTCTTAACAGAAATGTACCCGCAACTCCTATCGTATTACAAATGGTGGTACAAGAAACGTGATCACGACCAGAATGGTATGTGTGAGTTCGGTTCGACCGATGGTACCCGCATTGCAGCAGCCTGGGAAAGCGGCATGGATAACGCCATCCGATTCGACAACGCCAAGATGTTGAAAAACGCAGATGATGCGTGGAGCCTCAATCAGGAAAGCGTGGACCTCAATGCCTACCTGGCACAGGAATGCAGACTTCTGAAGAAGTTTGCTAAAATACTGAACATATCATTTGACGGTCCCGACTACAGCGAACATGTAGCCGACTACTTCTTCAACCCTGCCACCAATTTCTTTGGCGACAGACAACTGAAAGACAGAAAATTCATCAACGACCTTGGATGCGAAGCCTATATTCCACTCTGGACTCAGATAGCAAGTAAAGAACAAGTAAAAAAAATGCTCCCGACACTTCAGGACACAGCCAAGTTCTCTACCTATATCCCATTCCCAACCGCCGCCGCAGATAATCCGAAATGCAACTCGGACGGTTACTGGCGAGGACCAATCTGGCTGGACCAGACATACTTCGCCATCAAAGGACTCCGCAACTACGGATACAACGAGTTGGCCGATAAATACACCCTTCAAGTATTTGACCGGCTGGAAGGTCTTACCGACAATGCACCAATCCATGAGAACTACGGCACGCACACAGGCAAACGCCTTCAGGCTCCACACTTCAGTTGGAGTTCGTCACACCTGCTGATGATGTATAAAGACTTCAGAAAGTAAACTACCGCTAGACTGAAGACTTATGCCCTTCAAATAGAAAACCGATTGACTGATTTAACCAATACATGTAGTTAAACAGCCAATCGGTTTTTATATCCCTTACAGTCCGAATAAGCCAGACTCAGAGATAATAGACCAAACTCAATTATACGATTCAGCAGGAGTAATTCCTTTTACATATTCCATTAGTATTTTCTCGGTAATTACCTCCCCCTGCACATGATAATTCATACACACCTTTTGGAAAGCATCATAAACCACCTTTGCCTTTTCTTCATTACACTCATACAATCGCGCAAACGCATACTTCACGCGCAAGGCCGTAGGACGGAAATTGGTCTGCATTTCAAAATACTTCAGCGTATCCGAATCAATCAACAGTTCCACATCCACTCCTTCACGCGGCGAAACCAAGTATAAGAAGACACTCTCATACGTGATCTCCTTCCGATAAATCGGTACGAATTCGTCGAAATTCCTTTCTATCTCATCCATGACAGCATGAGCTTTCTCAAAATCCTTGCGCGCAATAGCATGCGACAAGTCAAAATTCACAGCCGCCTGATGTATCGGATTCGAATAATCAATCTTCACACCTTCCGTTATATATCCTTCATACACCTCGCTCACACTCTTGCCCTGCTGCAACTCACCCATAACGCGCATCATAGTAAGAAATACATGGGTGGAAAACCGGTCCTTTTTTAGTTCTTGTATATTTTTCCCATCGTTGGGCACGCCGCCGCTCACCATAGGAATCCCATTTATAAACGCAAAGAGCAGACCCGTAAATCCCAGGCTAAATAGAAAAACAGTTACATCCCACACCAACTGATTGAAAAATAATCCCAGTAACACAGCCACCAAAAGTGATACTACAACATTCATAAGTACACCTCCCGCATTATAAAAAGCGATACCGAAATCCGTCTCCCCTTTCTCAGGAGGCATCATCAAGCACTGCCCTCCCACTCCCGGTATAGCAAAACTCGACAAGTGAAACTTACCATTCCTGCGACTAAGCACAACTCCCAGAATCATAAAATGAATGAAAGACCACCCCCTTGAAAGTGCAGCCACCATATGCCCTATCTCATGCAAAATTACCTGAAGAAAGAAAGCTACAAAAAACAAAACGACTCCCTCAACAATACGAAGAACAGTTTGCCACCAAAGTAGTCCATCACCGAACACCTGTATCATGGAGAAACCTAGTAGTCCTCCCAAAATTGTACAGAGAAGAGAGAAGCCAATAATGGCTAGCGAATTTCTTTTATTTTTGTTGTTCATTCAATTATCAAATTACGGTTAAAGGTAAAAGAAAGAAGCCACATGAAAGACTACTTACTTAGATTTACAAATATAAAAAAGAAATAATAATTATCATGGCAAGGAGGACAAAAATCAATGATTGCTCAGAGTTATCATAAATAAGAGAAAATTAGAGACACTTCTAAGGCATCTCACATAAGAACATATACGATACGTTAATCTTTTAGGTATTTATCAAAGACAAGTATTAGTTTTATGTAGATATCTTTATGTGGGCAAAACGTGGGCAAAAACGAGCAAAAGAAAAACGCTAACTACTCATTACCAAGCAATTAGCGTTTACTTCTGTACTCGAAGCGGGACTTGAACCCGCACAGCCGCAATGGCCAAGGGATTTTAAGTCCCTCGTGTCTACCGATTCCACCATTCGAGCAACCTTAGAGCGGAAAACGAGACTCGAACTCGCGACCCTAACCTTGGCAAGGTTATGCTCTACCAACTGAGCTATTTCCGCGTTAACGGGTGCAAATATAGGGCCTTTTCCGTTACCCACCAAACATTTCACCCGTTTTTTTATATTTTTTTTTCATCGCAAGCATGTATGAAAGATCATTAAGAGAATGTAATATATCATTAACTATCCGTAAATGACCCACTTAACACCTTCTAACGACAAAAAACAAGCTTAGCGACCCAAAAGCGCCTTTTCTGCAGCTTCAGCACTTGAGAAATCAAAATCAGCAACCACCTTGTCCATTAAAGACACAATACGATCATTGCACAAATTGCCTATACTACCCTCATGCGTATGATGTACCTGCTTATTATGCGTAAATTTGCCGGCCTCAATATCAAGACCAACCTTCTTATATGCATCACGGAACGGCATTCCTTCTGAAGCCAGACGATTCACTTCTTCCACACTGAATATATAAAGATACTTATCATCCTCTAAGATATGCTCATTCACATAAATCTTGTTCATAATATAGGTAGCCATCTGCAAGCAGTCCTTCAGCTCCTCAAAAGCAGGAAGGAAGACTTCCTTAATAATCTGCAAGTCGCGGAAGTAACCACAAGGAAGATTATTCATAATCATCATAATCTGCTGTGGAAGCGCCTGAATCTTGTTGCATTTAGCACGAGTCAGCTCGAACACATCCGGATTCTTCTTATGAGGCATGATACTTGACCCTGTAGTACATTCGTCAGGAAGTTTCACAAAACCAAAATTCTGACTGCTGAACATACAAGCATCAAAAGCCATCTTCGACAAGGTTCCTGCAATAGAAGCCATGGCAAACGCTACGTTACGCTCCATCTTACCACGTCCCATCTGCGCATAAACTACATTATAATTCATCGCCTCAAATCCCAAGAGACGAGTTGTCATCTCTCTATTCAGCGGGAACGAAGAGCCATAACCAGCAGCCGAACCAAGAGGATTGCGATTACACATCTTATAAGCAGCCTGCAAGAAAAGCATATCATCTACCAGACTTTCAGCATAAGCACCAAACCACAAACCAAATGAAGAGGGCATGGCAATCTGCAAATGCGTATAACCCGGCATCAGCACGTCTTTATAACGTTCGCTCTGATCAATCAGCACCTTGAATAAGTCCTCTACAGCCTCAGCAACTTCCTTAATCTCAGAACGAGTATAAAGTTTCAAGTCGACCAGCACCTGGTCATTACGCGAGCGACCGCTATGAATCTTCTTACCCACATCACCCAAGACACGAGTCAGCATCAGTTCCACCTGCGAGTGCACATCCTCAATACCATCCTCAATTACGAACTCCCCTTTTTCAGCCGAAGCATAAATCTTCTTCAGTTCCTCAAGCAGAACAGCCAGTTCATCAGCAGTAAGCAGTCCGATACTCTCCAACATAGTGATATGAGCCATAGAACCCAACACATCATGCTTAGCAAGATAGAGATCCAGTTCACGGTCCCTACCCACGGTAAACCGGTCAATTTCCTCGTTTACCTGAACATTCTTTTCCCAGAGTTTCTGTGCCATAACTTAATCACATAAAGTATTATACTGGAAGATAGACAACAAATTAGCGAACATCTCAACACCCTCTTTACAAGGTTTAGAGATCATCGGCTTCATAAACATACTCACCTCTACGCTGATAGTCACCTTCAGTTTAGCCTGATAAGCCTCAACAGGAAGAATCTGAATCCACATAGTAAACGGAACCGGAGAATTATCAGCCGACAGTTTGACCAACTTCAACTCTTCACGTTCCACCACACGCAGTGTCACCGTCATCCCCTTAGCACTAAGCTCCAGCGCATCCGGACTCACCACATGAATAGTCACCGTATTCCCCTTAGCTTCGATTTCCATTGTATCCTCATCGACGAACGTCATTTTGAAGTCCATCCCCGGTCGCTGCACATCAAAAGCCTTAGCCACCTTTCTGATTTTGCTCAGATCGGCCAACACATTATATACCTGTTCCTGACTATAAGAAACATATTTTACATTACTTTCAAATTTTACTGCCATAGAAGTAATCTTAAAAAAATACGGATTCTACGGAGAGTCACAATTCGATAAGAATCATGATATTCCGTAGAATCCGCTTTACTATTTAATTATAATATCGATAATCAATGATAAATGATCAGAAAGCCAACCACTTATTTTGATGATTTCAGATTATTTTCCTGTCCAATGAGAAGGATCTTCTCTCCAAGACTGAAGAACTGGAATATCTTCTTCATTAATATAATTTGTACTCAAAGCAGCTTCAAGAATTGTATTATAGTTAGTCAAAGTAACCAATTTAACATCAGCATTCTTGAATGCTTCAGCAGCTACGTCAAATCCGTATGTAAATGAAGCAATCATACCAATAACTTCACAGCCATTGTTACGGAGTGCCTGAACTGCCTTCAAGCTGCTACCACCAGTTGAAACCAAGTCTTCTACGACTACAACTTTCATACCTGGACGCAATTCACCTTCAATAAGGTTTTCCAAACCATGATCTTTTGGACTTGAACGAACATAGCAGAATGGCAAGTTCAATTCTTCTGCTACCAATGCACCCTGTGCAATCGCACCTGTGGCAACACCAGCGATAGCGTCAACTTCACCAAACTGTTCAAGAATTACACGACAAATACCCAACTTCACGAAGTTACGAAGTGTAGGGTAAGACAAAGTTTTACGATTGTCACAATAGATAGGAGACTTCCAACCAGAAGCCCAAGTAAACGGATTTGCAGGCTGAATTTTAATAGCTTTTACCTTCAGCAACTTTTCTGCGAAAATTCTTTCCGATGCTTTCATAATTTTTACAAATATCTGATAAACGTTTTTGCAAAAATAATCAAATCGAATGGGATAGAGAAAAAATATATAGCTTTTTTTATTTATTTAAGGTCTTCTTATATTATTTGGCATATGCTAAAGTAACAATACTTGCTAAAATGCATTCTTCACTTGACAAAGCTGATATACAAGCAGAGAGAGTGGCACCGGTGGTAAACACGTCGTCAACAAACAGTACGTGTTTGTTTCTTAATTTACTTGCCTGGGGGGTTGCCTTAAAGAGTCCCTGAACATTTCTCCATCGTTCGGAACCTGATTTGTGGGTCTGAGTGGTGTTGTTGTGTGTTCTCTCTATTGCATCGGATGCCAGCGGAATGCCTGTTATGGCTGATATTCCATTACAGAGGAGTTCACTCTGGTTGTATCCTCTTTGTTTCAGACGTTTAGGGTGTAGAGGGACGGGCACCAAATAGTCTATTCCCTCAAAGAATCCAGTGGGTTTTAATTCGAGTGCTAGCATTCGTCCCATTTGTTCACAGAGAGCTTTTCGGTTCTGATACTTCATACCGTGAAGGATTTTGGACACGCTTCCGCCTTTTGCATAATAGTAAAGGGATGAGGCCCTACGTAGATTCTCATGTGCCCACATCCTACTTTCCATCTCGTTTCCAGGTGTATTCAAAATGCGTGTCTTGGGGAGGTCGGATAGGCATCTGAGGCAGACTCTTTCTTCTCCCCGCAATAGTTTTTCCCCGCAGGCTAGACACATGCGAGGGAAAAAGAAATCGCGCAAGTCATTCCATAAATTCATCTTCGTCTACTTGTTTGATGTGTTTCAGGATTTCGTCCATCAGAAAGCCTCGTCCGGCAGCGAAACGAATGAGTTTGTTGTTGCGCTCGTAGGTGTTGGCCGATTTGACGCTTCGTGCTTTTTGTTTCAAGAGGGATGATAGTACGGAATGGTACTCTTCATCGTCTATCTGCCCCATCCCAACCTCTATATCATCTGCAGGCAACTGTTTCATTCTTAAGGCTTGTAAGATTTTCATTCTGCCCCATTGGTTGAATCGATACTTGTCTCGGACAAACGCACGACAGTAACGAGCAGTATCTAAGTAGCGTTCCTTGAACAGATGGAGCATGACGGATTCAACCACCTCTGGACTTCCACCCCACTGATTCAGTTTCTTTTCTACTTCCGACGGACAGCGTTCTGCTGCCGAGCAATAAACTTCTGCCTTATATTTTAATTCTTCTCCTGTATATTCTTTCATAATCTGCCTGTTTAGGGTTCTAAGGTCTTACGGCTTTCACCATTCGGTCATTACCTGAGAGATCTTTTCTTAATTCCACCTGACGGTATCCTTTTTCTTCAAGAAGGCGAACGGTTTCTGGTCCGTACAACTGATTGATTTCGTAATAAAGCGACCCATTGGGTGCCAAGATATCAAGACCTATTTCGGCTATGCGTCGATAAAAAAGCAGGGGATCTTTATCGGAGACGAACAATGCCAAGTCTGGTTCCCAGTCGAGAACGTTGCGTTCCATGGTCTGTCTCTCGCTCTCACCGATGTAAGGAGGGTTACTAACAAGTACGTCCACCTGAAAATCAGTCGAAGGAGTTGCGGTCAGGACATCAGCCTCAGCAAAGTCAACCGTCACCTCATTACGACTAGCATTTCTACGAGCCACCTCCAACGCTTCTGCTGAGATATCCCAAGCCGATACCCTCGCCTCCTCCATACTCTTAGCCAAAGCGATAGGAATACACCCACTGCCCGTGCCAACATCCAGCACACGCACACCCGCCTGCGGATAATCAGCCACAATCCAGTCAACCAGTTCCGCCGTCTCAGGACGCGGAATCAGTACTGCCGGAGTAACCTCAAAAGACAATCCGCGAAAAACAGTCTCACCGATTATATACTGTAAGGGTTCATAACGCTTCAAACGTTCGAGAATATCAGCAGCACGACTCATCATTTCTGCCGAAAAATTCATATCTTTGCCTGCATAGAGGTCAAACGTTGAAAGGTGGAAGACATCGGTCATAATCCATTTGGCCATGGCCGACGTTTCATTGTCGGCATAAAAACCCGACAATTCTTGTCTGATATGAGTATAATAAGGATGCATAATATGCAAAAATAGAAAAAAAACATCAGAATATGACTATTGATGAGAAATATATAAAAAGATGTATTGAGCTAGCCTCTAATGGACTAGTCAATGCTGCGCCGAACCCGATGGTGGGAGCGGTAATTGTTTATAAAGACCGTATCATAGGCGAAGGATATCATGCTTGTTGCGGTCAGGGGCATGCGGAAGTGAATGCCATCGCGTCTGTCAAAGAGCGTGATTTACTGAAGAAGGCCACTATTTATGTCAGCCTGGAGCCGTGTTCGCACTATGGCAAGACACCACCTTGTGCCGACTTGATTATACGTACGGGAATTCCGCGCGTAGTAGTGGGATGCGTGGACCCTTTCTCTGAAGTCTCAGGCAGAGGCATCCAGCGACTCCGTGATGCGGGTGTGGACGTAAAAGTGGGCGTGCTGGAAAAAGAATGCCAGCAACTGATACGCCGTTTTGTTACATTCAACCTCAAGAGACGTCCTTACATCACCCTAAAATGGGCTGAATCGGCCGACGGATTCATCGATATCACCCGTGAAGGAGGCCAAGCTGTTGTCTTATCCACCCCCATCACCTCAGTCTACGTCCACAAACAACGAGCTGAGAACAAAGCCATACTAGTGGGACGACGCACTGCCCTACTAGACAATCCATCACTCACCACCCGTCACTGGTACGGCAATAACCCGTTACGATTAGTCATCGACCGAGAACTAACCCTTCCATCCAACCTGCGTTTATTTGACGGACAGACACCAACCATAGTATTCACCGGGAAAGAAAAAGAAGAGCGCCCTAACCTTATATATATAAAGCTCGATTTTAAGCAAGACATCCTCCCCCAGATAATGCACGTACTTTACGAACGTAAGATACAATCACTCATGGTAGAAGGAGGAAGCCACCTGCTCCAATCATTCATCGACTCCGGATTATGGGACGAAATCTACGTAGAACACGCAGAAAAAACACTACAAAAAGGAGTAAAATCGCCTAGTATTCCCCAAGGAGCACCATGCAGTTACGAAGAAAGAGACCAAATTTCTATCACTCATTACCAGAAATAATGAGTTAATTAGCATAAAAATTAGATAAAAGCGAGAGTTTATCCCTAAATTTCTATAAAACTTAGCTCAAATCTTCTGTAACGAAAAAAATCTTTCTACTTTTGCAACTTGTAATAAAAGAACTCATTCACAAATGAAAATAAAGTTTTTGCCCTTATTGGTTGGCGGATTATTCGCAACCTCTCTGTTTTTTTCTTCGTGTCTCGATGACGACATGGAGGAATTTGTATTGCCTGCTGAGTCAAGTATTAAATCTTTTTCTATTGGAACTATTAGTATAGAAAAGGTAACAAAGGACTCATTAGGTAAAGACTCAACTTATATTGACACGGTAAGTTGTGCACATTATCCGTTTACTATCGATCAGTTAAAAAGAACGATTGAAAATAAAGACTCGCTTCCTGTGGGTTCTGATGTTTCTAAGGTGCTGGTTAAAATTGAGGCCGATTCAGAGGGTATCGTTTATGAAAGACGTAACGATAAAGGTGAAATGAAGGATACTATCTGGACTCCGTCAGACTCTATCGATTTTACACAACCTGTTTCATTCAAGGTGTTTGCCATGAATGGACTGATGGGTGTGCCGTACAGGGTTACTGTTAATGTTCATAAGCAGCACCCTGACACGTTGGAATGGAGTCATTATGCTACCCCTGCCTTCTCTTCTGGCGAACTGAACAAGCAGCGTACGGTTTGGTTCAAGGAGGCTTTGTATACTTTCGGTGCTAAGAAAGATGGTAGCGTGATAGCTGAATGTCTTCCTATTAATAAGGTAAAGAACGGAACATGGAAAGCGCTTGCCGAACTTCCAGAAAATACAAATACATACTCTATACAGGCTTGGAAGGATAATTTGTTCTTTGTAGCCGATGGCAAATTGTATCGTCTCACTGCTGATAATTCTTATGAACAGGTAGGAACAATTGATAATCTGCTTACGCTAGTTGGCAACGGAAACGTCAAGGCTAATAATAATGTATTGTTTGCTTATACGAAGAATCAGAAAATTATTGCTCTGAATGCAAATGGTTCAGTGGCTAGTCAGGAGTTCGATTTCATTGACAATCTGAAATTTACATCAGACCGCTTATCGTCTGCTTGTTTCACTGCCAGACACAACAAGTCGCTGACTCGTACCATCGTCATGAGCAACGCATCGGCAACAGACTCTATAGCAAGCGTTTATGCTTACACCACCAACGACAACAAATGGGGTAAACTGACCGTAACAGAAACGGCTGCTTGTCCGAATCTGGAAAACATCTCAATGATTAGCTATGACAATAAGTTATATGCTTTCGGTGGCGGTATGCCGTCTAAAGAAATCAAACCATTCGAACATTTCTATACATCAGTAGACAACGGACTCACTTGGAAGAAAGTTGCCAAATGCATGGTCTTCCCTCAGGAAGAATCTGAAAAGCATCCAGATGTTCATCCTTTTGCTAACTATTATACAGCAGGAGTGGAAGGAAGCTACTCAACAACAGTTGACAACAATCACTACATCTGGATTATCTGGGGCAACGGCAACGTAACCAAAGGCCGCGTAAACCGATTGGGATTTGCTCAGAAATGGTAAGAACCCTTTAAAAAAATTGAATTATGCATTATAAAGACCAAATCGATATGAATCGTATACCGGCGCACATTGCCATCATCATGGATGGCAACGGCCGTTGGGCGAAAGAGCGCGGTAACATACGTACAGTCGGGCATTATGCTGGAGCTGAAACGGTGCATGTCATCGCAGAGACTGCTGCTAGGCTGGGGGTGAAATTCTTAACACTTTATACCTTTTCTACGGAAAACTGGAACAGACCGGCTGATGAAGTAAATGCGTTAATGTCGCTGCTCGTTGACCAGTTGGAAGAACAGACGTTTATGAAGAATAATATCAGCTTCAAGATTATTGGTGAAAGAAACAGACTGCCTCAGCTGGTACGTGAACGTTTGGAGAAATGTATCGAGAATACTTCTAAAAACACAGGATTGTGCCTCACACTGGCACTCAGCTACTCGTCGAAATGGGAACTGACTGAAGCTGCAAAACAAATTGCTGCGGATGTGGCTGCAGGACAACTGAATGTAGAGGATATCAGCGATAAGACAATTGACCAGCATCTGACTACTTCTTACATGCCTGATCCGGAACTGCTGATTCGTACTGGAGGTGAAATTCGCCTGAGCAATTACCTCCTATGGCAATGTGCATATTCAGAATTGTACTTTTGCGACACTTACTGGCCTGACTTCAAGGATGAAGAGTTGTATAAAGCTATCTGTGACTATCAAAAGAGAGAACGCCGTTTCGGCAAAACTAGTGAACAATTATAACCTATAACAATGTATTACCGTCTATTAACTATACTACTGATAACATCTTGCTTGTCGGCTTTCACGGTCAGCGGACATGCACAAGAGATGAAAGAACCAGACTCTAAACCAGTCATTTTATACAATGGATTGCCTAAGCAATATGAAATTGCAGACATCAAGGTGACTGGCGTAAAAAACTATGAAGATTATGTCCTCGTGGGTATTTCTGGTCTGGCCGTGGGACAAACAATTACTGTTCCTGGTGATGACATCACGGATGCCATCAAAAAATACTGGCGTCATGGTCTGTTCTCTGATGTGAAAATCTCTGCAGAAAAAATTGACGGTAAAAAAATCTATCTGTTGATTGAACTTCGCCAGCGCCCGCGTATCACTGATATCCGTTATCATGGCGTGAAGAAAAGTGAACGTGAGGACTTGCAGGAAAAATTGGGCTTGATGAAGGGTTTGCAGATTACTCCAAACTCTATCGACCGTGCCAAAATTGTCATCAAGAAGCATTTTGATGAAAAGGGTTTCAAAAATGCAGAAGTGGTAATCATTGAACGTGAGGACCCGCAGAATCCTGAACAGGTCTATGTAGACGTGAATATTGATAAGAAGGAGAAGGTGAAGGTCAACCAGATTATCATTGATGGAAACATGGTGCTGTCTGATAAGAAATTGAAGCGCGTCATGAAGAAGACTAATGAAAAGGGTAAACTGGTCAACTTATTCCGTACTAAAAAGTTTATCGATGAGAAGTATCAGGAAGATAAACAGCTCATCATTGATAAGTATAATGAACTAGGTTACCGTGACGCAATGATTGTTACGGATAGTGTTTCGCCTTTTGATGAAAAGTCGGTAAATGTTTACATGAAGGTGTTCGAAGGTGAAAAATACTACCTGCGTAATATTACATGGGTGGGTAATACTGTGTATCCTTCTGACTTGCTGAGTGAACAATTGCAGATGAAACGTGGTGATGTGTATAACCAGAAGTTGCTAAATAATCGTATCAGCTCTGATGAGGATGCTATCGGTAACAACTATTATAATCATGGTTATGTGTTCTATCGTCTCGACCCTGTGGAAGTCAATATTGATGGCGACTCTATCGACTTGGAAATGCGTATCACTGAAGGTCCGCAGGCTACTATCAGCCACGTACGTATCAATGGTAACGACCGCCTGTATGAAAACATCGTGCGTCGTGAATTGCGTACCCGTCCAGGCGACCTTTTCAGCAAAGATGCACTGGAACGTTCATTCCGTGAAATAGCTCAAATGGGGCACTTCAACCCTGAAAACATCGACCCGGGAGTCTCACCAAATCCAGATGACGGTACAGTAGATATCAACTGGGGATTGGAATCAAAAGCAAATGACCAGATTGAATTCTCGGCAGGTTGGGGACAGACAGGTGTCATCGGTAAATTGAGTTTGAAGTTCACCAACTTCTCATTTGCCAACCTCTTCAGAAAGAATAAGAACTACCGTGGTATCCTTCCACAAGGTGACGGACAGACACTGACCCTCAGCGGACAGACCAACGGTAAGTACTACCAGTCATACAGCGTATCATTCTTCGACCCATGGTTCGGAGGAAAGAGACCAAACTCATTCTCTGTTTCGGCCTTCTACTCAAAACAGACCGACGTAAACAGTCAGTACTACAACCAAGCCTACATGAACAGCTTCTACAACATGGGTATGGGCTACATGAACGGCGGTTACGGTTACATGGGCAACTATGAAGCCGCATACGATGCCAGCAAGTCTATGCAGATGTTTGGTCTGACACTCGGTTGGGGTAAACGTCTGAGATGGCCTGATGACTACTTTACACTGATGGGCGAACTTTCATACCAGCGATTCATGCTGAAAGACTGGAGATACTTGTACATCCAGTTGAACGACGGTTCTTACCTCAACACAGGTAACTGTAACAACTTCAGCATCAACCTGACCTTGTCACGTAACTCATCTGACAACCCAATCTTCCCAAGATACGGTTCAGAGTTTACAGCATCAGTATCGTTCACACCACCGTACTCATTGTTCAGCAACAAGGACTATGCAACCTACGGAAAAGACAACCACGAAGATGCCCAAAACATGTATCGTTGGATTGAATACCACAAATGGAAGTTCAAAGCAAAAACATATACAGCATTGCTTCCTATCAAGAAATGTCCGGTTATCATGACTCGTACAGAATTAGGAATCCTCGGACATTACAACAAGCACAAACGTTCACCGTTTGAAACATTCTACATGGGTGGTGACGGTATGACAGGTTACAGTTACAACTACGCATCAGAAACCATCGCACTCCGTGGTTATGAAAACGGTTCGCTGACACCTTACGGTAACGAAGGTTACGCATACGTACGCTTAGGCGCCGAACTCCGTTACCCACTGATGCTTGAAAACTCAACAAGCATATACGCACTCGGATTCGTAGAAGCAGGTAACGCATGGAACGATGTAGCCGACTTCAACCCATTCAGCTTGAAACGTTCAGCCGGTGTGGGTGTCCGCATCTTCTTACCTATGGTAGGTATGATGGGTATCGACTGGGCATACGGTTTCGATAAGATTAACGGTTCAACCCAGTACAGCGGAAGCCAGTTCCACTTTATCATCGGTCAGGAATTCTAAAAAAAACATTGGTAGGAATCGACTTCCTACCAATGCCATTTAATAACAATGTATAACAATTAAAAGGAAGAAATTATGAAAAAGATGTTCCTCACACTGTTACTCCTTGTAACAACAATAATCACAGTCCAGGCACAAAACTTTGCGTTGGTCGATATGGAATATATCTTGAAACAGATTCCATCCTACGAAAGAGCCAACAATCAGATTGAAGCACTTTCAAAACAATGGCAACAAGCCATAGAAAACAAAGCCAACGAAGCAAAGAATCTCTATGAAGCCTACCAGAAAAGTTCAGAGAAACTCTCGGCAGCAACTAAAAGAGCTAAAGAAGAAGCTATCATAAAAAAAGAAAAAGAAGCAGCCGAACTCCGTAAAACTTATTTCGGCCCTGAAGGCGAACTCATGAAAAAACGCCAAGAATTAATTGGCCCAATTCAAGACGCCATCTATAATGCAGTAAAACGCGTTGCTTCAAGAAAAGGATATGACGCCATTATCGACAGAGCATCAGCTCAGAGCATGATATTTGCTTCTCCTCGCATCGACATCAGCAATGATGTTCTCAAGGAATTAGGTAATTCAAAATAATTTTATACATTTGCAATCGGATTATCTCTGAGGGGTTCTAAATTACTAAGATAAAACAAATTTGAAGGATTCTTCCCTTTGGAAAGACCTTTAAGAAAGATATAAATTAGAAAATAAAAAAGATTAAAATCATGTTGAAAAAAATTGCTTTATTAATTTTGCTCGTTTTACCATTGAGCTTATTTGCACAGAAGTTCGCATACTTCAAGTCTGAATCTATTATCCCAGTAATGCCTGAATTCGCTAAGGCTCAGAAGGATTTGGAAACTCAGCGTAAACAATACGAAGAAGAAATCAAACGTTACCAGGATGAATTTGGAAAGAAACTGGCTGCTTTCCAGCAGGAACAGCAGACTCTTCCTCAGAATATCTTGGAACGTCGCCAGAAAGAATTGCAGGAATTGCAGGAAAAAGTAATGCAGTTCCAGCAAGATGCTCAGCAGCAGTTGCAGAAAATCAATTATGACTTGATGGCTCCTATCTATGACAAGATGGAAAAGGCTGTGAAGACTGTTGGTAAGTCAGGTGCTTATACTATGGTGTTCGACTTGAACCGTACTGATATCCCTTACATTGATGAAGTTGCAGTGAAGGATATCACTAACGACATCAAAAAGAACTTGGGTATTAGCTTGACTGCTGTTCCTTATAACCCTGCTCAGGCTCACTAATTAGTCTTACGAAAGACTTATTCGAAGGAATTTTAGTAATCTCCTATATGAAGTGAAGAATCTTGCGATATAAGCCGATTCTTCACTTTTTTATTTTTATCATCTGTTTCATGTCAAACTTAACTTATCCATATACTGGTCCTATAGGTGTCTTCGATTCGGGATACGGGGGACTGACTATTCTGAGGGATATTCAGAAGAGGCTTCCTGGTTATGATTATTTCTACTTGGGCGATAATGCGCGTACTCCTTATGGCTCTCGTTCGTTTGAGGTGGTGTATGAGTTTACACTGCAGGCTGTAAAGAAGATGTTTGAACTGGGGTGTCCGTTGGTTATCCTGGGGTGTAATACGGCATCGGCTAAGGCGCTACGTAGTATTCAGCAGAGGGATCTTCCGTACTTGGATGAGACGCGCCGTGTTCTGGGGGTGATACGTCCTACGGTCGAATCGGTGGGTTCTCTGACGCGCTCCAGACACATCGGGGTATTGGCTACTGCAGGTACTATAAAGTCTGAATCTTATCCACTGGAAATACATAAACTTTTCCCGGACATCCAGGTTACAGGGGTTCCGTGCCCTATGTGGGTTCCGCTAGTTGAGAATAATGAGTTTGAATCGGAAGGAGCTGATTTCTTTGTGAAGCAGTATATCGACCAACTGCTAAATAGAGATCCGGAAATTGATACCATCATCTTAGGCTGTACTCATTATCCTCTGCTTTATAAGAAAATCAGGCAGTACACGCCTTCACACATCCAGTTACTGGCTCAAGGAGAGTATGTGGCAAGCAGTTTGGAAAATTACCTCTACCGTCATCCCGAAATCGAGTCCCGCTGCTCTAAGCATGGTCGATGCGAGTTCTTTACTACCGAATCTGAAGAGAAGTTCCGTGAATCGGCTTCTATCTTTATGAAAGATTATTGCTTGAAGGATGAGATAAAGGTGAAGAACATTGTATTGGAATGATAGGCTTGCCTGTTCCGCTTAGATAAATGGTGCGTTTTGACACTTTTATTAAACAATTTGCCCCTGTTACAAGTCAAAATGTAACAGGGGCAAATTGTTTAATGAAGTAGTTTTCTGCTGAGGTAGTTGACCGGATACCATACCGAAAGGAATCCTACCACCAGGACGGTGATAAAGACGATGACCACATCCCAGGCATGCACACTCACCGGGTAAGCATCAACTACGAAATCGCCAGCAGTTCCGAGTGATATAAGACCATATTCCTGCTGTAAGAAACAAAGAGCCAGTCCGCAGACTATTCCTATCAGTGAACCGATAAAAGTAATCATACGCCCCTCAAACAAGAAAATACGGACTATCTGCTTATCCGTAGCCCCCAGATTGCGCAGTGTCTCTACATCGGCACGTTTGTCAATGATGAGCATCGACAACGAACCTATCACATTAAAACAAGCTATCATCAGAATGAAAGTCAGAAACAGATAGGATATTAGTTTCTCTATCTCCATGATACGATAAGTATCCGACTGCTGTTCGTATCGGTCTAGCACTCTGAATTCCTCACCCAAGTACTTAGAAAGTTTCCGTTTCACAGCGTCTACACTGACTAAAGGATACAACTTTAAATTAATGGCACTCACTTCTGTAGTGTACTGAAACAAATCACGAGCAAAGGCCAGTGAAGTCAGAATATAAGCTCCATCGTATTTTTCCTGATTGACAGAGAAAGTTAAGCCCGAAGAAAACAAGTTGCCGCTGTTGAAACTGGCAGCAGGATTAGCCATATTGACCTTTACCCCTCGTTTCGGTGCATAAATCTCCAGCGGATCCAGGAATCGGATACCCGAACCTAATGTAGCCAGCAGCTGAACACCCGGAATAGCATAACTAGTCACCGGATCATGCAGTTTCAACTCGCCACGACCAAAAAGAATGCTATCTATCGGAGTCAGCTGATCGAAATTATCATCCACCCCTCTGATGACAGCCATAGCCTGTCGTCCCTTATACTGCACCATAGCATTATCCTCCAGCGATTCGCTGACCACCTCCACTTCCGGCCATTCACTGATAGCCCGAATACGCTCATCCTGCCCATCGAACACCTTTCCCTTTACCGCTGTAACCTTCAGTTGCGGGTCGAATGCCGTAAAGAACGTAGCCACCAAATCCTGGAAACCATTAAACACAGAAAGCGTACAGACCAGCGCAAGCGTAGCCAGCGCCACCCCACAGACCGAAATCCCCGAGATGATGTTAATAGCATTATGCGACTTTTTAGAAAGCAGATACCTACGAGCAATAAAGAAAGGAAAATTCACAGGAACAAAGTTTATTAGAGGATAAAAACTATTTCGGCCGATAAAGCAACCAGACACGAACGTCTGAATCCTTAATCGGCCGAACTTATAATCAGAGATCTATTATTTCTTCAAGAGTTCATCAATCTTCTCAGCATAATCCAGAGAATCGTCCACAAAGAACTTCAACTCAGGAATGATGCGCAACTGATGACGAACGCGGTTGCCCAATTCATAACGAATAGACTTCATGTTATCATTTATATTTTTCACGATTTCATCACCACGTTCTGAAGGAAATACGCTCAAGTAAGCACGAGCATAACTCATATCGGGACTAATACGAACTATACTTACAGATACCAATACACCTGGCATTGATTTAGTCTGTAACAAGAAAATTTCGCTCAACTCCTTCTGAATGAGTCGGGCTATCTTATTTTGTCTGGTTGTTTCCATTATTCATTTTATTTTTTTCGGATGATAGTCAACCCGTCGCGCATCGGAAGAATCACCTTCTCCACGCGTGAATCGGCCTTCACCTTATCATTAAATTCTTTAATTCCAATCGTCTGCAAGTCGGTATGATGAGGATGTTCCTCCAGCACATGTCCGTCCCACAGCGTATTATCGGCTAGGATATATCCCCCCGGCCGCAATTGTTTGAGAATCATCTCGTAGTAATCCAGGTAGAAACGTTTGTTTCCATCCATGAACACCATATCAAAGACAATGTCCATTTTCGGGACCATCTCCATCGCATCACCGATATAGAACTTAATCTTATCAGCATACGGAGAGTTCTCCAGCCACGGACGAGTAAAATCCTCCTGCTCATCGTTTATCTCAAACGTGTGCAGCATTGCCCCATCCTCAAGTCCTTCTGCCAGACAAAGGGCAGAATAGCCACTGTAAGTACCTATCTCAAGCACTTGTTTCGGACGTACCATTTCAACAAACATCTTCAGCATACGACCTTGCAAGTGTCCCGAAGCCATGCGCGGGCGCAGCAGTTTTACATGCGTAGCCCTATACAATGCCTTCAAGTAATCTCCTTCATCATCAATATGCTGGAGGATATATTCGTCTAAAGCGTCCGTTTCTTTCATCTCGAGTTCAAATTAGAGATAACGGTTGTTGTTAGGCAATACGTAATCTTCTGCATTCTTCAAAGCATCACCTACCTGGTTGATTTCCAAGAATGAAGTCTTAGTGCCTGCCTTACCACCACTCAAATAAGCTACCATGTCATGAGATGACAAAATACCGTCAACAATCAATTTACGAAGTGCTGCGAAGTAATACTCCTGACCGTTGGCCATTTCTGGCATATAAACAGCCTCAACACCGTAAGAAAGAGCCAAGTGACGCATAGTCTTTTCCTTGTAACATACAGCCAATACTGGGTGTTTGCCACGGTGAGAAGCCAAGCTGCGTGCAGTCAAACCGCTGAAAGAGTCGGTAATGATAGCGTGAATAGGCATTAAGTCAGTTGCATTCACAGCAGCCTTAGCCAAGTAACCAGCCACGTCAACATTCTCTTCAGTAAGAGGAATCTGAATGTCATTTTCAGACAATTTATCTTTTTCAGCCTGAGCAGCAATAGTAGCCATAGTACGAACAGCTTCTACAGGATACTTACCATAAGCAGTTTCACCGCTCAACATCAACGCGTCTGTACGGTAGTAGATAGCGTTAGCAATGTCAGTAACCTCAGCACGAGTAGGACGTGGGTTATTAATCATAGTGTGAAGCATCTGAGTAGCAACGATAACCGGCTTACGAGCCAAGATACATTTCTTAATCAGACGACGCTGGATACCAGGGATGCGTTCCTGTGGAACTTCGATACCAAGGTCACCACGAGCCACCATAACACCATCAGCCACTTCCAAGATTTCGTCGATGTTATCCACACCTTCCTGGTTTTCAATCTTAGCGATGATCTTAATGTCGCTGTTATAAGCATCCAGCAATTCACGGATGTCAAGCACATCCTGACGATTACGAACGAAAGAGTGCGCAATGAAATCGATATCCTTTTCGATTGCGTAGAAAATATTATTACGGTCTTTTTCTGTCAGAGAAGGCAGGTTGATACGTACACCTGGAACATTTACACTCTTGCGATTTCCCAGAGTAGCATCGTTCTGAACCTCACAGAACAAAGTTGTATTGTTTTTATCAATAACTTTCAACTCCAAATCACCATCATCAATCAGTACAGAAGCACCAATTGAAAGATCGGCTACGAAATTAGGATAAGACACCGCGATACATTCACGTGTAGTTTCCTGGTCAGGATTACCTACAATCTGTACCTTATCGCCAATCTTATAATCGATAGGACCTTCTGCGCTTGCAGTTGTTCTTACTTCAGGACCCTTAGTGTCCATCAGAATAGCAATACGGTTAGAGACTTCACGTACATTTGAAATCAATGTTTCAAAACCCTCTCTGCTTGCATGTGCTGTGTTCATACGAACTACGTTCATGCCGGCATTGAATAAGTCTCTAATAAAATCCACATCACAACGTAAGTCGGAGATGGATGCAACAATTTTTGTCTGTTTGAGCATCATATTTTTTGAATCTAAAAACTAAGTTTTACCTATTTATATTTTGCCTGTTGTTTCCTTAATCTATAAACTTTCTTATTTACAGATTCTTTATCCAAATATAATCTTTATTATCTTAATTGCAGAAAAGCTTCTACAGCTAGTCTGTATGAATCCAAACCAAATCCACAAATCACACCTCTGCAGGCGCACGAAATCATTGACTTGTGACGAAATTCTTCACGGGTATGTACATTGGAGATGTGTACTTCTATGGCCGGCGTGGTGACTGCACGAAGCGCGTCTTGCAATGCTATGGATGTGTGCGTATAGGCACCGGCATTTAAAATGATACCATCATATGAGAAACCTACCTCGTGAATTTTATTAATCATCTCTCCCTCTACGTTCGACTGATAATAATCAAAAGAGACCTCCGGATAGCGTGCGCTGAGTTTATCCAGATAAGACTCAAATGTCTCTGATCCATAAATGGAAGGCTCACGTTTACCTAATAAATTAATATTAGGACCATTAATAATTTGAATACGCATCATTTTTAATCGAATGAACTTTTGTACCTTTGTTGAAAAATTTGGTGCAAATATACGATAAAAAAATGAATAATACGGGCAAAAACAATCAGATATTAATAAAGTATAAGCAATATCTTAAATTGGGAAAAGCACTAAGTAATCATACTATTGATGCTTACATGACTGATTTGGATAAATTAATTGCGTATATAACGCTCGAGGAAATGGATATTACGGAGGTTACGCTGGATAACCTGGAGACCTTCTCGGCGGGATTACGCGACATCGGAATATGTCCTCGCTCTCAGGCTCGTATTCTCTCGGGTATTCGTTCTTTTTATCATTTTATGGTGCTCGAGGATTACATCCAGCAGGACCCGACGGAATTGTTGGAATCACCTCTCGTGGGAAAACATCTACCTGATGTACTGACCGTAGAAGAAATAGACCAGCTCATCGGTGCCATAGACCGAAGCACCAATGAGGGACAGCGCAACTGCGCCATCCTTGAAACCCTCTATAGCTGCGGACTGCGAGTCTCGGAATTGTGCAACTTGAAGATTTCCGACCTCTACCTCAACGAAGGTTTCATTAAAGTAGACGGAAAAGGCAGCAAACAGCGCCTTGTGCCCATCTCTCCACGCGCCACCAGAGAAATAAAGAACTACTTCATCACCCGTGGAGACCGCCTCATCAAGCCCGAATATGAAGACTACGTATTCATCAGCCGATTCGGCAAAAACATCTCCCGCATCACCGTCTTCCACATCGTGAAAGAACTGGCAGATAGCATCGGACTGAAGAAAACCATCAGTCCCCACACATTCCGCCATTCTTTTGCTACCGCCCTATTGGAAGGAGGCGCTAACCTGCGCGCCATCCAGTGCATGCTAGGTCATGAAAGTATAGGAACCACAGAAATCTACACCCACGTAGACCGCAACAGATTACGTCAGGAAATCATAGAGCATCACCCTAGAAATAACAAATCTGAGTAAGAAGACACATTAATTTCGTTTTTTTTGTTGATTTATGGTTGAAAACATAAAAAAAAACGACCCAAAAGGGTGAGTTCAAATAGAGAATTTAGTATCTTTGCGGCGATTTAATGTATTATATTATACCCAGTTTCATGGGATATTTAATTAATTAAGAATAAATTATATAAACCTAATATTTTAAAATCATGATTAAGAAGTTGTATTTGCCATTAGTGGCATTGTTGGTTCTTGCTTTCTCTTCATGTGGCAAGATGGGCGAATTGTCTCCAGAGTACTTCACAACAAACCCAGAAGTATTGGAAGCTGTTGGCGGTAAAGTTCCTGTAACTATCACAGGTAAATTTCCAGAAAAATACTTCAAGAAAAACGCTACAGTTGAAGTAACTCCTGTATTAAGATGGCAGGGTGGCGAAGCTAAAGGTCAGCCAGCATCATTCCAGGGTGAAAAAGTACAGGGCAACGACCAGACTATTTCTTACAAGGCTGGTGGTACTTACACAATGAAAGCATCTTTCGACTATGTTCCAGCAATGGCGAAGTCTGAACTTTATTTGGATTTCAAAATTCAGAAAGGCAAAAAAACATACACTATCCCTTCTGTAAAGATTGCTGACGGCGTTATCGCTACATCAGAACTTCCTACAGTAGCATCTGCTAATGCAGCTTACGGTGCTGACGCTTACCAGCGCATCATCAAACAGGCTCAGGAAGCTCAGATCATGTTCTTGATCCAGCAGGCTAATCTTCGTTCTAGCGAATTGAGATCTGAAGATTTGAAAGAATTCCACAAAAAAGTTACTGAAGTAAATGCTGATACAAAGAACTTCAAACTGAACAATATCGAAATCTCTGCATACGCTTCTCCTGATGGTGGTGTTAAATTGAACTCAGGTCTGGCTGAATCTCGTCAGAACAACACTGAAAAATACTTGAATCGCCAGTTGAAGAGAGGTAAAATTGAAACTGCAGTTGACACTAAATACACTGCTCAGGACTGGGAAGGTTTCCAGGAATTGGTTTCTAAATCTAACCTCCAGGACAAAGATTTGATCTTGCGTGTTCTTTCTATGTACAACGACCCAGAACAGCGTGAAGCTGAAATCAAGAACATCTCTTCAGTTTACAAAACATTGGCTGACGAAGTTCTCCCTCAGTTGCGTCGTGCTCGCTTGATTGCTAACTATGATCACATCGGCCGTAGCGACGAAGAAATCAACGAAGCATTCGATACAGATGCTTCTGTATTGAGCGTAGAAGAATTACTTTATGCTGCAACTCTTACTAACGACAATGCTCGTAAGGCTGCTATCTTCAACAAGACTATCCAGTTGTATCCAAACGATTTCCGTGCTTACAATAACTTAGGTCAGATGGCTTACGTTTCTGACAAAGCTACTGCTGCTAAATACTTCCAGCAGGCTGCTAGCAAGAACGCTAACGCTCCTGAAGTTAACACTAATCTCGGTTTGATCGAAATGGTTAACGGTAACGTAGCTAACGCTGAAACATACTTGGCTAAATCTACAGGTGCTAACACAGCTAACGAAGCTTTGGGTAACTTGTATATCAAACAGGGTCAGTATGACAGAGCTGTAAACGCATTCGGTGACACTAAGACTAACTCAGCTGCTTTGGCTCAAATCTTGGCTAAAGATTACAACAAAGCTAAAAACACTTTGAACGGTGTTGCTAACGCTGACGCTTATACTCACTACTTGATGGCTATCGTTGGTGCTAGAACTAACAACGCTAGCTTGGTTAAATCAAGCATGAAGAAAGTTGCTGCTGCTGACGCTGCTTTGGCTGCTCACGCTGCAAACGACCGCGAATTTGCAAAATACGCTAACGAAATCAAATAATATTTGATTCTTCAATAAACCCATAAAAAGGTCGGAATGATTAGTCGTTCCGACCTTTTTTCATTAATATATAAACAATTATCGCTTAGAATTGGCTCATTTTGTGTATTTTCGCGTTATATATAATGTAATGCTTTATTTGAACCTTTAGTTATTATGATGAGAGTATATAAACTGATTTCTGTATGCGCTGGCATCATGTGCTTACTTGCTTCATGTGGACATGGCAATAAGTTTGTCTTGAAAGGAACGCTGGGCACAGAAAAAGGAGAGACTTTCCTGGCTGTGTATGATGACCCTATCGCTAAGATTGATACCATTATTCCTATTGAGGGGGAATTTGAATACACGTTTATACCGGACACTATGACGTTAATCCGCCTGGTAAACAATGAGGGAAAAATCATTCCTATCTTTGCGGATAAGGGATGGGAGGTAGTGTGTAAGGGTACGTTTGATAAACCGGTGCTGAGTGGTGAGGCGCATAATAAAGATTATTATGAGTTCCTTAAAAGCATTGAGGGAATAGAAAGTACCGACTCTGTGGCTGTGGTAGCTGAGAAATTCATTCGTAAGCACCCGCATTCTTTTGCTTCGGCTTATTTGATAGACCGCTTTTTCACACAGACTGAAAACCCAGACATGCAGATGGTAAATAGCTTGATTACTCCGCTAAACGGAGAAGTAAAAGACAGTCGAGTGCTGAATGTGGCTATGAAGTCTATTCCTACCGACAAAGAAAAGACACATAAAACTCTTAATTATTTTTCGCTGACTGACAGAAAAGGGAAATACATATCATGGAGCACGAAGAAGGAAGAGTATATCCTGGTAAATTTCTGGGCTAGTTGGGACGAAAAGAGCAAAATAGCTTCCGACTCGCTTTATGCTCAGGTGAAGGAATTCCCGAAGAACCGCTTGAAGGTATTCAATATCTCGCTCGATTACGACAAGAAAAAATGGTTGAACGAATGCAAGAAAGATACTACCTTCTGGGTTGAGATCTGCAACTTACAAGGATGGGAGGCTCCGATTGTGAAACAAAACAACATTCTAAGTCTGCCGTTCAATATTCTGATAGACGGACAGCGTCAGATTCACGGATATAATCTGGCAAACACTGCTTTAAGTGACACCTTAAAGATTAAGAAAGAAACCAAAAAATCAGGAAAGAAGAATGGCAAGAAACATCGTTGAAATAAGACGCTGAAATTAGACGCTGAGATTAGATGTTAACAGGAGGAACAGACAGACTCCTGTAAGAATGCTTGAAATAAAATATAAACAAACCTAAATCGACCGTAAAGAAGGAGAGAAACATGCTAGTGAAAGTTTTCGGCGCCGCCGTACAAGGAATTGACGCAACAATTATCACCATTGAAGTCAACAGTTCAAGAGGTATCAAGTTCTACCTGGTAGGATTACCCGACTCGGCAGTAAAGGAAAGCCACGAACGCATCATATCAGCGCTCCAAGTAAACGGTTACAAGTTCCCGATGTGTCAGATCATCGTCAACATGTCGCCAGCCGACATCCGAAAAGAAGGCTCGGCATACGACCTTCCGCTGGCCATCGGCATCCTGGCAGCAACAGGCTCCATATCGATTGATAAACTCTCTCGTTATCTCATCATGGGAGAATTAAGTCTAGATGGAAGTCTGCAGCCTATCAAAGGAGCTCTACCCGTATCCATAGCCGCTCGTGAGCAAGGATTCGAAGGTCTCATTCTCCCCAAACAAAATGCTCGTGAAGCTGCCGTAGTCAATAACCTAAACGTCTACGGCGTAGAAAACATCACAGAAGTCATCGATTTCTTAAACGACCAACGCGAATTAGAGCCTACCATCGTCAATACGAGAGAAGAATTCTACCAAAACCAAGTAGAATACTCCTTCGATTTCTCAGATGTTAAAGGCCAGGAAAGCGTGAAGCGTGCCCTAGAAGTTGCTGCCGCAGGAGGTCACAACCTCATTATGATAGGCAGTCCCGGCAGCGGTAAATCTATGATGGCAAAACGTCTGCCAAGCATCCTTCCCCCGCTCTCGCTAGCTGAAAGTTTAGAAACCACCAAGATTCATTCTGTTGCAGGAAAGCTAGGCAAAGAGACTTCACTCATAGCCACCCGACCGTTCAGAAGTCCCCACCATACCATCTCCCAAGTGGCTATGGTAGGCGGCGGAGCCACACCTCAACCAGGTGAAATCAGCCTTGCACATAATGGCGTACTCTTCTTAGATGAGCTACCTGAATTCAATCGCAGCGTATTGGAAGTGCTCAGACAGCCACTAGAAGACCGTCACATCACCATATCTAGAGCAAGATACACCCTAGACTACCCAGCCAACCTCATGCTGGTAGCCTCCATGAACCCCTGTCCGTGCGGATATTACGGACACCCCACCCATCCCTGTATCTGCAATCCCGGACAAATCCTACGTTACATGGGCAAGATATCCGGTCCCCTGCTCGACCGTATCGACATTCAAGTAGAAATCGTGCCGGTACCTTTTGAGAAAATATCAGAAACAGCTCCAGGCGAGTCAAGTGCGGCCATCCGTGAACGTGTTATTGCAGCACGTAGAATTCAGGAAGAACGTTATAAAGATGTCCCCGGTGTATACTGCAATGCCCAGATGACTTCGGCTCTGCTGCATAAGTATGCTCAGCCCGATGCGCAAGGCCTCAACCTACTTAAAACCGCTATGACCAAACTGAACCTTTCTGCCCGTGCGTACGATAGAATCTTGAAGGTTTCTCGTACCATTGCTGATTTGGAAGGTTGTGAGAAGATTCAGCCGCATCATCTAGCAGAAGCCATTAGCTATCGCAATCTAGATAGAGAAGACTGGGCGGGATAGAAGTCGCTTTAATTCGCTTAAGCTATTTTCAAGTAAGCATTACAACAGATTCAATCAAAATCAACCCCAATTTACCCTAATTGTCGCAACTTTTTGTGCTATTTTTAGGGTTCAGTGCCTTCAACTAATTAAAATAGAGGACACAGTCACTGAAAGAGTCTATCAATGTCAAAGTCTGGCACTGAGATAGTCAGTTACCACGACATATTTTGCGTCTCACAAGTGTGGGACAACTGTCCCACAAGAATGAGACACTTGTCTCACATTCGTGAGACACTTGTCCCACATCCGTGAGACGCAAAAAACAAGCAGTCATGCAAATAAATTCTTTACGAGTCTGACTATAATTGGATTTACTTTTACACTTTAATTAGTTCAATTCATAGGCTGAAGGCACTGAACCCTAAAAACAGCACAAAAAAATGTTGCAAATTCGGTTAAAAGATGGTTTTTACTTCTATTAAT